>Ga0307516_10003063_pt1 | contig 21812 bp, 28 predicted proteins | sample 19_EM_MG_FD_203310 | JGI IMG/M metagenome (GOLD analysis project Ga0307516, IMG submission 203310) | Populus trichocarpa ectomycorrhiza microbial communities from riparian zone in the Pacific Northwest, United States - 19_EM | ecosystem: Host-associated > Plants > Roots > Unclassified | place... | reverse complement strand
GCCGGCTTCTTCTCTGGTTTGGGTTCGGTTTTAGGTTCCTGTTTCGGGGGCGCAGATTTCTTATTCGCCACCCTCGCAGCGGTAGAATTGGGGTTCATGAATATCGGCACGGGCTCCTTAGGTTTGGGCTTTGGCTCGCGTTTAACCATCGGCTTCTTCGGTAATGACTGTGACCCCGATGCGCCAGTAGGGGTGGAAGAGGTAGAGGATTTGACCGAAGATGGCTCTCGCTTGGTGGGTGGCCTCCTCGGAGGCGCGTCCTCGACCACGCTCAACAAGTCGCGCTCTAACTCCGCGTTTAGGTCTAGGTCGATATTGTTTTCCTTTTTCGTAGGGGACACCGGTGCGGAGGGGGCCGTGTGAGCAGCTATACGACAAACGTGAGAAAGAGGGGCCACCGGGGAACCAATGATCGTGGAAAACGCGTACGGGATTCAGAGGGACGGTTGGAAGGCATCGAACTCTTGCCCCCCCAGTTTACATTAATCAGAGAGTCCAGCTTCTCCAATGTGAGGGTCTGTGCGGCAGAAACAGGAAACGGGTTTCAGCTGTTGATCCGGAACCTCGAAATAAAGCAAAACACGTACCCCGAGCTCCTCGTCATAGACCAGTACGCAATCCACATCCCTGGCCGGGATTTCTGCACCGGTAAATAGTTGACCCTCCCCTGGCTGTCGGCAGGGGTGTAAGCGGATGCGCAACGGATGATTCCGGGGTAGAAGGTGCAAATGTTTGGGGGACTTACCACAGTGCTCGCACGTTCGACGGTAGTCGCCTTCCTATCGCCCTCCCTCTTGACTTCGATCGTCCCCGGCTTGTATGGATCAATAGACTCGGGCTCGAAGTTATCTGCCCAGACGCATAAACGTTCAGTACCCGCGGGCCACCAGCAAGTGAAGGAGAATCAAGCCCGCCCCCCGGCCAGTGCCACACAGTCAACGGCGGGCGGGAAGAAAGGGAGGGGAACGTACATCTGAAGGAGTAGAATCCCCGATCGGAGAGCTTGGGTGCCTGGGGTAAGCCCTTATTCGCCTTCAGCGCTCCTGCCAGCGAGCTCCCGACGGTGACAGGATGTGAGCCATTCGTAGGCATCCAACTCGTTTCGCTCTTGGTGGACATGGAGTCTTCGTGTCACGGACGGGGTGGGTGAGTCCGAGAGGAGGAAGAGGAGATGGTGGTTGTGGATTGAGGGTGGAAGGGACGGCTGGAGGGGGGGAGCGTGGGGGGACAACCGTCCTGCTTTGGCCAGACCAAGGTCAACCGCCAGGGGGAAGTTCACCCCGACCGTCGATCAAACGCTCAAAGACCATCAGGCGTCTATTCACGGACATTGCCCACCCACCTCGCGGCTGGGATATCCGCCACACTGAAACACTAGCCTTTTTGTTCCAAGCGTGGACAAAGACCGGGCGAAATATAAGAAAAAACACAGAGAGAGTACGGTACGAGTCTACAAAACAAAGCGGGCATAGGGTAGCGTAAATGAGGCGATGGGGTCAACGGGGCTGTAACCCAGGTCGGACAGAGGATAGGAAAGAGGTAGCCGGAAAACAATTAATCAAAGGTGGGATGTCATGGATAGCATGAGGAACACGAGATATAATATCTTGAAATGAAACTCGAATACAAGAGTCATGCATCGTGTTGGTCGACGTGAGGGTCGGGAGGCTCGGTCATCGTGACTTTTTATCCTCCGGTGTAGACGCCACGAGCGGCACATATTTCCGCCTCGGAGAGAGTTGCGGTGAGATCGGCTCTTCGTCATCCGTCATGGTACAATTCGTGGGACTGGAACGGCCAGAACGAGCGGTCGCCTCTGCCAGCTCCTTTCGAAGAGCCTCAAGCTCCTTCTCAAACCTGTAACACATTAGATTAGAGCAAATCACCAACGCCACGAGCTAGGGGTGAGGCACTCACTTCCTGCCGAAAACTTCAATATAGAAACCTCCGCCATTCCACACGCTCACGGAGAAGATGAATAGCAGGAATATGTTGCTCCAAAATGGACTGGCGTAGAGCACAAACACGGCGGGAAGTTCGGTCAAGATGGAGTAAGCAAGCTGTCCGCCCATGAACGCGGCTTCCCGGTATTGCGCTGGGAACTTGGACAAGAACGATCCAATGGCGCTTCCCTTGGAGTTTAAGAGGAAGAGGAAGGAGGTCGCCCTCTGTCCGGACTCGATCTTCGTCCTCCGATCGACGAGGACGAACTTCCAATATAACATTTGCCAGATCGCATCTAAACAAACTCGAAATCAACCACAAAATATACACGTGCAACGACGGCTACTCACAAATAAGCCCACTCAAAGAGAGTGCGTATATCGGGCTCATATGGGGGACTTCCAGTAAAGCTGGGAATCGCTGTTCAGCTCCGGGGTAGAAGTGACTGTTGAGGGAGAACGATAAGCGAAATCGCACTCATAAGTTGACTCTGCTTCCAAGACGCACCGTATGACAGTAAAAGTAAACGGAGCGTAGAGGTGGATGAACAAGGACGTGACCTTGTCCGAATCGTGGAACACCAGACTGTTTCTCCAAGTAATGACAGCGCTGGCCAGAGAGCCATGGGACAAGCAGTAACACGCCACCCACAAAGGTACGCTAGAGGGGAAGACCCAAAGGAACAAGAAGTTGAGGATGGTCGCGTAGTAACACAGGTCGAATAGGAAGTAGTGCCAAGCTCGCTTCTTGTACCTGTAAGCGCGGAGTGGGAGGAGGTATAGTGCTTGGAGTGAATATGCGATGTGCACCCACCTAGAGATGGGTTAACCATGCCAAAAGGGCTAGCACAATACGAACGATTGACTCACTCTGGGGCCATTCCAAACATCAAGGCGGAGAAGAACACAGACATGACACCAAAGAAGAACGAGACCTTCTCCCTCGTCCGAACAACCTTCGTCGAGTGCCACGTTGAGGAGAGCTTCGTCAACCGTTGTTGAATCTACACCACGCGGCCACCCGTCGCGTCAATTACCACGCGATCCCAAATGCTAGGCAGGGTGGATTAGCACACACCTTGAGCTTGAACTTCTGCATCTCCCGATCCAAGTTCTCTGCCAGATCCTCCCCAGCGGGGGCCTTCATCTTGTTCATTGCCTCCTCAGCCCGAACCTTGAGGCGATCGCTGTGCTTCGTGAGTGTCCGTTGGATGAGGTCGATACGCGCATCGAAGAACGTCTCCATCGTATCTATCCAGCAAAGTCACTAAGCCCCAACACACCCCCATCATATCAGACATATGACAGTACTGACCGAGCAGCGTGAAAGCACTAGCCCAATCAGCCATCTCGTTCTCTCTAACGAGGCGCTCAAACGTCGCAGGAAGATAGCCCAGCGGGAGCTGGTTTGGGGGAGTGGAAGGACGAGACGGGTTATCGCCTTCGGGGGCCATGGTCGTCGTGGATTGCGTGGGCCGTTGAAAGAAAACAAAGAAAGCAGACCTCGCCGTGGCAGGAGAGGACGTTGACGGCGAACCTCCGAACACGTGTTTGATTGGTCAGATGCCCAATACTTACGGCACAAGGAGACAGCGCCCGTGGTTCCACACCTCAGTCACAAGTATTTGGACCTGAACACTCAATTGCATACCCGAGGTTCTAACAAATAAGCACCATCCTGAGTACGTTCCGTCTAAAAGAAGGTCACCTTAAAAGCAACAATATGGAGATAATAATAAAAACACAAGCGGTTTCGAGCAAAACTGCGTGGAAAACCGAATAAACAAAGCGTCGAGAAAAGGTATCCGTAGAGCCCACCCCGGCCCACCACAAGTCACTGGGGAATCCATATAACGAGGAAAAAGAAAACACCCTAAGAATCGGACCACATCTCTATCAAGCGGTAGGGGACGGTTCGGCGGCATTGAGTATGCTGGAAGCTTGGTCTAGGGTTATCGTGTTGGTGACGGAAGGGGGAGCACCTCCGGGGTTACGAGCAATTTGACCCAGGATCTGAGGCTTGTTGTCAAGGAAGGCCATCGTCGGTCCGGCAACCAGCTTGTCGACAGCACGATCCCTGGGGTTGTTGATCAATGGCTGGCTGTCGGACGTGACCCACAAAGCAACCGGGCCGGTGATACCCTTGGGGACGATGCACTGTGAGAGAGGAAGGGAGATGGTGGACGGCAAACCACCAGCCAACATCTGACAGAAGCGACCCTGTATTGACAACGATGATATCCGTCAGAGATCATCCCTTGATATCGCGAATCAACATACATCGGTAGATCCGTTGATGGCGGAAGAGCTAAAGGTCAAACGTGTACCGGCAGCAACCACTCCGGTGTTCGTGATAGTCAGGGATGGGTTCGCAGGGACGCCGAGGTCGCAGCCAGAGATGAAAGGTCCGGCGAGGGCCAAAACCTCATTAGGGGTGAACGCGAAATCGAACGCCTGGGGAATAGCAGTTCCAGCACTAAGGACATTCAGGATTGTCTGGTGACGAGCCTCGACGGTCAGAATCGAACCAGCGGCAGTGAGGAGGACGGGGTCGGAAAGTAGGTGGGCAGCTCCGAGATACGCGGTGACACCGACGTTTTCCACGAGACGAGCAACGCCGGCCATGGTCTTGACGTCGACCAGAACCTTCGAGAAGTCGAAGGAGCAATTATCGACAGGCTTGCCTCCGAGGGTCTTAATACCATCCTACAAAAAGCGAGCATCCGGGTCAGATCAAACAAAGGGTGATGGTCAGGACTCGTTTATAAACGTACTCGGAGCGCGACCGAATGGGTAGCCTCATCAGATTGGATGGACGTGAACTGTTCGATGGCGAGTTGGGCGTTCGAGAATCCAGCAGAAGTAAAGTCGCTTTGTTTGAACTTGGCAAGAGCCTGAGAATAAAACTTGGACTCGAGCTGTTCCAAAACGTCCGCGAATTCTGTCGAGTGGGAAATGATCGGACTGAGGTCAGCTCCGCGGTCGAAAACACGAAACCAAAACAAATTGCGAGAATATTTTTTCATGATGGAAAAAAGTGGATGGTACGCACTGAGGACCAAGAGGTTCGTCGCAGCGTCTTGTCTCTTCCACGGGGCTGCGGCCACAAAGAGCGGGGCGGCGAGAGCGATGATCGAAGCAGCGAAACGCATTGTGTTTATCGATGAATGAACGCGAAAAAAGATTGCAAGGGTTGTGTTGGTGGCAACTTTGCTTTAAACGAAAGGAAGGCCTGCTGGATAAGAGAGCGTTGGTAGAACTGGGGTCGAGAGCGGTCCAAGGGCGCTACCGGGCAACCCAGAAAGAAAAGGACTACGAGACGGTCGTCAGCGTGTTGCTTGCCAAGCTGGAAAATTGAGTTTGACTCACAGGGGGATAGAAAAGAAAGAGAGGGAAGGAGGCGGAATGGGTGTGGGTAACGATCACTCGTCCCTTTTATCCACACCTCGGCTGCAGACGAAATACGACATATCGCGACGGTGGCCATGGAAACTCGTCCGGGATCGAGAAACCGTTCGCGTCAGGACCCGTGCGCTTGGCTTCCGTCCCGCCCCCTGGGACAATCCCTTTCGAAACAAAGAAACTCGCGGGCGTTCCTCGACCGGTATGAACTGCTGTATTCGGGGTATTCATCTGCGTTCTTTGTGCTCTCGGGCAATCTGCGCTACCCTTTGTCCGACTACCATTCCCTCGTTCCCGGTGGTCCTGAGCAGGCATCACCGACATCACCGCCAACAGCGTAACAACTAACCGGCACGCCCGGTATCCCCAGTCCCACTTCCCCCCCTGCGCAGGGCCGATCAGAGTTCCTCGTTCCTCAACCAACGGGAAACCATTTGTAATGCTTCTATGGGCTTATCATGAGGGACGTGAGGGGTGTCCATCAGTCAAAGCAATGATGTATGAGCGAGAGGTGACTTATCATATGGCCTGCACCATTCACGGTTGCTACCGTCAATGTCCCAGAGGATTTGGTCTCGCCTGCCTTCTTGCCACCGACGGTCCAGTTACGCCACGGGCTAGCCAAATACTTCACTTGCCCGCTCCATTCCAGACGTTCGACCCAAAGTTTGTTAGCGCTGGCGTTGCACTGCCAGTCATACGTTCCGAGATAAATTAGGACTCGGATCCCCCGCTAATATCAGTAAACGTGAGTGAGTCCGACGTTTGGTGGACTCAGTGGCCTGACTTTACCTCAAGTAACCCACCGACGTAGAACTGGGTGGGGACCCTGAACCTATCCATGTGACTGATGAACCCTTCAAACACAGAGTCCGAGCACGAAGAAAAGTCGATGGGCGATTCAATGCCAAGAAGTTTCTGGACATCTGGGCGCTTGAGGTATTCCACGATAACGTCGGTCTCCTCATAGCAGAGATTGCCTTTGCATGGCTACGGTTTTGCGGTCATCACGGGGACCTTGGCTAAGCCATGACGGTGGACTTTACCTTGGATATGTCATATACGTTCCGTCCTATGTGAGGGTTAGCTCGATAAACTTTGGTTTACTCCACAGGTTTCCTCACCAGTCGCCCAGAATGCAGAACCGGTCTGCTTGTCACAGAATTCGAGGGCAGCCTGACAATTGATAGGGTCAAAGACATCGATACAGCTGCGCTTCATGCCTGCGTGGCAGCGAGGGAGCTGGCGCAAGCGGAATGTCAACTTTGCCCCGTCGATTTAAGGTCTTACAATACCATAGTTTTCATTCGGACGCACTCGCTGATGCTCTGGAACGGGACATCGAAAGCGGCGGTCCCACATTCAGTCATGTATCTCCCTTCGTACAGGCTACCCAGGCTCAGAACATCGCCAATGATCGTCAAGGTCCGAAACTCACGTCGTGAAATCGGTAATGCCGTTCCCAATCAAAACGCTCTTGAGATTGATTGTAGGGCGACCTTCGGCGGTAGCGACGTTGTTCTTGTCAACGATCTCGCTGGCGAAGACGGGGAGGTATCGCCCCTAACAAACAAAATTAGCCACTGTGAGTTCGCCGGAGGAAGGCCAGCATACGGCGTAGGATTCTCCGGAGAGATGGAAAGCCCGCCCAGAGAACTGGGTGAAGGTCTCGAAGAAAATAGTAACGAATGCCTGGACGTTCTTTGCAGCTTCTTCAGTGGTCTCTACAACTTCCCCGTAATCCGCGTACGAGAAACCAACTCCGACGCTACAGTATTACTTAGCACCGGTGACAGCGATACAATGGGACGGAAGCCATGTGACGTACGGCTGGTCCAGGAAGAAAATGTTGGCTTCATTGTTCCAGCTGTACGGGTTCCAGGTAGTCCCGTTAGAAGAGAGGTTACCCATATCGATATTGCATGGTCCAAGCTCCATGAGAAGACCCATAGAGCTCGAGCACCCAGGACCTGGCTCGGGTTTAATGACACCAATACTAATCCCGGAATGAAATGGTTGCACCTCCGTTGATCCACATCATAACATCATCTGCGACAGATCATGTAAGAAACTGCGAACACGACACAAAATCGGCGCGTTTACCTTTATCTGGGTCGCGTCGACTCTCGAAGAAGTAGAAGAACAAGTGTTTCGCGCCGGAATCGACATCAAGGTATCCCGTGTAGGCACTTCATGATAACGCGTGTCAGTTGGTGCGGATGTCACTCCAAAAGGCGACATACATACTTTACGGTCGGATCACAAAACTTGGTCCTCTTTACCCTAACCTGGTGGTATGGAAACTTCGGGTGAACGAGAGCCGTAAATTCGTCCGTCGATCCCAACTCCGATAGATGCATCGTAGTCACGTTCCTTTCCAGCTCCGGAACACTAGGGAAGTATCCGATGGGTTCCTGTGCGTTGAAACTTCGCGCGAGAGCGCAGCTCGCGAGGGACACAAGAGCTAGCAGTGTCCACATGGTTGTGGTTGGGGTCGAAGCTAGGTTTCGGCGGGAGAAGCGCGGTGCTCATCATCCGTGAGTGCCGAGGTTTTCCCATCCAGTGCCGACCACACGCGAGACTCAGAAAGTGGGTGGGTAAGTAAGCCACAGCCACGACGATCCGATTCCCTTGAAGCGAACTGAGGTGGTCGTGATTGCGAGATTGCAACCTACCCCGGAACCGAGGTTACCTTCGGCCGAACCCGGCGCGACGGTCGGTGCCACCCCAGGCTACTTTAGCATTCTTTTCTCGGGCTCGTTGGTCCGTCATGTACTTCCCGGTGACGACCTTCCGGTTGTCAGAGTTTGGTGAGTTAGGGTCGCCGTGAATTTTCACCGTCATGGGCCTCCCTGAACTCGAGTCCTGATTGGCATCAGGAAAATATGGGAATCCTTTTGGCCGGTGCTTCCCCCTCCCGAACGCCTCCTTCCCTCTGAATTTGAGGCTGGATTCGAGCCTATCACGACACGACTCCCTGCTTACAAAGCCTTATGGGGACTTGAAATCCGGCCAGAATCTCGCAGAGCTGGATGGAACTCGTGATCACCAGCGTTCATCGGAAGTCGGTTGTGGACCATCGTACCGATACCTTGGCTCTATACTTATCGGGCCAGCGAACCCGTAAGAGTTCCGTGTGTTAGGTGGTCAATCCACAGGCGCGGGGCGCTCTTAGAGCCCGGGCACCCTGATATAAACACACACCAGGTACGTTTTCGGAGGTACAAACCACCACAGAATGGTGACTTGTTGGGTCATAGCGTCTCAATTGTTCCGAACATCGCACACCGGACAATCCGCCTGGACCGAGCGTACCATTCCTGAATACAAATGGCGCTTGTGGGTTGCATCAAGCGCCGTTCGTGTTCAGGAATGGTGTTCTGGTCATCGTCGGGGCCCAGCTGGTTGTCTACCATTTTCTCGCTGAGAGCCCAAGCCACGTACGTTCTCCACTACTTTTATCCACTCCACCACACACTCACTATGGTTGTCGTAGCTTTACAAAATCCTCATTTCTCGTATCGCCCTTTTGGACCCGTCCCCGTTGCCGTACCAGGCGCTAGCCCGGCGCGTTCCTCACAAGGAATCCGGGTCTTGGTCTTGCAGCGCGTTGCTTGACAAAGTGCTCAGTACGAAAGGAGGAGCTAACTGAACTCAAACTCAAACTCAAACCGGCGTGACGTGGAATCTCTGTAATATTTAGTACTCGACTTGTCTCGTCTCGTACGTTTCTTATCGCAGCCATGCGAACGGATCACGTATTAATTTCTTCATCGCGTTCGACGTCCCGGGTTCTGCCACTTGCCGGTCCTATCGCTTGTTTGAACGGTGAGGGTTGTTGGCACGAATTCGTGATTTTTGGAACCCATCTCGGATCCACAGAACGACCAGAAAAAAAATTCATACAGCAGTCAAGACACGGAATCCCTCAGGGGTGACATATCCTAGCCGTCTGTGGCGTCCAGCTTCATCGTTTTGATCGAACTGAGGTTCACGCAGACGAGAGTCGATTTGGTGGTGGCAAAATACCAACAGGAATGACCAAAGTCAAAGCAAGAAAAGCGAGAACGAAAGGAGGTTGGTATAGTATACGCCCTGGGAACTTTACAAGGCTATGTTGCAGCTCTCACGCTAAGCCAGCCTCTAACGCAAGGCCGTAGAACTTCGAATCCTTCTTTCCTAGCAACACCTTGGGCGAATCAAACTCCACAACCTTCAAAAAAAAAGGGTGGGGGACCGTCAGAAATCAGGGTGTGGAGAGCGAGCGCCCGGCTGTCGAATGGCAAGGTGTAACGCTTACCTTTCCGGCATCCAAGACCAAGATACGGTCATAATCGATAATGGTATTCAAGCGGTGGCTGTTGAGAGAGATTGAGTGCAAGTTCCTAAAACCCGCGAACGCACGAAGGTAAATCCAGGTACGCACGCAATCGTTAGCAGGGTAACATCTGCGAAATCCGGTCCTCGAATGATTTCTTGAATGGCCTTGTCCGTGTCGAGATCTACGGCGGAGGTGGCTGTCAAAGGAGCGGGTTATGCAAAGTGTTCGCATCGGAGGGTAAAAGGAGGGGTCTTACCTTCATCCAGAACAAGGATCTTAGTCTTTCGTAAAAGAGCGCGCGCAAAACATAGCAGCTGCCTCTGACCACCGGAGAGGGAAGATCCACCCTCCTTCACAGGCGCGTCCAAACCCCCATCAAGCCCTTCCACAAACGCCTTTAACCGGGTCTGGGAAAGAACTTTCCAAATATCAACATCCTGGTATGTCCCCACTGGGTCGATATTCTCTCGAAGTGTGCCCTCGAACAAATCAGGCGACTGGGGCACAATGGAAATAGCGCTGCGCACTGCACACGGACAAGAGTGTTAGCGCGTCTTCCGAGGAGGCGGAGACGGAGCCGAGAGGTTTAAACTCACGGTTATGGAGTCCGATCTTCGAAATGTCTACGCCGTCAATCTCAATACTGCCTTTGGTAGCTTCGAGGATGCGGAACAGCGCGAGCAAGAATGAGGATTTCCCGCTCCCCGTCCGCCCGCAAATGCCAACCTTTTCCTTTGCATTCTAAACAGTTTGGCGTTAGCTAGAATGACGTGACGGGGAAACCAGGCGTACGACGGCGACGCTTATGTCTTTCAACACCAGTTCCAGCTTTGGTCGGTATTTCGTGGCATAGTCACTGAAGTAGTTCAGTCTGTCGCCCCCACAAGCACCAGGGCTGGTGAACTCACATGAATTTGACTTCCCCAGCAGGCGGCCAATTCTGGGGCTCGGTCTCCGGAATCTCATAGGGGGCTTCTGGCTTCAATTCCACATAGTGAAGAACCCGCTCGACGCTGACGATGTTCTGTTCAACATCGCTAGCAGACCTCACAACCCAGTTCTGCGGTACAAAACCGAGAAAGTTAGCAACCGGAACCACAAGTTATGGGATAGCAAAATCTCACCAGAGCGCTCGTGGTATTCAACGCATACGAAAGAACCAATCCGACCAAAGCAGCGTCCACACCAGTCGTGACCAGCGCAACCAAGGACAACATCGAGACGACGAGGATGATGCACGTTCCCACAAACTCCAACCTCACAGCCAACCAACGGTTGATCGAGATGGCGGGTAGGTAACAAATCTGGTTCGTGTCGACCCTCTTTATGTGGTTCGCCAGGAAAATGTCCTCCTGGCCAAAGGCCCGAATTGTGGAGAGGCCTGGGATGGTCTCAGAGAACCAAGTGAAGATTGGGGATCTGGAGACCGCATCCAATCTCTTGAGCTCACGAGAGGTATCGAGGTAATACCTGCAACGCGAGGGGTCAGCTAGAGTTGAATCGGGCTAATCTGTCGCACGTACTTCATCACGCGAACGTAGAACCAAATCATGGGTGGGACGACGACGAGGAAGACAGGGAAGATAATACCAACGACCACAATAATCCCAATGCAAGTCGCTAGCGTGCGGAACACGCCCTGAATCGACTATACCCCGGTTCTCAGTGGTCGGCACGGCGGTCGAACAAGCTCGGAGACTCACCCTTGGAAGGACCTGATCGACATTATAGATATCCTTCGAGAAAATGTTCAGGATCCTGAAAAAGAGTCTTAAAACTTCGCTATTCCTCAAAAGAGTGAGAGGGGGTGCATACCTTCCGGTCGGGGTTTGTTCGAAGAATGACAAAGGCGCGTGCATCAACGAATTCAACATCTTCACAGAACCCCAAGTTAGCGTTCCTATCGGATGGTGTGGGACGGTAGGGTTGGTTAACTCACATCGTCATGTAGTTTTTTTGAACTCCTCAACCCACACAGCAATAACACCGAGACCATAGTAATCGCAAAGAAGACGACCGACAGAAGTTGAGCGATTCCAGAAAGCGCCAAATACTTCGTTATGCCTCCGTTGTTGCCCGTCCGCCTATTATCCTCACTCCAAGCCCTCAAAGCGAAGTTCGCTAGGATGGAACAAGCTTGGGAGAGTATAACGGCTAGGAGGAACATAACGAAACCAGATTCCGAGCACGCCTCGAGGTATCTGCGATAGACAGATCCTTTGACCCGACCCTTCTCGGAGTGCTCTTTTTGAATGCCTTCGGAAACTGGGAGTCGACCACGAGTGGGAGGTTTGACTTGGGCGCGGCCATGACTCTGCCGTTGGTTGAGCTTGTCATCAGTTCCGCTCAAGGCGAGGCGGGAACCGTTTCTGGAGGATGCGACGAGCGTGCCGTTGTCTTCTTGGGGAGTGGCTTGGGATGGGGTTGAGGTTCCAGAAGGTGATGTCCGTGAGTGCTCCCGGCTGGAGAAAAGTAGGCGAGTTCAGTCAGGTTTTACATTCACCCGCCGCAATTCACGATTGGACTTGCATGAGTTTTTGGATCTCGCCCTGGTTGCGACTCATGACGGTCTCAAAGTTTCCGGATTCAAAAATAATACCACGTCGGATCAAGACAATGTTGTTGCAGCCGGTCAAAAACGAAATGCCGTTCGTGACGAGGATCCTAGCTTTGGTCGCAAGCAAACCGCCAGGTCCGATGACATGGTCTGTGAGGGGTCCATTGGTTGAGTGACTCGAACAAGAGTTCAGCACCTGCTTACCATAAATATGACGCGCAACGTGAGCATCAACAGCAGCTAGCACATCGTCCAATAATACAAGATCCGCACGAGCATAAACGGCACGGGCGAGAGCGACACGAGCTCGTTGACCACCGCTCAGCTGTTATGCATGTCAACCATTTTCAGGTTGGCTTAGGTGGGTTACGCACCGTGATCCCCTTTTCTCCTACTTCTGTCATATCACCGTTCGGGAGAATGGCCAAGTCCGGTCTGAGTGCGCAGGCTGGAGGCTGGACGTGAGTCAGGGAGCCACTTATTTAAGTGGTGACGCTCACCGTCGAGGACAAGATTGTAGAATGTTTCGTCGCAATGGTGAGAGAACAAAATGTTATCCTTGATTGTTCCGTTCATAATCCTACGCATCTAGTGAGTGAAGACCCGGAATACGATGTGGGCTGCGACCAACCAAGGGTTCTGAGGAGCATACGCGACACTTCCGTACACGTCGACTCTACCTTCCGTCCTCCTCATCACTCCGATGATGGCAGACAACAAGCTGCTCTAGACAGTGGGATACGACGATCAACTTTCGTAAGCTTCGATGGCGAAACAACAAGTTACTAGCCTTTCCAGCTCCGACCTGACCGAGGACCGCAGTAAGCTCTCCTTTCTTCACTGTCAGATTGATATCTTGCAAGGTGGGCTCCCTGCCATCTTTAGACCAAAAGAATTCTCCGCCATCGATTGAGAGGACTTCATCACCATCTTGGATGTTCTCCTTCAAGGTGATATGCCGTGCGTCGGTCTGGAGCTCGTCCGAGTCCAGGAAGGAAGAGATGCGTTTGACAGAGACAATCGCTTCCACGAGGTTGGAGATGACCATTGCGAACTACAAAGTGGGATGGACTTGGTAGAAATCGCCTTTGGTGGAAGGAACTCACCATTCCGAGTGGGAACTGGAGAAGCATAAACAACGAGATCGCTGGGAAGATGATGTCAGCGGTCAAGGGTGTTGGGAAAACATAAGCTGCGGTGGCGAAGGAGCTGAACGCGACAAGGACTGGGAGGAATCGTCAATACGAGAAGTGAAATCGCAGGGGTGATCTGTTTACATGGAATTCCAGACCAGAGCGACTGGTTCAGTGACTGTGAATGCACCCAATTCGTCAATCTCAAACGAAGTGGTTTTCCCGAATAACGCACCCCAACGATACCAATCTTTCTCAGGTTCCTCAGCTCCTCGTCGTTTCTGACCCTCAGCACACGACTCATAAACGCATAGTCCCACGCATACAACTTGATACTAAGAAGGAGTTAATTCGGGGGTTGTTGAGAGGAGGGGAAGTGCGGACCTCCTGATGTTGTTCAGCAGCTCGGACATCATCTTTGTCCTCTTGTCCCTCGACTTCATCTGTTCCAGCTGGAGGCCCTTCAGAACTCTGGCGGTGAGTGTGTTCAACGGCACTGAGAGGATCTAAAATGTGTCAATTGACGATTGTCGGGATGGTTGAGGAGGGCCAAACGAACCATAATCGCAACACCAACAAACGCTGACCACCCGAGTAAATCGTACAGCGATACAAACGCCAAGATGACTTGGAATGTGCCAGAAATGAGCATGAGACCATAGGTGCAGAAGTCCTGGAGCCTCGTAGCATCGACAGACATGAGGGAGACCATTTCTCCAGTCGAACGGCCTTGCCCGTCATTGGATAGCCTCAAAGCCTTTTGGTATATGACAGTGACAAGACCTGTGCGGACTCTGAGGCCGGTTTCGAAGACCCTTTGGAAATACTATTTGCTCCCCGATCAATCAATCTGGCGAGAAGGAAGGCGAGAGGGCGTACCTGGTGCAGGATGACGGTCTGAACCACAGACGCAAAGAACATTAGGAATGCAAAAGAGAACCCAACCAATGGCGTCGGCCGCTCGTTAAGCAGCCCCTCGCGAGCGTCTTGGTAATCGGTAATGAACGACAATAACCGCCTGAGCAGCTGTGGCTGTAAAAACGACAAACAGTCTTGTGCGATCTTAATACACAGGGCAAAGGCGAAAGGCCGCCCATAAGCAAAAGCGAGTCCCAAGTACAGCGACTTCCTGTGGTGGCGAGTTAACGAAAGTAGGGAACGGTGAGGGGGATGAGGCTACCTCTTTGCCAACGCAGCTGTCAACCTCTGACCCAGCTCGGTTGCCTGATCCTGATCGAGGAGCGAGGGTAGGTCCTTTTCAGTGATGTACTCTTTGGTGCCCTTCTTTAACATTGGTGTCATGTAGCCGAATGACCACCTGGTAAAGATGTTCGCGGATACCAGTGGGTTCTCTACGTGTGTCTCGTCGATCTCCTCGGAGACGTCCGGTTCGAACTTGGGTGCGAGCAATTCGAGTGCGAATGAGAAGAGTCCGAGCACCACGATGGCTGATCGGAGGGCGAGGGGGGCGATAACATCACTGACGTTCTCGGAATGGGTAGCGACGAGAGTACGTCCCCAGATGAGGAGGGTGAGGGTATAGGCGGGCCAGAAGAGCAAAAGGGTTGAAGAGGACGCCCGGGTTTGTTTATGGCTGGTGTGAGTGAGAAAGATTGCTGAAAGCAAAGCGAGCGGTTCGAGGATGTAGGACTGGAGGACCGGAACGTGGAGGTGACCGAAAACGGTGTAGGCGAGGTTTACCAAACTGATGGAAAAGGCGGTTCCGAGCAAGATCTGGTGCCGGGACGGATTTGCCAAGGGAGATGTTGGTAGTTATGAGAAAAAAGCTCGGGATTGGTGCTAGGAGATAACAAGAGGACAGACCAGTTTAGCTTTGAGGACCGATGCGCTCCTGCTAGTTAGGATACGATTCGCAGCCGCGGACTTGGTTCCTTGGAGGCTGGAGAGGGAGATGAGGAGAAGGACGACGAGGAGAGTTGGGAGGATGATTCCCTCCTCGAAACACGGGGTCAAATCAAACTCTCTCAAACTCGAGACGGGCCCCCACCCCTCGCGGTGACCGTGGTAGATAGTCCCGCACGTCGGCATAGATAACGTGACAAGGGACGGTGCAGACGCGTCGTAGAGGTTGTGTTGAGGGTAGGTGAGCTTTTGCCACGCGAATTCACCCCGCTGGTTTGTAAGCTGGTGCCAATCACTGGTCACGTTGGCGGCCAACTTCACTCCCACAGCGCCGGTCCTGAACTGTCTGAAAAGTGTGCAAGCCCAGGCACAGCATCCGTCCAAAAGCGGACAGAGACTCGCTCTCGGCTTGCTCGAATGACTCATCGATCAACGTTCAACTTTTGACCAACCTCGTTCCTACAGTGAGTGCCGCGTTTGTCGCGTCTTCGAGCTCAGACGAACCATCACGGGACCGCGAAGCCCAGCGCTCGAGACCCGAGGAACGGCGTGTCCCATATGTTCCAGCTCGGGCTTGTGGTAGCAGGGTAGAAGGGCGTTGTAACCACAAGGCTGCCAAATTTGTGACAAGATCATGTCACCGTCGACCTGGAGGCTGGATGGACCAGTTCCTATCAGACGTTCTGCTCCACACAGTACCCTTACTGGCACGGGGCTGCAATGTGGATGGTTTGGCGACCGCGACACGATCACGAGTTTCTTGTCGTCCCCTCCTGTTTACTAAAATGAACTGTGAGGGTACCCTGTGGCACCCCTCGCCCATTCCGAACGTTTTTCCAACTGTCCAAGTTGCGACCGACGGCAAGTCGCGGAGATTGGGTAAGCAAGTAGATTGCTAAGGAAATGCGCTTGCTGACAAATCTACAATTTTGAACCCTTGGGACGCGGTTGAGACGGGTTTGCTACGAGGGTCGCGTTTATTCTCTCACATTTCGACGCCTTCAAGTCTTAAGCTTAAGATCTTACCGCTTGCTCTTTGTTCTTCGGAGACGATTCGATGTCGATCGTTTGACTTCTGTGGCGGCCCGTCCTCTCCGCCGGCTGGTGGACGTGGGTAGATCATTTCACACTCACACCTCTTCGAAATCTTTCGAAATCCAATGTGTAATACTTACCCTGAGACGAAATCTGACGGAATCCGTCTCTGCGGCCGAACAGCGGCAAACAACTTGGGCTTTGTCAGACCACCCCAGAACCGGGCCGTTCCATCAGTCAGCAGTCGGCTGTGGAACGTGCGTGTTGAGGAAAGTCACACGAACCCCCTCGACCTTTCTCCACCATGGAGTCTGAGCAAACGACAAGGATATCGCACTGGTCATCAATCTTCACTTTGGTGGTGTTCGTCCTAACAAGTGCGTGGAGCGTGGGAGTTCCTTCGCGCTGGTGCTGATCCGTTGTTTCATCACTTCAAGACGTGGCTGTGATTTTCCCCACCAGAATCCCCCTCCCATGTCTCGAGCTGTCCCAGCTGGCGAAGAGTTTGGCAGAAAAACAAGTCATCAAACCTCGGAAGGCCTCCTGTCGCCGGGCCCACCTCCCAATAGATTTTACCACCGTCCCTGTTTTCTCCGTTTTGCTTCTGCTGGCCACCAAGTGCATAGACGGCCATGATTTGCGTAGAGGAATTGTTGGCGAGGATGGCGTGAAACCTCTCAGCATCATGGCACTTTTCATCTCCCTGGTACGGATTGAACACATCGACTTTTTCTCTCGTGACAGCTGAACAGGTTGTTCGGTGTGTAGGCGTACATGACCATCTCCCTTGACGCTGCTGGCTTGTTCAGGTTCCTTGCGTTTTGGGTTGCTAACAAGGGCGGTTCCTCCGGCAAGAGGCTCTATCTATACTTCTGGGTATTCTTCCTCCTTCTCGCCGTTGCGGTAGGAAATGTAAGTTCTTCGGCCCGCAACGTGTTTCAAGAATTCACCAACGATGTAGGACCCTGTTGTTCTCTCCGGAACACCATTCCTCGCGTACTTCACAAGGATTGTAGGGTGTGTATCGTTTCTTGCGTGAAAGAGGCCACGAATCACCATTGACACCCACCCCGCAGCATCTCTCCACCAACAGCATGGATCTACGCTCAATTTTGTGCTGCGAACATGGGTGCGTGCGCATACAAATGTTGTGCCTGCGGAGTGTGTTACTCAGGTTTACTAGGTTCTGCCGTTCTCGTGTCCTCTAACCTCACAAATCTCGTACTTGCGGGTGCATTTTCTATCTCCTTCCCAAGATTCACCGCCTTCATGGTCCTCCCTTTTCTCGCCGCCGCCGTCGCTACCTACCCCGTCTTCCTCGTCATCTTTCGTGGACGGGATTATATCCCACGATCGATTGCCATCGAAGGGGAATCCACACCGTCCTGTGTCCTCACTGACAAGTGGGGTGCTATCTTTGGTTCCGTCCTTTTAACCGTGACGCTCGGGGTGTTGGTCGGTACCAGCATACTCGATATACCAGTTTGGCAGATCACTGTGCCACCGGCTGCGATCATATTTATCAGGGATGTTGTCTATGACTGGCGCATGTCCGGGCAGACCCCTCAGTCCCAATCGATCGAGATGGAGCAAGTAACTGTAACATCGCAAATGGGCACGACTACAGGTGTCCCTCCCCCGCGACTTGCTCAAAACCCACACGGATTTTTGGGGCGCCTAACTCCGAGTTATCTCTCTTCGAGATTCCCGACCGCCACAACTGTTTTGAAACGGCTTCCCGTTGCGCTCGTGCCCTTTGCACTGATGACGTTCGTGCTGGTTCAGGGCCTAACGAGGAAAGGCTGGGTCGAACTGTTTGCGAACGGATGGGCGTGGTGGGCATCCAACACGGGAGTGGTTGGCGTCAGTGCTGGGATGGGTATCATCACCTGCATCTTGTGCAATGTAAGCCGCCTCTCCCGCTCCCTGTGTCATTGCCTGATCCTCGTGCTAGATATGTGGAACCAATATTGGGGCAACAATCTTCGCCGCTCGAGTTCTCCAAGTTTGGATCGCCCGGATGGGGAACACGATCGACCCGAAACAACGCGATGTTGCCATTTACTCGCTTGCAATCGCTGCCAACTATGGCGCGTTCACGTTTACGATATGTGCTTCTTTGGCTGGGTTGCTCTGGAGGGACATACTGAGGCAAAAGGGCATCCACGTCCGCCAATGGCAGTTCTGCAAGCTGAATATTCCGTTGGTCGTCACCGCGATGGTTGCGTCCTCCGCTGTAATCATTGGGGAGATGTATGTGGTGCACAAGAACTAGATTTTCCGGCTTCGTTCAGTTAGTATTCGATTCTCATTCCACTATTTCTTGGTCGTTGTCTTTCGTTTCACTCCGAGGGAATAGATTCTCCTGCTTCTCTCCTGCTTATTGGGCCGATCTGAAGACAGCGAGTGTTGGGCGGACCTCCGTGATGCTGGCTGCCTGGCGAACCATGGGGGATCACACACCCAACAAGCGAGGACACCGGCTGAGCGGGGCGAGCGTCCAGCCTGACAGTTGTTTGATCACATGGTGGGAGTTTCCACGAAACAGGTCATTGCTGACTCCGCTCCCTGAAGGCCTGGCCTCCCACCACCTGAGGCCTCTCTCACGCTCTGATTGGAGGAAACGGAACACCCCCCAAGACCTTCACGTCCTTCCCTAAATACGTGCAGTCCATCCTGTTGGTCGTGATCAAGGGATGGTCCCTATCTGCGACTGCCTGGGGAAGTCACCGGTACGCTTGGAAAGCCGTCTGACCTGGGTTGGCGCGGAGGTGTTCTTCGACTGGCCCGTGAATATACTATAACAACGGCAAAAAAACGCAAGCGTTGGTTAGGCCGTGTGACAAAGTGAGTCAGACGATGCGGCCGATAACTGGAGCCCACAGAGGGAACCAATCCCATCGCACCCCTTCCACTCCCTATCATCTGCAATCCCCCATCTTCAAGGATGACCTCCATTGGCACTCTCTATCTCTCAGAAAAGGCCGTTGCTACCACAAAGGTACCCCATGCCGTCCTTGACATCCTCGGGCTGGGCTGATCTTGATGTCTCTCCCAGATAAGAGCCCTTGCTGTGCTCGTCGGAGTCAAGTTCGACACCCCTGCGAATTACATCCACTACGTGACCAACAAGTCCCCAGAATTCACTTCCAAGTTTCCTCATGGGAAGATCCCGGCCTTGGAGACTCCTGAAGGGTTCTTGTTGACGGAATCTTCTGCCGTCGCCAGATACAGTTAAGTGAGCTCACCTTGGTTAATACCAATCCCGCCCCACCGGTTCCAGATCCCTCGGATTTATCCCTGTCTGAACGATGCCACCCGGCATGTTGAGACTTTGAATTCTGACACCCCACGCTTTATATCTCCGCCCGCCTCGTTTCGAGCGATTGCTGACATTTTACACCCACCAGTCGTCGGTCGAGGCAGTCCAAATCCCTCAGTGTTGTTGGGCGAGACCCTCGAAGAGCAGGCGCTCATTGAACAGTGGATTCACTTCGCCGATACGGAGATCCATCCTTATAGCGGTCTGTTGAATGGCTTGATCGCTCACAAGATCCCATACTCGGAGCAGGTCTGTAGTTCCTTTCCCCAGACCTTTGCAACCTCGCTCATCCCAGCTGTTCCTCCGAAAGTTACACACGTCTAATCTCGGCCGTGTTGAGCGGTCGCTCAATACTCTCGAGAAGGTCCTCGAGACAAGGACCTACCTTGTTGGCGGACGGTTAACCCTTGCTGACCTTTCTGTCGCCCCTGTCGTTTTGCACGCGGCGAAATTCTATATAGACAAGAGCAACATGCACAAGTTCCCCTCACTCGTCCGTTTTGTCGAGGCTGTTCTTGGCCAGCCACCAATCTCTCAGCTCTGGACCATCCGGTGGCAAGAGAAAGCCCTCACGTACACCCCGCCTACTAAGGATGGGAAGGGGAAGAAGAGGAAACCAAACAAGAAAAAGCCCAAGGTCAAGCACCCACTCGATCCCCTGCCAAAACCCACTTTCAACCTCGAGGATTGGAAACGAGCCTACTCCAACAAGGACACCAAGGGGTCCGGAGGATCCATCGAATGGTTCTACGAGCAGTCAGTCGAATCTCTCTTGACGTGGGAGAAAACGCTAATCGTTCCTCAGCTACGACAAAGAAGAATTCTCCGTGTGGAGATGCGACTTCAAGCACAATGACGAATTGACCCTCGTTTTCATGTCTTCCAATCAGGTTGGAGGCTTCTTCAACCGCCTTGAGGCTTCGAGGAAGTACCTCTTCGGAACGTTGGGTGTCCTCGGCGAACCCAACAACTCCGTCATCACCGGTGTATTCATCACGAGAGGTGACGACATTAAACTTTCCGTGGATTGCGCCCCCGATTGGGAGAGTTACGAGTACAGGAAACTCGACCTCGCGAACGATTCCGATAAGAAATTCTTCGAGGATGCTTTGGCTTGGGATTTGGAGCTTGATGGTAAAAAGTGGGCCGATGGGAAGGACGTGAGTCACGGTAAACGTGGATCTGTCAAGGTACCATCGTTCGCTGATGATCCCACCCTGTCTCTAGTTCAAGTAAGTGGACGTTCTGCCAGATGTGGATACGCAGAAACGCCATCCTGTTGTGTGTTAACACCCCTATACCCCCTGTTGCATTGTCCCTCTTATCTTTGTCGATATCAACCTGGCATGTACGGAATGCACGGTTGGCATATCCCCCCCCCCCCACAATCTACGATGTAACATAGGTATTCCTCACCTTAGCACAGTGAACCAGCACCTAAGAAATGCGCAGAAAGGTCTGAACCGCTTGAACTTGGTAGGTGATATCCGTCATGGGAAGTACCACTGCTGTTCTCCTTAAACCCATTTACCCCACATCGGTTATCATATCCCCCAAGGGTCGGAGCTATGGTCTGCCTCTGACTTTCCATACCTTACCCCTGACACCGTCGTGGGCGATCGATGTTCAACGGGGACCAAAAGTCCGGCGGCTCAATCCAATTTGATGACGTGAATGGGTGCGGTCGAGGAACTCGAAACACCCCAGCTCAAACGCAATCTGGTGGCGGAGTTCACGAGAATCCTTTGTATCTCTGCCTGGTGCTGGACACAAAACGCCGGCGAAATGGCAGACCGGACGGGGACCCGAGGATCTGAGTACAATTGGCACGCATTCTCGAGAGTAATGCCTTACAAATTTCTCTGGTTCTGGATCGAAGCCGAGTCCTTACTCCTTTCACTCCAGCGGAGGGCACTGATGGGAGATCGTATGGCAGTCGGTCATGGCCCGGACTCGGTTCAGCACTACCGCATCACGTTACCAGATCCAGGGTACTTATCGCGTTGCGCATCCGAAATGTTGTCTGTACTTGGAGGTTTCAACGGTGCTTGTGCAAAGGACTACTCATCCCCCAGATCTTATGCGCTGTAGACCATCATTCAGTCCAATCCCCCCTCCTACGGGTGTTCCAGTGAGGCACTGTATGGTGGTACCATCGTTGAGAGAAAATTCAAGTAAGGTTCCTGGAACTGACTATAAGATGGCGAATTCATTCAAGTTACATTTACATGGGCCT
>Ga0307516_10003062_pt1 | contig 21825 bp, 32 predicted proteins | sample 19_EM_MG_FD_203310 | JGI IMG/M metagenome (GOLD analysis project Ga0307516, IMG submission 203310) | Populus trichocarpa ectomycorrhiza microbial communities from riparian zone in the Pacific Northwest, United States - 19_EM | ecosystem: Host-associated > Plants > Roots > Unclassified | place... | reverse complement strand
TCCCTCCCTACCGGCTTGTGTGCCCCCCCATGCTGGCGCCCCCCCCCCCCCCCCCCCAAAGGTTCGCGTGCTGCGTAGATAGTGCACCGTCAGACAGGTGGATACTGCATGGCATGGGGGTGCACTGCTGCGACATCTCCGCAGCTGGGACGCTGGGACGCGGGGACCGGGGGCGCGGGCGCTGCATGTGCTCCGTCAATGGCGACGACGACGTCACGGCGATGGACTCCCGCGGACCTACCGCCGATCGGCTGGAAGCCCCCCCCAGAAGGAGGAGGACAATATCGGGTTTGGGGCTTGTGGGCTGACTGTGTCGGTTTAGCTTGGATACACATCTTCTCAACGCGCGCCGTCAACGCCAAAGAGTAAGTCGAGTCGACGCGTGCTGTCCTGTCAATCGCAACACTCGGAACTCGGATCGTGTCGACGCGGAGGATGTGGGTCGGTCTGAGTCTGGTTGCCCCCCCCCCCCCCGAGTCCTACGAGAGTGGCATTCTTCACGGAGGCGCATCAGGGCTGTGGGCGCTGGTCCGTCGTTGCTGGTAGGGTGAACCACGCCACGGCGATCGAGCAGCGTAGGGCACGTCCCCGGCCCCCCCTGGCGTTGGTGCGTGGCAGAGTCTCATATTTGTCTTAGTGCCCGGATCTCTGTCCCTTGGTTGGAAAAAAAAAAGTGAGCAAAAGACGAATAAAGTCCAAAATCGGATGTCTATGAAGAGCAAAAGCAAATGCCACAGGTCGATCTGCTCACGGTAGCGTCCGCGAGGCTCGGCCGGACGGACGGAGGGAGCCGCCACCACCGTCGGATTCGTCTCGCTCGCGGATCCCATCGCCAAGTGCTCGGCACTGGCTACAGCCTCGACACGCGCGATCGCGAGCCAGGGCCGATAAGGCGAAGGGGCTGTGTCGGCCGCTCGACTGGAGACGGCCAAGGCTCTGGCGGCGAGGACACGGCGGTGGAGGAGAGCGGGGACACGCCGGACCAGGAGTTTGCGACTTTTGGGAAACCGGGTCTCGTCCACGCCCGTTGATTCGCGTTCGGCCCCGCAGCCCGCCAGGCGGGGTTATCACGCATGGAGCCTCTGCTTAGAGGGAGCCGGGGGACCGGGCGCCTATCCGTACAGCGCATCCACGCCACGCCCAGGATGTCGTGAGCTGCGAGCCAGCGTCTGCTATATAGAGCAGCCGCAGTCGCCACTTGCCGCAGCCGTCACTTGCCGCAGCGGCAGACCGTCCAGCTCCCTCCCCACGGTTCCCCGCCGTTCCCCGCCGTTCCCCTCCGCCCCGGCCGACGATGGAGGTCGCCGCGAGTCTCGCCGGCTTCATCGCGCTGACCGACCTGCTGATCATCCGCTACACGAGGCTGGTCGACGCGTGGAAAGATGCGCCGACCGCGGTCGTGGCCATCCGGGAGTCGCTGGTGGCGCTGCGGCCGGTGCTGGCGCGCCTCGACGAGCTGCGCGCACTGCCGACCGCCGACCCGCTGTTCGGCACCAGCCTCGACACGGCGCCGTTCCGGCGCATCCTCCAGGCGCTGCAGCAGCTCGCCGACGACCTCACCACTCCCGCCGGCGACATACGGACGTGGCAGAGGACCAGGTGGACCCTCGGCAAGAACCAGAGGGCGGCCGAGCTCAACAGAAATCTGGACTCGTTGGTGGCGCTCTTCAACATCGTCCTCCTGCTGGCTATGCAGTTAGTAGTTGCCATTTCCTTGCTCCGGCTTCTGGCGTTGCACGCACGAGCTGAGACGTCGCCCCCGCCTCCAGACTGGGGCAGGCCGAACGGATGGCCGCGGTTCGCCCGGACGTATTACCTCTCCCGGGAGGGCTGCGGACCGTCGGCCCATCGCTGGCGGCCTTGCGCCGCTGCGGGGACGTTCGACGACCAGCAGTCATAGATGCGGGGGGATGTGTCCGGAAACAATGCTGAACAGAGCGCTAGGAAATCCGGGTCGGCCATGGAAGCGAACATCCTGAATCTCCTCGCCGCGCAAACGGCCGTCGATACTCCAGTGCTCGAGGCCGTGGTAAATCTCACGCAGCAGATGGACGCGCGGATGGCGACGCTGGAGAACAGCGTGCGACAGCGACCCAGCCCCAGTCTCAGCCCCAGTCCCAGCCCCAGCGCGGACCCGTGGCCGCCGTCCGCGGATTCGAGCGTGGCCCTGCGCGGCCGCAGGCGCATTGGCGGCCACCAGAGCTCAAAGGCGACGGCGTGCTCCCACGACTGCGAGCGGTGCTGGGGCGTCCGGCAAGTCCAGTACCTGAAGACGGCAACCGTGGCGCCGCATTCCGGCCGGACCGTCGACACGCAGACGCTCCTCCTGGTGGACTTCGTCACGTGGCCGACCGTCTTCGGGCGGCTCCGGCTCCTGCTCTCGGTTCGGTCGCGGCAGGAGGCGTGGTCGCTGTCCTTCCCGTCGATCGCTCTGTCGAAGCAGAACATCCTCCCCGCCGACGCTCCGATCTTCGAGCTGTCCCGGAGCGGCGATTTCGCCGGCATCGTGGATCTCTTCCGTAGGGGGGCGGCGTCGCCGAACGACAGAACCGCCGACGGACAGACGCCGCTGTCGGTGAGTGGACTCGAGCTGCCGGCGGAGTGGGCGCCCGCGCTGACGACTTGCATCAGTTCGCGATACGCAACGGCCATCTCTCCACGGCGCGCGGCCTCCTCGACGAGCAGACGAGCGTGGCGGACGACGACGGCATGATGCTGCTGATCGACGCGCTCACGGCGGACAGGCCCGAATGGGGCGAGTTCCCGCTGCTGCTGCTGGAGCGGGGCGTGGACCCGTTCCTGTGGGACAATCCGGGCAGGCTCTTCGCGCACGCCGTCGCGTTCTGCCAGGGAGCGCGGACGGTGCAGGCGATGGCCGAGTTCGTGCCCCGCGTGGAACAGCGCCACTTCGCGGCTGCGCTCGAAGCGGCGAACCCAGGCGCCATCGACGTACTGCTGCGGATGGGATTCGACGCCAACGCTCCGCTCGAGGCGGACGGGACAACGGAGGCGCCTCCTCCGATCCTGGTGGTCGCGCGCAGTCTCTTTCGGGGCCTTGTCGCGTGGCCGCAGGCGCGCGCGGCGTTGCGCCGGCTGCTGGGCGCAGGCGCGGACCCGCGTGCGGTGGTGCCCTCGACCGGCACCACCGTGCTCCACGACTTCTTCTCTGCGCTGGCGGAGGACGATCCCGCGTGGCCGACGCGACGCAGCTACGACGACGTGTGCCAGTGTCTCGCCCACCTGCTCGGCGCGGGCGCGGATCCGCGGGCCGCCGACCGGCGGCGGCGCACGCCGTCGCAGGTTGCGTGGGGCTCGCCGCTACGACAGGCCGGCGTTCTGGCGTGGTACCGCGTGCTGCGGATGTGCGGGCTCGATCCGCGCGACCTCGATACGCACTACGACGCGCGCTTCGACGCCGCAACCGCCACCGACACCGCGTGCTACATCTGCGCCGCGAGGCCCGCCCCGGCCGCGGTCGTGCTGTGTCCGTGGTGCTGCGGCGACGCGTACGAGTCGCACGTCGCGGCCGCGTTCGCCGGCTCGAGGAAGGACCCAACGCTGGGCGTCGCGCCGTGCTGTCCGACGGCGGTCTGCCCGCCGCACAGCCATCGCGCCGCAGCGCAGGCACGGCGCGGGCTCCTGCTCCCCGCGCAGTCCGGGGCGCCGCTCCGCCGGGTCGCGAAGTGCGCCGCGCCGCACTGCGAGGTGTGTGCCGCGCGCCGCGACGCATGGAACCGGTATCCGCACTACACGCCGGACCCGGACGGGGACGACAGCGACAGCGACAGCGACAGCGCGGAGGAAGAGGAATTCCACGATGCGGCGGAAGCGCTCTAGTCGCCGTGCACCCCAGAGCACACGAACGGCGGGCGGAACTCCGCGCCGACCGCCGCCGCCGCGCACGCCGAACACCTGCAGCCACGTATCTACGCACGAGACACAGACCCGTTGCCGCCTTCCGTCCACGCCGCCACCGACGTCAATCCGTGTGTTTCCTTGCTAGCGAAAGGGAGGGATGCTGTCGGTGCGGGGGCAGCTGTCCTGAAATGGGTCAAAACCTTGAGGATATTTCTCGCAACCTTTGTTCGTATAGAGCTCGCCGGGTGACGTCTAGTCGTGGGTGTCAAGAATGCAAACGATTTGATGTGTTTTTTCCTGGGTTGTGACCTCGCGCAGGAAAGGTCAGCGTACGAGCATTGCAGTGGCCCGAAGCCCGTCACAAGCACAGAACATCACTCGCGCGTGCAAACCCGTGTGCAGGAGAGCGCAGCCGAGAAGCCCGGCGCTCGCGGGAAGCAACACGCAGACCGGTATGGCAGGCGGCGCCAATGCCCCTCCTCAGATCTCTTGCGCATCTCGAGCGGGAGATGAGCTTTCTGCAGGAGTGAATGAGGGAGTGAGGAATGAGATACGATTTTGTTTGTTGGGGACGGGAGGGTAGGGGCGGAGCCACAACGAGCGGCCTTCGGATTTGGACAGTGGATGGGGACCGGTGTATATACATCGCTATGATCTAGATAGGTTGTAGGAAACAAAAAAAAAAAAGCAGTGCCCAGTCCCGGTGCACTTTAACTTCGTGCGGACAGGGGACAGGAAACGGACAGCCATGCGATAAATGACAACAAAAGGAAACAGTCCCGGTGCACTGCGGAGTATGTACGTAAGTACGTACTTTTAGCTAGCTAGCACGGACTTGGCAAAGTCCTCAAACCCACCCTAGGTAGGTTTGGAAAGCCTGTTTGGAAGAGGCTTGAATCTTGCGCTTGACGACCAATGGCTGCCGCAGGAGATTGAGCTGAGAGAAAAGATTATCAAGCTGGTGAGATTACTCCCAGATGGACGTCCACCGTGATGTGTGACTGGCAGATGAGAATACTCCCTGATGAAAACTCACCGCCACAGGGGTTTGCGGAGAGATGCTGCGTTGTGCTCTTGCCCCTTGAATTCCTGGAGCTTGGATTGGTCCCTTCATGGGTTTCCTGGCGAGTTTTAGGGCTTCTCGGGCGCAGAGAGGGCAGATGTTGATTGCCTTTTCCCAACTTCAATCCAGGAGTCTTCTCCTGGCTCGCCGTGATCTAAATAGATCGCATGCGGGCAAGGAATCCAAGGATAAATAAAAAAATAAAAAATAGCTACCTAGTTAGCACACTCTTCTCCACGACTCCCGACCCCATATTCATCGCAGCCGTGCTCTATCCTACAATGTCCAAGCGCTTCCTCCAGCAGCCCAACCGCCCGTCCGACAGCACTTGCTCTCTCCCTGTCTACCTGGACGGCCGGCCTCGCTGCCTGCTCCACGTCCGATACATGCCCGTCTTGTTTGTCTTACCCAATCGCTATTCGCTGGCTGCGCTGTGGCCCAACCCAACCGCTGGAATCCCACCGCCCCGCCTGCCGATTCACGTTCACGGATTCTCACGTCTCGCAGGCATCTCATCTCGCCGCCGGAGGAGCACATGCTATGCGACCAATGAATCATCGTCATCGCCATCGTCACCACCACCATCCGCCCAACCACATGTGATACCAGCGAGGGGGGTGTCATTCGCCGCGGGGAGTGCGCCACTCGATACGTCGCTCACATTGATGTCCATCGCACCATCGCGAGCGGGGCTAGAGGAGTTATGTACGCGTGACGGCCGCCTTGTCCGAGCGATGCCGACCGGCCCCCACCCACCCGCATCGACGGAGGGCAGCGGGGGCTCGCGCAGATAGGCGAAGTCCCGGCAGTTGGGTTGAGCGGCGGTTGGGTCATGCGAGGATTCGGTGTCTCGGAGCGGGCGGGAGGGAGGGAGAGACGAACTCCGCGGGACGCCAGACACAAGCGTCCAGCCGGCGTGCGGGCGCGATATGACGACATCGACGCGCCGTCCGCAGCAGCGCCCATGTATCTCGCCACAGCTCGCACCGCATCGTCATGTCGGTGCCCCCAGGTCCGTCGTGCGCGAGATTTCCGTTCTCCCCCTCTCCGCTCTCTCCGCGGCCAGCCGCAGTGCCATCCGTGCCGTTGCAAACGTGCCAGCCCGCTCGATTCTGTTTTTCGTTCTCTCGGGAGGGGGGCGGGGTATGACGGAACGATCGTCCGCACGCGCGTTGGCATGCAGCTGCTCTGCCAAGTCGGTTGGGACGACAATCGATCGCCCAGGGGATGTTGGGCGGATGAGTGGGTGGTTGGATGGATGGATGACGACGGGGGTTCGCGACTAGCGGTGACGGAGAGGACGGTGGGGGACGGCTGTCGTGCATTCCGGCCGCCGCAAGAAGCAGGCAGTCCGAGACGCTAAGCCCGTCGCGGCTGGCGGCGGCAAACCGGGATTCCACGGCGCTCGGTCGACGAGGCCGCAAGCGGCTAGCGCAGCCCAGCTAGCGGCGGTTACCCGGCCTGCGCTCTGATTGGCGGGGACGCTAGTCTCCGGCCGGAAGTTATCTATAGCGTCAGACAAAGCCGCATGGGCAGCAGCGGCCTCCTTCGGCCGTTTTGGACCGGCAGCAGCTATGTGCATACGCGCTCGCGCCGTTACTGCCGGTTCTCGAGCGCGGCCAATGGAGATGCGGAACTGGGGGCTCGTTCTTTCCGATTCTGCAGCTCCAGTGCGGCCCCCACACGCCACACACGCCACACGCCATACGCCGTACAAACGCCACACGCTTGCCTCCGGACTTGGCGGCCAGCCGTGCGTACGTAAGCAGACGAAGGAGATCCGGCACGTGGAAAATGCCCCTGTCTCGGCCCAGTGATGACGTGGGGGACGGGCGCACGTCAGTTTGTCCGCCTGCTCGCCGAGAAGTGGCGGTGGCTAGTAGCCATTGTGCCTTCTTTCACTGCCCAATCACAAAAATCGTCACCCCCACCCCGGAGATCCCCACGTTGCCGCCGATCAGCTGCCGGGGGTATGTAGACTAGCTCCGACAATCTCAATCGGTGGTGGGCTACATAGCCTCCTTCCAAGGCCGAGGACTGGCCCCATCGCGATATCAACGCCGTGCGGCACATGTCTGGTCGCCGCCATAACTACAGCCCGGATTGTCCTGACGGACACCACCCGTGACTCGAGGAAAGCGAGGAAAGCCGTTCCACGCCGCCAGCTGTTCGACTCGCTCGCAATTCACTCGCAATTCACTCACAATTCACTCGCAATTCACTCGCAACCCCCGGTTCACTCCACAGTCTGCAGTCCGCAGATAGCCACCGCCCCGCCGCCGACTCGTTCCCGAAAACGCCGACTCGTCCCCGGACAACTCCGCCGCCGCCTCCGCCACCACCTCCGTGCACGTCCTTCTTCGCAACAGCCGTATCGTCGTCATAACCGCCGCCGTCACTACGCTCCGGCTCGTGTTCCATTAGCTGCGGTCGTCAGCGGCCCCGACTCCACTTCCTCCTCCTCGATCTAACGGAAAGAGTCTGGCATCCGTTCGGATTGACGTCAGTGGGACGAGATATCGAAAAGGACGACACGCACGCACCACATACTCCACCTACCACTCCCGTCCGTGAGAAAAGAGAGCAAAAGAACCAAGCACGAGGCAATCGATAGCGACCGAATCGTCTCGCGAGACAGGCCCACGGTTCCCGCACGGCACAATTCGATATCAGCGCACGAGCTAGGCTGAAGCACTTCCGCAGCAGCACAAAAAAAAAAAAGCGTCCGCGTCGAGAGCACGAGCGAGATACGAGAGCACGAGCGAGATACGAGTGCGATTGCGACACCGAACGGAATTGGCCCGCTCACACTCCAAAATACCTTTGACCGTCTCTGCATCCAGCTTTCCAATCATCCTCGGCCTCTTCTCGTTCCTCATCGGCCCCTTCTCGTTCCTCCTCGGACCCTCCAGCTTCTACACGCTTCTCCGGTCGGTGCTCGCCGCCCCCCCCCCCCCCACATCGACGTTGCAGAGCATAGCATATATCTCTCGCATTTCACACAGCCCAAGAAGGACGCGGCGGACGAAGGTCGAGCTCTCCTCAGCGCTGCCCGGATCCGTAACTCTCCATCCTCCACCTTCCACGGAGAATTGTCGTGTCTTTTTTCCGATTTTCCGTCCATTTATCCGAACACCACGACCGCTCACAGCGCCGCCAGCAGCTTCCAGATCCGCCAAGACCTGTCTGCTTAGTTGCAACTTTCGGTGCTCTTCCGTGCTCTTCTCGAAACGGACTGGCATTGCGTTCGTTTTTCCCGTATTATCTTCTGTGAGCAGAATCCCATCCTTCTTCCCTGCTCCCCATGCACTTCTGCGCCGCACCCACCACTGCCGTTGCTGCGCCTGCCACTGCCCAGAACCACTCGTAGCCCGCAGCCCGCAGAGCTCTTGAAAGCACCCACCACACGGAAAGAGAAATCCCAGCTAATTGTCCCCAGCTCGTCTTTATCCCCCCCCCGTCGGAAGAGCTACACCGCCGCACACATCCGAGTGTTGCTGCAATTGGGTCGTAAAAAGGCTGCTCCTCCCCACCACCCCTCCTTTGCTTCAAGCTTCGCTCCGGCTACCACGCTGCTACTCCCCCACTGGCCCACGCAATTGACTCAAGATTCAGCTCTGGGTTTGTCCCGGCTCTCTTCTGTTGCGAAACTGTAAAATTAGTCGAGCGCCAAGGTGGTCTCAGAGATGCCCGCTACGACCGAGCCTTCGCAGACCCCCTCGGACACTCCGTCCGGCTTCTTCAATTCCGCCTTCATGGAAATCGAGTCCTGCTTCGACTTCCCCGCCAGCGATACCAAGAGTGCATTGGAGCCGTCGATGCGCGACTCCTCGCCTCGCTCGCCGCGATTGACGCCCTCGGCTCCTCCCTCACTAGTTCGCCCGCTCTCTCCCACCAGCGTGAACGTCTGGCAACACCTCAGCGACACTTCGGCTGCGACCGCTTTCTCATCCTCGTTTGTTCCCACTCTCTCGTCTCACACCACCACAACCGCCACCACCACCACCACTGCAGCGCTGCAGGCGTCTCGAGGAAAGCAAGAAGACATCGCACCGATAGAGATCACGGATCCGTTCGTTCGACAGCCGTCGTCCCCAGACCCCCACGCGGACGAGCCCGGTAAATTCGGTACTCCGGGCGACATCTCCCCACTGGACAGCCTGATATCCCACCTGCCAAGTAAGTCTGCGCGGACGGTCCACGGCCAGGTCACTCCGCCGGAGGATTGCCACCGCTCCCCGACGCTCTCGCACATGTCCGCGCCGATCATCCCCACCCGCGTCATCTCCCCCGAGCAGTCTCCGCGGACGTCTCCCGCGGATCTGCAGCGTGCGTCGGACGCGCACTCGGCGCAAGACTCGCAGGGCGGCGGTGCGTCCGGCAAGCGCCGGCGCTCGTCGACGCAGTCGGGACACAAGCCGCGCAAGAACCCAGCCAGCGAGGAGCCGCCCGAAGTGCAGGAGGCCAAGCGCCAGCGGTTCCTGGAGCGCAACCGCATGGCTGCCAGCAAGTGCCGCCAGAAGAAGAAGGCGTGGATACGGAGCCTCGAGAACGAAGCGCGCGAAGCCCAGAACACTGGCAAGCAGCTGAAGGCGTGCATCGGCATGCTCAAGGAGGAGGTCCTGGTGCTCAAGAACGAGCTGCTGAAACACAACGCCTGCAAGTGTCCGCAGATCCGCCAGTACCTCAACGGCGAGGCGCAACGCTTCACCGACGGATCGCAGGAGCGGAGCAGCAGCAGCAACAACGCGCGGGCGAGCAACTCCTCGAGCTATCTGCGCACGCTTCGGTCGTCAGCGGACATGCCCGAGTGCATGCTCCACCCCGCGCTCCGGGACGGCACGGACTACGACCTCGACTCGCGCAACAGCTCGGCATGAACGCCACGTCCGAATGTACCCCTCCAAGCTAATACCTTTATAATGGAAAACGACACTGTACAGCAGACAATTCTTTTTTTTTTCCTTGTCGTCTATCCATGTTGGGGTATTTTTATTTCTATTTCTACTTTACTTCTTTCTTTTCTTTCTCTCATGGGCAGGCTGTTTGCTGGGTTTGTTTGTTTTTGTTTTTCTGGTGATTGTTCTCTCTCTTTTTTTCGGCCTTGCAAGAACGGTGATTCCCACATTCCTTTCCCCCCTCCATCTACAATGTATGTACTCTCCGCATGAACTATTGGTTTGGTTCCCTTCGGCGGCGCCTGTTCTGTGTGGACAAGCTCAAACCCCCGAAGAAGAAAAAAAAATGGTGTCTCCGAAAGTGTGGGCCGATGTTTGTTTTTCTATTCATTTTTTTTCTTCTTCTTTCTCCTCTTTCTTTTGTTTCCGGCTTCAATGGGGTTCAGGGTGGGCGGTAGGCGTTATTTGGGGTGGGATGGGGGTGGGGCTGGGGGGGGGCCGGCGCTGTTCATTTTTTCTTCTCTTTTTTTTTTGTCAGTTGACGTACGTACGGAAGGGAGGGGCATGGGTTTGAATTTCATTCACGTGTGTTTTTGCCAACGATCTCCGTTTCCATGCGTCACCTGGTAACTACCGTGTGGGTGGTATTGGCGGGAGCACGGTGAGGTACTCTATGTACATGGCAACGCCTTCTCTGGTGGACTCGCGAACGTGGGCGGTGTGAGCGATGGACGGACGGACAGGTGGACTCCATCGCTGCCGCCGCCGCCACCCGCTGCAACCCGTCTGCACAGTGGAACTCAATTCTGCAGCTATGACTTGCGCCCGTGGACGTCGTGTCCGATCGATCCGCGCGCACGCGAGACAGTGTCTACGAAACTACATATGTAGGCTATTGGTGGGGAATACATACGAATTGCCTCCCCGTTGGACAGCGGCAATCCCTGTCGGCTCCGCACGATCGATGAGGATATGGATGCGATTGATATTTCGGAGTGCGCGGTGCGTTCCGAGCACCCTGCGTCACTCGTGCACCTACATACACTCGGCCGGCCGGAGCTACGCGGCGCCGATCCACACCAGGTAGCCATTGGCGTCCCTGCTGCACTTGCGCTCGACGAAGTCCAGAACCTTCTGACGCACGCCCTGCTTGCCGGCGTACTGCTCGACGACGGCGACGACGAACTCGCGCGGCGTGAAGCGGTCGCGGCACAGCATCGCGCCCAGCAGCTCCTCGCTCGGCAGCCCGAACGCGTGCGGGTAGCTCTGGTAGTCCGGCGCGCCGGCCTTGAACATCTCGAGCTTGCGCGCGCCCGCGGGCGGCTGGAAGAACGCCTCGACGTCCGCGTGCCGGACTTCGGCGATGGAGCCGGGCGTCCACACTGGCGCGGGTGGGCCCTTGCGGATGAGCAGCGATGTCACGCCCTCGACGAAGTCCGGGTGCTCGAGGAAGTGCGCCGCGATGTGGTACTCGCGCTGGAACGTGTGCTCGATCGTCCACTCACGGCCCGCGCGCATCTGCATCAGCGCGACGTGGACGGCGGTCGGCGAGCGCGCGCTGATCGTCTCGACGGTCTCGCGGGCCAACTCGCTGTCGTCGGACTCGAGCGCCTGCAGGATCTCGGGCACTGTCGAGTGGCTGAAGCAGCGGTCGATGAGTCTGCGGGCGTCGCCGGAAAGCACGAAGGGCTCGTTCGGCGGCAGGCCGGTCACGAACTCCTCGATCGTCGCGTTGATGATGGCGTTGCGCTCGGCGATGGACGCGTTGTCGGCGAAGGCGAGTTCTGAGAGCCGCTGCTCGAGGTCGGGGAGCGAGGACGAGTGCAGGTAGTGCGTCGCGATGCCGGCGTAGAGCGTGTGCACACCCTTCAGCGGCGCGCCGGTGAGCGCGAGGTAGGTGCCGAGGTATCCGTCCAGCCGGGGCAGGAAGAAGGAGCCACCCACATCCGGGAAAAACCCGATCTTCGTCTCGGGCATGGCGAAGTGTGTGCGTTCGGTGGCGATGCGGAACGGCGCGTGCACGCTGAGGCCGACGCCGCCGCCCATGGTCACGCCGTCCATGAGCGCCACGTACGGCTTCGAGTACGTGGCGATCAGGTGGTTGAGTCTGTACTCGAGCCTGAAGAACTTGACTGACTCCTTGACTCCGTCGGGGCCCGCCCGGCACTTCTCGGCGAGGGTAGCGACGTCACCGCCGGCACAGAAGGCGCGCTCGCCCGCGCCCTTGATGAGGATCAAGTTTGCCAGCTGTGATTTTTCCCATTCCTACGATCCCAACGAACCCCCGGGCACTACATCTCAGCCGAGCCGCCACTACGCACCACTCATAGACGGAGGGGGAGAAAAGACCTGCAGCCGCGGCACAATCTTGCGGATCATGGACTCGTTGAGCGAGTTGAGCTTCTCGGGCCGGTTGAGCTCGATGGTGCGCATTCCGTACAGACTTCCGAAGAGGACATCGTCGGGACTGCTGTTCTTCTGCTGCGAGGGTGGAGTCGTTCGTGAAGACTTTTTTTTCTTCAGTCAGCTCGGAGTTACTCATCCACCATGGGCTCTGGTCCTGGATCACACATACCATGGACAGCGAAAACGCAGGGTTCACAATCTTTGCGCGGAGAGGCATCGGTGAAGTGAGGAGCAGGGACGAAGAGGATGAACCGGAAGACACTCGTGGCGCGCGGACCCAACCGAGGACGGGCCGGAGTACCATTATATCTGTCACACGGGACACACCGATGAGCGGAAGGGGGTGGGGGGGGAAGTTGGGCGATTCGGTACTTCGGCGTGTGCTGGATGGGCCGACGGAAGATCCCACCGCCCCGGAACGTCGAAGTTGGCTGTGTGTAACCGGGATTTTGCAAGTGACGCCAATTGTACGCGTACCATACCTTTTTGAGGCAACCGCACGCCCCTCACTCCAGAAGTGGCTGGGTCGGGGTACGCTGTAGGTAGTGCTTCAGACAGAATAAATATATATCCAACACCACGATCTATTCCCCGCGATCCAAGCTACGGGTTTATTTCCACTGGAGAACAGGGCTCTCGCGTGTCAACTTATATAGAAATTATGGTGGAATAGTAGTAGAGTTGACGGTATTTCTTCTGTATGTACATCTCATGGTGCGTGCCGCCACTTCGACAGGTTTGGGTGCACGAAATGGTTGGGACACGTAGATAGATTCAAGCCTATATCGTACATAAACACGAATTCTGGTGCGCTCCTGTTTTGTTTAAATCTCACGAACCGGATCTCACGCAACATCCACGCCGCGCTGCTGCTCAAACGCCGCCAATGCCTCCTGCTCGATAATGATCCTTCCGGTCTCGAGCTGTGGGGGAAGAGACAAAGGCGTCAGTGAATCCCCCGCCGTCTAGGGACGAAACACGGGGCTGGCAACTCACGAGATCCTTCACATCGACCTGATCGGCCACCAGAACCCTTCCCTCGGCACCCAAAGTCTTCATAGCAACCTCCAGGTTGGGCCTAAACTCAGCGGTAATCAAGAGCGAACGCGAAGCCTCGTGTCCCCAGCCATGGACGTCAAAGATGGCCGCAGCAAGCGCGGCATCTGGCGCTTGTATCTCCAGGAGATTACCGACAACGAACAACTCGCCGCGACGGTACCGATAGCTCAATGCCGTCCTCCAGGCCAGATTGTAGACCTTCCTCGGCAGGGCGCTGGAGAAGTCCCTGGGTTGAGGGCCGTGGGCGACACCTCCACCGCGCAGCATGGGCGACTTCTTGTCACCCAGACGTGCCCTACCCGTTCCCTTCTGCGGACGGATCTTCCGGCTGCTGCCATGTACGTCGCCGCGGGTCTTGACCTTTGCGCGGCCCAGACGGTGGGCGTCTCCCTCGTAGACGATCGCCTTGTGAAGGATGTCTCGGCGTAGTGGGGCGTGAAGGAACGTGCTCGGGAATTGCTCGTAGCGCGCCGGCTCCATGGAGGGGAACATGTGTACCGTGGCAAGGACGGTGGGTGCTGCATCGGAACCGTGTCAGTCTGTGCTTCCCCCCCTTTTTTCTTTTACTGTGCGTCGAGGGAAACACGGGAGTGTCACATTTCCGGATCGCGAAGGGAATAGGTGCCGGAGGATCTGCGGGGATGATTTTGAAATTCTCGAATGCCGCCACGGTAGCCGTCGACCGTGAGGGCCCGAACACGGACTGCTGGTTTGGCAATCGTCAGTTAGCACATTTCCGCAAGAGCCAGAACGTATGTATCTGGGGCTTGCCGGTCGCACCTTCAGCACATCCTGTGCGGCGACGACCCTGTTTTTGCCGAAGAACAGCCCGGCTTTGGAGTATATCAGTCGCGCGGCAGCCATGGTTTGAATCTCAATCGGCGGGGGGGGTTGGGATGGGGCGGGGTTCGTGGGTAAGTGGTGGAGATATCGAGGAGGCTCTCGGCGGTGAGGAAGGGTTGCAAGGCTCCTCCGGGGGAGGTTAGGCGAACTACTTTTTTTTTTGCTGATCGAGCACCTCGTAAAAAGCATCAACCGCAACACCATCCAACCCCGCCCTACCGACAACCAACACTCCTCCGCCCCGCCATGAATTGCGCGCGGTCGCTCACGGCGCATTCAGTGCGCCCTGCGATCTCCTGCAGCGGCCCCGCTGCGCTCTCGCGAGGCCTGAGAGTACCAGCTGGAAGCCCGACCTCAGCGGAGAAATTGCGGACGATAGAGAGCATGCCGTTCCAGACCTACCAACTCGCGCTCGATGTGATCCGCAAGGACCGCGAGGAGAAGATGAAAGCGGTTGCCCGCCAGCGAAAGAAAATATCTCTTGTGGTTGCCAATTCCGGCGACACGCCCAACCCGCACCGAATCACGGAATTGAAGCAGCACCTAGAGTATCTGCAGGTCCAGGCCGATATCAACAACCCCAGGGTCAAGTACAGCTTCGACCGGGGAATCTGTGCGATGCCCCACCCTAGCGTCGGGCGGTGGTGGTGGGGGAGGTGGTGCAGGAGAAATGGCTTTCGCTGATGGTTATGGCATGCTGCACAGTCAGGTTGAATAAGCCAGTCTACAGGTTCCTGGCGAACCAGAAATGGAGGGAATACCGACGGCCGATTCTGATCCAGCGTTTGACCCAGATGCACGTCGTCCCCGACGTGCTGCCCGTGCTTGATCCCGTGGTCGATGTCCAGCTACGGTTCCGGGGATACGACGTGCAGCCCGGCACGATCCTGGACTCTCTACAGACGCAGGTCCCTCCGACGTTTAAGGTCATTCCTTTCACGACTGGCCAGATGCTTTGCACTGTACTGGTTGTGGACTCCGGTACGTGGAATCCCCGCCTCCTGAGGGACGACGGTGATTGCGAGCACTCACCAAACCCTACTTGAAGATGTCCCCGACTTTGCCCGAGACAGCTTTAGTTACCGGCTGCACTGGCTGGTCTCGAACATCCCCATCTCGCCATTGCAGACGCAAGCAATCGGCACCGGAGCCAAGCCTTCGGACACCATTGTTGAGTGGCTTCCCCCACACGTACAACGGGGCTCTCCCTACCACCGATACGCCGTGATCGTCTTCAAGCAATCGGACAAGATCGATGCAGAGGCGCTGAAGGGAAAGATCCGACGACCTGGGTTCAACACACGGAGCTTCCAGGACCTGAACAAACTCAAAGCGATCGGCGCGCACCTGTTCAGAGGGGAGTGGGACGAACACACAGCACAGGTCATGCAGAGGCACAGACTGGAGGGCTGGGACAGGATGCTGGTGCGCACGAAGGACGTGTGATCGTTCGACCGACGACGAAGTGCGTATCTGTAGGGTACGAAACAACAGTGGGGGACAGAAGGTCCGAGGCGCCTTGTACTTTAGAATTTATACGGACGGAATATCGTAGAGCTACGGGCTGCAGGAGGTGGGTTTATTCGTGTAGCTCGTAGCTCAATCGATCTGCGTCATCTCCTCGTCCAGAGGATTCCGGATCCATGACCATTTCCACAGATGCGCTGCTCGAGCGATGATCTTTCCTCTCACCATCGCCAGTGGGATCGGTCCGTAGAACCTCGAGTCCAGCGAATGCGGCAGATTGTCGCCGGTAACCCACATATGGCCCTTTGGTACCTGCTCCCATCATCAGTGGTCGTCCCGGGCAAACGGATAAACTCTTCATCTCGCACCTGTAGCATGTACCCCGTGCCATCGCTCGGATCCGTCACCACGAAATCGCCCGGTAATCCGATGACACGCTTGATGATCCTAACGTCACCGCTATCGTGAGGGTGCTTGAACGACACAACGTCGCCTACGCGCACTTCGCGGCCGCGCGTGTGGAATTTCGATATGAGGACCCAGTCGCCGGAGGCGTTAATCGTGGGCAGCATGGACGGGCCGATGGTCGCGCCGATCGAGAAGCATTTCGACCAGATCAGATGCGTCCAGAGCACTACGAGCACCGAAGAGCGGAGAAGTCGAAGCTGTCGCTTCAGCAGGATGTTGGTGGGGGTGGTCATTGCATTCCGTGGTGCTTGCGTGGGGGGTGTGATGGACAGTGGGGTCGCTTGGGACGGAAACGCCCTTCCCGGCTTTCCCTCTGCCGTCCATCCGCGGGATGGATAGATATTCATTCGCTCTGGCCCGGCCGGTAGATTACGGTAGCGTCAGAAGTGAGGTGATTTTCGAGCGGAGGTTCCCGATCTCGATCTCCCACGATGTTATCCACCCAGTATAACCCACAGGCCTCGCTGTCTGCGAATAATTTTACCCCCCGCAGTTCATCGCAACCAGCCCCGCCTCACCCAGCCTCACCCAGCCTCACCCAGTCTCACCCAGCCTCCGGACAGATTTTCTTCAATTCCTTCGAAAGAACTGAGGATGATGAGTAAGTCCTTTTTGATTCGCGCAAGGGACACCGGACTGATGGGATGATCAGCCAAACACTTCATCAACGACCCCACAGACCTCGTACTGGCTGCTCTCAGAGCGGTGAAATATTCAAACCCCTCCGTATCCCTCGACGAAGTCAACAAGATCATCTACCGCAAATCGTCCTCGCCGGATGCGGTCGCTCTCGTCTCGGGCGGTGGCGCGGGGCACGAGCCGTCTTTCACAGGGCATTCCCTCTCACTTCTGTTCTATAAATTCGGATGGCTAACGGCGCGGTAGGCTCGTCGGCGAAGGTATCCTCACTGCCGCAGTCTCGGGCACCATCTTCGCCTCTCCCTCGGTAAAGCAAATTTACAATTGCATCTCCCAGCGGGTCAGTGCCAACAACGGCGTTCTGCTGATCGTGATGAACTACACCGGCGACGTCCTCCATTTCGGTCTGGCAACGGAGAAAGCACGCGCGCTCGGACTGAACGTGGAGATGGTTGTCGTGGGTGATGACGTTGGAGTCGGCCGGGAAAAGAGTGGAAAGGTTGGACGTCGTGGGATAGCAGGCACTGTGCTCGTACACAAGATTGCCGGTGCACTTGCGGCTACAGGGGCGGGATTGTCGGAGACTGCGGAGCTCGCAAGACTCGTCGCGGCGAACCTCGTCACCCTTGGCAGTGCGCTCGAGCATGTGCATGTCCCCGGAACGGCCGGCATGAAAGAGGGTGGGCTAGAGCCGAACGAGATTGAGCTAGGCATGGGGATTCATAATGAGCGCGGGTGCAAGAGGATGGAGATTCCGCAGGTTTCCGAGCTGGTCAATGCTATGCTGATGCAATTGCTCGATAGGAGCGATACGGACAGAAATTATCTCGACGTTAGTGGGCATGGCGAATGGGTGCTGATGATCAACAACCTCGGAGGCGTGTCCCCGCTGGAACTGGGAGGTATTGCGGCAGAAGTCGTGGAACAACTCTGTATGCTCTCGCCCATGTGGTTGGCCCTCTGTTCCGAGACTGACCATCAGTAGCCTCCGAATACGGGATCGAGCCACTGCGTATCTACGTCGGCGCGTTCATGACCTCCCTGAACGGCAGCGGCTTCTCCATCACTCTTCTGCGCGTCGTCGATACCGGGCTTGGTCCGGGTAAAGATATGATCTCTCTTCTGGATGCGGCCCACGAAACGCTCGGCTGGACCGCTTCCATCAAACCTTCCACCTGGGCCGAAGACAAGACCTCGGTCCCTGCGCCTCTCGACGACTCGGAGAAAACCCCCACCTCCGACCTTAAAAGTCAGTCCCCATCTCCTGCCTTCGCCATTCAACCAGCTAATAAAGGCCTCAGTGGACACTGTCCAATTCTCGCAGATACTATCCTCGGGTCTCAAAAAGCTCATTGCCGCCGAGCCGCTCCTGACCCGCTTCGATACGCTGGTCGGCGATGGCGACTGCGGCGTGGGCCTGAAACGCGGCGCCCAAGCCGTCCAGGCGTTCATCGATGCTGGCCGCGTAACCAGTGACCCAGTCAGCACCATCTCGCGACTCGCCAAAATCGTCGAAGAAACCATGGACGGCACTTCGGGAGCGCTCTTCAGCATCTACCTCAACGCGCTTGTCAAGGCCCTCCGCGACAACAGCAACGGCAAGAACCAGGCCGACATCGACACATGGAGCAAAGCTGCTATCACCGCTATGCGCGATATGGGGAGGTACACTCCGGCGCAGCCGGGTGACCGCACCATGATGGATGCGCTTTACCCGTTCCTCGAGACCCTCGCCGAGAAGAAGGATCTCCGCGCGGCGGCGGTGCGTGCGAGGATTGGTGCCGAGAGCACGAAGGGCATGGCACCGAAGCTGGGACGGACCGTCTATATCGATCATGTCGGTGACATCCCGGACCCGGGGGCGATCGGAATTGCGGTTCTGGCCGAAGGGCTGGCGGGGATCGAGTAGGCACGGGTGCAGCGGAACTTGATGTGATGGCGCTGCGGATGGGCATATTCAATTCCCCTAATAATGCATGGCTTTGGTCTTCTTAATCGTCGCATGTGCCAAATCTTGCACGCTTCAACCGCGAGCGTCTCGTCCGTAAGGCTCCGGCCACCAAATATAGCCGTTGTCGCAGCTCGACACGATTGCTTCCAGAGAGTGGTCGTAGATATCCACACCAATCAAAATTGCCATGCTATTCAATCCACCACTTGCGTTCGGTATATCGTGTATTTACTTCCAAGGACAAAACCGCAAAAAAAACTTCACCACTACCCCGGCGTAGGGGGTGGCTTGGTAACCCAGGAGTTAAAGGCGAGAACCGCGGATTAAACCCAATGTTTGCGGCCAACTCCCCTCGCTGGTTGCGGCCTAGACCACGGAGGCCACGTAGGTTTTTGTGTCTGCAGTATATGTGACGCGCTGCACTTGAGCTGATACAACCACTGTATACATGCGATATCACTCGTGTAGCGAGTGCGCTGTCGTGATTTCAGGCTGGTGTTGGGCGTGGAAACCCCAATCCGACAGCCATTGGAAGGATTCCAGCAACGAGGGCTCTGTTGCTGTGTGTAATAATAAGGGTTATTCGTGCTGGTACCAACGTTAATCGGTGTTGTTGGTACATACGTACTTTCGGAACACCTGTGGTACTGCCACTTTCAGTGTGAATTTGCGTGGCTCTGGTATCGAGCTTTCCTGTCGTGCCAGGAACAGCACAGGAAGTGGGAGCAGCAGGTGGTGCTGTTTGGAGAGGGAACCGCCGTGGGAAAATTTAGCTGCAGGGAGTGGAGAAGGGTTAATTGCCTGCTCGCCCACTATTTCGACCTCCAGATAGCTCGGCTCACGTGCAACGCTCGGAATTCCTGGCTCATGAGTATCGCTACATATTCCCGGCTGTAAAGATCCCAAGTCCCCCACGCCATATGGCTTCCGCTGCAGAACTGCGCAAACCGGGGCTTCTGGTTGAGTAAGCCCCCGGCGAACACGCAGCCGCCCAACACTAGAGCTAGTGCCAGCAAGCGCCGTCACGGGCTACCTGGCGGCAAAAAGAAAATCCAACTCAGAAACGAAGCAAAAACTACAGTACCAGGGATTCCCGCATGGTCACCCACTGCAGTACTAACCTGGCGATACCATGCTTAACTAGGGCTGAGCGGACGGGAAGCCGTGTGTTCATGGTTCTATGACCGTAGCTGTGAGTAAATGGATGCATTGGACTATAATCGATTCACTTTCGCGGACTAGCGTCGCCAGAGACCTCCGAGGCAGCCCACAGGTGCTCGATAGGATTGCAAATCCGCCACTTGAGCCCTGGTTACTACAAGATCATCGGTCGAAGCAGTCCGAACAAGTTTGATTGGTGTTGTTCGTCGTGATGGGATAGGTACTCTACATAAATGCACAACTCCGTGGACGGGTATGCGAAACACCCACGGCCCAAATATCAAACCCTCAAGGCTTTGGGCCTTGGATTTGCTGTAAGGCACCTGGGCGTTGGCGGTACACGTCTCCAGAGCGCGGCTACTGACCCCAGAGGGGCCCACATCGGGGAGGTGGCCGCATTCTCGAGCCGATCAGCGGGTTATGGGGCTGGTTCGAGAACAGGGCTGTGCAGGGCGGCGGATAGAGCGGGGCCGCTCAGCTCGTACTCTACACAGCTTTCTTCTCCGTACTGAGGGACTGAGCCGTCCCATGCAAACACCGCCAGCCTGTTCGCTTGCAGATAGCCACTTCGCAGCCATGGAGGTCGCCGCCAGCGTCGCTGGATTCACCGCTCTTGCCGATCTCGTCACCAGATACTCGGAGCTGATCGCTCCTAGATTCCCTCTCCACCCTCAAGTTGATCGCCGCACGTCTCGAAGTGCTGAACGTGCTGCCCGAGGACCAGTTTCTACGCAGCGTGTAAACCTCATCATTCTACGACAGGACGTGATGCGAGAACTTGCGGACGATCTGCGGGACAATCCAAGTTTCTGAGCCACCGTATATTCTGCCGGGTTCTAGCTGTCCTCATCACAACCGATACAAGCTTCAGACTGCGCACGAAGTTCTCAACATCCATTACCCTGTTACTGTTCTAACCAGAGTGCCCCCGGAAGCACGTTTGGATGCGGCAGCCAACATTCCGGAGACTGGGCTGCCAAATATCATCACCCTCCATGCGGCATCAGCAAAAATGTCGACGAGTGAACGGATATCAGTTTCCTGCAATTGCAAGCCTCCTCGTTGTACTGGGAAATGCAGATGTTTGAAGAACAAAGTGAAGTGCTCTGTCCACTGTCATGCTGCAGAGTTCGACTGCCATAACCTGTCGGAATTGGCAATTCGCACTGAAGTGGCATTGGTTGATCGTGGGATGGAGGAGGATGAGCAATTTCCGGAGGAGGAACGGCTACAGGAGGAGGAGCAGCTTCAGGAGGAGAAGCAGCCGCAGGAAGAGGGCCGCAGGAGGAGGAGCCGCGGGAAGAGGAGCAGCCGCATGAGCAAGACTACAGGCTATCTAGTATTCAAGATTCGAATAATTTACCACCACCAAGTCAGAACCACCACCAAGTCGGAAGAGAACTCGGCAGGCTACCCCAGCCGCAGCACCGGAACGTATGTCGGGAGGGCGAGTTCTGAGAAAGAGAAGGAGACGGGTGCAATAGTAGCTCTCCGGACATAGATCCCTGGTTGTAAGCAGAATTCAATTGATTGTTGGTGAGAGCGAGGTGTTGAGTAGTGAGTGCCTGGGGATTAATCACTGGGGAATTGAGGGGTGGGTCTGAGATCTGGTCACCCGCCACGTTAAGTGCCTCCCGCAGCCGCCGTAAAAAAAAAAAGAAGGTATCTGTTCTAGCCCAGTGGGAGGAAAGATCGGTCTATAGATGGGCCGGCCCATCTATAGACTGGCGGCCCGTGTATGAATGGGCTGGATCTACGAACTGGCCGGACGGTGGGTAGAATTTCTTAGGTGACTGGGCTAGCCCAGTGGTAAATCTACGGGTGGGCTGTACCAATGGTAGATCTATAGATTGGCTAGCCGAGTGCTAGATCTACGAGTGGGCCAGCCTAGTGGGCATACGAGCTAGCACCAACACCCCAGTGGAAACCAACTTCTTCCGAACTACCTTTCGTCAGTCACCATCACCCTGATTACAACCCTCCTTGCAATCATGTCCGCCACTGCCACCACC
>Ga0307516_10003061_pt1 | contig 21829 bp, 34 predicted proteins | sample 19_EM_MG_FD_203310 | JGI IMG/M metagenome (GOLD analysis project Ga0307516, IMG submission 203310) | Populus trichocarpa ectomycorrhiza microbial communities from riparian zone in the Pacific Northwest, United States - 19_EM | ecosystem: Host-associated > Plants > Roots > Unclassified | place... | reverse complement strand
CCTGATGAGCGGTGGAGGGATCGGTCGCCGGCCGTAACTCACCACCCTCTCCCACCAAGAGCACAAACCAATTTCCCCACAGAAGTTTGTTGGAATGCACCACGAAACAAGTGTTCATTACAGAGCCTGCAAGTGAGGACCCGACTGCCTCGCAATCAGCCTGGAACTGGATCATGATCCAACAAACTCACACCGAAGCGAATCCAAGAACTCGTGCATGAACATTCCTGCTGGGATTTGACAAGGCAACATCCAAAACACGAGGCCAATGCCGACCCATTTGTTCCGCCCCCAACATGCCCAGGTTCTGATCGCGAGTACACCTGGCAAATACTACTGAGTTTTACATACCATACCACCCGGGAATTCTTCGACACGCACCCTCCGCCAAATCCAAACCCACGAAATATAACCCTGGATGAAGTTAAGTTCAGGTGCCTCTGCTACCACGAATATAGCCCTCACAGCCTGCTATCTTGAAAGCGTTCGCGCATGATGAACCGAATGCTCCCGGAAGGGTCCGGTCTATTGTGAAGTTGTATCATTTTGGTGGCCTGCGCTTAGCGGGTGGAACGGCAGAGGAAGAGTAACGATACCCACGGTATACAATCATGGTGTTGGCCACAAATGGGATGTACCTCACCAAAAGATACAGAACTTTCGTGTAGTTCCATCTCGAAAACCAGACGAGCGAAATTTCAAGGTGGAGCGTCAGGATTAGGTCATAAACCTAGGGCAAAGTATTCCAGTTGGCGAATATGACTGAAGTCCCGCGAATACACACAAGAATCGCTGCAGGGACGACTAAAGGAGGACAAACTTGTCAGTAAGTGTATCGCTTGGAGCGCCGACCTGCTCTCACCGTATACAATCTAAAGCACCCAGTCAGGTCGTGATTGCGGTGGATAATTGAGAAGGCTCACATCCACAAGCTGCCGATCCTCCAGCGCCCTCACGTAGTCTTCGAGACTATCAGCCATGAATGTATTAGGAATCGGGATACGCCAGCGTATTGCTTCTTGAAAGGACCGCGAGTCGGCGTCCTGCGCGCAACGACACGATAGGAGGAATGGGCGGGAAGGGAGATCTGATCAGCGCCTGAATCGGGGTCCTGTTCGATACTTGAGAGCAGGCCGGTCGCCGCAAACACAAAACAACATACTTATGTACATGATGCGGACCTGCGTGTGAAACAGACACCGACCCAATATTTGTCAGGTAATCCCATCCGGCAGGATTAAGCTGTGTTACTTGGACAATTTGGGATCAACTGGTCCAGCCTCCGATCGTTTCAATGGGTTCGCGCCTGGTGTGGATTTCGACCGGACCGTGATCGCGGGGCCTAACCCTGGTTACCAGCGGTTACCAAAGCCCCGTGGGGTCTACGATGGGATCTGGCGTCGGGAGGGCGTGAACGGAGACCGTGTGAAATGGCTCAGAATGATTAACAGGGTCGTTCAGAATGCCGGGCGGATCCGATCTAACCCCTCGTGTGATGTTTATTATGAGGAAAGAAAGGTGCATAAAAATACCAACTGTGATGTGCCTGACGTATCTGGCGTAGGTCTTGGGTTAATGCGGGTTTTGGACGAAAACAGTTCAGACCCTGAGGCTTGACGGGCGTCTCGATGAAACGGACCACCTCGCATGTACAGCGTACGCTACGGCATAGGTTAAGGTCACGTGTCCCCAAACCGCAAGGCGGAAGCGGCTGGCGCACCGTATATTGATCAAGGGACGCACCAGCTGAGACGAGCAGCAAGGGGAGGACCGTGCTCGTGTTACAGGAAGATGGAGGCTTAACCTGTCACTGGCATACGCGTCGGTCCGGGGACATCGACGACTACGAGCCACGGGGCTCGAGACCCGGAAGACATGACCAACAAACCCCGTGCGGGTTGGATGTCAGCACAGAAGGGTTTGGTCGATCGATCGACAAAACTTCGTTTGAAACCAAACGTCCCAGCTGAGGCTTCGGGTCGATGGAACCATGCGTGCTCGCGAACACCGCCTCTAGCAACACACGGCCATGTCTTCGACGCCCGCCAGCGAGGGGAGCGAGTATATCCCCGGGATTCTCCTTACAAGCTGCCTCTTGCATTCATTCATCCAAGGGATCATCGTATCTCAGGCCGGGAGGTACTATGAGGATTACTACCACCTCGACACCCTTTCCATGAAATCTTACGTGGGCAGCATCGTCGCCATCTCGTTGTACGTTCGTCGCCCGCGAATCCGCGCCATAGCCTGGAAGCTTACATCGTGAAACTAAAGCGCGCAAACGACGTATATCAGCTACGACGCCTGGGTGACCATCCTTCTTCGGGGCGGCCAGAATCCAGTGGTAGGCATTCCACCTTCCCTTATTCCAACTTCCCTTATTCCGTGTGTAGGCGCTGTTAAAGGTCTTGACGTCGGCGGATCTATTCTTGAATGGCGTCCTCTGCACTCTTTGTCACGCCTACCTCATCAAACGGTGTTGGAAAGTAAACCACCCGTTGCGTTCGAAGACTTCGCGATTGACCCCAGTACAAAGGTTACCAACAATAACCCCTGGGTGCTGTGGATCCTCTCTTTCCTAGACGTGGTCGTCTTCGTCACAATCATCATCATCGTAAGTGATTCGACGCGCTCGCCCCCAGCCAGGCCCGCCTGACGCATCACCCACCAGTCTGTCGCCGTTGTCGTCGACCCAACTGAAACGCTGGGACATCTAGTAAGTGAATCAATCCCTGCGCCCCCTTGCACGGGTCAAGGGTAAACCCACCGGCAGGTCATGGTGTTGATGTTGGTATGGTTATTCGGATCAATTGGTAAGAGTATTCGGGCTACTGTTTTGAACAGCCTTGAGTCCTGACTGTAACAAGTCCTCTGTTTCAGCATCACCTTTATCCGTGAGTGCCGGACGTCCCTATTGAATACCACGGTAGCTTACCTCGCCCACGTTCCTTCAAGTATTATTCTCGCTATGGAAAATCAGGAGCGGGATTTCCCGTCTGGACAAGACACTGAGCTGGATAACCAGGGTCGTCTTATCATCAGCGCTGCTACCCAGTATATTTATGATCGTCGCGGCAGCGTTGAACAGGACCTACAACGCCGATCCCAGAAGCGTGAGTGCCGCAGCATGTCGACCATGATAAGGTTCTCACCGGAGGTAAACCAGGTCCATAGCAACCCCCTGCAACAGAGTTTAGCCCTATTCTTCATCGTTGTTACAGGCAAAGTCTATGCGCTCAGCCTGATGCACACAATAAACTCAAGGCAGGCCATGAGAGAACGCCTCAAGTCCCACGACCTCGGCAGGACGTCGCTATCCCAGTTCCAGTGGTCCCAACCACGAACGCACGTTGGTTCGGATGACTTAACTACTCCGGAAGTAAGTGACCCCGTTCGATCGACGAAACTAGCTCGTCTTGATTCTCATTCGACCGCGTGCGTAGCCTAACACGACCGCAATTAACCCAGGGTTCGGCCGAGAGGCACCCCAGCTACGTCGCACAGCGAGCAGTGTGGCCAGCAGCTACAAGCGAACGATCTCGCCGACGCTGACTACTCACGAACTCCCTCTCCATTCGGTGACTGTCAGCTTCCACCCGCAGATCCAAGAGAGTGTGAGAGAACACCAATGTATACCTCCTTAGAATCCCCGAGACTCCTGACATAGATAGGCGTAATGTCCGTGGAACCCAGTACTCCCTTGCGTGATGTTCCATGATACAATGAAGTCCGACGCGGAACCTACTCGTCGTCCGGAGCTCAGAGCCTCTCACATAACACTCCGGACAAAATGTAGGCTATACACAGATTGAATAAACCGTGATCTTGTACTGAAGAGTGGACTGCCTTCTTCAGGATAAAAGAAATCAAATAAACAGTGGGAACGGATTGCATTCTCTTTGCTTTTTTTGTCTCTATACTTTTCTAAGGATACCCGGCTCACGCTTCAGGATGAACCCCCGGGCTATTCAATGGGTACACACTCCGCTGCCTGCGGCGTAACTTTCCATGTGCATTCACACAACACGCGTCCCCGTGGGGAAAATCCATTCATACCAACTGGGTCACCAAAAAACGTGGGCAACGAACCACACCCATTTTTGAAGCCGAAGAGGAAATTCTGACTGGCACCGAAACATTGTGTCAAGACGCTGATGGCGAGGAACACGCCCTCATAGGAGTGCCTTGATGGTCGAAAGCGTCGCCACCGGGGCTCAACTGGAGATAATAGGACGGTGAAATAAGACGTTCGCGAAGGTGGGCCTTCCGCAGCACAGTGAATGTACAGACCCACTATGCCGGGCAAGGCGAAACGATAAGGGGTAGATAGTGAATCAAAGGAAGAATTACAGAAGGGAGGATCATGTAAATGCTCAAATTCATGGGAACACCGATTGTGCTCCACAGCAGGGTGTTCGTGGGTAGCCGGGCCGCTGACGCGTAAGAGGAGGAGGGTCACGGGGAAACCGCGAGAGGAGGCAATTCATAGAAGGTAGTGGTGGCCTGCGGAAGCGAGTGGCACCGACGACTGGAATGCGATCATGGTATTTCATCCGACGGGAATGAAACAGGAGAGACAGTACGCGACGCCCAAAGAGGTACCAGAAGCGGATGGACGTCGAACACTCGTCGCAAAAGATAAATCCCGAGGATAAAGAAAAGTAAAGGGAATCAGGTGTGAGAGATGTGGCTAGGCCATACGAAGGAGGTCCAACTCCTCATGTTCACCGTTCGGACATCGTGGCGAGATAGTCAGATAACTGCCGAATAGGTCAGTAACCCATTAGATACGCCCAGAAACAAGAGGGGGTACAGACCTTCAATGCGCCGGTCCTAATACTATCCCCCATACTCTGGACATCTGGGTTGGCTAGGATCCTCGCATAGGCATCTCTAGCCGCGGTCTCTAAGCCGGAAAGGGATCCGTCCCCCAACAACCCCTCTGTGCTGTTTCCTTGCCCACCGAGTTCGTCCTCTTCGTCTCCCCGACCGAAATACTGGTTGGAAGAAATGGAAGAAGCACCCTGGAAAGACTGCAACCGTGTCTGGGCCTCGTTAACAACCAGAGGATCATAGTCGTTCCTTCCGAAGTACATATCGGAGGAGATAGCCTTTTGACTGGCAAACTTGTCACGAGCGTAGGTTGTAGTCTCGGCTTCGGAGTTGGAGCTGATCATCGGGTTCAGTCAAACGCCCGAACTGGGACACTGCTGCCGTACCTCGTGGAAGCAGGGGTCTGGGTGGGGACACTGCCGAAGGCAAGCTTCTTCATACCCATGCCCAGTCGTTCCATATCTTGTTGACTGCCACGCGGTTGGGGGGTAGTGTTCGTGTTCTTCGTTGGCTGCTTCGTTGCGGTAGTGGCCGGCGTCGACTTCAACTCAAGAGCCTTCTTCTGAGCCTTGGCCTTCTCCTCTTCCTCCTCCTTCTGGCGATCATAACCGAGTTGCTTTATCCGCTCGGCTTCATCCGCAGCTTGCTTCTCGGCTTGTTCAAAGTCTAAGGGGTTGACAGCTCTCTTAGCGCCCAGGCCACCGAGCTTAGACTTCTTCGGACCAGTGGTACTAGTAATAGAACTGGTGGTGGTTGTGGACGAAGTCAATCGTGAAGCGTTTAACTTTGAGGTTGGTCGGCTCGTAGTAGAGGTTGACCGGATGGAAGAAGATGTGACGGTCCGTGGTGTGGTATTATGCGTTGGGGTCGCACGACCGATCACAGGTGGCGTAACCGGTGTAGATGTTGTCGGCTTGGGGGAAGAGTTGGCAGGCTTGTCCCATGAGGAGAAGAAATCGTCTTCATCTTTGGTGGCGGCTTTTGGATCGGAGGATGACGTGATTTCTGGCATCCCTTCGACGTAAACGCGGTTGGGGAACCTGCGTTACCACCATTAGATCACAGTTGCGACGAAAGAACTGCCGGAGACCCACCTAGCAGCGTCTTCTTTCGTTCGCTTCGCAAGTTCTTCTTTGTACAGCTCCGCGGCTCGACTGTTGTATTTTTTCCTTGTGTCCGAGTCTGATAACAGGACCGATCCACCATGCTTTGTGAAGAAGTCGGAGGCAGAAGTGTTGCCACCAACTTTCATTGTACGGAGCTGATTGAGTTGCCAGCTGTCCAGATTGGTAGATCTGTCGGCAGTTCAGTTATCGAGATTATTGTTTGACGGTTCCATGGACGCACCTGACAAAGCTGATATGCACGCCCATATTCCGATGCACGCTCGAGCACTCTAGACAAATGTAGACTCCGAATGTGACGCTGGACCATGTCGGGTTACGAGCTTGGCAGTCGAAGCAAGCCTGAATACACAGTTAATGTCCGTTGTCAATCATCGTTCCGAGCATTTTCCGCCTCACTTTGTTCCCTTTCTGGGCTTTGAGAAATTTGAAGACCTGTTCGGTCTCGGCTTTGGTAGGCTCAGCCATGACTGCGCTGGGGTCCGGGTGTAATCGGTCGACTCGTTTGCTGTCGTGGACGTGGAAGAAGGATGGATCGGAGACACGTTAGCCGTTTCGATCACGTGGCAAACCCGAGCCCCATCTTTCCTCGCCCTCGAGAGGGAATTGAGGTAAAGTATACCAACGGGAGCTCGTAGCGATGCAACGAACGCCAAACCGTCTCGTAGGACGAGCGGAGGCAGATCAACGTGTATCATTTCCGGATCGAGCTCCACGAGGTCGACATGGATTGCTGCGAGGGCTGGCGGGGCTCGACCGATAGCTGACCCTACCAGGGTCTACCACCCTTGTACCCCACCGCGGTTCTCATGGGGACGGTACGGTGACCGGTCTTATCCCGTGGTCCTGGATTGCCTGGCCAGAACGTTCAACACTTCGGCGCTCTCGATACCCTCTACCCACCCCTATTCCAACCGCTCGAACCACGCCGCCAGGCACACCGATAAACAGGACGGGTGGAGGAACGCATGCCAACGGGGGCGCTCGAGTAGGCCAGTTCATTGGCCCCATAGGGCGCGATTCGTGTAATGTATAGTTCACCACACGCCTTGGGAACGCTGCCACCACCCCCGAGGTACCCGAAGAATATACACCAACGTTACGATTTACTTGATTACGGCACTGAAGCGCCGGTTAACATGTCGTGACAGAAGATTTGTGCATCGAGGCGGACAGAAAACAGGATGTGGGAGATATCACCGAATGAAATCCGGGCGTTGTGAAGCGCAACAAGGAGACAGACACACACCCGAGGAAAGGATGCCGGAGAAAATATACAACTCATCGTCAACCATTGAACCAAGCGAAAGAGTCGAACCCACATGCTGATAAAGCCTCCGGGTTCAGCTGAGAGAAGTGAACGCCCAAAGCCCGAGGGTGACATCGCAGGGCGCAGGGCGCACTACGAGGATACTGATTGAGGGAGATTCGCAACACCACGCGAAGATTCGACGGGAGTGAAATCGGTGTCCAAGGGATAGATACAAATGGTGAGAGAGTCGAGTGCCACGCCACATTGACTTACAACACTTGGACAAAGTCTTGGTACTATTCGAGTTTCTCCAATTCCTCCAGTCGAGCCAGGACGACCTCCTTGCTTGTCTCCTCTATCTCCCCAGCCAGGAAAACCTCGTCGAGGATTGCGTACACCTGGACGTTAATGAGCAATTGAGTCAAGAAGGGAACGGTGGCGCGGTCGCACCTTGTAGAAGTTGAAAACCAAATCAAGTTCACAAACGTTATCAAAGAAGGTATCTGGTATTGAATGAGGGACCAGACCACCGCACGTGCTATCAAGGCAATCGCACCGAGAACCTCGACGAAGAGATGAATAGCTTCGAGATAAGCAAGCTCGTTATCATTAGCGTCTACGCAGACACAGAAAAACAGGCCGGCATATCTCCTATAGACAATTTTGTAGTTCCGGAACTCGTGTCCAGATTAGTATTCACGTCCGAACGCAGCGAAGGGAGCATACCTCAACAAAGTTGGACTGATACTTCTGGTCTCGTGGGGCGACTACCCGGTGCACTTCCCCACGTATCCGGACCTATTGTGGAAGGGTCAGGAACCCTGATAGCCGGGGTGCCGCCTGGAAATCACCGCTCACTTTCTCGTCGTCGTCGTATGGTACGTACCACTTGGACAGCCTGGTCTTGCCCTGACGATTCTACAGATGGTCATCAGAGGATAAGAAAGGCGCCAGGAAGAGCACCCACCTGCACGAGGATAAACCTGATCATGCAGGAAGATAGGAAGATGCGGAAGGGACGCGGATGGTCTTGTGCTTGGTTCCCAGTCGTCACCAAACGACGTGGGCGTGTGAATGCGGCTGACAATCCCGGTCGGATCACTCGATCAGCCGTGGTTGATGTCGACGGGAGCCTTGTGGGTGAGTTAAACTGTGAATTCCCCCCTCAGCTTACCCAATGCCTCCGAACGGATTGTTCTTTTCTGCGGGGTCTCCGGGCGCCGCCAGATTTTCCGCCCACTTTCCCGGAACGTCCGCCGTTGGCAGTCGCGGTCCCCGCCTTGTCCCGGCCGGGCCATAACTTATCCGATGACGAATTTTCTGGAGGTTTACCCATCCCCTTCCATGTATGGGTTTCCGTCAAAATTCATCCGTTTCATAGGTAAAATCCCTAGAGGATCCGAGATCAGGATCGCTTCTGTCCGACCCATCATAGAAACGTTCGTTCACTCCCGTCGGTGTTTAACCGCGTGGCTTTCGTTGAGTCAGCGTCCCGGGTAATCCCTCGGGCTTTGAAATGGCGTTTGCCAGTCTTCGCCAGCCCCTCGCCGATGTTACCCAAAAAAATTCCTACCATTGGAGCCATGGCTACGGTGCCAACTAAACTACCAGATTCTCGGGCCCGAATCACGGGGGCTGGGGAGGATGAATGGCACGATACAACCCAATTCGGATGATTCACAAACTATTACCTGTGCCTGATCATGAATCTTTGATTCCCACTTCAAATGGAGGTCATTCGTTTTCCTCCCGATAACGAACCACCTCGGCGACTGGCGTCGCAGACCCCCCTCCAATTCACGCTTCGACCTCTTCGCAATCACCGTATCGATGCATTTCCTTAAATCCCGACTGGATCCTCCGGCTCCCCCTTCTGTCCCCAGGGTCAATGCCCCAGCCAAGAATTACGCGCTGGTCCCCCCTCGCCCGCTCCCCCACCTCGTGTCACGGCGCCGACCGTTCCGTCGCACCTTCCCTCCGGCCAAGACATCCGTTTCCGTTCCCACTGCACGGTATGGAGTTTTCCGCCTCCTCCGGGGTTAGCATCCACTGATAACACGGATGTAGGAACTACGGCATGGCCCTTTCTATGGAAGCCCGACATTTGATCGTGCAGCACGCTGGAAGCAGGAGGGATATCTGCGCCCTGGCCCGGGTGTGCAAGAACTTCCAGCTTGTCGCCGAGCGCGCTCTCTACAACACTCTTTACATCTCAGGCATCGGCACGACGGTATCCATTTGCAACGTTCTGGCTGGCCAACCACGTGTGGCGGGTTACGTCGAAGCCCTCACCATCGCCGTGAGGGGTGATGAGACCAGTGGCGAGGAAGGAGCATCAACCAGTTTCCCAGAAGAGTATTGGAGATCTGTTGGAGCCGGACTTCGATCGGCCCACCGGCTATTGCACCTTACCGTTCAGGTTGACTTCATTGGCAACTCTGACCACGCTTGGGTTCTAGATGGCTGTCAGTTCAGGCTTAGGACATTCCATTGCGATTTAGCCTGGGATGACCACCTCGTCAGCTTCCTGAACGACCAGGTCGAGCTCGAGGACTTGTATATTCTGGATTTTCCGTACCCGGCAGATACTGATTCGCCAGCCACCCCCACTGAACCCCCGCCCCCACTATCCCCCCCACCTCCTCCAGTTCGACGCATCGTGTCCCCGGTACCAAGGGCAGACTCATTACCCAAGTTATCCATCCTGGAGTGCCCTACCACTGACGCCGTTTCGGTTCTCGTTCCACGTCGGCCGATAACACGGGTAAAGACGTGTTTCGCGACCTCGGATGTCGAGAAAAAGCGTCGGGAGTTGACTGCTCTCTTCGTCAACCTACGGCTTTCCACCCGGCCGTTGATTTCCCTTGACTTGGGAGATTCCTCGTACAGTGCCGACCACTCTCTGAATTTTTTACGACATTGCGTATCTGGAAATCGAACCATGGACAACGTACGTTATCTGGGAACGTTGGCGCTACCAGTTGATGGCCGAGAGGTTCGGATGCCTTCCGTCGTTTGCTGCTGCCTGTGCTTATCTCATTACGTTATAGCGCCTGAGATTCTACGGTTTGCTGAGGCGATTACCGTGTATTGAATGCGTGGAAGCAGAGGTCACGGACTGGGACCCTCCTCCAATGTCGTTCCAGGCGTTGAGGGCGATAACGAACGAACTTCGGCTTTACTGCCGGACTGTGAAGAAGGTCGTCTTCGTCTATGACTTCGATCGCGTCGTGATCACCGTATCAGATGATGGCGCAGACGGCTGCGTGCTGGAGGAGGAACACGGCGGAACAGCCGATGTGATTTGGAGAGAGGTGTAACCAGCGCCATTATGTATTTTCTTCCAGTGCGTTCTGATCTCCCTTCTCACGGGCTCCGGAACACTGACGCGTTTCAGCTCGTTATCCATCGACCGTGCTTTCGGGTCACTACTTAGTATCTTACGAGCAGGGTTAATTTCCGCTGGATGGCGTGTACTTATCTTCTTAATTTGGACACCGCTCCAGCCGAGACATCAAGCACGGTTGGCGCCGGGCAGGAAACCTGGCGGCAACCACGAGTTTACCTCAGTTGTCCCGACGCCGAGACCTGGGACGGCAGGCACGCCGATGTCCGGAGCGCTGTCCTTACCCGGTCCCTGGACACCCCCTTCCATTCCAGGTTGCCACGCGTTGTACCCGCACTGCCAAAGTTATGATGGCCAAAGTCAAAATTTTACCTGAGGATTCGTTTTTCTTCCCTTTTCCATGACAGCGTTATTTTTACACTTACTGTAGTACATATTTCGCGATTTCTGAAGGCTATCACGCCCGATTCCCCCATTTGTAGTCGCTAGCAAAACCGTGCTTGTATGTAGTATATCACATTCCTTATTCCACCTCTTCCTCCGCATCCGTGTTTCTGTGGATCGGTCGCTGAGGATTTGCGATCATGAAAATCTGTGACGTATGCCAGCTACGGCGTCATGCAGGGTGATTCTAGGAATCTGAGCTCTTGGCTCTGCGGCGGAAAGGGTCGCGTAATCCCCGAAGGCTTCCAGGGTGTTGGTTCCACTCGTTACCGCCGATGTTTGACTGCGAGCTGGCTCCCAGCTGTGCTGTCCCGGCGCACGGGCCAAACTGAGTACAGGTGTCTCCCGCCATCCAGTCACGCCCAACGCCGTGGGCGGTGGGCTCGAGGTGACACTCAAACGGCTAGGCGCCCACGCAATCATGATGGTTGCTGAGCGCTGAGCGGGTTTCGCTCAAACTGTCGTCTATTGACGTGGGATAGCGGGTGCATGCCACGATCACAATTGGAAAGGTTGACCGGACGTGAGAGAGCTTGGGTTTGGTTACGACATATGGACATCCGGATGGAAACAACGACCGGAGGGGAAATGCGACAGGTTGGAAGGGATTTGCCGATAAGAAGGAAGACCGTACGAGGATCCCCAGAGGAGAGGCGGCACCCTATAGATCGGAGGGTGGACGACGTCGGTTGTCGTGGACGGCAACCGGGCTCCTTCGATCTCGCAATACGTTGGGTGTGCATTGCCGTATTTCCAGCATATATTCAGGCGGTTGAGGCCCATCTCTTCACGTAGAAGCATTTGGAGTTGGCTTTCCTGAGCCGCTGAAGGCATGGGGAATAAGGAGATGTCGCTTCAACGACGTTCCGCGGGTTGTGTGAGGCCCTGGTTTTAATCGACGAGAGGTCAAATCCTACTGCGACCGGACGACGGCAACCCACGAGGCTTAAATACGCGACGCTGTATGAGAAGCCGAAGCAAGGAGTAGAACCTGATGAAAGATTGGTTTTTGTAGGTGATGAAGCGAAAGGGGGCGGACCAATCCACCTCCGTTCGCCAACAGAGCCATCTCCTCCGCTCCACCGTAATTGGACCGCAGCAAAATCTGTCTGTCTGGGCAGGGGAGTGTTGGCAAGAGAGGCCGCGGCGCTGGTTTTGTAGGGCAGTTCCAACCCCGACCAGTGCAGAACTGCTTCCCTCCGAACTCGAGGTCGGATTCCAGCCTACCCCGACCAGGCTTTCGGCCGTTTACGCGACCCCTCTCGTCGGTCAACCTATTGAGGTGATCACGGCGAACTGACGCCACATTGACCCGGCGCTACACAAGCTACGCAGCGCCAAAACCGCTTCAGTAGCGGGTGCGAGCTCCGCTGATGCCAGATCGATGATGGATCATCGATCAACGTTCGGCCCTAACGTGATCGTTCTGGAACTACTTAGGCGTCGGAACGAGAGTTTTCTTGAATTGGATGCACTGTGCACGGTATTGTGGGTATCCAGGTTTGTGCAGTCACCACCTTCCCCAGCTTGAAGGTCAACACTTTCCTTTTTTGACATCCGCCCGTCGGCGTCTCTTGTGGCGCTCCAGGATGGATTGACGTTGGATCCCATGATCGACAATCGCTTCCAGACCACCGTGAAGTTTCTCGAGGAAACGCGGTGGGATGATCCGGCGTTGTTCCGCTTGGCCTACCCGCCCCAAGGAGCGGAGGACGGACCAGCGTTCTGTTCACTTTCGCTTCCCCCCCTCTCTCTTCCCATCCTTCTCCCACTATAAGTATTGTCCACGAACCGTGCTCCACATTTCCCTGTCATGCCAGAATTCTTCGAGTCAATCCCCGATCACCTCGTTCCTTGGCTCCTCGACCAACACGTGTTCTGGGTCGGGACTGCGCCGTTGTCGAAGGATGGACATGTGAACTTGTCGCCAAAGGGACTGAAGGGTAGTTTGCGGATTAATAACGCCAACGAGGTGTGGTATGAAGATTTAATGGGAAGCGGTGAGTCCTTGAATCACTCGGGTGATAGGTGCTGATGAATGGATACCAGGCATTGAGACGGTCTCGCATGTCCGCGAAAATGGCCGCATAACACTCCTCTTCTCTGCGTTCAGCGGGCCTCCAAGGACCGTCCGTTTGTTCGGCAAAGGTGCGGTCTCACTTACTCTTCCTTTCCAAAGTTCGAGTCGCTCAATAGGATTTTCTTCGCAGCCACCGTACACGAATTCGGCACACCAGAATACACTTCCTTCATTGACCCAGCAACCCGTCAGCCGAGCTCACGGTCGGTGATCCTTATCCATGTTTGGAAAGTCGGCACTGTGAGCTCCCCCTTCCCTCGGCTTCTTCGGCTTTTTCGGTTCATCACCAAGGAAACATCAACTCACAGCAACGCTTTTTCCATATTTGCAGTCGTGCGGATGGGGAGTCCCGCTCTTCGAGTTCCAAGGTGAACGAACGACTCACCCGCGGTGGGCGGTGCAGACGCAAAACCGGGACTTTGATTACGAGACGAAGAAGGGTGGGCCATCGGAAGTCAAGGAAACCGAGTACCCCGAAAATGGCATTCGATATTATCAGGCGCTGGTAAACCAGAAGTCTCTGGACGGTCTTCCCGGGCTGGAAGTCGCGTTCAAAACCCCGTTGACGTCGATAGTGAAGGAGAGGTTACAGCCCATCGCCCAACCTTCGACGCTTTCCAAGGTCAGGAAGGAGCGAAAGGAGAATGAGTGCAGGACCAAGTCCGCAGAAGCTGGGGCCGCAACCACATGGGGTAGGGTGAGTAACTTGAAGAAGGCGGAAGAAGCCAAATTCATTCTGCTAGCTTTCTTCTGCGGTTTGGTCGTTTCGAAGTATCTGCCACCTGCTGTAAAAGCAATCGTGGGGTCCAACTCCGCTGGAATGGAGAATTCGATGTTAGGTTTTACGTTCCAGTCCGTTGCAAAATGATAGACCGCTTTTGAAAAAAATACAGTAGCTTTTTTTGTTTATGCGTGACATGTAAACAAAAATTTTGAGCGCAGAACTTGGACGGCAATCAACAGAGCCGATGAGCGCCGTCCGCCGCCAGAAGTCCCCACACCCATGGCGATGCCTCGCCACCCCCATGTCTACCGCCCTGCGCGGTGGTAGTCAGTACACTGAGAACGTTTGCTCGTACCTCCGACTCCAACTCCGGAGGTGCGGAGGAGGTCGTACGGACGTGGTGTAAATCTTTGTTTACATGTCACACATAAACAAAGAAAAGCTACCACGTTCTTCTCAAAATCGGTCTATCCTTTTGCAACGGACTGTCCCCCGTTTCCCTTCCTCCTCATAGTATTTTCCCCCTGGGCGCACGTCTGCTCTCGTGCAGTTCTATTCCTCACATTCTAATTGCATCAGTGTTACCAGAACCCCCTGCGTTTTGGACCCCGTCGACTGCGCCATTACGCCACGGTTGGAGACTGTATTGCTGTTTGTTTCTCATTCATGATAGAAGGTATTCAGCATCGAACGACCGAGTGACATAAAATTGGTATTCCCACCAGCGGATTCTCTAACTGTATGGGTGGTCTCATTCTCTGTGTCGGCGCGAAAATCTATCAAAGCCCTCAACTGCGCGGGGGTATTCCACGGGATCGATTGGCGGGGTTTACAATTCAATGCCATCCTCCTCTTCCGCCAACATCTTCTCAACCTCAAGAGCAGCCATGCAACCACTTCCGGCACTCGTGATCGCCTGCCTGTACCTCTTGTCCTGCACGTCGCCGGCAGCGAACACTCCCCTGACACTCGTCTGTGTCGTTCCGGGGACGGTCAAGATGTATCCGTCAGCGTCGACCTGAACCTGGTTGCGCACGATGGCAGTAGCGGGTTCGTGACCGATGGCGTAGAAGAGACCAGAAACTGGAAGGTCTTTCTCCTCACCACTCAACACGCTCTTGATACGGAGGTTGTTGAGGAGGTCGCCATCACCTTGACATTCAACCGCGACGGTGTTCCAAAGGATGGTCTGAGGTGAAAGGAAACCGCAAATGAGTTATTGCGGACTGGGTGGATTGAACTTGGTGACGAGAATGAGGGAGATCGACTTACGATTTTTGGGTTGTTCATGAGACGCTTCGCCATGATCTTGGAAGCCCTGAGTTCACCCCTCCTGACGAGAACGTAGACGTGTGAGCCGTACTTCGTGAGGTCTATGGAGGAACAGTTGTGAGATGTGGGGAGGAGGGAGACACGGTGTGGCAGCTTACATGTAGCCTCCTCAGCAGCGGAATCACCACCACCGATGACAGCCAAAGCTTTGTTCCTGAAGATGGGGACCGCACCGTCACAAACGGCACATGCGCTGATGCCACTCTGCCAATAGGTATCTTCGCCCTTGAGACCCATACGCTTCGCACTGGCACCGGTAGCGATGATGACGGAGTCAGTAGTCTCAGGCTCCTGGTCTTCCTGACCCTCACGCCAGTATCGGAATGGACGAGCAGAAAGGTCGATACGGGAAACAGTCTCGGTGATGATCGTCGTGCCGAACCGAAGGGATTGTGCGCGAAACTTGTCCATGAGTTCCGGGCCGAGGATCCCTCCCGGAAAACCGGGGAAGTTCTCAACTGCAGATCGTCAGAGCGTGGATGAGGATCGGTGAAAGCGGAGACACGGACCGTCGGTAGTTGTTGTCAGTTGGCCCCCGGCTGCGAAACCGTTTGCCATGAAACCCTCGAAAAGGACGGGCTTGAGGTTGGCCCGAGCCAAGTAGATGGCCGCAGTGTGTCCTGCAGGTCCAGAGCCGATGACGACCTAGGGGAGGTACGATCGAAAATGGGCGGAGAGATCGAATGGAGGGGAGACTTACGACTCTGGAGTGCAATTTTGTGCTCCTCCCGTGTCCTCCGTTGACCGGGGCCATCTGATTACGCAAGTGCAAGGCTGATGCGACGGGGAGAGAGGAGAGGATTGTCCGTTTGAGGAGGGCGGATCTGGAGAACACGGTTGCTGGTGGGTCGGAAGGCAGACGGCCTCTGTCCTTCGGTCAGCGAGATCTTTTCAAGCCTTTGGTGGCTCACGTGACCATCTCAGGAATATTTGCATTCCGACTGTCATTTAATTCCGAGTGCCAGCCTGTCGAATCCTTACTCATGGGTTGCGTTGAGCAGGGCTGAGCGTAGGCCCAAGGGGTGGGTGGGTAGTTTTCTGCGCATATACGCGTCGTAAAATGGATTGATCAGAACACTCCGATGGCCCTCCGCCCCGCAGAGGGTTAACCAGCCTCGACTGCAGCTTTGTCGGTGACGGGAATCATCGCTGTGGGTGTCGGGCAGAACTTGGGGCATCAGCTACCAATGACCAGCTGATTCCCCACGGCATCAGATATCAGGATAAACAAATACGGGGAAGTGGAGCAGCGCAATAGATAATATATAAAAAGCGAAAGAACGACCGGGCTTCTTTTGCTCGCCTTCTCCCTCTCAACCCACGAGGAGAACGTCAAGGATGAGCTGGACGACCCTTCTGAGCGCCGTGCTCCTTGGAGTCGAGCTCGTGACCGCCCTACCCCAGCAGGCCCCGCCGACGTTGACCATCTCTACAGCCATCGCATCCCCCAGCAGCCCAGCGTCCAGCCCAGTACCCTCCCAAGCACCCCTCCCACCGACTCAGCCGTGGTGCCCCAGTGAGATCTTCTGCGCTGGATCGGTGAGCACCACATAAATCACCCGTGGCGTCGCGTGAGAACCCTCGGACTTATACGCGATCCGCCACACAGCTCCTCCAAACCGTCAACGTCGCCGAACTCTACGCAGACGAAAAGACATTCGTCGACAAACCGACGAACAAGCCGCCTGGCACCGTCCTCGCTGGTTTCGCCGCCATCATCAACGGAACCAATCCTACCTATGGCCAAGTTCAACAATTCGTCGACACGGACTTTTCCGGCGAGGGTCTCGAGTTGGAGGCCGTTGCTATCTCAAATTTCAACGCCAACCCGGCCTTCCTCAACAGCGTCAAAGACCCACTTGTGAAAGCCTGGTCTGCCATCGTTCACGGTTACTGGACACAGCTCATCAGGGGCACCAACGATTCCGCTCTTTGTAATGGTGTTGCCTGTGAGAGCTCTCTCATTCCCTTGAACCACACCTTCGTCGTCCCCGGTGGTCGCTTCAGGGAGATCTGTGAGTACAGCGGTCCAACGATCCACAGAGCGGGGTTAACCCACGATCTACAGACTACTGGGATAGTTTCTGGATCATCGAAGGTCTCATCCAGTCCGAACTCTACGACATGGTCAACTCCACCCTCCAGAACTTTATGGATCAATTGGATCAATTCGGGTTCATCCCAAACGGTGGCCGTATCTACTATTTGAACCGATCTCAACCACCCCTGTTCGTCCACATGCTCGACAAATACATCAAGGCTACAAACGACACCCGCATCTTGGAGCGTGCTTTGCCTTTGGCAGAACTCGAGCTCAAGTGGTGGGCGACGAAAAGGACTGTCCCTGTCACCAGCTCTTACACCTCCCAGACCCACAACATGGCCCATTACGCCGTCGTCAATAGTGCTCCTCGTCCCGAATCCTACTTCGTCGACTATGAGACCGCAACCGGCGTAAGCTTGACTGAGCAGCAACGTTCGGACTTGTACGCCGAGTTGGCATCTGGTGCCGAATCCGGTAATATTCCGACTAGACCCGGGAAATTTGAAGTGTTTTTCTGACTCATTATCTTAGGTTGGGATTACACCGGCCGATGGCTCAAGGATCCTTTGGCTGGAAACTTGACCGATCAGCTTCCCAAGCTTAGGACACTGAACGTCCGGAATACTATCCCCCTCGACTTGAACTCGATCTTGTGTATGTACCGCTCACCCTCACACTTGCCAGGGGCGCATCGCTGACCCATGCGACCCCCTCCAGACAAGTCTCATCTAATCCTCGCCAATTACTACGATGAGGCCGGATCCAAACCCAAGGCTACAAGTCACCATGACACCGCTTCGGGGCTCCGCGCTGGTATTCTCGATCTCTTCTGGGATAGCAAAAAACTCGCCTTCTACGACTACAACTTGACCTCCAACGCCCGGAACAACTTCTACTCTGCCGCCACCTTCTACCCCTTCTGGGTCGGGATTGTTCCATCCGAGGTCTTGGGCGACCAATCAAAGGCCTTCGGTGCCTTCTCCGCCATCAACTTGGTCATGAACAGGTACAACGGAACTTTCCCCACCTCTTTCGTCGAGACCGGTCTTCAGTGGGATTTGCCAAACGCTTGGCCACCACACCAGTACATCGCTCTCGAGGCTCTCCGAAACCTCCCGAGTAACATAACCACGAACGCCCTTCCCCAACCTGGTCAGGGCGGGAGTACCTTTGACCTCGTGCCGTCTGGGCAATTGGGTATCACTGAAGACCAACTCCTCGCTCAGCACATTAGGGGAGGCGGCGACGTCAAGGAGGATATCAACAGGTTGAACGGAACCGTGTTTAACGGTGGTAACGCCACTGACGGAGAAGGGTGGAGCCACACTCTTCAGAGGGAGTTGGCTAATAGGTACACTGCCGCCGCGTTCTGCAGTTGGTACGCGACTGGTGGATCCATCCCTGGCTTGCTTCCAAGGAGGTCGGCTGATCAGCTCAACATAACCGGAAGTGTGAACAATACCGGTAATGTGCGTTCTTCGTCTCCCGCTTTCTTTCTTTATTCCTCCGGACACCTCTCCTTCTCTTCTACGTTGATCATCACCCCAAGGTTGATGCTAACGATTGCTTCTATCTTATCAGATGTTCGAGAAGTTCTCTAACCTGGAGATCGACTCTGCCGGACGTGGTGGGGAGTACACCGTCCAGGCCGGGTTCGGGTGGACGAACGGTGTCGCTTTGTGGATCACACAGACTTATGGGCACACGTTGGGCACTCCCCAGTGCCCTAATATCGTCGCTGAGAATGGTCAAGGGGGAGTGAACTCTGGTCAGGGTAATGTCAATGCTGCACTCGGGGTTGGTGCGGGTCGCGTCCCCGCCACTGCTGTTGCGATCCTCTCGATCATCGTGAGCCTCAGAGTGATGGCGTGATGAGACGAGCGAAGAAGTTAAAGCCATGCGATTCGATATGTATTTTAATACCCACGTCCATGTACGGAAGAACTCTACATGAAGGGCGTCCTCGCGAGTGGTTCGTGCTCCGGCATAACGTGCACTGCCTGGGAAGAAGTTCGCGAGTGGCCAGCAAGTCGCGATAAATCCAAACGTTCAGGGTCTCCGACGTAATGTACACCTTCGGCGGTCCGTGCATCGCTACCCAATATTTGTCTAATCCACGCAGAGTAACCCGAACGAACGGCGACTAACCCTCCCGAAATAAGACCTATCGTTCTGCTGCGCAGCTATATCCCTCTCAGACATCATTTCCGCCCTATATTTCTCAGCTTCCAAGCGAGTCATCGCCCCCTCGTTCTCGTTCGAGATCATCCTGAGGATTTCAATGGGAAGTTTTGAAAAAGCGGAATCCTGACCGGCGTGGTACATGGCGTCGGTGACCCATTCCCGCTGTTGGGGTGCGACGTTCGTGGTGGAAAGGACCTTTTGTGTCGGGTCGACTAGGAAGAAGACGAGGATCTTGCGGTGGCCGGGTTTTGTGGGATCTTCCAAGCGGAATGGTTGGACCTGGTGCTGGTACAGGTTTGGGAACGCGACGCATCTGTGGGTTTTGGTGATCATGTCTCCGATGCCTTGTACACAGGGGGAGTCCCTGATATGCCCGTCTCTCAGTTCACTGGCTGGGGTGTCGGCTGGGTGGCGCACCTATCCATATCATAAAGCACTTTCGTACACATGGCGTCATCCCCCCCCCAGTGCCTTTGAGGTTCAGAGGTGGCTCTCCTGAATGATAGTCTGGATTCTGTGATGTTCTCCGAATCGAAGTACTGGGACGTCGTTAGGAGATTGAGTACTGTGTGGCTTGCCAAAAACTCACGTATATGAAACTGGAAACGATCATCTCGTTCCGCATGCCTTGGCGTTTGGCAAAATCAGTGCCAACCATTCCGTGCAAAAGATGACTGCAAACCTTCAACGTGCCACCTCCCACCAGGATACTCAGGCCGTTCAGGGGTGAGCACGATATTCGCCAATTTGACGAGGACCTGGAGCGTTCGATCCTTCAAAGAGATTCGGTTGTTCATGACCTGAAGATCCCCATTGTACCTCGCCCTCGCCTTTGGAGTTCTGTACTCGCGTGTTGACAGCCACGCGTCCTGGTTGTCATAGTATTCATCTTCGCTTGAAGTATTTGGATCGGGAATCCCATTTTCCCAGATACAATCGGCGGCCGCGTCACCGGACCTGCGACCAGCTGACATTGTTGTCCTCATCGGAAGGAGTGGTCGGAGCAAGTCGGATAACACCCGTTCGAACATCGGGAGGGCGTGCTGTAGGATCTCCGGGATGACCGAATAGAGTTCCTTGTGACGGGTTGGGTGGATGTTATTGATATACGGGGAATTGAGGGTGACTTTCCCATCACCGTCCACAGAGAAGTCGGAAGGTATCCACTGGAAACGCTGAGATACGTATTTGATGTCGACGCCCTGGATTATCGGGGGCTTCAAAATCGTGGCGGTGTTTGAACCAGATATCTTGCCCATCGTGCGACCGTAGACGATCGAGTACAAGGATGGGTGTGCGAAGTTGTGGACGAGGCCGTCGGAACCGGGATGCCAGTCCCTCTCGGGGTCTGGAACGGTTTCCAGTGGGACCACGGCCGCAAGTAATTTCTCTCGCAAGGAGATCGGGATAAGCTTGTCCGACCTCCAGACGCGCTCAGCAGGGCCGACCTAGAATCGGGTGTATATCAGTTGCGGTGGATGATATCGGTAGGGCGATCTATACTTCTATCCCAGTGGCCGGATCTCGCAGAGATGCGTACCCTTGGAGCTCCTTGAGAACGTAGTTGATCTAGACGTTACCAAAGTAAGGGTGGGGTAGTTCAAAGATGACAAGACTTTACCATTGGGGGGCTCAACCTCTTCGAGCCTACGGCCTCAACACTTTCTTCCTGTTGCTGCGAGATCTCTTGTTTCCACTGCTCAACGACGGCCTTGTCTGTCACCTCCTCCCACCAGTTGGGTCTTTCTCTAATGTGATTAGAGAGCGCACACATCCGCAGCTCGACGATCTGATGGAGCGATTATCGAAAACTCGTAGCGATTCTGGGGGGGATACCACACTCACCGTCCTAGGATGTTCCGTGCCATATAACCGCACGCTGCGATCCTCTGAATCCTGGAACGGGTGGTCGAATCCACCCTCTGGGAGTTGGACCGCCTGCTCCCGTTTGGGTTCCTTGCGTCTCGTGAACAGTTTCTTCATGGTGGTTGTGGTTTTGGTTATCGGCCCACGTTCTGTTCTGACGGGCGCGTCTTTTAAATGGTGGCTGTGGAGTCATCGCTACGTCCCGAACAGGCGATCGTCGGCGGCATCGGTAAATAGTAGCCCTGCTTGGTGAGGCGGCGCGTCAGAAATACATGGGCTGGTATGCGTGTGCCTGTAATTGCCAAAGTCGAGGGGGGGATGGGTCGTACAGGCACCTGCATGCGTACAAGCTCCTGACGAGAGCGGAAACTCCCCGCAGAGTGGTGATGTGGGGACCGGCAACAGGCTCTAGTCACGCGCGATGATTTTTTAATTTCTAGTGAGGAGCGTTTCGCCGCCCTCACAGCGCATCTAGAAGACAACGGCAGATAGGGATTTTTCAGAAAGGTGAAACTCCGTATGAAACGTTTCGCTCAAAGCTCACGAAAGAAGCAACCGGGATGTCGGGCACCGTCACATTCCTGGCCGTCAAGCGTGGCC
>Ga0307516_10003060_pt1 | contig 21829 bp, 35 predicted proteins | sample 19_EM_MG_FD_203310 | JGI IMG/M metagenome (GOLD analysis project Ga0307516, IMG submission 203310) | Populus trichocarpa ectomycorrhiza microbial communities from riparian zone in the Pacific Northwest, United States - 19_EM | ecosystem: Host-associated > Plants > Roots > Unclassified | place... | reverse complement strand
AAAGTTGAACTTGCTCGACTTCGAAGGGTGGGGGATGACGACGGTATGTTCAAGAATTTGGTTCGTCTTGCCCTTTGGGGTATATAACCCAGTCCTCCTCTCCTCGCCCTCCTCGGTACACCTTTCCCCCGACGACGACCTGAGACAATCCGTGCAAATATGACCTCCGAGTATTTCCCTCCTATCGCCAGTCACCTTCCTTCAGGCAGGGCGGCGAATACAACACTCCTTCACTCCGGCGAGCCGTTGCTGTCTCCCAGGATCCTGCTGTCGTTGGGCCACCTCCCAAGAAAGCGGGAGATCACCATCGACTCCAGCTGGCCGAAGACCCCTTCCAAGGTACTGGTGCTCAGCGGTGTTGGTGTGTGCGTTTGCTGACTTGGAGGCTCGCAGGTCAACCCGGAGGTCCGCACCAAGATTGTCCGCATGCATTCGCGCGGCTGACTTTACTGCTTAGAACCCGCCCTGGCCCGTATTCAGGGGGTACCACGAGTTCTCTTTCGCCCATGCAACGATGGGCCATCGCCTTCCAACGATCCTCGGGAAAGCGATCGATGACGTCATCCGCACTCTGAACGAACAGTCTGAGGAGGATGAGATTGTTGACCTCACCCGGTGCGTCGACCGCATGAACGTTCTTATGGTCGAGCTCTCCGAGAGCGCAAAGTTAAGGCCTATCATCGACGGTTCGTCTGGCACCACCATGGTTTCGTTGATTGAAAAGCGCCGACCTCGGCACCCTAGATGGCGAAGCGGACGTTGCGTTGTGGAACAAAGAGATCGCAAGGTTTTTCCAAGGTAATACGCGGAGACGCTGTATCTGGAAGTCCTAACCCTGTGGCCGTAGGTCAAACGTTCATGAACGCTCCGTGGGTCTTTGCGGAAGCGTACAAGTATCGGCGTCTTCGTGAATGTTTCAGCATCAGCAAATACTGGAAGGACTACGATGTCTTCTTCCGTCAAAAGGTAAGGGACACATTACCGGCTTTCCTCCCGTGGAGCTCAACCGTTCATCCAAGTGCGATACCTTTTCGCGTTCACAAGACGCAGTATTTGAACTTTCCATGCGGTTCGCGGAGGCTTTTGAGCTACCATCTGGGTTGGACGAACAAGCTGCCGCGGAGAAGGAACATCTCATGTTCCATGAGCTTACGCAGAGTCCGTCTCCATGTTTGCAGAGAAGATTTCCTTCCAGACGACTGACCTGATATGATAGTCTGTCTCTGGGGTAACTCGACCGACCTTTCGTTACTCATCGACATGACCGAGGAGCAGATCAAAAGCCTCCAGTCCACCGGGGGTGCCCACCTTGCGGCGACGGAGAAAAATATCCTTGGAAACCACCTTCCGCAGTTGTGGGATACGGTGAAGGTTCTCAAGGCCACGGGAGGGGGTAGGATCGATTTCATTTTGGATAATGCCGGGTTCGAGCTGTACTGTGATTTTGTATACGGTAAGGTGTATACGCGTCGAGTCGGAATGGCCCCTAACCACATTCACTAGCGGACTTCCTGATCCAAAGCGGATTGGCCAAGGAGGTCAGGTTCCATGGCAAGCGCTATCCCTGGTTTGTTTCGGACGTTACGAGGAAAGATTGGAACTGGTTGTTGAATACGATGGTTTACGGACAACTCTTTGACAAAGCCAGCGACCAGGAGCTCAGATCGTTGAAGAAGCTGGGGATGAGATGGAAGGTACGTCGACAGCAGCTCCCATGCGCTGGCTTTGATAATGACCCCCGCGTGTCCACAGGAATACGAGAAGCAAGGGAAATGGGTAAGCATCTCCAGATGACCGGCATGGTACCACGGGTTCTGACGCAGAAGATGGGCGACTAGATCTACGAACAGCATCCGTTCTGGTGTTCAGGTTGGACGTTTTGGGAGTTACACTCGGAAGCACCAGACTTGTTCTTGCACCTTTCCCATTCGGACCTTGTGTTGTTCAAGGGCGACTTGAATCACCGCAAGTTGACATACGATTGTACGGCGCCCGCCAGCACCCCATTCGAAGTGGCTATCGGACCCATGGCCAGCAAAGTCGGGGCGCCGAAGATATGTTCGCTGAGGACGATCAAGAGCGATGTAGTCGTGGGGCTCGGGGAGAGCGGGGATGACACTGCGAAAAGGTTGGATGCGGAAGAACCGGGGTGGAAGATCAGCGGGAAATACGTGAGTAGTATTGGGTTCTCACCACGCTTCGCTTCTCGCACACTGATAATCTGATTATAAGGCTGTGGTGCTCCTGTCGCACGGAAAGCCTGGCGAGAAAGTAGACCTCTCCCCGTAAATGTCGTGGAAGAGGATCGTCAAGGGTACTCCCTACGTATGAATGGCGGACTTGAAGGGAAGTTTCCGTGTCGTGGCGAATTGGGGATGAAGGATCATTACGTTGTACGATATCTCACCAAAAATGTCTTCGGTCAAGGCATTCGAGCGACCAATTCCGTTGGCCCGACGGAGTGAACAATTCCCGGCGCCTGTTTCCTTCCGTTCTCGTCCATTTGGACCTCAGAGCCCCTTCACCGACGCGCGAAGCGAAACCACCCTGACTACTCTGTTGCCAACCCTAGCACCACCTCAGCGGCCACTACCGTTGCTATTGCTATGACCCATGCTGGCACATCTCGTCCGCCCCAAAAGGTTATCCTCCCATTAGCTGGGCTTCCAATGAAGGATTGTGCTGGTCCTGTCTGGCTGCCCAAGATCGATCCTCGCCTCAACGAGGTCGACGACCCCTTCGTAGGAGGGTTGCTCGTGCATCGAAAGAGAGGAAGGTCCGATGGCCGACGTGTCTGACAACGCCAATCTCGGGTACATCACCGATGGTCGATTCTGTTTCCCTCCATCGTCATCACCTCGTATCAACCCTGCTTTTCTGTTGTAGATGGCGAAGCCGACGTAGCCTCCTGAAACGAGGATATCGCCAAGTACTTCCGAGGTATGTTTAGGTGTCTTCCATGCCACCTCGGGCGTATTCTAACCCGCTCTTCGCTGTAGATCCCCAATCCGGTCATCATCTCCCTCCGGCAGGTTGACCTTTGGCTCGCAGCCGAGGTCTATAATTGCTGCCGTATTCGAGAACGTTTCACCGTCAGCAAACGCTGGAGGGAATGCGATCCATCCTTCCATCAGGAGGTAAGTTGGAGGAACTTGATGACCCCTAATGGGATCATGATTTTCACGACTTTGTAGCTCCCGATCCCTTCCTCCGCCTCTCGAAACCGGCCCGGTCATCTTCAAGGGAGAGCGCGCTGTGCTATGTTGTGATCGGCCCGATGGCCGACGCCGCGGGCGCTCCGAGGGTCTGTTCGTTGGGGACGGTTAGGGGCAATGTCGTTCGTTGTTGGACTTTTGGGTGAGGGTGATGAGGTCATCAAGGTGGGTGTGGATGAGTCTGGGTGAAAAATCAGCGGAAAATACGTGAGTACTTGCCTTCCCAAACCTCTCTTTGGGAAGAGATTACTTATCGGATGGGCAAGCTGTTTTTTTTTTTCTCCGAGGGTCGACCAGGAGGAGATAGTCAGGTCAACTCAGAGGCAGGCGACGGGTCCCCGTCCCGCCTGTTCCCCGCCCGTCAGTTCTCCCCTACCATCTACCTCCCCTTCTCCTCACCGTGTACACCGTCCCGATGTATACCACGCCTCTCATCGTGGATACGCTCCCCCTGGTTCGCGTTCCCACCACGCCGGTTATGTCCAGTACTGGATCCCATCCCGATATCCTGGCACCTTCCCATCCGTTCTACAGTCGCATGATCCACGCCAAAGCTTTGATTCGGATTTTAATGTCTCACTTGGGTCCCACTTCGGTCAAACGTCGAAGCTGATTTCCCCTGGACCCCTTGCTGGCGTCTGTAGATCCGAAGAATACATGGAATTCCGTGGGGCCAAACCCCCGTTCCGATCTCTCACGTTCGTATACGGGTAGGTTGGTATAGAATACCTGCTTATGTGTATGTAAGCGGCGCAAGCCTGGAACGATCCCCTACTCTGCCACCTGCCCAGGGGCCCAATAAACCTCTCGGCTATCACGCGGACACTCACAGACGTGTGCGACTGTCGGCGTGACCAGGATATATCCGGTCACCTTCCCGTCAACGACTTGATCTCGGACGGTTTTACGAAACCATTCAAAACCGTGCCGGATCCGACGAAGCCCGCTTGCAGAACTGACCGAATAAAAGATAACGAGGCCAGGCCAGGGGGAACGAGATAGTGCAAGACGGTTTCTTTGTCCTTAGTGCCAATATCTAGAACTAATTCCTTTCTTCACCTGAGGCAGGCACCCAGGTGACGCCCTGGGGGGTGTGGGGAAAGGGAATCAGAGTGGTGTACAATGACCCCACATGAAATCTATGTCACGCCGGCATCGATATCAAAACGACGTTGAACGAGGGGGTTAAGGGAGGGGAGGGTAGGTTGGGGTACGAAAGGTATACTATGGGTTGGTAAGGATTATCGGGAGCGATTGAACAGGGGATAACAAGAAGGTCCAAATGCAAGAAATGAAAAGCAACATCAAGCGAATACATACATGGGTGAAGATTGCAGTGAGGAGAGCGGTAAGAGGGGGGGGATTCGAGGAGGCAACGAGGGGGTCAACGCGGTCGCGGCGTGCTGCGATCGGGTATTGATCACACATGAATCGTATTTCCCCTCTCCGTAAGTCCGGAGTTGTTGAGATCCCGGTCGCATACCAGACAACCGTTTTCATTGCCGGTCTGGTGTTTCCCCGGTCGGAAGGATCGTGGGCGGAGTGTTTGGTCAATACAATATTAAATATCGGGTCCATAGCAAAGCGGTTGGCAGGCAAGAAAGCAGTGGGCTGCGGTTTGTAGGGGATGTAAGGTCTGCGGGTGCGCGACATGCGGATGCGGTGTGTTTTGATCCTGAAGATGATGCGGGAATAAATGGCCAGGAAGGTCCCTATGATAAAATAAATAAAAGCAGGTTAGGTGATCATCGTGCACATTTGAACATCTGAATGCGTTTCCATTGCGGAAGAACTGGTTCTCCGTGGAGCCCGAAGGGGAGGGTGCATGGGGTGAATGAAAACACACCTTTGCAACGTTTGGGCTTCAATAACGCGAGTGGGACGGCATTCAGTTCTCTTATGGCTCAACAACCTCCGAAAAATTCCTCTTCCACCTTCCCTGACAGAGACCGCGTGACCACTGTCCTGTTCTCCAGGGCCTCCAATAGAATCGATGTGTCCGCAATAGAGAAGGCGCGTGGCGACGAGAGCAAGATAATTGAACAACGGAAGGTGTCGAAAGATGAATGGGAGCGCCCCGGAGGCCGGCGCAGGCCCAAGCTAAGGTCCAAGCGTCATAAACGGTCGTCCCAATCCCAGATCGCAACCCGCATATCTTTCCAGACCTTATCAACAGAAACCCCACCACCAGATAATCGTGAATGTGAGGGGTTTGATCCCGCCGATGTCGTCCCCGATGGGATGAAAAGGGAAGAAACGGGGCAATCCACATCGCGCCATGTCCGGGCACTAGACCAATAGAGGTAAAGGGTAAAACGCGTCAGCCTGCTTCCTGGCTCGGAGATGAAATAGCCGCCTCGCCGCCAAGATACGGGGTCCAAGCGACGGGCGCGTGCTTAGCGGAGGGAGGGGGAGACATACGTTACACTCGCGACCTTTGTGCACGTCTTCAAGACGTATTTGTACACCGAACCTGCGTCGAGCACCAGGGTCACAGTCTCTCCAGGAGGGATCAGGACTGCTCCAGCGGTGCTGCCGTTCCTGTTGTTGTAGTCACGGAGAAGTTGGAGGGATGTGTAGTCGCGAGTGTCGTTCGTAAAGTCGAGGAGGACGTCGTAGGATTGGATGAGACCCGGCATCGCCTTGAAAGAACGGGGAGGAGGGGAGGGAGGACGAGGGAGCGGAGGATGGGGGGGAGATGGTGGTGGGTGGAGGAAGAAGAGAGGGAGAAGGAGGCGAGCACGGAAGAACGCCGCCTATAATTCTGCTCCCCCCGATTTGATGTGGAATGGAGGCCGAACAATGACCGTTGGATTGCTCGCCCTCCCCCCCGAAATTCGGTTGATCGTCTTCAGTTTCTCCCTACACCTTGCTCTCTCCTCTCGACACAATGGACACCTCAGGTTACTCCAGACATGCACCCAGATCGCCATAGAGGCCGGGCCTATACTGCGCCAATTCCTCTGCCTCAAGGACGAGTCCCAGATCAGAGGTCTCCTCTTTGATGCCCACAGAGAGCATCTGGCGCAGGTCTGCACAGCAGAAGTCGCCAACGATTCCCGTCTCATCCGTGACAACGAAACATCCGAGGTGAGGAGAAATATCTGATTCCCGGGGTTTTAGCCTGACTTTTGCCTTCCTGCCTCATGTCCAACCCTTTCAATCCCGGCCTCATGCTGATCCATGCCCCTTACCCCTCTCACAGCTTGTCCCGGTCTCCGCATTGCATGTCGCCTTGCGGAAAATGACATCCCTGCGCACCCTGCGCGTGGTCGAGGCCAAACGAGTCGTCTCCGTCAACCGCCATGGTACGAGTTTTTCCAACCCCCTTGTTCGCATCCGTGATCAGTGCGAACTATTAATTCGTGATTTTTACCCTCGTTCCCTTGGTTAGGTTTAGCAGGCAAACGCCTCATCACTGATTTCGAGCGAGCCCTATTTCCATTGGACACCGCCGACCAGCCGCCATTGTCAAGTTACGAGCTACTGCTCCCGGGGAAAACGACTGTTGCGCTGTTCACCACGCTCCGCTCTCCATTCATCGAGACCCTGCGGTTGTCAGGGACCGCTCGGTTCGCCAACACACAGACTACCACACTGAAACACCTGAAACACCTCACGATCGACAACGTCCATGGAAGCTACTTCGATACTCGCGACCTCTCCCAAGATATCCCTTCCATCTCCACCCTAGAATCCTTCATCTACAGCCAGACCGACCGGCTGGGCTTCCAACTTTTGGATCACCACTTACACACAATATCCACCGCCGTCAACTCATTACGCAAACTGGTGTTAATCGACTGTCGGAAGCTGACGACCGCCACCATCGCCCATTGCCTTGAGCAGCTCCAGCGGCTTGAATATTTCGCCCTGGCGCTCGTGACGGCGGTCGAGCTAGATGTTAACTTTATCCAAAACACCCTTCCTCCTACAATCCAAGTTTTAAGACTCGCGATCAGGAACGGGAGGTGGACGAGGGCCTTTATTGATAAAGAGAGGGATATCTACAGGACAGTGGGGGAACTGATGCAGGAGGCTGGTGGCGTACTAGCTGAAGTAAGTTTGGATGTGCGACCCGAGTTCTCGAGGGACCCATCATGGACGGCGTGGTTATCCGACGCAGCCCATCACTCTCACACCCTACTCACCCTCAGTCCATGGATAAGCTCAGAGCGCGTGTAGGTTCCAGACACGAGCAGGGTTGAGCATAACGATCAATGAAATATATCGGCTTCATACTTATACAAGGTTCATACGTTCAAAAGGTACACATCGCGATGCGGGGCCAACACGCGCCAACGACCAAAACGGGTTGCTTCGTACGTGACACCGAAAATTCCTCCCAAAGCCAGGGACGGGACATCACAGCCTAAGCGGCCGACGCGGCGGGGGGTGGGGCGTTCCCGGGGGGAGGGGCTGTCGAGCGGGGCTGGTTAGGGGCAGCCTTTTCGCCCTCCTTGTGGTTATGAAGCTCGTAGGCGAGCCAGAGGCTCAGAAGGAGCGCGAACGTGATGAAGGCCCTGCCAGAAAGTTAAAAACTCGAAAGGTTCACAAGCGGGATTGAACGAACCAGTTGATCCAAGCGAACGCCATCGCGGTGTTGGTGATGTTGCAGAGGCGGCGGTTGAAGCTCGATTGCCCACAGTGGAGGTGTCCTCCAATCGTAGACGTGAAGAGGGACGCGCCGAGGAGCCAGAACATGAAGGACATGAACATCCTAGTCGCTGCCCGTTAGGTCACTCCCGAAGCGTGAAGGAAGAAAAATTCGCGCGTACACAACCGCTATCGCTACGGCAGCTGCGGAGGAGCTAGCAAGGCTCACGCAAGCGAGGACAGCGGCCGCAAGGATAGTCCAAGTGGAGCAGAAGACGAGGAAGCGTGCTCGGCGACGGAAATTGGATGAGACTCCGAAGAAACGGTGGTCAAACTCCCACACCAGATCCGCTGTAAGGCCAAGCTAGATCCAAACGTCAGCCCGAATATGCACCACCTTGTGGTGGGGGACGTACCTCTACTGCTGAGAAGATGGCGATGAGGAGTAGGATAGCTAGGGGCTCGATCAGCACGACAACACTCCTCGATCCCCACCTAACGAGATACGTACTGAAGAGGGTGATTTTCAAAGGCCAGGGGTTCATGGTGGGCAGAAACACACGGGGGGTAAGAGTAAAAAAAGCTGGGGGGCGAAGTGCTAGGGAGAGATGAGAGCAACACACGGGAAACGGCTTGGAATCATACCCCGATTTATACTCGAGCGGAGACTCAGGGGTGGTCTTGAACTCGAGGAGAGCGAGATGACCCCCTGTGTCATATATTTGAATCCCGGTCATTGTCGAGCCCCAGAGTGGGACCCCCTGTTAGTTCAGATGCGTCCGGTGACCCACCCCCTCCACTCTGTAGCGTGGGGAACGGACGCTTCCTATCGCGCCTGTCATGTGATCTGGTGCGATCCTTTGTTCCGCAAATCCTCCGGCCCCCGCTGCCAATCTAAACCACAGGGGTTTCTTGGCCCTCCCTGATTAACAATGGACGGCCCGGCCAACTACCCAAGTCAGTCTTTATTTTCCTGCCAAACGGAACGCACCCGAGAATGACGGAACGTGGCCACAGACTGGCCAAAGGCATTTCCACCCGAACCCGCCCCAAATGCCAACGGACCCAGGCGTATTCCAAAGGAGAAGAAGAGGAAACCTGGAAAGGAACCAACCAACAATCGAAATGTAGGCAAGCTCGCGGGGATAGTGAAGATGCCGTTGGACGTCTTCTACGAGGTATGGGGATTCCGTCCGTCTGCTCATCGCATGGCATGGCCTTTGACCCGTTGGCGTGCGCAGATCCTATCTTATATGCATCCCTCGGATTTACTCCGTATCTCTCGTGTATCCAAGCATTTCCGATCTATTCTTATGACGAAGAATGCGGTCGGCTTCTGGAGAGTGGCGCGCAAAAACATCGGCATGCCCAATCCACCGCCAGACCTCAACGACGCGCAATATGTCGCACTGGTATTCGAGAACGTCTGCAACGTTTGTTGTCCTCGTACCTTATGGTCCTTGACCAGTGGCTCACACCACCACGGTCTAGGCGTGTGGCGCAAGGGTGGAACGGTGCAAATATTTACCGCTGAAAGTACAGTTGTGCAAGAAATGCAGTCGGCACAAGTACGCTTGGACTTGATTCCTTCCCGAACTTCGTCCTAACTTTGTCGTTGGCACCCCAGTATCGAAAGCGTCGATTGGATATTCCGTCAACTTGACATACCTACCAGGGGCTTCGATTGGTCGTTAGTTCTCTTGGTCCAAGACCTTCTCGTACATGGCTGGCGGGACAACGCCACATACACGGATTCACGCTCCTCAAATCCGGATAAAATCGCCTATCTTCCTCAGGTCAAGGCCGTGGCGAACCAGCTTTCTACGCTCACAGGCGAAGCTCGGGAAGCGTACATGGTGCAGCAGAGGCGTATGGTTCAGGACACCCTCAGTGTACCAAACTGTATCCCTTCCTTCGCGATCTGATGGCTGACTGTTTTGTTTATCAGGAGATATAATACTTGGGAGATTGTACGTCAAACTGAACGTCTTTCGGAAGATATTCGCCGCAACAGAATGTATGGTTTCCCTTCCTGCTATGTTTGCCAGTCTCACACAAGTCACAGTATCGACGAGAGGTTGGAAGCTCTTGGCCATGATCGACGAGACATGAGGTGGGGGCAAAACACCGATTGGAGCAAGTTGTTCACCGAAGGGGGAGAGATCAACGAGACGTGTACGCGATCCTCGAGCTCGCCGTACTGGCAGCTTCTCAACACTCTGTCACCAGATTGGCGAAAGTCCGCGCTGCCGTCGTTGGAGCGTGAGATAGCAAACTGGAAGGGAGTAAGGGTGATCGACGATCTATGCCATCGCCTCACACACCGATATGCCGAGTTCATGGGGCTCCTCAACGAATTTCTTCCCGAATATTCAGACCTGAATCCTGTGCACCCCCTCACGCACATTGGAGAAATCCCGAGGGGCTTCTCGAATTGCTGCGACAGGGTGACATCCATACTCCAATCACTCGCGATTTCCTCGCGGAGCACAAGAATATCATCCTTGATGTGGTCACGGAGTATAATTGCGGCCTGCGGGCGGACATGCATGATACAGATGGCGCTCGCGGATCCGTTTGGACCCACCAAGCCTATAGCTATCTCAGAAGAGAAGGCCCTCGAAATATTGAACCGCGTTTCGACGTTGTTCGCCAAGAAGGACAGGGTCACCGGTGACCGCACGAGTATACTGTACACTTACGAGGGGCTCATCGAGGAAATCAGAAAAGACTCCCGTTACGAAGAGTTGGACTTTCGCCTTCGGTACGAAGGGTACCTTCCGTACGGCTGGTCTGAGGTGTTGTTGAAAATGTTGGGGCTCGATGAAGAGGTGACGTGGGACGTTGTGGATGCGAAGCAAGAGAAGAAGCCGCTGGTTTGACTGTGCGGGAAGCCGGGTTTCAATCAGCCCGCTTCGTTTATTGAGCTTGTGAGTTGCTGTTATACACCAGGGGTTTGGGACCCGGTCGCTGATTACCGCCTTCGGTAGCTTTCGCACATTTTGGGGGAATGCGATTGGCATCTGGAGAAGTAAGCGACCCATGGGATACCTCACGATTTTTTGAGCTGACTCGTTTTTCCTAGTAGCCTTGATCCATCACGACCATCTATCGACCACGTACACAATACGATTGACATAACGAAGCTGAAGAAAACTGTCGTTCAGTTGGACCCGGAGAAGGGCCATTCCCTGGATGTCCTCCTCGAGAACCATAAGCAAAAGTTAATCAAGCGAGCTCAGGGCAAGGGTCCTCCGGCTTACATCCTCTCCCATGTTCAGGGGTATGCGTGTTTGGATTGCAACTCGTACAACACGGAGACGATGAACAAGGAAAAGTTCCAGTGGCACGCTTTGACCAAGTGAGTCTCCCGTCCCCCAGGGTGTTTAGTTTTCGGCTTTGTTTGCGTTGATTTCTTACTGATGCACTTTATCCCGTGCGGGACAGGCATTCGAAGTACTCTGAAAACATAGGCGATCGCCCTCTTGTTAGGTGTTTGCCAGCGTGTACCATAAAGTCGATACGATAAATCAGAAGAAGTTTGTTGAGTTCGCCAGAGTGAAGGTATATAGTTCTCCGTTCCCGCAGCGAGCGCTATTCGGCTCCTGCCGATACACGTCCTGGACAAGAGCTCACTCCCATTGGCTGAAGGAGGCGAGGAGCCCATTATGGTTGACAATTCGACTCGGCGCGATAGCTGTGTATTTGTTCACTACCCCACGTTCCTTGTTGGCTGTCTCCCCGTCTCTCCCATATCCTAACAAGAGGTCTTTCCCCACCACGTAGAGGACGCTAATGGAACGACGGAGTACGCTCGGTTTCTGCTTGCTACGTTCTGGATCCTGACCGCGACACCGTTATCAGATTGGTACAAAGCGTACCCTCCCATCACGGGTCGGTCGACCCAGATTATGCGGACTCCCCGTCCCTTGAAGAGGATGTCCGCAAGGGGTGCAGAACCAAGCTACGAAGGGAAACTATCGTTGATGATGGTCGTGCCACTGGATATCTTCTACGAGGTACTTGTCGCGCCCATGCCAACCCCCGACTTATCTCCCGCCCTCCCGTTTCGGTTTGTTGGCTTCCGCTGATGAAGAATTTGTTTGGTAGGTTGTGTCGCATTTGCATCCGAAGGATTTGCTCGAACTCTCGAGATCCTCGAGACGTCTGCACTCGCTGCTCATGACGACCGGTGCGAGTCCGTATTGGAGGGTCGCCAGGAGGAGTATTGAGTTACCTGACGGCCCGCCGACGGTTAATGAAGCTCAGTATGCTTCGTTGATGTTTGAGCGTAAATGCACAGTAAGTAAACGCCAGTTGTTGCGGGTTTGGGGCGCTCGATCTCGATCTCGTCTCATCCTTACTAAGGCATGTGGTATCGAGGATGAGGTCCTCAGGTTTACTCAAGCGCACGCTCGGTTCTGTGACGTTTGTTATTCACTCAAGTGCGTCCATCTATTGGTCGTCCGGTTCAACGACAAGCTGACGCACGCACATTCGGGTAATAGCATTAGGAGTTTCGAAGATGCCTATCAAGCTCTCGGCCCCAGGACGAGGTTTGAATCCAGGGGATTAGATTTCGGGCTCTTCGTCTCTGAGTTTGAGATGGTGTTACCCGGGAGTATCGAATCATACATGAGTCGGCGTGCATCGCGACCGAAGGAACAGAGCAAAGTGGACGGCTGGTTCTATTTCCCGGAGTTCGAAGCGGTGGTCGAGGAGTACACCAGAGTCAAATACGACCCCAAGGCTCTGGAAGCCTTCGTAGAGGTGCGGACACGGGCTGTTCGGGAGAACCTGGAGTTCCGAGCTCGACGAGGAAAATGGTTGGGGGTCCAGGAGGCGAAGAATCGGGTTCTCAAGGCTCGCCAGAAACAAAGGGAAGGGGAGTTCCTTGCGATTTTCCGACGGCACCTCCCAGAGCGTAGCGAACGAAACCCACTCCACCCTCCGGATGAGGTGGTACTGCGTGAGGTAGGGGGGCTGAACGACTTTCTAATGGAACAGGATGGGGTGATCCCCGTAACGTCTGAGAGGCTGAAGACGATTTCGAAGTCTCTCGTGACGCATTGCGACGCATTCAACCGCAAGATACGAAGGATGATGGTCATGATCTCGAAGCGCATTCCGGTGGACAAGCCGTTCACCATGACAGACAGCGAATGCTGCGAGTATTTGGGCAGAGCGACGACGATCTTCCTCACGCTCGCTGGACGGGAGGAGACATGGCACACGTATCGGTCGTTCACGTTCAAGATGGCACGGGTTAGGGAGAAGAAGGTGCTATTCGGGATGCTGGACGACTTTTATGTCAACGAAGAATACTCTGGGCGTGTTGGCACGCTGTTGGAGTGTATGGGCCTCCCGAGGACAGCGACGCTGGACGCCGCTATTGCCACCCAGGCAGAGTCGAAACATGTTTGTCGATGTAGGGGGACTGGTTTCAGGCAGCCAGGGTCGTTCCTTGAGTTGGTGAGTGACTCCACGGAATTGGGGGGAATTCTGTGCGGTCGTGTTGACCTTGTGAATAGGCAAGGCACGCAGCCACGTTACACCCGCAGAGTGAAGATTACGAATGCACAGAGATATCCACGAGAAGTGGAATACCCTTCAGCAGGTACTGACTCACCTACCTTTTCCGTCCGTTTGGCAGATATCTGAAAACAGTCAAGGTCGAGGACCGTGCTCAAAGATATGCGGTATTGGATCACTCCCAACCACAAACGCGGCAAAAGCCGTGGTTCGTCGAGAAACTCGGGGGAAGGGGGGACCAAAAGCACAACGTGGTTTTTGTTAAGGGGTTCCCCTCGTGGCAGCGACGGATGAGATCCGAGTGTATTTCTACCTAGGCGTGGGTTCTGTAACTTATCAAGACGGGGGTCGGGGCGCGCATGGCTGGCCGTAGCTTGCCCACGGGTGGAATAGACTTGCCTCCCACGCTGAGTCGGTGAATCAGTCAGCGGCTTCAAATCCCGCGGGGTGAGCTTATAGATCAGCCCGTAAGCGGTGTTAGTCAGCGATCACTCTGCCGATTGGTCCTCGATCCCTGCCGTCCGTCCGGCGAGCACCCCGGCTTTCGGATGCCCCGCCCGCGGCCAAAGGACGTTCGGGCTCTCCACTTGTCACCCCGGTTCATTGCAGCTGGAGCCTTGTTATAAAACGACCACCGACGATGACGTCCCTCAACCCCCCTCACTCCCCCTGTGTTGCACACTCAACCCCCACTCCGACTACGCAAAAATGAAGAGACCAGAGAGCCCCCGGTCCAGCGGCGACGACGTCACAGCAACCTCTGGCAACACCTCCTCCGAGGATCCCCCTTTCTCTCACGGGTTCTTGGACAATGACCCCGGAACCGCCAGCGGCCGACCCCTCTATTTTAAGGTCGTCGGAGGAACGATCTTCCTCGTCCTCACGTATGTGATTTGGGGAGTCCTCCCGATTTACTGGGCTTCGGTCTTCAAATTATACGAACACGCGCACAATCTCCAAGGATGGATAGTTGTGAGTATTCGATCGGTCTCCACCCTCTGTTTTTAATCTGAGGTCCTTCAGGATCACGATGGCGGGGCAATCGGCCAGACGGTCTCGCAAACGTTTATTGGCGGTTCCGGCCCAGCCACGAGGATGACCTGGGTGATGGCTCCTTCAAACCTGAACTTGACGACTCGCGAGCAAATCGAACACGCGATGGTGGACGAGAAAGCTTGGGCGATCATTGCCAGTACGCCGTACTCCGGTTGCCTTTCGGTCTGGTTAGCTCACACACGGTTTTCAGTTAACCAAGGTGCCACAGAACGCCTTAACCAGGTCCTTTCGTCGGGAAGCGGTCCTTACAATGGAACGTCGGCTGTCACTGCCTACGTTAACGAAGCTCGAAGCTCAAACGCTGTGTGAGTTTATTGCGCGTCAATTCCCCCTGGCGCCCACTTATCTGCCTTAGTCGGGCGTTTGTGTTTCCGGAAGTCCAATCGACCATGGCCAAGATCGAGGTACAATTCGCTGCGAAGCAGGCTGCTAGCCTTGGATCCTCTGGGCCCGTATCCGCCTCGCTCCTCACAAGTGCGCCCCTCGCGTTGGTTAGCCCCCTCGCATACACTCTCGACAACGTCCGGCCTTTCGATAACGCTATGTGAGTACTCTACCCAATCAACAGGCTCGTTGGAATCAGTTGCTGAATTGGCGCAGTGTTACCGTTGTAAATTTCGTTGGTCTCATTTACGTGACCATCATCGCATTCGTGACGGTGGTGAGTACATCTTGCACGGAAATAGGGGCGACGCAGTACTGAGTGATTCTCGCTAGGCGGCCAATCACAGTGCTATGGACGTGAACAGGCTCTTCCCCCGTTTGACCGTTTCCACGTTGGTCATCCTCCGACTCACTTTCTACTTCAGTTCCTACTTCGTCTTATCAGTGAGTCCAGTCAATCCTACGCGGACGTGTGTCTCACGTAACCCCAGTGTTTCTTTGCTCTGTTGAATCTTGCGTTCGGCACACCTTTCGGCCGCTTCTTCGGCTCTTCCGGTTTCGTTATCTATTGGATGATGGCTTGGATGTCCATGCTCGCACTGTAGGTTCCCCGCCATTGGTTGGTACGAATTGGAACCGCTGACACCCCGTCGACAGCGGTCTCACACTTGACGCGATGTCCATCCTGCTCACCATCAAATTCGTCCCATTCTTCCTTATTCTTTGGATCGTCGGTAAGTGCCCGCGAACCGTCCCCGTCGGCCAGGGAATTCTGAACTAACGCGCCTGTCCCACTGTACAGTAAACGTTTCGATCGCGGCATACCCATTCGATCTCCTCCCAGGGGTCTTCCGATATGGTTACGCCATGCCGTTCTACAACCTGTCGAGGACGGTGCTAACGATCTGTTTCAACACCAAAAACCAGAGTGAGCATTTTGTATACCTCCCCTGGAATTCCACGATACTGACTTTCGTTTCCCCTCCTTCCTCAGTTGGCATGAACTTTGGTATTCAAATCGCCTGGGTCGTGGTTAACATTATAACGATCACCCTCTTTTCGATGTTCGTCAGCAAAAGGTTCCTCAACCAATACCAAAAATCGCAGGAGACTGCCAGTAACGCAGGGGAGAAGCATGAAGCCGGTGCTGTATAATTTACACAGCCCGGTCCTTGATTATTCTCCCTCCCTCTCCCTTACGGATACCAATGACCCGTGCGGACTCATGACCATAGTGTACTCACTCCATAATGTAGATTGTTAAAGAAGTAATGAAATGAAGGCGCTTTTGCAGCAGGAAAATCTTGAGGGCGTTGGATTGGTTGCCGCAGCTGGAAATAGCCGAATTGGCTCTCTTTCGGACCACGATCTTCTTTCACCGTCAAAACTCTATCGATGTTGAGAGGGCCTTCTATTGTCGCTGACTGTTACACGTTTTCTACTGTTTAGTTGGTTGTGGGGGAGACAAGGTCACGAAAAAATGCCAAACTGGATCGGGACTCCAGTCCACCGCCCCCGCACCACAAAGAGATACTCCGCGCCACCCCTCGGTCTGCTTTATAACACCCGAACGCCAGAACCCCAAACTAGTGATGGTCTTGTGCGCTCTAACCACGAGAGAGCGCGTCTGTCACTCCTTTCGTTGGATGTTGGTGACTTTGATGAGATAGGACTCTATAGTTCTCTAGAGCGCGGCCCCACGAATTCCTCGGCGTGGTCCTCCGAAGTCCTTTCTTTGATACCTGTTCTCTTGACTCAGCACAAAAAATCTGGGGCACTCTTTGGTCTGAACTCCTGGCGGGCTTCGCGGCCCAGCCGGCGTGGACGCTCGTTGTTACCGCGAGTCTGGTGTCACGCCGGGGTTACTTATTCTCCTTCGTCGGCAGCACCCACGGATTGCTTGCGTGTCAACAGACAGGTACCAGTAGTCTTTCACGTTAGTTCTCCGACCGGTGTTAACTCTGACGCTGTCTGGAACGTACCATGCGAGGGAACGACACATCGCCCCCATTCTTCGATTGGTCTGGGCCTGCAACCGTGGTGAGCGATACCGATGGTGCCCTCACCACGCAGCAACGGAGTCGACAATTGATAGCGTTCAATCACGTAATCTGGGGAGAGGCTTCTGATCTAATAAGCTCCTGTACGTTAGGAACCGTGGTGAGGCTGCGTGGGAATATCCGAGGATGGTCAAATAATGGGTACGTACGGAGGGGTTCGAGCTGAACCTCGGAACCCCGCGTGCGTACTCGCGATCACGGTCCAGACCCGCAACCGGGCGGAACCAACCGCGGAGACCATACGAGATGGATGTTCGAACATTCAACGTTCACTGGCGATGCTGTCAGGTCCTGGACCTTGTTCGTCTCCACCTCCTGGGGGCAAAGAACCGCACGGTCACGAAAAAGGTGTCTGGGCCGTCCCGAATTGCCGTGACGGGTGCATTTGAAGCTTCGCCTTCATGCGCTACCCAAGCTCATATGGATTATTGATGTCTAACCCGTCCTACAGTATACCCTTGGCCCAACGTGCCATACCTGTGAGCCCATTGGCCCCTGCGTATCTCCACTGGGTGTCGAGCCACGGGCGTATTCGTCTCAGTGACTCCCCCTTTGGTCAGCGTCCGCCCGACATTTTCTCGGGGAAGCTTCCGCCCGTGGTGCATGCCCCGGCTCGGACCACCCTCCTTACATGGCCACTGTTGTACTCACATCACCAGTGCAATCTGTCCTAAAACGTGACAAGTTCAGGGGCCGCGTCCCCGTCCCAGATTTCCTCCTTCGTGATTTTCGTGTGGCGATCCAAGGTTTAGTAATCCAGATCGGGATCAGGCCTGCATACCTCACTCGCCGCCTCCCGCTCACCCAATCCGATGGCTCGCAATTGTTGTATCGCAGTACGACATCATGGGGAGGGTGACGGAATATCCACTCGTCCCGTCACTACCAATGAATAGGGCGCAACGCTGGGTTCCTGTCTGGTATGATATTTTTCTCACCCGCTGTGGACCGCTGATCGGAGGTAGGTGGGTATATATACGGCACTGCTGTGAGGTCCTGGACCAGATCTTCCAGTGCTACAGTCCATTCATCGACGCTCATCACCCCCCGAAACGAACACTTCACTCTATAACTTGACAATGCAACCATTCACACGCACCCCAATCATCCCAATCCTCCTCGCATTGGTGGCCTTCGTCACGAACGTCGTCGCCATCCCGGCCCCAAACCCTGGTTCGCCCAGCTCGACTTTCCTAGCTAGACCTGCGTTGTGACTGATGGTTTTTTCTTTTCCCCAGAGCCTCAGTCTTGTAACCCCCCGACAATCGATTGCGGATTCTGACCGGTAGACCCGGAGCAGGACATCTCGTATCGCGAAGATACCACCTACACATGCGTGTGCATGATCCCCCACCGTTTCCGCCGACACGTACCTCCCATGCGCCTCTTTACCTACCCCTGTTCAAGTCGTGACCTCAGATGTATGTTGATGTAGATATTTTACAGTGACTTCTTGCGTTTCCCACAAAATAGAGGAGTGAGTATCTCAACACCTCTCCGACGATGGGTGTGTAAAGATGTGTCCCCCTCAGGCCTCGACGACCGCATAGCGCGCGGACAGAAGGGTCGGCCGACACCACGTCCACCCCGCGCGGTGGTGATGCAATCCCGCACAGCCACCATTCTGAGGGTGCAGGTGCCCCCATTCAATTCGGTGGTAGTGATAGAGTTGTGGATCGGGGTGATACTAGCCGAACGGGGGATCGTATACATATATCATGGACGGGCTTCTGGCTCGGAATACAACCGATGGAGATATGGAACGTGCTAAATCGTGCAGGGTCACGTATTCTGCAAGCCGCTCGACAATCGTAGTATATCTCCGACGGGGGGCCAAGGTGTACAACGTATAACAGAGGTAGGCAAACGGACGCGGGAAGTATGTGTAGAAAAAAGCGACAGGGGATTGTGCCCATACATGGTGTAAATAGTATCCTTGGGGTGAAAAATACCAAGCCTTTGGCCTTTTGTTTACACCTCAGAACCCGCAAGGAAGCGATGTGGGATTGCAAGCCTGAGCCACTGAGGTAAAAGAAACCGTCAGTCACAACACAGGGCCAGAAATTTTGAGTTGGGCTGACCAGGGTTTGGGTTCGGGGAGGCAGTGACGTTCGTGACGAAGGCCGCCAGCATTGCGAGGGTGATCGGGACGATTGGGATGTGTTTGAATGGTTGCATTGTAGAGTTATAGAGCAGAACGTTCGTTGAACGGAGTGATGAGCGTCGACAGGTGGACTACAGCACAGGAGGGGTTCTTGCAGAATCCCGCTGCGGCCCTGTATATATACCCACTACCTCCGCGAAGCCCGCGGCTGGTGGGAACAATAACGTACCAGGCAGGAACCCAGAGTCGTGCCCCGTTTCTTGACGGCAACGGAATGAATGGACAACTCATCACCCTCCCTACGGTTCTCGTACCATAAAAGTGCCATGAATCGGAACTGTTGAATTGGGTAGATGGGACACGGCAGGTCGTAGCATGGGGCACCGTCGATACCGATCAGAGTCACTAAACTTCCGCAATGCCAATGGGAAAATAACGAAAGAGAAGAACATACTGCAGTCAGAGGGTGATACCCTAGTGGGGGACCTGGTCTCCAGGTATCACCGGCCGGGCAGAAGGCACGAAGTTGTGAGACGAATGCATCCGCCGTTCAGCGCAGAGCGAGATACGCATGAGCCAATGACCTTGCGAGTGCAGCATGTTGTGCGATGATAAGGACAGAGCGTTCTGGGGAGTAGTTTAGACATCGACGAGTCATATCGCGACCTTGGGAATGCATGAAGGGGAAGCCTTGAATGAGCCACCGCGGGATAATCTGAAATGACCCAGACACCCCTTTCGCAGTTACGCGATTTCGTTACTCGTTGTCCGCGGGAGGTGAAGGTGGTTGCAACCACCCAGGTTGAGCCACCGTTCGATTCGAGGTGGTGATCACAACCGACGTGGGAACCCCAGGCCCGACGGTGTCGCCCACTCTATGAGTGCGTGGCTCCCTTTCATACGTTCTTCGCGGCCGGTTTCGCCCAGTGCAGGCTCTGGCGATTTGGGTCCGAACCGTTGACTATGAATCGACCGTGAGCATATACGAGGGTTACAAAGTTCAAATACCCACCCGTTACGCGATCTTCCTGGGCTGTTCTCACCCGGCCTCACCACGGACAGATAAGAGGTCTGTCTCCAGGCTACGCAATTGAACGCCATCAATTGTCAACTCTGATGCTGCGGTAGTACCCGCTGTCGCGGTTGTGTCAATTGCCCAAGGGATGCTGGTCCCCACATCTGGAACCCTCGACCACACTACCACAGTCTATGTAGGTTCGCGTAGCTCGGGTAGCGAGGTAGGACAGTCCCCCTTACATAGCCCCAAGTAGTCGTAACAAATGTACAGTTTTGGGATGCTCGGATGCTCGTATACCCACATCGCAGATGTTATAATGGACAAACACGGTTTATTGGAAATTTATTTAGCGGAGGACGAACGACCGATAATACTAAGGCATCCCCGAGCTACTGTCTCCAAGCCGTGGCCGCTTCGAAGACTCCATCTGCTCGAAAATGCTGCCGAACGAACGCTTCGAGGATTGTGAAACCTTCTGCATCTTCCCACCTTCTTGTACGCCAAAGTATGCTCTAGGTAGCAGATATCAGCAGGGAGAAATTCACATTCCAAAGTGCAGGAGTACCTTCCAGAGTGCACCAACTTCAATTGGAACTCCTGCAAACCATTGGTTCCCCCCTTCTTGCACGCGTTCTCCCATTCTTGCAATCGCGCGAGGATGAACTGGTACTCGTCGGCATAATCCGAGTCGGTAAAATCGACCCCGGAAAACGTGCCAGTAGCATACTCGTGAATTGCACATAGGATCTAGAATGAATGGTGAGAATGAGTTAGTGGGATATTGAGGACGCTTACCGCAGTGGATACCAACGCGATCGCTGAGTATGTCATCCCAGCTGAAAAGAGATTTTCGTGCTTGATGCCGAGTGGAACTGACTTGCCCCGCTTAAAGAAGAGTTCGTTGGATATGTCTTGTATAAGTGGGTGACCAAACATTGAGCCAAGGCCATATTTGCCGGTGACGGGGTCAACGCGCGGGGAACCGAGAGGATTCTGGGGGAAAACTGTCATCTGGGCCATCCCACATGCTGACGGAGTGCAAGACCCACGCACCTCAAAGAGGAAGGCAAGGTCATTCACCAACGTCATCACAGTATCTCTGACCCGTGCTACGTGCTCATCTGCCGTCTCATCCCGTTCTTCACCAGTGCCGCGATCGGTAACAGCGTTGATAGTGTTGAGACTCTTGAAGGGGTCGTGCTGAATAAGTTTATCCCGTGCGAACGTCTTAACCTTTCCTCGCGCTTGTGCGATATAGCGAATGACCTGAAAACGGTTGACAGTAGATCCAGAACAACAGAGACATACGTACTAATGCCCTTTCGTTTGGACTCGGGGGCAGGAAATTCACGTGAAGCTCATCAGAAGCAGCCTTCCATGCACGAAGGACCATCTCGGAAACAACAGCGCCCTCAGGGAATGGATATGTGGTGAGGACCATGAAAGAAAAGTAAGATGAAGCCAGGGTTGTGAGGTTCGCACTGTGGCTATCGCTGAGGTCCCGTAACGTTGGACGTTTCTTTGACTCGGTCTCTGCTTCATCTTCGGAATCTGACATCTTGATCAACTGTTCGGAACCTAGAAGCTAGAAGGGCATTTTGAGTGGGTTCCAGTTGACCGCAGCAGTTGCTCATACGCACATCCAAAGGAAATCCAGAGTTGTTAACCCTGTGGGTGACATTTGCTTTCACGGTTCGATGCTGGGCTGCGCGTCTGTTGTTGAGTGTCACCCGGGAGGACTTGATCTATGCGTTGAATATTAATCACAGTCATGCGTTCAACATAAGGGAAACTCTAACCATCGAGCTCGGCATTGGTGGGAGCTCAATGAGATGTTCATCTGCTGCCTGGATCCTTGCTTCCC
>Ga0307516_10003059_pt1 | contig 21831 bp, 15 predicted proteins | sample 19_EM_MG_FD_203310 | JGI IMG/M metagenome (GOLD analysis project Ga0307516, IMG submission 203310) | Populus trichocarpa ectomycorrhiza microbial communities from riparian zone in the Pacific Northwest, United States - 19_EM | ecosystem: Host-associated > Plants > Roots > Unclassified | place... | reverse complement strand
GCCGGTTCCCGCCACGCACAGTTCCCCGGGCACGCCGGGCGGCACCGGCCGCAGGTCCGCGTCGACGACGTACGCCCGGTGGCCGGCCATCGCCCGGCCCAGCGCGACCGTGGGCGAGCCCGGCCGGTAGCGGTGGTCGAGGCAGTCGACGGTCGTCTCCGTCGGGCCGTAGCTGTTGTGGAACTCGCGGCCGGGACGGCACCAGCGGTCGGCCAGGGCGGCCGGGTACGCCTCCCCGCCGACGACCAGCACCCGCAGGTCGGGCAGCGGAGGGGCGTCGAGCCGGGCCAGGACCGCGGGTGGCAGATGCGCGACGGTGACCCGCTCGCGGCGCAGCAGCGACAGCAGGTCGTCCGGGTCCAGCAGGACCTCGCGGGGTGCGCCGACCACGGTGGCGCCGGACGCGAGCGTGGCGAAGGTGTCGAAGACGCTCACGTCGAAGCAGGGGTTGGCGAATTGCAGGACCCGGTCTTCCGCCCGTAGGTCGAACAGTGCGCCGGCGGAGGCGATGAAGTCGGCGGCGCTGCGATGCGAGATCTGCACGCCTTTGGGCCGCCCGGTGGATCCCGAGGTGTACATGACGTACGCCAGATGGTCCGGGCGGGTCTCGACGGCCGGGCGGGTCGCCGCGTCCGGCAGCACGGCTGCGTCGAGGCAGAGGGCCACCACGCCGGCGGGCAGTCCGGCGGCCAGGCTCCGGTGGGTCACGACGACCCGGACCCGGGCGTCGTCGCACTGCCACGCCCAGCGCCGCGGCGGGTGGGTCACGTCCATCGGCATCCAGGCGCCGCCCGCCCACAGCACGCCGAGTTGCGCCACCAGCAGGTCGGCGCCGCGGTCGAGCAGGACGCCGACCACGGTGTCGGGTGTGACGGCGTACGCGTCGCGCAGCAGCCGGGCCAGCCCGGCCGCCCGCGACGTCAGCTCCTGGTAGGTGACCGTCCGGCCGTCGAAGACCAGGGCGGGATCGCCGGGCTCACCCGCGCACGCGCCGAGCAGCACCGGCCCTGGATCGCCCGCCGGCGGCGGGTTCCACTCCTCCAGCATCCGGTTCGCCTCGGCCGGCGGCACCAGCGTCAACGCCGCCAGGCGTACGCCCGGGTCGGCGACGCCCTGCGCCAGGACCATGCCGATCCGTTCGGCCAGCCGGCTCACGGTCCCGGCCTCGAAGAGCTCGGTGGAGTGCTCCACCGCGATGCTCAGCGACCCGGCGCCGTCCTCGATCGCGGCGATGGACAGATCGAAGCGGGCGTGCGTGGTCGCGTACGGGATGGGCTCGACCCGCAGGCCGGTCAGGGCGAGCGCTGCCCGGCCGGCGGTCTGCAGGGAGAAGCTGACCTGGAACAGCGGGTTGCGGCCGGGCTCCCGCGCCGGCCGGACCGCGTCCACCACCAGGCTGAACGGCACGTGGTGGGCCATCGCGTCACGCAATACCGCCCCGCTGCGGGCCACCAGTTGCCGGAAGTCCGGGTCACCGGCGGTGCTCACCCGCAGCACGGCCGGGTCGGCGAAGTAGCCGATGAGCGGCTCCATCTCCGCCCGGCTCCGTCCGCCGAGCACCGAGCCGAGCACGACGTCCTCCTGGCGCGCATACCGGGAGAGGGTGGCCGTCACGGCCGCGAGCAGGACCTCGAAGAGCGAGGCCCGCTCGGCCCGGGCCAGCTCGCGGGCGGCCGGGCCGAGCCCGTCCGGCAGCCGCACCGTGACGGTCGCGCCCGCCCCGGTCCGGGCGGCCGGGCGGGGGTGGTCCGCGAGCAGATCCAGGGTGGGCAGGCCGGCCAGGTGTTCGCGCCAGTGCTGCAATCGGGTGGCGATCGGCTGGTGGCGCTGCCACGCCGCGATGTCCACCGGTTGCACGGCCAGGGCCGGCAGCCCGGTGGGCCCGGACGCGCGGTACAGCCGGGACAGCTCGGTGACCAGGATCTCCAAGGACCACCCGTCCGCCACGATGTGGTGCACGTTCACAGCCAGGACGTGCTCCCGCTCGCCGAGTCGCAGCAGGAGCGCCCGGAAGACCGGCCCGGCGGACAGATCGAACGGCCGGACCGCCTCGGCGCGCAGGACGGCGGCCAGCTCGTCCTCGTCCGCCACCGGCACCAGGGGCAGCTCCAGCTCCGCGGGCGGCGGATCGATCACCTGGTACGGCCGGCCGCCGGCCCCGCCGAACCGGGTACGCAACGCCTCGTGCCGCCCGGCCACCGCGGTCAGCGCCGCCCGCAGCGCGCCCGGATCGAGGGGGCCGTGCAGGCGCCAGGCGGCGGGGATGTGATAGACCTCCTGCCCCGCGCCGAGCTGGTGCAGGAACCACAGCCCCTCCTGCTGGTGCGACAGCGGCTGCGGGCCGTCGCGGGTCACCGGCGGGATCGCCCTGCCCTGCCGCAACCGCTGTTCCAGCAGGGCGCGCTTCACCGCGGACAGCTCGCCGGTCTCCGCCATCGATTCCTCCAGTCCCCGTGTTCCGGTCAGCGCAGGCTCAGCGGGCGCAGGTCCGTCCACACCTCGGCCACGTACTCCAGGCATTCCTGCCGGTCGCCGGTTCTGCCGCCTGGGCGCCATCCGTCCGGCAGCGGCAGGTGCGCCGGCCACAGCGCGTACTGCTCCTCGTGGTTGACCACGACCTGGTAGCTCCGGTTGTCGTCGATCTCGTACCCGGGCATCCCGGCCCCTTCCCGCCGCTCAGTCGCGGCTCTCTGCCTCCAGCAACCGGGCTGCCTCCTCGTCGGACAGCTCCGTGATCTCCGCCAGCACGTCCCGGCCCGCCGCGGCGACCTCCCGGTCGATGAGGCCCGCGAGCGTGGCCACGGTGGGCGCGGCGAAGAAGTCGGCCAGGCTCGCCTCGACGCCGAAGGTGTCGGCGACCCGGGTCATCAGGGCCGCCGCCTGCAGGCTGTTGCCGCCCAGCTCGAAGAAGTCGTCGGTGACGCCGACCAGGTCCACGCCGAGCGCCCGCGCGACCAGTTCCTCGGCCAGCACCCGTTCGGTGCGGGTCCGGGCGGCGACGACCTCGCGCGGCGGCCGGGCGGACGGATCCGGCTCGGGCAGAGCCCGGCGGTCCACCTTGCCGCTGAGGGTCAGCGGCAGCGAGTCCATCAGCACCCAGTACGACGGCACCATGGATCTCGGCAGCCGCTCGGCCAGCGCCGCGCGCAGCTGGGCCGGGCCGGGCTGCTGTCCGGGCGCCGCGGTCACGTACGCGACCAGGTGGCGCTCGCCGCGCGGGTCGGTCCACGCCACGACGGCCGCCTGATCGACGCGCGGATCGGTGACCAGCACCGCCTCGATCTCGCCCAGCTCGATCCGGATGCCGCGCACCTTGACCTGGGTGTCGATCCGGCCCAGGAAGACGATCGCGCCGTCGCGCCGCCGGGTCACCAGGTCGCCAGTGCGGTAGAGGCGAGCGTCGGCGGTGGAGCCGAACGGGTCGGCGATGAACTTCTCCGCGGTCAGCTCGGGGGCGTTGTGATAGCCGCGGGCCAGCCCTTCCCCGCCGATGACCAGCTCGCCCGGTACGCCGTACGGCACCGGCTCGCCGTGGCGGTCGAGCACGTGCGCCGCGTGGTTGGCGATCGGCAGGCCGATCGGCGGGGGCGAGGACCACCGCCCGGTGCACTCGTGCACGACCATGGTGACCGTGCACTCCGTCGGCCCGTAGCCGTTGAAGAAGTGGCGGCCCGGGTTCCACCGGTTCACCAGCTCGCCGGGGAACAGCTCGCCGCCGGCGAAGACGATGCGCAGGGCGGGGAACCGCTCGGGACGCAGCAGCGCCATCACCGCCGGCGGCAGGTCGGTGACCGTGACCGCGGTGGTCTCCATCAGCCGCTGCAGCCGGGGCATGGAGAGCCGGTCCTCGTCCTCCGCCAGGCACAGGCGCGCCCCGGTGAGCAGCGCCATGAAGACTTCGCCGACGAACACATCGAAGGTGGGTGAGGCGTAGCCGAGGATGCGGTCGGCGGGGGTGAGGTGGAACAGCTCGGTCATCGCGGCGACGAAGCCGATGACCGAGTGATGCTCGACCGCCACGCCCTTGGGCTGCCCGGTGGTCCCGGAGGTGTACATGACATAGGCCAGATCGCCGGGCTCGGGGCCGGGACCCGCGGGCGCGGCGGGCGCCGCCGGCCAGGGCTCGTCCAGCACGATCGTGCCGGCGCCGGCGCCGGCACCGGGCAGCCGATCGGCGAGCCGGCGGTGGGTCAGCACGCAGACCGGTTCCGCGTCGTCCAGGATCACCTGGATGCGCGCGGGCGGGTTGGTGGGGTCGATCGGCACGTACGCCGCGCCGCTCCGCAGCACTGCCAGCACCGCGACGATCAGGTCGGTGCCGCGGCCCAGGCACAGCGCGACCAGCCGGCCCGGGCCGGCGCCACGGGCGCGCAGCAGGGCGGCTAGCCGGTCCGCGCGGCGGTCCAGCTCGGCGTAGTCGTATTCGGCGCCGCCGACCACGAGCGCGACCGCCCGGGGCGCCCGGCGCACCTGCGCGGCGAACGCCGCGACCACGGACGTGCGGGGGACCGGCCGACGCGGGCCGTCGAACCGGGTCACCATGTCGCGGCGTTCGGCGGCGGACATCAGGGAGATGGTGGAGACGGCCCGGTCTGGATCGGCCAACAGTCCGCGGAGCATCCGGCCGTAGTGCTCGACGAGCTGCGCCACCGTCTCCGCGTCGTACAGGTCGCTGTTGTACTCGACCGCCACGTGCAGCCCGTCCGGCCCGGCGGTGACCCACCAGCTCAGGTCGAATCGTGAGGTGCCCGCGTCGACGTACGCCCGCTCCACCGTGACACCCGGCAGTTGCGGTGGTGGCGCCCACTCCTCGGCGGTGAAGCCGATCTGGAAGAGCGGTGAGCGCGACGGGTCGCGTCGCGGCCGCACGGCGTCCACGATGAGCTCGAAGGGCAGCTCCCCGTGCGTGAACGCTTCGCGCACCGTGCCCTGCACGCGGGCGAGCAGGTCGCGTCCCGTCGGATCGTCGCCGACATCCATCCGTAGCGGCAGCATGCCGGCGAAGAACCCGACCAGCGGTTCGGTCTCCAGCCGGGTGCGTCCGGCCGTCGGCGACCCGACCACCACGTCGGTCAGGCCGGTGTATCGGTGCAGCAGCGCCGCGAAGGCTGTCAGGTACACGGCGAACGGCGTGGCGCGCTCGGCCCGTACCAGCGCCGCCGCGGCCTCGACGAGTGCGGGCGGCAGGAGCCGCTCGTGGCGGGCACCGGTGTAGGTCATCCGCGTCGGCCGCGGCCGGTCGGTGGGCAGCTCCACAGTGGGCAGACCGGCCAGGCGGTCACGCCAGTGCGCGGCGAGTTCCGTGCCGGCCGGGCCGGTCAGTTCCGCGCGCTGCCACTCGCTGTGGTCCGCGTACTGCAGGGGTAGCGGTGCCGGCAGTTCCACCGGCATGCCGGACTCGGCCCGGTAGTACGCGCCCAGGTCCGCGGTGAGTACGCCGAACGACCAGCCGTCCACCACGATGTGGTGCGCGACCAGCACGAACACGTGGTGCTCCGGCGCGAGTCGCAGCAGCCGGGCCCGCCACAGCGGGCCTCGGCGCAGGTCGAAGGGACGCCGGGTCTCCTCAAGCGCGATCCGGTCCGCCGCGTCGTCGCCGGCCACGTCGGTGACCGGCAGCGGGCACTCGACGGTGTCGAGGATCCGCTGCAGTGGCCCGTCGGCGTCCTCGAGGAACTCGGTGCGCAGGGATTCGTGCCGGTCCACCACGCGGGCGAAGGCGCGGCGCAGAGCCGGCACGTCCAGCGCGCCGGTCAGCGCGTAGGTCACGCCGGTGTGGTAGCCGGCGTTGCCGGGCGCGAGGCGGTCCAGGAACCACAGCGTGCGCTGCGCGAACGAGGCCGGCACCGGGCCGGACCGGGGCGCGGGGCGAGTGTCCCGGCGCGCCGCGGCGAGCCGGGCGCGTAGGTCGGCACGCTGGTCGCCGGAGAGCGCGCCGAGTCGTGTGCGCAGGTCACCCATGCCAGTCTCCTCCGTCCTGGGCTGTCACAGACGAACAGTACGAAGGCGGCCGGGCACGCGTCGTCCACGTCACCAGTGAGACCGGCGCCGCCGACCGCAGGCCGCCGGATGAGGCCCGCGCAACGCCGTGATGACCGTCGCGGGTGGCCTCGTCATCGCCTCGGCTACCCCGGCTCAGAGTTCTGGCGGTCCTGGTGGCAAGGCCTTTACCCGTGCTCGCGGCGGGTGGTTGCATCGGGCCGGGCACGTCCGGACGAAGAGGAGCTGACCTGAGATGAACGCCGTGCAGCCCGGGCTGCGTCGCAACACCAACTTCCTCAAACTCTGGGCCGGGCAGTCGGTCTCGATGGTCGGTGTCAACGTCACCTACGTGGCGCTGCCGCTGCTGGCCATCTACGCCATCGACGCCGGTGCGTTCGAGGTCGGGCTGATCACCCTCGCCGAGACGCTGCCGTACCTGATCGTCACTCTGTGGGCCGGCGCCTGGATCGACGAGCGGCGGCGCATCCCGGTCATGCTCGTCGCCGACGTGCTGCGCGGCGCGATCCTGGTGGCCGTGGCGGTGCTGACCCTGATGCACCTCATCACGCTGGAGCTCATCGTCGGCCTGATGCTGCTGTACGGCGTCGGTTCCGTGTTCTTCGAGGTCGCGTACTACGCCGTCGTCCCGACCATCGTGCACCGCTCGGACCTGATGTCGGCCAACAGCCGGCTGCAGACCAGCGCCTCGGTGTCGCTGCTGCTCGGCACGAACGTCGGCGGCCTGCTGACTCAGCTGCTCACCGCGCCGTTCGCGCTGATCGTCGACGCCTTCACGTTCCTGGTCTCGGCCGCGAGCCTGCGCTCGATGCGCGTCGAGGAGCGGGTGCACGTGCCGGCCGATCGGCCCTCGGCGCGCCACCGGCAGATCTGGGAGGGTCTGCGCTATGTCGCCGGCCAGCCTGTGCTGCGCTCGCTGACGGCCAGCTCGGCGCTCTACAACTTCTTCACCAACGGCGTGATGACGCTGTTCCCGGTCTTCGCGGTGAAGAGCCTGCATCTCAACGCGGGCACGATCGGTTTCGTGGAGTCCTTCGGCGCGGTGGGCGCGGTGGCCGGGGCGTTCCTCGCCCACCGCATGATCAATAAGCTGGGTGCCGGGCCGGCGTACACGCTGGCGAAGGCCCTGACCTGGCTGGCGGTGCTCAGCTACGGCTTCGCCCCGAGCAACGGCACGGGCGCGGTGATCCTGCTGGCCGTCGCGTTCTCCGTCAGCGGCATGCTGATCGTCTCCAACGTCGTCGGCATCACCCTGCGCCAGGCCGTCACCCAGGACCACCTGCTGGGCCGGATGACCGCGACGTACAAGTTCGTCTCGTACGGCGCGCAGTCGCTCGGCGCGCTGGCCGGCGGCATCGCCGGCGAGGTGTTCGGGCTGCGGGCCGCGATGATCGCCGGTGGGATCGGACTGTTCACCAGCGTGCTGGTGGGGCTCAACCTGCGCCGGATCCGGCAGGTGCCCACCGAGGCGGGCGAGCCCGAGGCGGTCACCGCCGCGGCGGGCTGAGCGGGCAGGCCGACGGGCCCGGGAGACACGAGGTGTCTCCCGGGCCCGGCCGTGCGCGGGGCTGCCGTCAGGGGCGCGCTTCGGCCTCGGTACGCAGCCGGTGCACCTGCAGCCGCTCGTAGAAGGGCAGGTGGTAGTCGAGATATCCGGCCAGCAGCGGGGTGTTGTCCACCGAGGCGGCGTACTCCGGACTGCGGGCCGTGAACGTGCCGGTGGAGCTGGTGGCCCGGTGCCACTTCGCGCTGCGCTGCCACCCGGGGGCCATCCCGGGCGACCACTCCAGCGCCCCGGCACGGAACTCGATGCCGACCAGCTCGCAGTAGCGGGCCACGACGCCGGCCGGGTCGGCGATCAGGTCACCGGAGTCCACCACTACCGGCGTGGTGCCGCGGGCCGCGGCCACCGCGTCGAAGATCTCGGCCAGCCACGCGAAGCCGATCTCGTCGCGGTTCAGCCGCGGGTTGAGGGCGAAATGCGAGGCGATCGCCTCGCGCGGGTGGCGGACCAGGAACGTGTGCGTTGCCTCCGCCAGGAACGCCGTGTCGGCGAGCAGGTGCGGGTAGTAGAAGTCGGTCGTGTCCTTGAAGAAGACCGGGCCGGGCAGCCGCCGCAGCGCCGCCAGCAGCTCCGGTTCGGAGCGGATCTCGGCGCCGTCCACTGTGGTCGAGCCATAGTTCGCCAGGTGGGAGAACGGTTCGTGCAGCACGGTGAAATCGCCGCGTTCGCGCATCATCCGCTCGAACGCGGTCGAGCGGCTCCGCGGCGCGCTCCACAGTGCCAGGATGCGCGGTCGATCCTCCGGGGTGGTGGTCACCGTCGCACCTCCTTTCGGCAGGAAAGCCGAATGCTAATCAGCCCGCGGCGCCGGCCGGAACGGCGACGACGATGACAGCAGGCCGCCGTGGCTCAGCCCCTTGATGAGCGCGGGGTCAACACCGCGGTGACGTGCCGGGCCCCTTGCCCCGCATACCTTTCTGGCAGCCCGCGGCGCAGACCGCCGCGGACCGGCGGGGGAGGGACGACATGAGCCGGCTGGCTGTTTTCGGGGGTACGGCCGCAGTGCCGCGGCCGCTGCGATCGGTGCGGTGGCCGGTGGTCACCGAGGCCGACCGGGATGCGGTGTCGCGAGTGCTCGACTCCGGCGCCCTGGTGTGCAACGCCGACGGGGAGACCGCGATCGCCGAGCTGGAGGAGCGGTGGGCCCGGCGGGTGGAGGTGGCGCACTGCGTCGGCGTGGCCAACGGCACGATCGCGCTGGCGCTGGCCCTGGCCGGGCTGGGCATCGGCCCCGGCGACGAGGTGATCGTGCCTGCGCTGAGCTTCGCCGCGTCCGGTCTGGCCGCCCTGCACCAGATGGCGGTGCCGGTTTTCGCCGACGTCGACCCCGTCACTTTCAACCTCGATCCGGCCGATGTGGAGCGCCGGATCACCCCGCGCACCGCCGCGATCGTCGTGGTGCACCTGCACGGGCTCCCCGCCGATCTCGACGCACTGACCGCGCTGGCCCGTCGCCACGGCCTCGCGCTGGTGGAGGACGCGGCCCAGGCGCACGGCGCGACGCTGCGGGGGCGCCCGGTGGGCGGGCTCGGCGACGCCGGCGCCTTCAGCATCCAGGTCACCAAGAACCTGCCGACCTGTGGCGAGGGCGGGCTGGTCACCACCGGCGACGCCGCGCTGGCCGGCCGGATCCGGCTGGCCCGGCAGTTCGGCGAGGACATCGAGCCGGGCCGCCCCCGCGAGTACCTTTGCGAGGCGTTCGGCTGGAACGCCAAGCTGAACCCGGTGCAGGCGGCGTTCGCCGGCTCCCAGCTCGACCGCTTCGACGAGTACGAGAAGCAACGCCAGGCCAACATCGCACCGTTCCTCAAGCGGCTGAGCGCGCTGCCCGGGATCCGGGTGCCGACCGTGCCGGACGACCGCACCCACGCCTGGCACGTGCTGCGGTTCCGCTTCGACGCCGAGGAGGCCGAAGTGCCGGAGGCGGCGCCGGTGGCCCTGCGGGAGGCGCTGCGCCGGCTGCTGCGCGCCGAGGGCGTACCGGTGGGGCAGTACCAGCGAATGCCGTTGCCGGAGCAGCCGGTCTTCCGGAAGCGGCTCGGCTTCGGCGGCGGCCAGCCCTGGGACGCGGCCGGCGGCGGCCCGGAGCCCGGCGACTTCCCGGTCACCCGCGCCGTCATCGCCGACTCGCTCGTCCTGGCCAAGAACCACCTGCACCCCGAGGCCGGCCCGCTGCTGCAGCACTACGCCGATGCCTTCGAGAAGGTCTGGGAGCACCGCGACGTGCTGCGCGCCATGGTGGTGCACCAATGAGCACCCCGGTGAAGCACCTCACGTGGTCGGCAGGGCTCGCCGGGCACGCCGCCCGCATCCGGGAGCACATCGTGACGATGTGCGCCGGACCCGAGGGCGGGCACCTGGGCGGGTCGCTGTCGCTGGTCGAGGTGCTCACCGCGCTCTACTTCGGCGTGCTGCGGGTCGACCCGGCCGACCCGGCGGACCCGGACCGCGACATTCTGCTGCTCAGCAAGGGCCACGGTGCGGTGGCCCTCTACGCGACGCTCGCCGAGCGCGGCTACCTGGACCCGGCCGAGCTCGCCGGCTTCGGCACCTGGGGCAGCCGCCTCATGGCCCACCCGGTGCGCGCGGTCCCCGGCGTGGAACTGCCGACCGGCTCACTCGGCCACGGCTTGGCGCTGGGCACCGGCGCCGCCCTCGCGGCCCGGCTGAGCGGCCGCGCGTCCCGCGCGTACGTGGTGATGGGCGACGGCGAGCTGCAGGAGGGCTCGGTGTGGGAGTCGGCGATGGGCGCTGCAGCGCTGCGGCTGGACAGCCTGGTTGCCGTCGTGGACCGCAACGGGCTGCAGATCACCGGCCGCACCGAGGATGTCTGCCCGCTGGAGCCGCTGGCGCAGCGCTGGCGCTCGTTCGGCTGGGCGGTGCGCGAGGTGCCCGGCCACGACCTCGACGCCCTGGTCTCCGCGCTGCGCAGCGCCCCCTGGGAGCCGGACCGGCCGAGCGTGCTCATCGCGGACACCACCAAGGGCGCCGGGCTGCCGTTCATCGCGGGCACGGCGCACAGCCACTTCGCCGCCCTGACCGCGCGCCAGCTGGCGCGGGCGCGTTCAGCGCTCGCCGTGCACGCGGCCACACACCCGGGCGGCGGCCGTGGCTGACGATCCGCGCCAGGCGACCCGCCTGACCTACCGCGACCACCTGGTGCGCCTGCTCGGCCGCGATCACCGTGTGGTCTGCGTCGACACCGACACCGGGCTGTTCAACGGCGTCGATTTCGGCGCCGCCGCCGCGCGCTATGTCAACGTCGGCATCGCCGAGCACCACGCGATGGGCGTCGCCGCAGGGCTGGCAGCCGGCGGGTTCGTGCCCTTCGTCAACACCTTCGCCACGTTCGCGGCGATGCGCGCGGTCGAGGCCGTCAAGATCGATATCGCGTACAACGCCCTGCCTGTTCGCATCGCCGCCACGCACAGCGGACTGTCGGCGGGGCACTTCGGACCGACCCACCACGCCCTGGAAGACCTGGCCGTCATGCGCTGCCTGCCGAACATGACGGTCGTCGTGCCCGCCGACGCCGCCGGCACCGAGGCGCTGCTGGGGCAGAGCATCGACCTGCCCGGCCCGCTCTACCTCCGGCTCGGGCGCAAGCCCACGCCGCCGCTGCCGCCCGGCGCGCCACCACCCCGGCTCGGGCTCGTGCAGAGCCTGCGGACCGGCGCGGATGTCCTGCTCGCCGCCTGCGGCCCGCACCCGGTGCACGCGGCGCTGGGCGCGGCCGAGCTGCTGGCCGCCGACGGGGTCGACGCGGGCGTGCTCAACGTGCACACCGTCAAGCCCCTCGACGTGGCCGGCCTGCGCGCCCACGCCGCCGGCCGGGCGCTGGTCATCGCCGTCGAGGAGCACTGGCGTTCCGGCGGCCTCGGCGGCGCGGTTGCCGAGGCGCTCACCGAGACGGACCCCGTACGGGTCCTGCGGATCGGCGTCGACGACACGTTCGCCACCGTCGTCGGCGATCACGCCGACCTCGTCCGGCACTACGGGATCACCCCGGCCGCGATCGCCGGCCGGGTCCGCTCCGCCCTGTCCATCGGTCCACCCACCACCGAGGAGGAATCGCACCATGGTCACCGCCTGTCCCGAATGTGAGAGTCCGGTCGACGCACCGGACACCGCACCCGGCGGTCTTCGCCTCAGCGAGCTCGTCGAGTGTCCCGGCTGCCGCAGCGAGCTCGAGGTCATCGCCCTGACCCCGGTCACCCTCGCGCTTGCGCCCGACCCGGAAGAGGACTGGGGAGAGTGACGGCCGAGCTCGCTGTCCTGACCTCGCGGCTGCGGGGTGACGACAAGCGGATCCTGGTCGCCCTGGAACGGCGTGGCCTGCCGGTCTGCCACGTCGACCCGCGCCGGCTCGCCCTCGCGTCGACGTCCGTGACGCCCTGGTCGCTGGTGCTGAACCGGGAGATCTCGGCGTCGCGGGCCCGGCACGCCGCGCACACCCTGGAGGCGGCCGGGGCGACGGTGCTCAACTGCGCCGCCGCGACCGACGTGTGCGCCGACAAATGGCTGACCACGCTGGCATTGCGGCGCGACGGGGTGCCCACGCCGCGTACCACGCTGGCGCTGACCCCCGAGGCCGCGCTCGACGAGCTGGACCGCTTCGGCTACCCGGCGGTCGTCAAGCCGCTCACCGGATCCTGGGGGCGGCAGGTCAGCCTGCTGCGGGAGCCGGACGCGGCCCGCGCGGTGCTGGAACACCGCGCGGCGCTGCCCAACCCCGAGGCACACCTGATCTACCTGCAGGAGTACGTGGAGAAGCCCGGCCGCGACATCCGGGTCGTCGTGCTCGGCGGGCGGGCCGTCGCGGCCGCGTACCGGGTCTCCGCGGACTGGCGGTGCAACGTGGCGCTGGGCGCGCAGACGGTGGCCTGCCCGATCGGCCCGGAGCTGGCCAAGGTGGCCATCGCGGCCGCCGGCGCGGTCGGCGCCGAGCTGGCCGGGGTCGATCTGGTCGAGGGGGACGGCGGCGAGCTGCTGGTGCTGGAGGTCAATCACAACGTCGAGCTGGCCGGCGCCCAGCAGGCGGCCGGCGACAGCGTGGACCTGGCCGGGTCGATCGCCGCCCTGGTCGCCGACCGCTACGAGGGCGGTGCGCGGTGATCACCGCGGGGGTGGTCGGTGCGAGTGGCTATCTCGGCGGGGAACTGCTGCGGCTGCTGCTCGGCCATCCGCAGATCGAGGTGGCGGCGGCGGTGTCGACCCGGATGCCGGGCCGCCGCATCGACACCGCGCACCCCAACCTGCGGAACGCGACGGACCTGCGGTTCTGCTCCGAGGACCGGCTGCCCGACTGCGACGTGCTGCTGCTGGCGGCCCCGCACCGGGAGACCATGCGCATCCTGCCGCGGCTGGCCGAGCGGGCCAAGACCGTCATCGACCTCTCCGGCGACTTCCGGCTCGCCGACCCGGCCGCCTACCAGCGGTACTACGGGGTGCCGCACGAGGCGCCGGAGCTGCTCGGCGAATTCGTGCCCGGCTGCCCCGAGCTCTACCGCGACCGGCTGCGCACGGCCGACCGGATCGCGGTGCCCGGCTGCATGGCCACCGCGGCGATCCTGGCCCTGACCCCGTTGGTGGAGGCCGGCCTCATCGCGCCGGAGGTCGAGGTGGACGCGCGTACGGGGTCCAGCGGCTCGGGTGCCACCGCGGGCCCGCAGAATCTGCACGCCGAGCGCAGCGGCGCGCTGCGGGTCTTCTCCACCGGCGGGCACCGGCACGAGGCCGAGATCGCCGCCGCGTGCGGGGTGCGGCCGCGGATGACCGCCACCGGCGTGGAGGCGGTCCGCGGCGTTCAGGTCGTCTGCCGCACCACGCCGGCGCGGGAGCTGACCGAGCCGGAGGTGCGGGCCGCGTACCGGCGTCGCTACGCCGGCGAGCCGTTCGTCCGGGTGGTGGCTCACCGGCGTGGGATCTACCGGCTGCCCGAACCGAAGATCCTGCTCGGCGCGAACTACTGCGACGTGGGCTTCGCCCTCGACCCCGACGGCGGCCGGCTGCTCGCCGTCGCCGCCCTGGACAACCTGGTCAAAGGCGGTGCCGGCGGCGCCGTGCAGTCGCTGAACGTGCGGATGGGCTGGCCGGAGCGGCTCGGCCTGGAGTTCACCGGAATCCACCCGCTGTGACCCTGAACAGTTCGGAGGCAAAGGTGCTTGTGGTCAAGTGCGGCGGCAACGCCGCGGTCGATCCCGGCGCGGTGTGCCGCGAGGTGGCCGCGATCGCCCTCGCCGGGCGGGCCGTGGTGCTGGTGCACGGCGGCTCCGGCGACATCGAACGGCTGGCCGCGCGCCTCGGCGTGCCGCAGCGCATCCAGGTCGCGCCGGACGGTGTGCCGGCCCGGCACACCGACGAGGCGACCCTCGAGGTCGTGACGATGGCGCTGGCCGGGGTCGTCAAGCCCCGCCTGGTCGCCGCCCTGAACGCCTGCGGTGTCCCGGCAGTCGGTCTGACCGGGCTGGACGGAGGCCTGCTGCGCGCCCGCCGCAAGGCTCCGCAGCGCGCCGTCGAGGACGGCCGGCGGGTGCTCGTCCGCGACAACCGGGCCGGCATCGTCGAACGGGTCGAGGCCGACCTGCTGCGCCTGCTCCTGCGGCAAGGGCTGCTGCCGGTGGTGTCCCCGCCGGCGCTGGCCGGCGACGGCACCGCGGTCAACGTCAACGCCGACCGGGCGGCCGCCGCGGTCGCCGCCGCGCTGGCGGCGACCGAGCTCGTGTTGCTCACCGGCGCGCCGGGCCTGCTGCGGGACCCGGCGGACGAGCGCAGCCTGCTGCGGCGCTGCGTGGTTCCGCCGGACGGCTCACCACCGGTGCACGCCCGGGGCGGGATGGCGCTCAAGCTGGTCGCCGCCCGCGACGCGCTGCTGGCCGGGGTGGCGCGGGTCCGCATCGCCGACGGCAGGGACGCCGGCCGGATCCGCGCGGCCCTGGCGGGTGCGGGCACCGAGGTGCTCCTGGGCGCCCCGGCGGGCAGCGGGGAGGCGGCGTGATGACCGAACCCGGGATCGCACTGCTCTACGACATGGTGAGCATCGCGTCGCCGTCCGGGCACGAGCAGGAGCTTGCCGCCTACCTGCGCGCGGCCGCCGAGCGGCTGGGTCTGCGGGCCCGGGTGGACGAGGTCGGCAACCTGATCGCGGAGACCGGCACCGGCATCGGCCCGACCGTGCTGCTGCTCAGCCACCTGGACACGGTGGACGACTGGATCCCGGCCCGGCTGTACCCGGACCGGGTCGCCGGCCGCGGCGCGGTGGACGCCAAGGGCCCGCTGGCCGCCATGCTGCTGGCCGCGGCCGCCCGGCCCGGCTTCCCGGGCCGCCTGGTGGTGGCGGGCGCCGTCCAGGAAGAGGTGCCCGGCTCGCTGGGCGCGATGCACCTGCGGGCCACCCTGGAACGGCCGGACGCCGTGGTGATCGGCGAGCCCACCGGCTGGGACGGCGTCGTCCTGGGCTACAAGGGCATCCTCGACCTCGGCTACCGGGTCCGGCGCCCGGCCACCCATCCGACCAACCCGGTGGAGAAGGCCTCGGAGGCAGCGGCCGCGTTCTGGGCCGGCCTGGTGGCGGCGCTCGGTCCGGCGGCGAGCCACACGGCGTTCGATCGCCCGGCCGCCACCCTCACCCGCATCCACGGCTCGCTCACCGAGGCCGGTCTCGACGCCGGGGTGCGGCTGCCGCCCGGCTTCGACACTGTCCAGTTCCTGGCCCGGCTGCAGGCCGTGGCCCGAGGGGGCGACATCAAGGTTCTCGGGTACGTGCCGGCGGCCCGCGCCGACCGCCGCGATCCCGTCGTGCGTGCCCTGTCCGCGGGCATCCGGCGGGTCGGCGGCACCCCGAGGCGCCTGCTGAGGACGGCCACTTCGGACATGAACACCCTCGCCGAGGTGTGGGACGTCCCGATGGCCGCGTACGGGCCCGGCGACAGCCACCTCGACCACGCCGCCGACGAGCACCTACCCGTCGACACGTTCCGGCGCGGCGTCGCGGTGCTCACCGCTGCCATCGACGAGCTCGAGCTCGCGCTGCCCACCCGCCCCCGTTCCGCACGACCGTTGCCGGCCGCGGCAGCCCTCCCGGGAGGTCCGTCATGAACGACTTCGTCAAGCGTCTGGCCAAGCTCCCGGCGGACCGGCGGGCCCAGCTGGCGGCCCTGCTGAGTGAGGCGGACGGTACCGGCCCGGCGGCGGCGCCGGCACCCCGGCAGCGCTGGGCCACCGGTCCGCTGTCCGCGGCCCAGGAGACGCTCTGGTTCATCAACCAGCTGAGCCCGGGCCTGCCGACCTACAACACGCCGATCTGTTTCCGGATCGAGGGCGAGTTGGACGTCGCGGCGCTGCGCCGGGCGCTGACCGCCGCGGTCGCCCGGCACGAGATGCTGCGCGCCTCGGTGACCGACGGCCCGGACGGCCCGGTGCAGTCGATCCACCCGGCCGTGCCGGTGGAGATCCCGCTCATCGACGTGCCCGGCGCGGACCCCGGCGAGCGCCGGGCCACCGCCGAGGGCTGCGTACGGGAGCTGAGCCGGCGGGTGTTCCGGCTCGACGAGGCGCCGCTGTGGCGGGCCGCGCTGCTGAAGGTGGCCGAGGACGAGCACCTGTTCCTGTTCGTCGTGCACCACGTCGTCTTCGACGGATGGTCGCTGGACCTGTTCTGCGCGGAGCTCGCGCGCGGCTACCGGGGTGCGGACGTCATCGCGCCGCCCGGTCCCCGCCTGGACTACGGCGATTACGTGCTCTGGGAGCGGGAGCGGCCGGCCGACGAGCACCTGGCCGAGCTGGGCGCGTACTGGCGGGAGCGGCTGGCCGGCGCGCCGCCGCTGGAGCTGCCCGCCGATCGCCCCCGCCCGCCTGAGCAGTCGCACCGCGGCGCCCTGCTGGACCGCTCGATCGAGCTGCCGGGCACCGATGCCGTCGCGGCGCTGGCCCGGTCGCTGCGGACCACGCCGTCGGTGGTGTGCACCGCGGCGTTTCTCGCGCTGCTGCACCGGCACACCGCGGCGGAAGACCTGGTCGTCGGCATGCCCACGGCGAACCGGGAGTACGCCGAGGTGGAGTCGGTCATCGGCTACTTCGTCAACATGCTGCCGCTGCGCGTCGACATGTCCGGCGACCCGACGTTCGAGCAGTTGGTGCAGCGCACCCACGAGGTGGTGCTGGACGCCGTCGCGCACGGCTCGCTGCCGTTCGGCAAGCTCGTGGAGGCGGTACGCCCGCCGCGCGAGCCCTCGCGCTCGCCGCTGTTCCAGATCGTCTTCGCCTACCAGAACATCGCCGCTGAGCTGGATCTGCCCGGGCTGCGGGTCGACCACCGGGAGGTGGACACCGACACCGTGCGCTTCGACCAGACCTGGGATGTGGTGGCCCGCCCCGACGGGCTGCGGCTGGGCGTGCGGTACAGCACCGACCTGTTCGACCGTTCCACTGTGGAGAAGCTGATCGATCGGTACGCCACGGTGTTCCGAGCCGTGCTCGCCGATCAGGAGCTGCGGGTCTCCCGGATCCCGCTGCTGAGCGAGACGGAACGCGACGAACTGCTGCATCGCTGGAACGGCCCGTTGCGGCCGGTCCCGGAGGTCACCGTCCCGGAGCTGTTCGCCCGTCAGGTGGCCCGCCGGCCCGACGCGGTGGCGCTGGTGGTGGACGGCCGGGAATCGACCTACGCCGAGCTCGACCGCGAGGCCGACCGCATCGCCCAGGTGCTGCGCGACCTTGGCGCCGGTCCCGGCCGGCTGGTGGCGCTGTGCCTGCCCCGCGGCGCGGGCCTGATCGCCGCGATGCTCGCCGCGCTCAAGGCCGGCGCCGGTTATCTGCCCCTGGATCCGACGCATCCGGCGCCGCGGCTCGAGGCGATCCTCGGCGAGGCCACCCCGGTCGCGGTGGTCACCACCGCCGGTTCGGTCATCGACGGCCCGCCGGGTGGCCCGTTCCCGGTGCTGCGCCTGGACGCCGACGCCGCCCGGCTGGCCGCCGTCCCGCAGCGCCCGCCGCTGCCGAGCGCCGCCCCGGCGGACCTGGCGTACGCCATCTTCACCTCCGGCAGCACCGGGACACCCAAGGGTGTGCTCGTCGAGCACCGCGCCCTGGTCAACTTCGTGGGTGCGATGCAGGAGCTGTTCGAGCTCACCGAGCGGGATCGGGTGCTCGGATTCGCCGCGGCCACCTTCGACGTGTCGGTCTTCGAGATCTTCTCGGCGCTGCTCACCGGGGCCCGGCTCTACCTGGCCACCGACGACGAGCGGATGGACGTCGACCGGCTGCAGGCGCTGCTGGAATCCGCCGCGATCACGGTGACCGACCTGCCGCCGCCGCTGATGGCGCTGCTGGAACCGGAGCGACTGCCGGCCCTGCGGATCGTCTTCGCCGGCCTGGACGCGTTCCCGGGCGAGCTGGTCAACCGATGGAACCCCGGCCGCCGCTTCTTCAACGGCTACGGCCCGACCGAGTGCACCGTGACGATGATGGTGCACGAGTGCGCCGGCCACTGGGACGGCTCACCGCCGATCGGGCTGCCGATCGCCAACCACGTCGCGCACGTGCTCGACGCGGCCGGCGCTCCTGTGCCGGTGGGCGTGCCCGGTGAGCTGGTGATCGGCGGCGCCGGGCTGGCCCGCGGCTACCTCAACTCCCCGGACCTGACCGCCGCGCGGTTCTATCCGGACCCGTTCGGCACCTCGCCCGGCGGGCGTCTCTACCGCACCGGCGACCTGGTCCGGCGGCGCCCCGACGGCGCGATCGTCTTCCAGGGACGGCTGGACCAGCAGGTCAAGATCCGTGGCCTGCGGATCGAGCCGGGGGAGATCGAGTCCGTGCTCACCCGGCTGCCCGAGGTGGCCCAGGTGGCGGTCCAGCCGGTCACCCCGCCGGGCGGCGAGCGGCAGCTGGTCTGCTACGTCGCCGGGCGCGAGGGCCCACCTGAGGTCAGCGTGCTGCGCGACTGGGTAGCGAGCCACCTGCCGTCGTACATGGTGCCCGCGCGGTTTGTGGTGCTGCCCGAGCTGCCGCTGAACGCCAGCGGCAAGGTGGACCGGCGCCGGCTGCCCGCCCCCGACTTCGGGCCCGCTCCGGCCGCGGGTCCCGTTCGCTACGCGGGGGAGCTGGAACGGGAACTGGCCGAGCAGATCGTGGGCCCGGTGCTGGGGCTCACAGCGGTCGACCCGGAGGCCGACTTCTTCGCGCTCGGCGGTCACAGCCTCTCCGCTGCCCGGGTGCTCTCGCGGATCCGTAGCCGCTACGCCGTAGCGGTGGGGCTCGCCGACTTCTTCCGTACGCCGACCCTGCGCGGGCTGAGCACCCTGGTCGGGCAGCGGCGCTCGGCGGTGGACGGCGACGACGAGCTGCTGGCGATCCTCGCCTCGATGACCGACGCCGAGGCCGAGGCGCTGCTCGCCGAGGCGCCCGACGAGACCGGCCGGTAGCGCGATGTACTGGTACGCCGATGAGCGCCGCGAGTACCGCCGGCACGTCCGCACCCTGCTGGCCGCCCCACCGGTACGCGCGGAGCTGGCCGCGCTGCATGCCCGGCCGGGCACCGACCCGGACGTCCGCGCGTTGTACCGGGAACTGGGCCGCCGTGGGCTGCTGGCGGTCAACTGGCCCACTCGCTACGGCGGGGAGGGCCGCGACCTGCTCGACGCGGCCGTCGCCGGTGAGGAACTGGCCCGCGCCGGTGTACCGGACACCCTCTACGTCAACACCGTCCAGATCGTCGGGCTGTTCCTGCTGATGGCCGGCAGCGAGCAACAGAAGGCCATGCACCTGCCGCCGCTGGCGCGCGGTGAACGGTTCGCCAGCGTCCTCTACACCGAGCCGGGATCCGGATCCGACCTCGGCTCGTTGTCCACTGTGGCCGTCCCCGAGGCGACTGGCGGATGGCGACTCTCGGGCGTCAAGGCCTACCACCTGAAGAGCGACCTGACCGACATCGGCCTGTGCGCGGCCCGCACCGGTCCGGCCGGGGGCCGGTACGACGGCATCAGCCTCTTCGTGGTCGACCTGCACCTGCCCGGCGTGCACCGCCGCCGCATCGCCAGCATCGCCGACGAGCAGTTCCACCACATCGAGTTCGACGACGTACGGCTGGGCCCCGGCGACCTGCTCGGCCCGGAGCACGGTGGATGGCCGCTGCTGACCCAGGCCCTGGCGATCGAACGGACCGGCCTCGACTACTCGCTCAAGGCCGAGGCCTGGCTGGAAGCGGCCGGCGCCGCGCTCGGGCCGGACGCCGATCCCGCCGTGTGCGAGGAAGTGGGCCGCCTCGGTGCCGCGGTCGACGCGAGCAGGCTGCTGGCCTGGGAGGTGCTGAGCGAACTCGACGCCGACCGGCTCGACGAATCCCGGGCGGCCGCGGCCAAGTTCTACTGCGGGGAGCTGGCGGCCCGGATCGGGCGGTGGGCGCCGACCCGGGTCACCGGCCCGCTGCCGGCCCGGCCCGCGGCCGTGCTTGAGGCGGCCTACCGCGAGGCGCCGGGGCTGACCATCGCCGCCGGCACCTCGGAGATGATGCTCGAGATCGTCGCCAGCCTCGCGCTGGACGGCCTGGACCAGGAGGCCCGGACATGGTGAGTGTGGATGCCGGCACCGTACGCCGCTCGCTGCGTAAGGCCCTGCGCGAGCGGCTGCGGGAGCCCGCCAGCCGGGTGCCCGGTCCCGGTGCCGCAGACCCGTCCGCCGCGACCGGTGCGACCTGGTCGGCGTTGGTCCGCTCCGGCGCGCCCGGCCTCGACGCGCCGCTGGAGGCGGGCGGGCTGGGGCTGGGGCTGATGGCGAGCACCGCCGTCGCCGAGGAGCTCGGTCACGCCGGGCTGGACTCGCGCTACCTCGCCGTGGCAGCCACGATCGACACGCTGCCGGAGCAGGCCGACGCCCTGGTGGGCGGGTTGGTCGCCGGCGAGCTCACCGTCACCCTGGCGGGCTTCGAGACTCCCGAGCCGGGGTTGAAGGCGACCACGGCCGTCGACGGCGCCGTGCGGCTGACCGGGGAGCTGGCGCGAGATCCGGGACCGACCGACGCGATCCTCACCCCGGTCGTGCTCGCCGGCGGTGACGCTGCTGTCGTGCTGCTGCCGCCCGGTGGAGAGACACCACCGGCCCGGGATCCGTCGGGAGCATCGGCCCGGATGCGGTTCGACGGCGACGTGTACCCCGGCGTGCGGTTGCTCCGAACCTGGCCGATCGGCGCCGTTTGCCCGGAGGGGCCCGCGGGACGGGCTCGCATCCGTCAGGCCGCCTACTTGCTGGGTGTCGCCGGCGGCGCGTTGCTCACCGGCGTCCGGTACGCCACGGACCGCCGTCAGTTCGGCCGGGCGCTGCGCGATTTCCAGAGCGTCGCCTTCCGCCTCGCGGAGGTGCACATCGAGGTGGAGGCCCTGCGCCTGGCCGTCAACCGGGCCGTCTACCTCGCCGACGGCGGACTCCCGTACGGGCACCGGGCCGCCGAGGTGCTCGCGCAGGCGGCGGAGACGGCGGCCGTGGCGAGCCGCCTGACCATGCAGTTGTGCGGCGCCCGCGGCCTGACCGGGGAACTGCCCGCCCACCGCTACCACCTGCTCGTCCGCCGCGAGGGCGGACGCCTGGGCCAGCCGGGTCACCTGTGGCGGGAGGCCGGCCGCCGGCGGCTGGCGCTGACTCAGGCCGTGTAGCAGACCCTGCGGGCGGGTGCCGACGAGGACGCGGTGGTGGCTCAGGCGGCCCGGTTGGCGAGCAGGCGCTCGAATTGCGCCTTGCCTTCGCGTTCCAGCCAGGCCGGGAAGGTCAGCAACGACGGGTGCCAGGCGCGCAGGGTGGGGATGTCGGCTTGCCAGCCGCCGAAGGTCTTCGCCCGTTGCAGGTCGTCGAGATCGGCGCCCAACTGTGCCAGGGTGTCGCCGGGGATCGGTGGCAGGTGCAACTGCCGGCCGGTGGCTCGTTCGATGGCGGTCACCACGTCCTCGCGGGTCAGTTCGTCGCCGGCGATTTCCAGGGACCGGCCGAGGTAGCGGTCCGGGTCGGCGAGGGCGAGGGCGGCGAACTCGCCGATGTCGGTGACGGCGATCATCTGGATCCGCGTTGTCGGGGCGACCATCCGCAGCACCGAGAACTCGCCGGTGACGCCGTAGTGGGTGTCGGTGTGGTTCTCCATGAACATCACCGGCCGCAGCACCGTCGCCGGCAGGCCCAGTGCCGCGATGTGCTGCTCGATCTGCCATTTGGTGTTCCAGTGTGAGATGCCGCTGTCGCGGTCGGCGCCGCCCACGGAGGTGTAGACGAGATGGCGTACGCCGGCG
>Ga0307516_10003058_pt1 | contig 21831 bp, 24 predicted proteins | sample 19_EM_MG_FD_203310 | JGI IMG/M metagenome (GOLD analysis project Ga0307516, IMG submission 203310) | Populus trichocarpa ectomycorrhiza microbial communities from riparian zone in the Pacific Northwest, United States - 19_EM | ecosystem: Host-associated > Plants > Roots > Unclassified | place... | reverse complement strand
CGGGGACGCGGCCCACATCCACTCCCCCGCCGGGGGCCAGGGCCTCAACACCAGCGTCCAGGACGCGTACAACCTGGGCTGGAAGCTGGGCGCCGTGCTGCGCGGCGAGGCTCCGGCCGCGCTCCTCGACACCTACGAGGAGGAGCGGCGTCCCGTCGCCGCGCAGATGCTCGGACTGTCGACGAGCGTCCACCGCGGCGAGACCAAGCGGGGCGAGGCGACCCGGCAACTCGGCCTGGGCTACCGGGAATCGTCGCTCACGGCGGAGACCCGGGCCGCGGTGGACGGGATCCGGGCCGGAGACCGCACCCCGGACGGGACCGTCGCGGGCGTCCGTCTCTTCGACGCCTTCCGGGGACCTCACTGGACCCTGCTGGCACTGGGCACGAAGGCGCCGGAGACGCCGACATCTCCCGCGTCGGTGCGGATCGTGGAGGGCCCGGCCCCCGAGACGTACGGCACCGGTCTGTTCCTGGTCCGCCCGGACGGCTACGTGGGCTGGGCCGGAGCCACGTCGGAGGGGCTGAAGGAGTACGCCGAGCGGGTCGCGCTCGGCTAGGCGCTCAGGCGCGTGGACACCCTTGCGCGCCACGGCCGTATCGCCAGGCGAAACGTCACGCGCTCGCCAGCGACAGCTTCACCGCGAACCCGAGGAACAGCGCCCCCGCCGCCGAGGTGACCCCCGCGGACAGCCTCTTGCGGCGACGGAAGGCGGCCGCGAGTTTCGTGCCGCCGAATATCAGCGCGGTGAGATACAGGAAGCTGGCGAGCTGGGCGAACGTGCCGAGGACGACGAAGGACACCGCCGGGTAGGCGTACCCCGGGTCGACGAACTGCACGAAGAAGGCGACGAAGAACAGGATCGCCTTGGGGTTGAACAGGCTGATGACGAAGGCCCTGCGGTAGGGCCGCTCGTCGGTGGCGGCGGAGCCGGCCGGGCTGTCGGCGAGGGTCTGTTCCCGTCGCGCCCGCCACATTCCCCAGGCGGCCCGCAGCATCCCGACCGCCAGCCAGGTCAGATATCCGGCACCGGCGTACTTCACGATCCCGAACAGCACGGCGTTGGCCTGGAGCAGCGAGGCGACCCCGGCCGCGGACAACGTCATCAACACGGTGTCCCCGCACCAGACTCCGGCGGCGGCGGTGTACCCGGCGCGGACCCCCTGGCGGGCGGCCACGGAGATGACGTACAGGGAGTTGGGGCCAGGCAGCAGGACGATCAGGACGAGGCCTGCCAGGTAGGTGGGGAGATCGATGATGCCGAACATGGAGACGAGTGTCGCATGGGGGTACGACACTCGGTCTCGGGACGGTCAGTCGTCGCCGTCGAGGAGGGTGTCGACGGAGAGTTCCAGACTGACACCGACCGATTTGGGGACGGGGACGGTCTGGCCTCGCTGGTAGCGGACGGGGTCGGGGTACTTGCCGTCGAGCGGGTCGGTGTAGAGGAGGACTTCGTCGTGTTTACGGTCGGCGATGAGGTAGACCGGGATGTTGGCCCTGGCGTAGACGTCGACCTTGGTGGCTGTGTCGTTCGTCCAGTTGGAGGACGTCACTTCCAGCACCATATGGAAGACATGCGGGGCATAGCAGTTCTTCTCGACGAGCGCGTCGTGGAAGTCGGCATCCACGAGTGACAGGTCGGGTACGGCGTAATCGTCCGGCCCGGTCGGCAACCACAGACCGACTCCCGACACCGTTCTCAGCCCAGCCTGCCGATCTCCGGCTTCGTGGCACGCCACGATCAACCAGGACAGTGTCACTTGATGCGGCCCATCGGGCGGCGGTGTCACAACAATGCTCCCGTTGAGGATCTCCACCCGGTGCCCGGGCAGCTCCTCCCAGAGCCAGTCAGCAGCATCAGCAAGCGACGACTCGTGCAGCATCACAGCCACGGCACCCTCCTTATCGGGAACACCCTCCACGAGCGTAACCAGGAACGGGCCAATTTCGCCCCCGATCGCCCATTCGGAGGAATCACCCAGCTCAGAACGCATCCGACGCCACGTACGTCCCCCAAACCCCCCGCAACGCACTGCACACCTCCCCCACCGTCGCCCGCGCCCGCAACGCCTCCTTCATCGGGTACAGCACGTTGTCCTCCCCCTCGGCCGCCTTCTTCAGGGCGTCCAGGGCTGTGTCCACCGCCCCCTGGTCCCGCTCGGCCCGCAGCTTGGCGAGACGCTCCGCCTGCCGGGCCTCGATCGCCGGGTCCACGCGAAGCGGCTCGTACGGTTCCTCCGCGTCGAGCTGGTACCGGTTGACGCCGACCACGACCCGCTCGCCGGAGTCGGTCTCCTGGGCGATCCGGTACGCGCTGCGCTCGATCTCGTCCTTCTGGAAGCCGTGCTCGATCGCGTCGACCGCGCCGCCGAGGTCCTCCACCTTCCGCATGAGCTCGACGGCCGCCGCCTCGACGTCGTCGGTCATCTTCTCCACGACGTAGGAGCCGGCGAAGGGGTCGACGGTCGCGGTCACGTCCGTCTCGTAGGCGAGCACCTGCTGGGTGCGCAGGGCCAGCCGCGCGGACTTGTCCGTCGGCAGGGCGATCGCCTCGTCGAAGGAGTTGGTGTGCAGGGACTGGGTGCCGCCGAGCACCGCGGCCAGGCCCTGCACCGCCACCCGGACCAGGTTCACCTCGGGCTGCTGGGCGGTCAGCTGCACGCCCGCCGTCTGCGTGTGGAAGCGCAGCATCAGCGACTTGGGGTTCCTCGCGCCGAACTCCTCCTTCATCACCCGCGCCCAGATCCGGCGGGCGGCACGGAACTTCGCCACCTCCTCCAGGAGCGTCGTACGGGCCACGAAGAAGAACGACAGGCGCGGGGCGAAGTCATCGACGTCCATACCGGCCGCGACCGCCGTCCGGACGTACTCGATGCCGTCCGCGAGGGTGAACGCGATCTCCTGCGCCGGGGAGGCACCCGCCTCCGCCATGTGGTAGCCGGAGATCGAGATCGTGTTCCACTTCGGGATCTCGGCCCGGCAGTACTTGAAGATGTCCGCGGTCAGCCGCAGCGACGGCTTGGGCGGGAAGATGTACGTCCCGCGCGCGATGTACTCCTTCAGTACGTCGTTCTGGATCGTGCCGGTGAGCTCGTCGGCGCTCACGCCCTGCTCCTCGGCGACCAGTTGGTACAGGAGCAGCAGCAGAGCGGCCGGGGCGTTGATCGTCATCGATGTGGAGACCTTGTCCAGCGGGATCCCGCCGAACAGCACCCGCATGTCGTCCACCGAATCGATCGCCACGCCCACCCTGCCGACCTCGCCGTGCGCGATCGGCGCGTCCGAGTCGTGGCCCATCTGGGTCGGCAGGTCGAAGGCGACCGACAGACCCGTCGTGCCGTGGGCGATCAGCTGCCGGTAGCGGGCGTTGGACTCCGTCGCCGTACCGAAACCGGCGTACTGCCGCATGGTCCAGGGGCGGCCGGTGTACATCGACGGGTAGACGCCCCGGGTGAACGGGTACGCCCCCGGCTCGCCCAGCTTCTCGGCCGGGTCCCAGCCCGCCAGGTCCTCAGGCCCGTACACCGGCTCGATGGGCAGCCCGGACTCCGACTCACGCGTCATGGTCTGTCGCCTCCGTCCGCGCAGTTGGTCGCCAGGCACTCGCCAGTTCCTGAAACAACAATGCCGTGCCGTTCGCGAGCCGTCATTCGGGGGGAACATCTTCGGTGGTTGGTTCGGGTGGTTGGTTCGGGTGGTTGGTTCGGGTGGTTGGTTCGGGTGGTTGGTTCGGGTGGTTGGTTCGACGGCCGACTCGGTGGCTGGTTCGGTCGCCCGCGCGGATCGGTGAGACGACGGGGGTTCGGGATGCGTACTACGGGCGTGGGGAGAACGATCGTCGCGCTGCTGGCACTGGCCACGGTCTGCGGCTGCACGGTTCAGCCCGCCGACGAGGACGGGAAGACCCGCTCGCCGGTGCACGTCGACGTCCCCGGCAGCACCCCTCCCAAGGCCTCCGCCGACACGGACGCCGACGACGCCGGCGGGGACACCGACGCCGACAAGGACACGAAGGGTGGGGCACCGAGCGCGGCGCCCGCCTCGCCCGCGCCCGTCGTCCTGTGGTCGCGGGGCGACAGCGGAGGGGACGTCCGCGAGCTCCAGGCCCGGCTGCGGCAGGTCGCCTGGCTGTACGACGGGCCGACGGGGACGTACGACGACCTGACCGAGCAGGCGGTGGAGGGCTTCCAGGGCAAGCGCGGGCTGCCGAGGACAGGACGCACGGACAGCGTCACCTGGCAGCGGCTGCTCGGGATGACGCACGAGCCGGGCAAGTGGGAGCTGTACCTGATGGGCGGGCAGCAGGCCGCCGCGCCGGACCCGCGCTGTCTGACCGGCCGGGTGCTCTGTATCAGCAAGTCCAGCCGCACCCTGCGCTGGATGGTCGACGGCCGCACACGCATGACGCTGCCGGTCCGCTTCGGCTCGCAGTACACACCCACACGCGAGGGTGTGTTCAGCATCTACTGGAAGTCCCGGCACCATGTGTCGACGCTCTACGACTCACCGATGCCCTACGCCATGTTCTTCAGCGGCGGCCAGGCCGTGCACTACTCGTACGACTTCGCCGCCCGTGGCTACTCCGGGGGCTCGCACGGCTGCGTCAACGTACGGGACGAGACGGCGATCGCGGACCTGTTCACACGGGTACGGAACGGCGACAAGGTCGTCGTGTACTGGTGAGTCCCCGCGGCCCGAGCGGGAGAGGTATGGGGCGCGGGCGGGACCGGGGGAACGTGTCCCGCCCGCGCCAGGGTGCACGAGCCGTAGGTACGGGGGGAACCCCGGCTCTGTGCGACGGCCGATGACCAGTCGGCTCACTCATTACTGCGCCCCGGCCCCCGGAAACGTCACACCCCGCTCGCGGGAATTTTCGCCACGTGGGAAACCGCAGGTCAGAAGGTGTGTCGCTCAGACGGTGCGGGTGCCGTTGCCGTCGGTGTCGGCGGAGTCGTGACGGTTGCCGCCGGAACCCCGGTGCGCCCTGTCGGTTCCGCTGTCGCCGCCCTCGTCGCCCTCGCCGCGAAGGCTTCCGGTGCCGCGCTCGCCCCCGCCCCCGTCCCGGTGGCCTCCGCCGTCACGGTGACCGTCGTCGTCCTTGTCCTTGTCGGACTCGCGGTCCTTCTTCGTGCGCTCCTTGCGGTCCTTCTTCGTGCGGTCCTTCTTCGTGCGGTTCTTGACGTCGTTGTCAGCGGACGCGCTGTCGGCCAGCATCGCCTTGCAGTACTTCTTCACGTGTGAGCCTCCGCCCGCCACGCCCTCCAGGGTGTGCCTGCGGCCGGCGGCCAGTCCCTTGCCGTCACGCAGGTCACGGCAGGACGAGAGGGCGCCGCGCGAGGCGTTCCCCGGGCGACCGGGCAGGCCGTCGGAGCCGGCGGTGGTGCCGGGGTCCGGGGTGGAGCTCCCGCGTGCGGTGTCTCGCGAGGTGCCCCGGCCGGAGCCGGGGTCGCCGGTGGCGCCGTCGAGCGACGGTTCGCCGTGCGAGGTCCTGGGCGACGGGGGGACGAGGGGGCGGTTCGGTGTCACCGGGGCGGAGGCCGACGCGCCGGGATCCGGTTCGGTCTCGCCGAACAGCGCCGGCAGCACTCCGGTTCCGAGCGCGACGGCGACCGAGGCGACCATGCCGACGGCCAGCGCGGCGGCCAGTCCCCAGCGGATCGAACGGCCCCGGCTCGGACGCGGGACGTCACGGCCAGTGCCGCCGATGCGCACGAGTCCGATGTCGGAGGTGCCGATGCGGGCGCGCTCTGCGGGGCCGGTCCAGCCACCGGTCCAGCCACCGGCCCGTCCACCGGCCCGGTCCTCGGCCGACCCCTCGACCGGGCCTTCGGCGCGGGTCGCGCGGACCGTGCGGAAAGCGGCCAACGCGGCGGCCTCACCGGGGAGTTCGGCGCTGGCGGGCACCGTTTCCATGGACAGCGCGTCCAGGGTCTTGGCGAGCCTTTCGGCTTGGTCGCGGGCGGCCACATCGACGGCTTCGAGGGACTCTCCGCTCAGCAAACGCTCCGCCGTTTCGCGGTCCAGCCACCTGTACTGCTCGTCGGCCATCACATGCCCTTCTGCGTCCGCGCTCGCGTATGCGTCACACCGGCGGACGTCACCGCACCTCCGCGCGGTTCTCTCTGGGGCGGCAGCGCGTCGAGCACATCGGCCGATTCCGGATCCTCGTCGAGGAGTTCGGCGAGCCGCTTCAGACCGCGGTGCGCGGCCGTCCGTACGGCGCCCGGGCGCTTGCCGAGTGTCTCGGCCGCGCTCTTGGCGTCGAGGCCCACGACCACGCGCAGCACGACCGCCTCGGCCTGGTCCTGCGGCAGCCGGGCTATGAGGGAGAGCGTGGTGTCGGTGGCCAGGGACTCGATGGCCTCGCCCGCGGTGTCGGACTCGGCGGGCTTGCCGGTCAGCTCGGTCTCGTCGCCGACCGTCGCGGGGCGGCGCCCACGCATGCGGATGTGGTCCAGGGCGCGGTTGCGGGCGATCCGGGCGGCCCAGCCGCGGAACCGGTCCGCGTCGCCGCTGAACCGCTCCAGGTCACGGGCTATCTGCAGCCAGGCCTCGGAGGCCACGTCCTCTGCGTCCGGGTCTCCGACCAGTGTCCGGACGTACCCGAGCAGCCGCGGGTGCACGGCGCGGTACACAGTCCGGAACGCGGTCTCGTCCCCGTCCTGTGCCGCGAGCACCGCGGCGGTCAGCTCCGCGTCGTCCCCCAGCACCCGTGCTTACCTCAAAAGATGGTCGAGTCGATGGTCGCTTCGAGCCGGCCTCACGACCGGCTTCGCGCCGACCCCGAGCCGCCGGTTGCGGTGATCATGCAGTGTCCACGCCCGGCGCGAAAGGCACGTTACGACCTGAAACCACTACTCGTCCATGTCCGTCCACGATGCAAATACCTGAGCACGAATCCTGACCGCAGGACCCGCTCGCGCTCCGTCCACAGGAACGGTGTGACAGAAAACGCAGTCGCGGCGCTGTAGGGAATACGGGCCGCCGCGCGACCCGTACCAGTGCGACGGCCGGGGCCTCTCCTGTGGGGGGTGGCGGCCCCGGCCGTTGCCATGGCCACTCGCCCACGAGGGCGTACGACTACTTCTTCTCAGCCTTCGGTCCGGCCTGGCCGTTGTCGTCGGTCTTGCCGGTGTCGTCGCTCGGGCCGCTGTCCTGAGCCGTGCCGCTGTCCTCGGCCTTGCCGCTGTCCTCGGCCTTGCCGCTGTCCTCGGCCTTGCCGCTGTCCTCAGCCCTGCCGCTGTCCTCAGCCCTGCCGCTGTCCTCAGCCTTGAGGTCGGCCTCGGCCTTGTTGTCGTCTTTGGCCTTGGCCGTCGACCCCGCCAGTCGCTCCGCGCAGTAGGCAGAGACGTTCGCCTGGCCGCCCGCTGCCGTGACGAGCCGCTGCCAGGCCGTCGAGTCGAGCGCCTTGCCGTGGGGCGCGACCCTTTCGTACGCCCGGCAGTGGGCCAGGGTGTCCTTCGCGGTGGCCGGCCGGTCCGAGGGCGCGGCGACGGAGCGGGAGTCGGGGTCGGGGCGGGAGGGCTGGGCGCTCGGCCGGGCATCAGTGCTCGCCGCCGGGTGCGGACGGCCGGGCCCGTCCTCCGCACCGTGCGTGTCGTGGCCCGCCGTACCGATCGCCGCGAACGCGACACCGCCCAGCGTGAGGCTCGCGAGAACCACGGAGAGTGTCGCCCGCACCGACCGAGCACCCCACCGCCGCTCACGGGGACGCCAGTCGTCCCGGCGCCGGGTACGCGCCCGGTGGGCGCCCGCGTCCCGTGCGGTACGGAAGGCGGCCACGGCCCGCGACTCGTCCTCGCCGTCGAGCGGGCCCTCGCGCAGGGCGGCGCGGAGCAGGGCCTCCAGTTCCAGGGTGGGGGCGGAGCCGGGCGCGGCGTCGGAGGCGGGGTGCACACGTGGACGACCGGGTGTCCCGTTGCCGTTCTGCCGCTCACCCATGCCGTGTCCGTCCCTGTCCGTCACTGTCCGACTCTGCCCGTCTCAGACCAGCGTGTTCGTCCTGTCCTGATCGGTCTCCGGACCGGCCCACCCGGCCGGTCGGCGTCCGGTGGCCGTCGCCTGTCATGTCGACTCCCCCAGCGTCCGGGGGCTGTCATCCGTCACACCGTCGCCGCCCAGTTGGTCGGCCAGCCGCTTCAGACCCCGGTACGCGGCCGTCCGTACCGCGCCGGGCCGCTTGCCGAGGACGCGTGCGGCGGCGGGGCCGTCCAGGCCTACGACCACCCGCAGCAGCACCGCCTCCGCCTGGTCGCGGGGCAGACTCCGGACCAGGTCGAGGGCGTGCTCCGTGGAGATGGACTCCAGCGCCTCGTCGTGTGTGCTGCCGGGCCCGGGCAGTTCCAGTACGTCCTGTTCGAGCGTCGTCGGCTTCGGCCGTACCTTCTGCCGGCGCAGATGGTCCAGCGCCCGGTGCCGGGCGATCGTCGCGCTCCAGCCACGGAACCCCGCGCCGTCGCCCTTGAACCGGCCGAGGTCCCGGGCGATCTCCAGCCAGGCGTCGGAGGCCACGTCCTCGGCGTCGTCTCCGACGATCCCGCGCAGATACCCGAGCAGTCCGGGCTGCACGATCCGGTAGGCGACCGCGAAGGCCGCCTCGTCACCCTGCTGGGCCCGCTCGACGGCCGCGCCCAGTTCCCCGTCGTACGCCTGCGCGCGTCGGGGTACCGCTCCCTGGCCCAAGAACTGTCCTCGTCCGTACCGAGTCCGTGGCGGATCCGCGGCCCCCGGCACAGCCGCCGTCTGCCTCCGCCCACACGGTCATCAGCGCCGAATCCCACGAAAGTGTCACAGTGCGCCCTCGGTCTCCCGGCTCACGCGTTCGGCCGGCCGCGGCTACCTGGCGGCCGCGACAGTGGAGGCGCCCACCCACGTCGCACCGGCCGCGCCGGTGGTGAGGAGCACCACGACAAGCCGTGCGGTCCAGTTGTCCTTCTCGATCGCCAGCCGCAGCGTTCGCCAGAACTGCCGTCCCATAGCGCCTCCTCGACGTCGTGCGAGCATCCGCCCTCGTACGACGACCAGTCAGCTCACGCGTTACCGCGCCCGGAGAGCCGAGAACGTCACACCGGCCGGGCTACGGCCGCGCCGACCCATGTGTCGCGTCCCGGCACAGCAGGCGCAGCGATCCGTCCCCCCTGAAGCAGCGGCGCGCCTCGTCGATCGGATCCCACAGCCTGCCGTCCGGGCTGCGGATCCAGTGGTCGCCGCCGGTCGCCCACCACTCGGCGCCGGACTGCCGGGCGATCACCTCACCGGCGTACGCCCCGAAGCCGCGCAGCACGCTGTCCACGGCGGCGAAGGGCGTCTCCTCCCGACGCAGCTGGTCGATCATCCGGTCGACGCGCCACAGACTCTGCGCCGAGTAGTCGAGCCGCAATCGCGCCCCCTCGCGCATCGTCGCCACCGCGTCCGCCGCCCACCGCACGGGCTTCGCCGCAGCTGAGGGCCTGGTTTCCTGATGTGTCGTCACATCCCGGAAAGCGCCACGGCCCAGGGATTCGTCACCCGGATCCGGAGGGTGCCCCGGAACTGTGCAGGACCGACCCACCTCCACCGCACGACAGTCACAGGACTCGCCCGGCATCGAGGTTTACGCCGCTCAGCCCAGCTTCCCCCGGGCCCGCCGCGACACCACCGCGCGGAGCACCCGCCGGCCCTCCGTCGAGACTTCGAGCACTCGGCGCAGCCCGCCCACGCCGTGCTCGGAGAGCAGTTCCAGAACGGCGACCTGGCGGCGCATCTCGGCGGCGACAAGCGGCGACATGCCCTCCGTACGACCCTCCCGGCGGGCGCCGACCGAGGCGGCGTCGGCCTCCTCGGGGGCCGCGCCTTCGAGGAGCCGGTGGATCCGGAGCGCGGCGACCGAGCAGGCGTCGGCCCACAACCGCACCTCGGCCGCGTCGGGCGCGGACGGGGTGGCCGCGAGCATCCGACGGGTGAGCAGCACGGCCTCCTCAGGGCTCGCGTGAGCGTCGCCGAGCTTGCCGCGCACCTGCTCCAGCCGTTCGCCCCAGGCACCGGCGTCCGCATCGTCCGCGAGTCCGGCCCACAGCGGCCGCAGGATCTCGTCGTCGCCGCCCAGCAGGGGCAGACACCGATCCAAACAGGCCAGTCCACTCGCGGCCAGTCCGCGCTCGTCGGCCTGAGCAATCAGTTCCACCAGGCTCATCCGCGTCTCCCACGCCGGGCGGTCATCCCTGACGGAACCCGCATTGCCCCTTACTGCGTGCGACGGACCGGGAGTGTCACAGGGGCACCACGCCGAGCCGGTCGAGCAGCCGGAAGAACAGATTTTCGGCCAACTCGTTCGCGGCGGGGTCGGGGTCCGCGCCCAGTACGTCGAGCAGCGGTTCCGCGGCCACGGTGTGCCCGGCCTCGGCGGCCCAGGCGACAGCCCGGTCGGCGGCGTCCCGGGGCTGGAGGAAGTAGTCCTCAAGGACCGGCCCCGCCATCCCACCCTCGCCGCCCGCCTCACCGTCCGCCGAGCCCTCGCCGTCTTCCCCGCCTTCGTCTCCCCTGTCGCCCTCGTCGCCCCCGTCGATCCCGAGACGCGCCGCCATCGCCGCCCGCCCGAGACACGTCGTCCACGCCCCGCTCTCCGGCCCCGCCGCCTCCACGACCGCCGACGCGCTGTCCATGACGTATCCGAAGAGCGCCGGCGCCCCGGTCTCCCCGGCGAGCGCGTTCATGTTCCCGACGTCGCCGACGCTGCTCGGGTACTCCCAGACCTGCCACCCGTCCGGCGCCGACACCCGCAGGGTGATCCCCTCGGCGTCCGCGAGCGCGCCCAGCTCGACGAGCGGCCGCCCGGCACGGCCCACGACGAAATATCCCCAGTAGCCCATGTCCGTTCCCCCCGGCGGCTCGATGCGACTCGGTGCGACTCGATACGACTCGGCGCAGTTCAATGGAGCTGAGTGCGGCTCGGGCCGAATACACCACAGTCGTACGCCCGTTCGCAGGCAGACCGGGCAATCCGCCCCCGGTGCGCTCCCCGTCGTGCCCTCATCACACCCTCATCACGCCCCTCGCGGTGCCCGCCGGCTCAGCCGAGCCGGTCGGCGAGCGCCCTGAACTCCGTCCAGGACAGCTCCGGCCTGCCCGGGTCCCACAACTTCTGCACGGTCGCCCGCAGCGGCATCCGGATGCCGGCCGCGACCTGTGCCTCGTTCTGCGCGTCCGCCAGATCGCACCAGACCGCGAAGGACCCGCCGAGGATCTGGTCGTCGTACTTCGCGGGCACCGGCTGCGTGCCGCGCACGACGAGCGGTGTCCACTGTTCGTAGATCCGCTGTCCGGTCGGATAGACGAAGGTCAGCGGCTCTCCGAGGACGTAGTACAGGAACTCGTCGTTGTAGTTGACGATCTTCCGACCTTCGCGCAGATACTCCAGCGGCTGCCGCGCCCCGATCTCCTTGCCCGTCCAGTAGGCCACCTGGATGTCCTTGTCGGGCTGTACGGACGTACCCCGGAAGAAGCCGTCGTTCCAGGCGCGGGGGCTCTTGTCGTGGGCGCGGACCGTGTCGGCCCGGTCGTTGAGCCAGCCGGTGGTGAGGTCGGCGACGGTCGCGCCGGAGCCGTAGGCGTCGGTGGCCGCACTGGCCAGCTGGGGATAGGACGCCTGCGGATCGGACACCGTCAGCGCCTGGTACTCGTCGCCGCCGAGATGCCACGGTGCGCCGGGGAACAGGCCGGCGTACTCGTTCAGCAGGTCGTCGACGATCTCCCCGGCCGCCGGATCGGAGATGTCGACGGCGCCCCGCGTCGCCACGCCCGACGCGTTGCGCAGCTGGAGGTCCGGGTGCGCGGCGATCACGGCACCCAGATGCCCAGGCGAGTCGATCTCCGGAACGACCGTGATGTGCCGACTGGCGGCGAGGTCGACGATCTTCTTGACCTGCGCCTTCGTCAGATGCTGCTGGGACACGATCTCCGGGTGGGAGTCGGACTCGATCCGGAATCCCTGGTCGTCCGAGAAGTGCAGCCCCAGCTGGTTGTACTTGAGATCGCCGAGCTCCCGGACGCGGTCCTCGATCCAGTCCGCCGAGAAGTGCTTGCGCGCGATGTCCAGCATGAACCCGCGCACCGGCTTGGCGGGCTCGTCGCGCACCACACCCTCCGGCGCCGTACCTCCGCCGCGCACCTCCTGCTTGAGCGTGCGGGTCCCGTAGAACACCCCGGCCTCCGCCGGCCCGCTGATGTTCACCCGCCCGCCGCGCACGGTCATGGCGTACGACTCCGGGTCCGCGCCCTCGTCGTCGTTCAGCGCCAGTCGTACGTCGCCGGCGCACACGTCGTCCTTCGCGCCCCCGTACGCCAGCCCCAGCTCACCGGCGACCAGCCGGCCCTCGTCGGCCAGCTCCGGGTCGCTCACCACGATCCGCTGTCCCTTGGCCGGCTTCCAGCCGGGGCCGCGCGCCGGGGTGTGCGCACGGACGGCGGGGATGGTGCGCGGCGTTTCGGACAGCGGGTACGAGCGGGTGGGCGAGGGACCCGGGGTCTTCGAGGCGCCGGCCGACGAGCACGCGGAGGCGTCCCGCGAGGGCTGCCCCTGCGCCGACACCAAGGGCCCGCTCTCACCGCCGTCCCCGCCGGTGGCCCACATTCCGAGCCCCACCCCGGCCGCGACCATCGCGACGACCACCGCGACGATCAGCACCCACGTCTGGTTCAACGCGTTCTTCGCCTTCAGCGCGCTTTTCGCCTGCACCGCGTTCTTCGCCGATGTCCGGCGCCTGTGCCCACTCACTGCGCCAACCTAGGCCCTCGGGACATGTGCATGCGTCCACCACACGTTCTGAAACTCTCCCGTTCGGATGAAATTCGGGCATCCGTCGGACACGAGATGTTCTCTCTCGATAACGTGACGGCACATCTCTCACATTGCCTCACGCCACCTCACGCCATCATCTGCCGAAACACACGTGACGCCCACACACCTCCCTGGCCAAGTAGCCATACCGTCGCTGCCCGCGCAGCCCCGGGACACACCCGGCCCGCGTTCCCCACTGGAGCACTTCAACACCGCCCCGGCCGACGAGCTGGAGCCCTTCCTCCTCAGCTGCCTCCGCAGCCTCCGCTGGGCCCACCGCCTCAGCGCCCACCGCCCGTACCCGACCCTGGACGCCCTATTGGCCGCGTCCGACGAGGCGGCGTACGACCTGACGCCGGTGGATCTTTCGGAGGCCCTGGCCGGAGAATCGCTGCCGGTGCTGCCGGAGAGCGCGTACTCCGCCGCCCACATGGCCCTGGACGCGGCCCACGCGGCCTACGAGGCCCGATTCGGACACACGTTCACCATCTGCCTGGACGAAGTCCCCCCTTCGGAGTTCGCCGACCACCTCCTGGCCGCCATCCGGTCACGATTGGCAAACGATGCGGAGGAAGAGCGGGTGGTCACAGCGGAGGAACTCCGGCGCCTTGGCAGAGGACGGCTGGTGACCCACCTCAGGGGCGCGGGGAACGGCGCGACCAGCCCCAACCGCGCCGCGCCCGGCAGATAACAGAACACTCCACCCCATAACCCGCAAACCCTCACCCATACGCGTGCCACTTTGATCACACCGTCAGGCCCGGCGTAAGCCCAGCGGCAGCGCATCGCTACGATGCTGGGGGCCGGTGGACCGTACCCGGCCGGGCCCGACCGACACCCCAAGCCGGCGCGGCCCCAATCCCCGCTCCCGGAGGGTTCTTCCGTGCCGGCTGGAACGCTGTACCGCGGCCGGGAAGGAATGTGGTCCTGGGTGGCTCATCGAGTCACCGGCGTCCTCATCTTCTTCTTCCTGTTCGTTCACGTCCTGGACACCGCACTCGTCCGTGTCTCCCCAGAGGACTACGACAAGGTCGTGGCCACCTACAAGACCCCGCTCGTCGCGTTGCTGGAGTACGGCCTCGTCGCCGCCATCCTGTTCCACGCTCTCAACGGCCTGCGCGTCATCGCCGTCGACTTCTGGTCGAAGGGCCCGCGCTACCAGAAGCAGATGTTCTGGGCCGTCGCCGGCGTGTGGGTCGTGCTGATGCTCGGGGCGATCTACCCCGTCCTCGGCCACGCCGCTCGTGAACTGTTCGGGAGCTGACCCGCATGTCCACTACTGAGAAGACCGCGGCCGGTATCGGCCCCGTCGAGGGCCAGTCCCTCTACAGCGTCGACAACCCCGCGCCGTTCATCGAGGCCCCGCGCCAGCGCACCAAGAAGACCCCGAAGACCACGCGGGGCAACTTCGAGATGGCCGCCTGGCTGTTCATGCGCCTGTCCGGCATCGTGCTGGTCGTCCTGGTCATCGGCCACCTGCTGATCCAGCTCGTGCTCGACGGCGGCGTCTCCAAGATCGGCTTCGCCTTCGTGGCGGGCCGCTGGGCGTCCCCGTTCTGGCAGGTCTGGGACCTGCTGATGCTCTGGCTCGCCATGCTGCACGGCGCCAACGGCCTGCGCACGATCATCAACGACTACGCGGAGCGCGCGAACACCCGGCTGTGGCTGAAGGGCCTGCTCTACACGGCCACGGTGTTCACCATCCTGCTGGGCACGCTGGTGATCTTCACCTTCGACCCGAACATCCGCTAGGCACGGGGCTGCGAGAATCATGAAGATCCACAAGTACGACACCGTCATCGTCGGCGCCGGTGGTGCGGGCATGCGCGCGGCCATCGAGTCGACGAAGCGCAGCCGCACCGCGGTGCTCACCAAGCTCTACCCCACCCGCTCCCACACGGGCGCCGCGCAGGGCGGCATGGCCGCCGCGCTGGCCAACGTGGAGGAGGACAACTGGGAGTGGCACACCTTCGACACGGTCAAGGGCGGTGACTACCTGGTCGACCAGGACGCCGCCGAGATCCTGGCGAAGGAGGCCATCGACTCGGTCCTCGACCTGGAGAAGATGGGCCTGCCGTTCAACCGCACCCCGAACGGCACCATCGACCAGCGCCGCTTCGGCGGTCACTCGCGCAACCACGGCGAGGCCCCGGTCCGCCGTTCCTGCTACGCGGCCGACCGCACCGGCCACATGATCCTCCAGACGCTGTACCAGAACTGCGTCAAAGAGGGCGTGGAGTTCTTCAACGAGTTCTACGTCCTGGACCAGCTGATCACCGAGGTCGACGGCGTGAAGCGGTCGGCCGGTGTCGTCGCCTACGAACTGGCGACCGGCGAGATCCACGTCTTCCAGGCGAAGGCCGTGATCTACGCGTCCGGCGGCTGCGGCAAGTTCTTCAAGGTGACGTCGAACGCGCACACGCTGACGGGCGACGGCCAGGCCGCGGTCTACCGCCGGGGCCTGCCCCTGGAGGACATGGAGTTCTTCCAGTTCCACCCGACCGGCATCTGGCGCATGGGCATCCTGCTGACGGAGGGCGCCCGTGGTGAGGGCGGCATCCTCCGCAACAAGGACGGCGAGCGCTTCATGGAGAAGTACGCGCCGGTGATGAAGGACCTGGCGTCGCGAGACGTCGTGTCGAGGTCCATCTACACGGAGATTCGGGAAGGCCGCGGCTGCGGTCCGGAAGGCGACCACGTCTACCTGGACCTCACCCACCTCCCGCCGGAGCAGCTGGACGCCAAGCTCCCGGACATCACCGAGTTCGCGCGCACGTACCTGGGCATCGAGCCGTACACGGACCCGATCCCGATCCAGCCCACCGCGCACTACGCGATGGGCGGCATCCCGACGAACGTCGAGGGTGAGGTGCTCGCCGACAACACCACGGTGGTCCCGGGCCTGTACGCGGCCGGCGAGGTGGCCTGCGTCTCGGTCCACGGCGCCAACCGCCTGGGCACGAACTCGCTCCTTGACATCAACGTGTTCGGCAAGCGGGCCGGTATCGCCGCCGCCGAGTACTCGCAGAAGGCCGACTTCGTCGAGCTGCCGGAGAACCCCGCGGAACTGGTGGTCGCCCAGGTGGAGCGACTCCGCGACGCCACCGGCACCGAGCGGATCTCGGTCCTGCGCCGCGAGCTGCAGGAGACCATGGACGCGAACGTCATGGTGTTCCGCACCGAGCAGACGATCAAGACGGCGGTCGAGAAGATCGCGGAACTCCGCGAGCGCTACCTGAACGTCTCGATCCAGGACAAGGGCAAGCGGTTCAACACGGACCTGCTGGAGGCCGTCGAGCTGGGCAACCTGCTCGACCTGGCCGAGGTCATGGCGTTGTCCGCGCTCGCCCGCAAGGAGTCCCGCGGCGGTCACTACCGCGAGGACTACCCGAACCGCGACGACGTCAACTTCATGCGCCACACCATGGCGTACCGCGAGGTGGGCGACGACGGCAGCGAGACCGTCCGCCTGGACTACAAGCCGGTCGTCCAGACCCGCTACCAGCCGATGGAGCGTAAGTACTGATGGCAACACCGACCCTGGACAAGGCGGACGCGGCCGGCACGCCCGAGCCCGGCTTCGCCGACTCGCCCTACATCACCGCCACCTTCCGGGTGCGCCGCTTCAACCCGGAGGTCTCCGCCGAGGCGACCTGGGAAGACTTCCAGCTGGAGATCGACCCGAAGGAGCGTGTCCTCGACGCCCTCCACAAGATCAAGTGGGAGCTGGACGGCACCCTGACCTTCCGCCGCTCCTGCGCCCACGGCATCTGCGGTTCCGACGCCATGCGGATCAACGGCAAGAACCGCCTCGCGTGCAAGACGCTGATCAAGGACATCAACCCCGAGAAGCCGATCACGGTCGAGGCCATAAAGGGCCTGACGGTCCTGAAGGACCTGGTCGTCGACATGGATCCGTTCTTCCAGGCGTACCGCGACGTCATGCCCTTCCTCATCACGAAGGACACCAACGAGCCGACCCGCGAGCGTCTCCAGACCTCCGAGGACCGCGAGCGCTTCGACGACACCACGAAGTGCATCCTCTGCGCCGCCTGCACCTCGTCGTGCCCGGTCTTCTGGAACGACGGCCAGTACTTCGGCCCGGCGGCGATCGTCAACGCCCACCGCTTCATCTTCGACTCGCGTGACGAGGCGGGCGAGCAGCGCCTGGAGATCCTCAACGACCGCGACGGAGTCTGGCGCTGCCGCACGACGTTCAACTGCACGGACGCGTGCCCGCGAGGCATCGAGGTCACGAAGGCGATCCAGGAGGTGAAGCGGGCGCTCATCACGCGCCGCTTCTGATCTTCTTCACGTAACGCCTGAGGGCCCTGTTCCGGTGCGACCGGAAGCAGGGCCCTCAGGCGTTCGACGCAGGTTCCAGCGGGAGCAGGGATGGAACAGAGGAAGAGGGACCCGGTCAGGACGTAGCTCGGCGCCTGTTGATCGCCGTCAGGTCGATCTCGATGTCGAACGGCACCGACACCTTGAGCCGGTCGTGGAAAATGCCAGTGAGGCCGTAGGACTTCGTGGCCGGGTCCAGTTCGTAGACGTAGACGACGGGGAGGCCCTTCTCGTCGTCCTGCTCCACACGCCAGAAGTGCGGCACACCTGCGGCCGCGTATTTGCCGGGCTTGACCTCGCGGTCGCGCTCGCGGGAGTCGGCGGAGACGACCTCGAGGGCGAGAATGATGTCCTCTGGCTTGTACCAAGTCTGGTTCGGGCCGGTCACAGCATTTGCCGGGAAGACGACGATGTCCGGCTCGGGGCGGTTCTTCGAGTCCAACTTGACCGTCATCTCACGGTCGACGTCAAGGTGGTCCGGTGCCTGCTCCAGCAGGGCGTTGTCCAGCAGACGCATCGTCCGGCTGTGGAAACGTGTCTGCGGACTCATGAAAACGAGACTCCCGTCGATCAACTCCGTGTGCGGTGGGAGGCCCGGAATCCGGTCGAGGTCGTCCGCGGTCCAGCCTTCGGGAGGCGGAATGGGCCAGCGGTACGCCGGCTCGTCGTCCAGCCCGTTCCCGGATGCGGCGCTCATCAGTGCTCCCATGCGACGGAGTCTCGCGTGTGGGCTCAGCGTACCCAGGGGGAATGACAGCCGCCTCACCTCAAGGAGTGATCCATCGGACGGTCGCCTCCAAGGTGGTGTGGGTCTCCCCGGCCGACGACCCGATCTCGCACCACAACAGCTTCCCGCCCCGACCGAAGAGATCGTCCCCGAGCGGATAGCCACCCCACGCCTCCGCGTAATGGCATACGAGGAACAGCCCACGCCCGCCGTCGGCCTCGGCCGGCACGGGACAGAGGGGGCCTGATCGCTTGTCGAAGGGAGGCGGGATGTGCGGGTTGGCGTCCCAGACGCTCACCCGGAGCCGACTGCGGTCGAGCCCACGCAGGCGGAGGGTCGCGGGGCCGGTCGAGTACCGGTAGGCATTGGTGACCAGCTCCGAGGCCAACAGCTCGGCACTGTCCTGGAGTTGGGACATGCCGTGGCCCGCTAGAACGGCACGAAGGGTGACCCGTGCGATGCGCGCGGCGCGCGGATCGTGGGGTAGTTGAAGCGCGTACGCCCAAGTTGGGGACACTTCGCACTCCGGCGGGGATACGGTGACCATGAACGCCTCCTGCGGTGGGGGAACTTGGCTCGCTCGACGGCCCGGCCTGGCGGTGGCAGTGCCGCGCGCTTGAGGGCAGCACGGTGCGCTTCCGGGTTCTCGGCTGGGCTGGTTGAGCGGCTCAGGTCTCACCGTAGACTTCAAACCCTGAAGGTTTTGCTCAACTCTGCAAAACCTTCAGGGTTTTACCTCGTGTGGGTGACCTCCACATCAGGCGTACGGAACGGAGCGAGGACATGGCAGCACGGACGGCCCCCACGGCACGCCGTCTCCGCATCGGCATCGAGCTGCGCCGACTGCGGGAACGAGCCGGCATGACCGCCGCCGAGGCCGCTCGGTCGCTGGGCACCACGCAGGCCCAGATGAGCAACATCGAGGCCAACCGCTTCGGTATCAGCGCGGAGCGTGTACGCACACTGGCCCACATCTACGGCTGCACCGACCACTCCCTGGTCGATGCCCTCGCGGACATGGCCGCCGACCGCACGCGCGGTTGGTGGGAGGAATACCGGGACACTCTGCCGTCCCGGCTCCTGGACCTCGCGGAGCTGGAGCATCACGCCACCGCTCTGCGCGTGACCCAGGTGATCAACATTCCCGGCCTGCTGCAGACACCGGAACACGCCCGCGCGCTGTTTCGTGAAGCAGTCCCTGCACTGCGCCCGCACGAGATCGAGTACCGCATCTCCCACCGCATCAAGCGCCAGGCGATCCTGCACCGCGAGCAGCCAACGCCGTACACGGCGATCGTGCACGAGGCCGCCCTGCGTATGCAGTTCGGCGGGCGCGAGGTGGCGAAGGCCCAGTTGAAACACCTCACCGAGGTCAGCGAGCAGACCGATGTCGCCCTCCGCGTGATCCCGTTCAACGGCACCTCGTTCCCCACCACCGGTCACGCCGTCGACTACTTCCGCGGCTCCGTACCCACCCTCGACACCGTCGAGGTGGACACTGCGCATGGCGGTGAACTCATCGATGCCGCCGGACAATTGGAGAAGTACCGACTCGTCCTGGACCGGATGGAGGCCGTCGCACTGAAGCCGGTCGCGTCCCGCGACCTCATCCGCCACATCGCCCGAGACATCTGAGAGAGGACCCCGTGACCGAACCGACCTGGCAGAAGTCGACCTACAGCGAAGAAGGCTCCGCCTGCGTCTACCTCGCCGCCACCCCCGCCGGAACGATCCTCCTCCGGGAGAGCGACGAACCGGAAACGATCATCACCATCGGCCCCCGCCAACTCCATGCCCTGATAACCACCATCAGACCCCATCACCAGGGGCCCGCATCATTCGCGTCGGCCGTCCAGACCCTCCAGCTCCGTCCAGACCGTCCAGTCCGTCCGGATGCCGTCAGAATCCCACCCACTCCTCCGGGTCCCGCTTGATCTCGCTCAACAGCTGACGGAAAAGCTCTCGGTCAAAAAGAATCCCGGCGAACTGCACCTGCACACGGGTGCCGTTGATCACGGCGGTGGGTGTCCCCGGCCCCTTCGGAGCGTCCCAGTCATTCTCGTAGGCATTCTCGGACCTGACGACGAAGTCGCGGTATTTCATCGTCCTGACGGCGGAGTCGAAGGCAGGGCCACGCAACCCCTCCACCTGGCCGGCCAACTCAAGAAGCTTCGCGACCGTGAAACCGTCCACGGATTCCTCGGGCTGATTCTTGTAGAGCACAGCGTGGTATTCGGCGAATTTCCCCTCCTCCAAGGCGGCGCGCAGAGCGTTGACGGCCCTCTTCGAGCCGCCTCCCCCTAACCTGTCATCCAAGAAGGAAGCCAGCGTGTACTCGGTCACCACGCTCCGTACAACGGTGAGATCATGCGCTGCGGGGCCACCGCCGGTCTGCTCGAACTCCTCGCACACAGGGCAGCGCGGGTCCTCGTACAAGCGAAGGGTGACCGGTGCATCCGGGTCCCCGACTCGGATGGTCGTACCGTCCGAAGCAAGCTTCTCGGGCAACGCCCCCATGCCCGAATAGGCAACCTTCCCGTCCCTCGTTACGGGCCGGCTCCCGCACCCACTCAGCGCCAGTGCCAGCGCGACGGCCACAACGGCAGCCATCGGCGTTGCCCCACCCCATGGTTTCAACCTGCACAGCCTCTCTTGCAGCCTTTTCTGGTCCCTGCCAGATCGAGCTGATCATCATGAATTCCCCGGAGCAGTATGTGGCGTTGCGATACGCCGTTCAACCGCACGCAGACGTGCTCGCACATCATCGAATTCACGAAAGCGATCCAGACGTGTTGCAGTCGTCCTCGATCGTGGCCGCAACCGCCGCAGTTCGAGCTCGATCACGGAGTAGCACCCGCGGCGAATTCCATGGGCAGGCGGGCCGTGCGCCCGGGGTGTCGGCGCTGCCCGCCCTCCCTGTCGCACCGCGCACTCATCGAGGCCACGCCCGCCGAACCGACGCGTGCACGGGCCGGTCAGTGGCCAGCGTCAGGAAGTGCATCCCAACGTCACCGGGGACCCAACCAACCCGCCGCTGTACAAGCGCGACGAGCTGGCAGCAAGCTGCCATCACAACCCTCAGCGACGCCCTCCGCCCAAACAGCTCCCTTGACGGCTTGGCTGCTGCGCCGTAACTCTGCACCCTCCAGCAGCGTCGACGTCCCCGCATGATGCCTCGCGGGGCCGTCGGCGTTCGCCTGCGTTGCCGTCAAACACCGCTATCTACCGCTCGGCAAAAGGCGGGGGTATTGATCTCGCGTTCGTCGACAACAGGTTCCGTATGAGATTTCAATCTCCGTCAAGACGCAGCTGCATTTCCTCTTCTTCCTGACATTCACGAGCCAGCCTGAGCACGCTTTTCAGGAACTCCTTCACTGCAGGATCTTCCATCTGCAAGAATTCGATCTCGATTTCCGCGATGAACTGATCCATCTCGCTCGAACTCAAGATCAGAGTCCCGTAGGAATCCACTCGACTCAGCATGGGGAGCGCACTCGATTCGCAAAGGCGAGCGAATTTGTCGTGAAGATCGAGAACAACGTCCACCTGACTCGCGCGCCGCCGCCTCGGACTGCTCCCACGTTGCTCCACGCGCAGGAGGGCCACATCTACGCCCACAACACCTCCTTGAGTGAGAGCCCGATGTCACAACCACGCATCACTCGGGCCCCTCAGACGGGAAGGCTGTGATTAGTTTTCGATCACGAACCACAACCCGAATGTAGTACTGATCATCCCCAGCCCCGTTCCGGCCGATCGCATTTGGGAACTTGTAATAGTACGCCCCGTCGCCGGTCTGGCCATCGAGTGCACGATTGATCATTTTCTGGATCTTCGCTTTGCTCGTCGTCAAGAACTTGCTCTTGTTTGGGAACTCGCCGCCACGAACAACATGACGATCCCATATGTGATCCCAGCGACCCTTAGAAATTGGCACAGAACA
>Ga0307516_10003057_pt1 | contig 21835 bp, 39 predicted proteins | sample 19_EM_MG_FD_203310 | JGI IMG/M metagenome (GOLD analysis project Ga0307516, IMG submission 203310) | Populus trichocarpa ectomycorrhiza microbial communities from riparian zone in the Pacific Northwest, United States - 19_EM | ecosystem: Host-associated > Plants > Roots > Unclassified | place... | reverse complement strand
CCGCCACCCCACTTGCAAACCCCCCCCCCCAAAAAAAAAAACCCCCCCCACCCCCACCCCCCCCCCCCCCCCCCCCCCCCAATACCCGAACTGATCCAATTGCACCAGGATAAAAGACCACAAGCGGAATGAAAAATTAAAGCAGACAGGTATACCCGGAAACCTTTACAGTTAAACGCCTCTCCATGTGCCCGAAACGGAAAAACAATCAGCCAACATATTACACACATCCTTCCCTCCATCACCGTCTCCCCCCTGCCATGGCCTGCGCATTGCTCCCCTTGTCGAACCGCCACATGTCAGCCATCCTGCTGCGCAGGGCACTGGCCTCGCTCTCACTCATGCCCTCGGGGACGGGGTGCATCCGCCTCAGGTGGTCCTTCAGGTTGTCGCGGCGGCTGAACTCCTTGCCGTAGCTGCTGCAGTGGCTGTCGAGGCACTTCCAGTAGCAGCCGGGGATCTTGTGGATCGACTTCTCGTGGCGCTCGCGGTCGTTGGGCGTCGCAAACCCCTCGGTCCTGGAACAGGACGGAAACCGGCAGTGGTGGATCTTCAGGTGCTTCTGCTGATGTTTACTTGAACGCAACAACCCGGTCAGCTCTCAAAACTTGCCGTGTCCGCAGCGCAGGGGCGACGATCACTCACGTCAATTGCTCCGGGGAGCTCGCGGCGAACCTGCAGCGCGAACTGGCGCATCTGTAGCTGCTCTCCTGCAGGCTGCTCTGGTACGGAACCGAGCACCTTTCGCCCCACGGCGAGTGTCCGTAGGCGGCTTGCGGGGGCGGGAGATTCCTCGGGACTGTCGGAGGCCATGGCAGCGAAGGCAGGTCGCTGGGCTGATACGGTTGTGGGGACCTCGCATCCATCCCGTAGGACGAGTATATGTAGGGCGAAGAGGGCGAGTGGCCTGCACGGGGGGTCAGTCACATGCACCCGTACGGCAACCCGCAGGCCTGGGAGCGGAAGGGCAAACATACCACCTCTCGGATTCGCGGCCTCCCCGTGAGCGTCGCGGCTGTAAGGCGGCACCCCGTACGCATGGACGTGGGGCACTGGCGCCAGGTAGTCGCCGGGCATGGGGGCGGAGCCGTGGAGAAAGATGCTGGGTTGGCGATCCAACTCCGTACTGCTCCCGTTTATCGAGCCCGGAGGCGTCCCCAGCCCGTTGGAGGCCATGAGCGCGGGATACAGCTGGTCGTCCGAGGCGGCAAAGTCGTCAGCCAGCAGCGGCGAGGGGTACCGCTGATAGTCGGCGGCTCGCGGGTAGTCGCGCGGCGAAGCGTCGAAGCCGTCCAGCGAGACCGGCGAGGCTGGGTGCTGTGCGGGGGTGTTGTGCGAGCAGAGCTGCCAGGTCGGTGGCGACGGACTCCGGGATCCGAGCGAACTGTGCAGCGGCGTCAGGACGGAGGGATGGGACGGTTGGAAGCTCTGTGCCCGCGGGCCAGGCTGGTGCATGTCCAAGGATTGCGGCGAGGGCGGCAAATTCAGCGTGTGCAACTGGTACTCGGCGGCCGTCCGGCCAAGGGCATGCTCCAGAGCGCCGACGCCGGAAGTCTGGTGGAGGTGGACGATGTTTGCGCGGAAGGACGAGTCCATGGTCGACGAGAGAGGCAGAGATGTCGATATAAACGATTCTGTGGGGGGTGTGGAGAGATATCGGGTTGATGTGCTGAAACGAAGAGCCTCTTCTCAGCCTCCAAAGGGAGATTCCGCGCTGCTTTTCTAGGTCCGTCGACCGGGCGGTGGGAAGGGATTGCTGGGGGGGGGGATCGGACAATGACGACCGGGCGGCGTGATAGGCTGGTGCAGGCCCACCCCTGGCTGGCGGTGAGGCTCACCCGCAGCGACTTCGACGCTGCCGAGAGAGTCGCAGGGAGAGTCTGCGGCCTGCTTCACGTACAACGCCAGGCACTTGCTCGTAATAGTCCAATCTGGGATGCACGCACCTGCATTTCGTGCATACTGAGCGTTGCGGGCGGCTTCAAAAAAATTCCGTCACGGCTATCGCAGGTCGCTTTTGGCCCAGCCCCACGGGGACACGCTTTTGGTTGGCCGCCGCCGCCCGACGTTCGTACTGCGAGCGCGTCGAGATGGGACATGGCAGCTTCGCAGCGGGCGGCCCCACATGCGGAAAGTAGAAGAGCTCGACCAATCCTCAACCCAAACCACCGACACGGCGTCCAACCACCGGCTCTCCGACAACGCCGCCGAAGTCTCTCCGCACCCGGACGCCGAAGTATTCGCCAGAACGTTGCTCCAGCTTCAGCTTCCTGCATGTCCCGCGCAGCCACGACGAAAAACAAGATGAAACAAGACCGCAGACAAGCCGGGCGGCGCCCGGTGCCCGTCGTCGAGCACGCATGGCTCGGGCCATGGGTAATCGCAAGCTACAAGTTTCTCGCAAAGCGGGCTATATCCGCACGCTGGTCCCCGGAGAGAGTGACGGCATAGCCACAGAAGAGAGTAAATTTACCATCACTCTCCGCAGGGGGAAATCGGCGGCAGCTCTCCGTACAACGCAGTTCGAGCAGCTCCTTCCCATGAGCCTTCATCGCCATCGTCTCCACCATCACCAGCAACTCCACCGAGACAAGACAGCCGTTCCACAGTGCTTACTACCGTTTCCAGTTCGACCCACCCCACCCCCCCCGAGTAATCCCACGGCTAAATATGGGTAGGCCAACCAGTTAAGTTGCGGCTCAGCAGCGCATTGCAGGTTGAAATGTTCCCCCTGCAATATTATCTGCATGGGCAAGTCCAGTCAGCCTATCGTGGGGGCGGGGATTCTTTTCTGGCGTGTGTCCGCCGCGTCCGCCTGTCGCCACATCGCCGCCTACACCATCCGCAGTAGGCCGACGAGCACGGGAAATCCAGCGGGCCGGCGGGTGTATACGCGAGCGGCAGAACCCGAGAGTGGAAGTCTGTAGCCCAAGGCTGACGATTCGCCCAGAACGATGGTCGATGGACGGCGGCGGGGGAACAAGTCCGGCGGTCCGCATGGATGGGTGCCGCGATCTCGCCGTCGCTCGATGGGCGGATCATCCTGCAAACCATGTCATACGTGCGCATGTCTGCAAGAGCAATAGTTGGCAGGTCAGACTCGTTGCGGCTTCCCCAGTTCGTTAACCATGACGGCCTGCACACTAATCCTCGCCCTCCTTCCACATTGGTAACTGCTCCCCGATGCAATGCGAGCAGCCGAAGAGCCTCGGCGGCTCTGAATCCACGCCACATACCTGCAGACGGCGACTGAGGCTCTTTTAGACACCGCGTACATGTCCAACACGCCAAGCGGGCGAAGCTCCAAACCACGCTCATGGCCATGGAGTCAATATATGTACAGACCTCTCGGTAAACGCTATTTACATCAGTCAGTTACTCGACACTGTTGTTGCGATGTCTAACCATGTAGGTAGCTCTCGAGCTAGTGCCGGGCGGGAATGGCTGGCTGGCTGGCTGGCTGGCTGACTGGCTGGCCTGCATGGATATGTTTAACGGTTGGTCTGAGTCATTCATCTATCCAGGGCTGGCTCGTTGTGGTGAGATATCTATCTCATATACGTGCCGGGATGATCGGAAATCGGATGAGGAAAATGTCGATTGGCTGACCCAGCTAAGCACGGGGGAGGTAGAGCACCGCAGCGTCGAGACCGGAGCGATTCCTCTGAGCCAATACCACCATCCAGCGCGGAGAGCAAGTGTGTGAGAGAGAGTTTGGGGGGGATGTGAGGAATAATCGGCAGATTCTCTCTCAGCCGGGGCTTCGGCAAATGGGAATCCGTCTTGCGGGGCGGGGGGAACTAGTAACAACGAGTAAAAGGTACGCAATGCCCGTCGTTTTACCAAAGTGGTACAAAAGTATAGTGTGCCCACACCACGACTAAATAAAAATAAAAAGAGGTTGCCAAGAGAGAAAAAGAGAAGGGTGGCTGGTGGCTGGTGGCTGCGGCGCTGGCAGCGAAGTCGCGGGCGGTCTCGAGGCGAAGGAAGCTCACTATGGTTTGTTTCACCCCCGCACGAGATACTGAATTCAATACGGCCTGTGATAGATTGCTCGTATATGTGTACAAAGAGAACGAAAAGGAACATAACTGCCTCTCTGCCTGCCTATAACCTCGCCTGTGCCCATGTCTGATTCGCCTTCGCCGTCTCCCTCTCACTCACTCTCCCATTCGCCTTCGCCGTCGCCCTCTCACACTGCGCAACGTTGCGTGGAGTGCAAAGCAGCTACGCCCCCTCAGATAGAGCTCGACAATTTAAACGTTGTAGCCCTCCTGTCTACAGATACGCTGAACAAGATCCACCTGATACCAATTGCCGGAGAACGCGTGTACCGTTGCGTGGTCAGCATCCGCGTAACGAACTTGTCGGACAAGCAAAGGTTCCATAGACTCCTGTAACAACTTGGAGGAATACTTTGTGGCCGTATATTTTCCCCAAAAGATGGGGGGTTGCCCCGAGTGCCAGTGGAATACCTTTGGGGTACGCTGCTGCTTGTAGGGAAATATCTCGCCCATACTCTTTTCTCTGTGGGAGAGAATCTGATATGGGCGTTGAAAGCAACTCGAGAGGGAACACCGTAATTCCTCCGAATACTGCAGGAAATGCGTTCAACACAGAAGGCTCGGTTGGCAAGTGGAATTTCGTTGTCGGCCGCTCGAATTCCTTTGTACCGATCACTCATGATGGTTGTCATTGGGCTATTGAGGTTCGTATCGCTGTGCGGAGATGTGAAAGAAGGCACCGTCCATTGTGAGGAAGCAATGGCAGTACTCGAATGCGTGGCGGCTCACGCTAGAGCAAACAAAGAAGCGATGAAAGCGACGTACACCTTCACGGTCCTCCGTAGCCAATACTGCAGTCGCTTCCGGATCGGCAGTACGTATCGCATCGGCGGGGGGCGGGAAGTTTCGCAAACTGAACTGCTTGGGGATTGTAGATCATCGAGGAGAGCCAGTTTCTTTTCTTTTTTTCTCTCGCTTTTTTTTTTGTCTACCTCGCAGCCAATTTGAACTCCTTTCCACTAGCCCTATGCGCATGCAATTGTGTTCTTCCTCAACCACCACCGTAACACACTCCTTTACCACAGAATATGTTGCATTGACCTTAAAAGGGCATCCAGTATTCGCGCACACAGACAACAGTGCTTCGTGTTCTGTCCGATTTTTTTTTGAAGCAGAAGGTGAATTTGCGAGGGTCCGACACCGCCCAGTCCTGCATTGCAATCTTGAATGACCTGAAGTCACCAAATTCCTGCCCGGCGCGTGTGGCTTTGATGACTGGAACGGGTGGCGGTGATGGGGAACGAGACACGGTGATAGAAATCGATCGATGGCAACGTGATTGGTGATGGATTGGATTCGATGAAGATTTTCGATACACCACCTTACCCCGCTTGTAATCCTGAGGCGCCGCAGCCACCCTTCTCTTTTTCTCTCTTGGCAACCTCTATTTAATTTCATTTAACTGTGGTGTGGGCACACTGTTCTTTGGTGGGTATCTGTATCACTTCAGCAAAACGACGAGCATTGCGTACCTTTTCTCAACTTACAACTCGTGCATGGGGTGAGTATAGTACACGATAGCAGTGACTCGTAGATCTGTAGGGACAAGCCCGCAAATAGGAACGGTCGTCCATCGCACCGTCCGTATCTATGTAGCGTGTGAAAAATAACTCACAACCGTACGTTGCACGGGAACGAGGGACCAACCATAGCCATGTTGAGAATAGCAGACCCCTTCTTTCGGACGGGCTGAAGGGGAGTGGAGCGGAGGTCGGCTGTTTTGAACGGTTTCATCGACTAGCCACGTCTAGCAGTCAGAGACACCCCATCACTAACGCGCGGCTCAGGTACATTCCGGTATGCAAGTTTTTTTTCCTTTGCCGCAATAAGAGTCCACGGCCGTGCAGTGCACGCATGTATGTAGGGTGCCCGCCGGATCTATGTCTGTGGAGCCCTCCGGCAGGTACCCCATCGCCGAGGAAGCGGCGGCGGGGGCGGCAGTGGAGAGAGCCGAAGCGATCGCCGCTAGCTGGCCTTTGCTTTCAATGCAGTTTGTCGCGGCACTGAGTCCCACCACTTAGTTACTTACCATCTAATTACTTGCTTACGTGTTGCGAACTCCCCGATGTGGGGTGGCACGTGAGACACCGATAGTTGTCCGCCACCCGAATCGGAAGCTGAATATCTACGGGAAATTGCGAGGTACCCTCTTGGGGGACGGAGGTGGGGGCGACTCACAGCTCGTGTGTGGAGCAGGTGATTACAAACATACTTCTAACACGCAGCAGTCTGTTTCTTCTGGGGGGGAAGTTCATCTCACTTGTTTCGGTTTTGCACCACCTCCCTTTTGTCGTGCATCGTCACGTTTTCCTGAGGAAAGTGGTTCTTTTTTTTGCTTTTGATTTCGATTTTTATCCGTCCGAAACAACTGATATCTCTGCGACACACACACACACACACACACACGCACAAGTCATACATACACACCGGGCGCGGCAGATGGATTCTATCTATGTATATATATACCTATGCTAGGTACGCAAGTAGCACACATTCATGCATGCAGTCCATCAGCTTTGGAGATTGGCAGGCGGTGGGAAACTGCACACGATCGCCACCTGTGCTTCCTTCCCCAGACTTTCTGGAAACGGATATTACTGTTGGCGGCGCGCCCGCCGGCGTGTTAAGCAGCGGCAGCAGCAGAGAAAACGCCTACATACATCCTCCGTGGTGGGCCGCCAATGCCCCGCTTCTATAAGTGCCTCGCTCTTCATACGTGCACGACTCCGATTATGGCATGGCATAGCTATGTATAAGTTAAAAAAAAGTAAGATGGATCGTCTCCGAGAGCTCAGACTGTGTTGAGGGTAGACATTTTTGGATGCCAGTCCGCACCGCGCCCGCAGCGAATAGCTGCACGACTAACTGCACAGCAGTCCGACCCATGGGCGACCCTTCTCCACCTCCGGTGAAACGTGGCTAGATACGGGGGGGGACGCTGCGAATTCCCGGGCGCCCATCGACATCCACAGCTACAGAGCACGCAAGTACATACACGGAATTCATTGGCTTTTTCGTTCGGAATGCTTCGGCTGCGTTCTCCGGCTGGTCGGCGTGATTCTGTTGCGCGTGTGTGCGTGATCACTTCCGTGGCAGGTTTCGTTACATCGTTTCTTTTATGCTAAACAGAGAAGAAAGAAAGAAAAGAAAAACAATAACAAACTTCCGCGGGGGCATGGACACATACACATAAATAATCGACAGCGAAACAGTGCAACCTACTCTACCTACGCCGAACCCCCATTCGTTCGGCAGGAGGGCAAAACACGGGGAATGGGGCGAGGCGAGGAACTCTCTCACACAAAACCAGGCAAGCAAAGCAGTCAACCACAAAAAAAAACACGAACAAAAATGGAAAAAAAATCCAACTCTTCACAGGAATGCATTGCTGTCGTGCTCACACCACATGGTGACTTCGGGCGCCAAGTCCGCTTATCGTCGTTCGCCGTGTATCCCTTCGCTGGTGGGTTAGCCGGTGTTTAAGTGTCATGCGTGATCACTCACGCCGGGAGGCAGCCGCACTTCAGACGTATGTATCCATCATCTCGGCACCGCCCAGCCCCCGCGCCGGCTTGCGAGCGTTCGGGTTGTGCCTGAACTGGACGTGCTTGAGCCTCCACTCCGCCGACTCCGAGTCCCGGTAGCGGCCGAGGAACAGCGTGGGCCGGTCGAAGGGGTAGCCGGGCTCACTCGGCTCGTAGAACTCACCCTCCTCCTCCTGGTCCGAGAGCTTGGGGTAGCCCCGGCGCCAGCCCTTCGGGAGGTAATCGGTGCGCACACCTGTGCCGAAATCTTCGTCGTGGTCGGCGATGCTATCGGTCCCGGGCCCAGACCCGGGTTCGGACGTCTTCTTGCCGCATCGGCTGCACCGCAGTCCCGCCGGAGAGCCGATGAAGCGCTCGGTGCACGACCTGGCCTGTCCGATCCAGTGCCGGTTCAGCTCGAACCGCTTGCTGAAGTCCTTCTCGCAGTAGCCACAGCCGAACCGCTTGCACGCTGGGGGCGCGCTGTTGCCGCTCGCCGTCGTCGCTACCGTGTCGCTCTCGAGCTGGCGCATAGCCTGGTGGGGGAAGGGAAAGATCACCGTCAGCATGGGCTCCAACGCCGACATATCGTAGACACAAAAACCATGGATCCTCTATCCCCAGTGAGTGGGCGGTAGCATCCTCGCCCTTGTTCGCCGGTCAAGCATCACCGACTAACCCACCTCACTATCGGCAGTCTGCGACGTAGTAGCGTCGTCGTCGTCGTCATCCGTCATGTCCAGCGCGCCATTCTCGCGCAGGAACTGACCAAGCGCAGCGGTGTCATGGAAGGGCTGTGGGGTATAGGCGTCGCTGGCACTTGCCTGAGTACTATCGCCGCGGTCGACGACGCAGCTCCAGTAGTCGAGAAGGCCTTGCATGGTTCCGGTGTGGGTGGGCTCGGCCGCGCCGGCCCGGCTTACCGCCGACGGATCTAGCTGCGGTAGCCGGTAGCGGATGTACTGGGCTAGGTGCGCAACCTCGTAGGCGTGCAGCTTGCTGCCGTTGCGGACCTCGAGGTGGCGCGTCGCTATCTTGGTCAGCGCTTCCGGCAGCTGCGGGCTGGACGGGTCGGTCGAGCCCAGCAGCGGCCGCGCTGTCTGCTCAAGCCACAGGTCGTCGGGAAGGATCGTCCAGTCTCCCACGGAAGACATCGTGCGCGCAGGCGGACGGGGCGAGTGAGAATCTGGGATGCGGCGGCGCAAAACTGCGGTCGCGTCAGCATCCGTGCTAGACTGCTGGAATGCGCCCGCGAGGTACCGGTAAAGCCACTCACTCACGGCGGTTGGTGGTCGGGGGGGGGGGGGACGACGTCGTAGGCTGGCAGAGACACGGGCGGAGAAGGAGGAGGAGGTGATGATGGAGGAGGTGGACGAGGTACAGACGGCCGAACTTCGAGAGCGAGAGGCCAAAGACACGAAGCGGTAAGCGCCGGGAGAGGAGAAAATATAGAATAAAAATTGGGACGCAAAAGAAATGATTCGGATTGGAAATACGACGCAGTATGCACGTGTACAAAATTCGAAGACTGTCGGGGGGAAGGACTGAGCCGGGAAAGACAGTGGCGAGCTCGGGGGAGGGTAGAAATACTATTTCAATTCCCGGGTCTCGTTCGGGGGGGACACTAAAGTTGTGCAATTGCACAACCAGGCTCGTGGGATTTCTCAGCCCAGTCCCCCGTGCCGAACTGTTCGGCATCCCGAGAGTGCGCTGTCGATCGGTCCGGTTGGGCGGCCGGTCCGGACGCTCTGGCCTCCTACAAGGCTCCGGCCGAAGAGCGGCGCTATGAGTGTGCACCGTGCACAGTCGGGTAGGACCCTGCAATCCTTGCTTGCCCCTGGCGTCTACACACCTTGCCACAGCTGCATTGACAACAGGTGTGGCCCCCGCGGCGCAGCGCTACGCACGACCACAGGACGTCGGCGTTGGCTAAAGAGCAGGCGAGTGGGCGAGTGACAGTCTGTGATTTCTGCGGCGGGTATGGTATATCTACGGTGGGAAACACCGGCGCCCGACTAGACTCCACACAAGACACATTGACAGGGCGCCATCCGGAAGCCGCCATCGGGACCCCCTCAAAAAAATGCCACCACCGGCTACATCAGCCCCTCCGGTTGACTACGCGCGCAGCGAGTGGCGGCTAAATTGTCGTTCCCGAGCACTCGCCGTACTCGCGTCGTGAAGTCCGGGGCTCGCGAACATGCCTCACTTCTCTACATACTCACTCACCACCTAGTCTGATACTCTGGTAAATTAAGCGCAGCAGGTGGTCCACTTCCTCCCCTCGGGGTGGAGACGAGAGCGGTGTGTTTCGGAAAAGAGAAGTGGGTTGTGCTGCTGTTATCGGACAACTACCTACTACATTGTACTACTTAATTTTTTTCATTGTCTATCCGCATGCGACCCGTCTAGACGGCGACCGTCCGCAGGTGGCTCTCCCCCAGCCCTCCGCCTAGGCCTTACGTATGCAGCTAAGCGCACCTCGCCCGACGCCAAGTGAGCCACGACCCCGAGTGAGCACGCACGTGGTCTGGCCATAGAAAGTCTAGGATTTCAGCTTCCAAGTTCCTCCTTCGATCCAGCTACCGAAAATGGCTCTGACTTTCCCACTCTCTTCTCTTCCCACGAACCCGACACCTCCCTCCCAATCTCATATCCCCCAACACCTTCCCAAACCTCCAACTCCTTCGACAAAGACGCGATCACCCCACAAACCGTTAAGGTCAAAAATCCCTCCAATCGTTCCGCACGGGGCCCATGATCCCCACTTTTCCTCCTTCCAATCCCGCAGCGGTGACGAAGCACGTCTCTGACTCCCTTCGCCCGTTCAGATAACCTCCTAGCAGCTGCGCGCAAGCAGCCGTGTCCACGGACACAGTGGCAAGATGTCTTCCGAGGCCATGGAAGCGCTCGCAAAGATCCGCGCCGCTCGGCAGGCGAAGCTAAAAAGGCCAACGATACTGGCTCCGCGATCAGCAAGCAGCAGCAGGAGAAGCCCAAGGTTGACAGTGCTGAGGTCAAGGCCCTCGACGAGGTTGAGAACACCAACAAGGGCACGGCCCTCAGCGACATCAGGAACAAGAACAAGGAGGCAGGTGCCATCAGCAAGCAGGAAAGAAGGACAGGAATGCCGATGACGAGTCCGAGGCTTCAATTGCCGCGAGGCGGACAAGAAAGTCCGCGCTTCTCTGCCCGCCTCTGCCTCCACCCGCGGCGCCATCCCTGCCTCGGACGTGGCGCTCGCGCCGCGCCCTAAGGGTGTGGCCCGCTGCTTCGTCAAGGGCGCGGCCACCACCAAGCGCAAGCGCGCCGTCACCGCCGACACCGAGGAGAGCGCGCGAAGGCCAAGAACACCGGCCGCCGTTTGCTCAGGCAACGGGTGCACTGCTGGATAGAAATTCAATAAAAAGGCTTCCGTTTTGATTTGGTTTTGGTTTTGGTTGAGTTTTTTCTCCCCCAACATACTCGTGACAGCCACTGCCCTCCCCCCCTCGCACCCTCTCTGCCCTGCTCTTCTCTCGCGCGCTGGCGCAGGCTCGGTTGCTTTTTTTTGTTCTTTTGGCCCTTTTTGTTCTTGGTTTCTTTGGTTGAGTATGTCTTGACCATGGCTGAATGTAACTTCATACAGCTCGCACCGGATTGGGGCTCCTGGCTCATTGACAGATACATAGGTGCGTATGTACGACCCCGCAATGAGCTGGAGTTGTTTGGTTGCGCTTACATCAGCAGCAGCAGCGAACCGAACCCATCAAGGGTGAGACAAATCTCGAGATCTCACGGAGATAGCTGTCCGAACAGGTGATTGCTCTTGGGGGTGGTCATTAACGGCTCACACCAGGCTGTTGGAGAGTCCTATCCATCACCACAGCGTTTTCTTCCTTTTCCGTTTTCGGCCACAGCAGTTGGGAGTCGGTCGCGCACTCCGTCATCCCATTCGAAGCCCCTCCGCGGGTCGCATAATCGGAAGGAAAGAAAAAAAGAAGAAAAGAGAAAAAGAAAAAGATCTCGACTCAACGCACACCCGATGACTCGTCAACGTTTCTGTTTTTATCCTCCAGAGGCCCGGGCCCTGTTCATCCCGGTTAGCCTTCCATCGCATGTACATATACATAGATGATGGTTTGTACAACGCGCAAAAAGTGATCAGCCATGTGTAGATATGCTTGCAAGAAATTGACACTATGTACAAGTCGAGAAGCCTGAGACCTTGATTTATATATATGTACTACCCAAGATAGAACGCAAAGCGAGAAAAATAACTCCGCGGTAAAAAATAGATCAGCCACATGCATTTCGCCCCACCTCGCCGCTGATCGCCTCTGAACTCAGGACACTAGCTACCGGTATCTAACTATGTATCTAGCTCCCCGCGGGAACTTCTCGTCCCGCAGAACTGGGCAGCTAAAAATACATTCTCCACAACGCGTCTGTGTTTGGCGTTAGAATCTTGCCTTTGAGGGCAACTTGGAAACGATAGGAATTGCAGATGTTTTTTCTTATCCTTTCCTGTCCGCCTGGTGAAAGGCTGGTCCCAGAATACGCGGGCCTCATATCCTGTCCACTAGGAGAAAGCAAATCCCTGGGATTCGCGGGTTGGGTGCACTCTTTCCGCCTGGAGAATGCCGAACCCTAGATCCCTGGGAGTCGCGGGCGGACTGGTTCCCTTTTTCTTTTTCTTCCCTTTTCCTTTTCCTTCCCTTTTCCTTTTCCTTCCCTTTTCCTTTTTCTTCCCTTTTCCTTTTTCTTCCCTTTTCCTATCCGTCTAGTGAAGTCCGACCCAGAATTCGTAGACTTTTTCCCATTTCCTATCCGCTACAAGCCGAACCGCAAACCCCCAGGAGCCGCAGGTGGACCCTGCCCTCGCCCTCCACTTTCTGCCCGCTACATAGGAGAATACCGAACCCAAATCCCAAGGAGTCGGGTGGACTCTTTCCTTTTCCCTCCCTTTTCCTACTCACCCGGTGAACGGGGATCCTTCCTGTGTGCAAAGTCGACGAATGGCAGCGTAGGGGTATGCGAATATCTCGAGTACGCACGTATGAGTACTGGCCGTACGAGCACCCGCGTGCATGTTGTACATACATATCCCATCCGTATGTGTGATTCCACCGAGTACATTTTTATGCACTCTTTAATTATATATCGACGACCTGCAGATCTCCGAGGTGCGCGACACGCCCGACATCGCGATTGGACGTCCCTCGCTTACATGCGATGAGAAACGGGTGTCGAGATGAAGGCCAGCATCCGTGACTGGCTGGCAATGATGGCGGGCGAACTAGGAGTCGAAGCGGCAGATCGCCAAGTCGAGCTGATACCTGAGGGGTGGACAATGCAGAGGTCGGTGACAACCGATAGATAGCCGTCATAGCTCAGACGCCGGAGCAGCCAGACGAGGGAGCGCATATTCGGGGACCCCGGAGCGCTTGGAAACAACCGTCTCCGCAGACCCCCCCATCCCCACGCTCCGGGTATACGTCACCAAAAGGTGCGCTCAAACGAATCCCAAGCCGGAGGACTTGAATGGCTCCGGCCCTTCCTCGGTCTCCGGCTCCCAATTCCAACTCGTAGCCGATAGGATAACGCACGGCACCACGTGGCAAGGGTGGTAACACTCCAGGTTTATGTTTTTTTTTGTTTGTTTCAGGCTTGCCATCACCACCAATCAAACACCTCCAACAGCAGCCCTCCGCAGTATGATATCCACACACTGCCCGCTGCCAAGAAGTTACCCAGCGCCACATTGCACGCCGTCGATGCCCATTATTCAGTGTCAGGGACGCCGTAATAAGGTGATTACGGGATTGGTTCTTGGAGATTCAGGCGAGATTTGGAGATTCAGGTGAGATTTGCAGAACGGAGTGTCCGCCGTTCCCCGGGAGTGGCTCCCAGCCTCCAGCCCGCAGCGGCACGGGAGACTGATATGGCACACTCGTTCGCTCACTGCGCTCGTTGCTAGAGGATCCTACATACCCACACAACTGCTACAACGCTGCCGGCGGTTTCCGGAAGCTGCATGCTTGCCCGACCCGCCCAACCCAGCCAGCCCCACTCCGCTCGTAGGCAGTGGCCACATGCGCGCAAGCGGAACGGCAACGCTGAATAGTTCTATGGGTGGGGAGAGGGTCCTAACGTAACGGCTATTCGCGCATTATACAATCATACATGCGCAGTGGCGTATGCGCGTATATGCGAGAGGCTGTACCGCCTTGCTCCACTTGCGGCGTGAGTATAAAAGCCCCGGAGGTCTGCCAACAGGAGCGCTTTTCTCGCACTGTGACCCACAACCCCCTCGGATCCGCAACGAAGCCTATTCAAATTGCCACCGCCGCCGTGCCGCTTAGCAAGACCAAGATCGAGGTTCTCCACCTTGATTGACCGACGTCCAAGCACCGCTCCTGTCCGCCGCAGCTGGAGTACCAGCGGACCTCGCCCCATCGCAGTCCATAACCTCCACAAGGTGAACTAGCTAACTCCGTCACTGTGAGGATCCCCACTGACAACAACAACAGTCCCCACTCTCGGCTATCCACCATGCCAGCTGCAGCGCCGCCGCCGCCAGAACCACCGCAGATGGCCCAGCGTCTCCGTTATCTCGAAGCCTACCTCGCCGCCCTCGACCGCGCCGTGTCGACGCCACAACAGGCTCCCGCTCGCAACCGCCTCCCTGTGGCCCCGATGGACCGTTACCTGCGACAGGGCGAGAGCGAGGATCCTCCCTTCCTGCCCACACGACAGAGTACCAGCTCCGGCTGAGGTGGCTTCTACAACTGGCGGTTAAACCCGTTTGTCTGTGTTTTGTTTTCCCTTCTTTTCCCCCCTTTTTCACTTCCCCTCCTGCGTGAGGGTTATCGGAAAAGTACGGAGAAGTACGGGCTTGCCCGCGGCAGTTGCTTTCTTTCCAGTTTCCAGTTTTCAGTTCTTTCTTTTATCTCTTGTAAACTATGTTCTGTGCTGTAATGTTTCTCACATCTTACGAGTTTTTGTTGATGACCGTAATTGTAGGAAAAAAGGCGCTGTGGTAAGACACAGCGCTGGACAACACCTCTGCAAGCCCAATTTCTACCCACCAACACTGCCTCTCCACCTGCACAGCCGCGGACGACACGGACCCATGCCGAAATCACGCTGATGTAATTCCCATAGGTCTCATCACTCGGACGCCGATCAGCGTCCGTTGTCAGAGAATCCGATAGATACATGCGTGCTCCTGTACGAAGTGGCAGGACGCAGGCGCCCCCTGTAGACGCTGCGGTACAATAGCCATCTATGCAGCCAAAAAGACTCCCAGCGATTTCATGCCCTCCTCCATGTCTCGCCAAAACCAGATTGCGACCTATCCCTCACCTATGCAGCCAATCTCTCCAGAGAGCGTGAAGGACCCCTGTCGCAGTCAAGAGAAGGAAGAGACAGATATACAGCTGGATGGCAAAGAATTGAACTCGGGAGGTGAGATGGAGGGCGGGGAGGGTGAGTCCCCGCCCACCCCCGGCCACGGGGGACCAGCCACAAACGGAGGTTGCGGAAAGGTGACATGAGGAGAAAGGGAGTTGGATGAGTCCCCGTCGGCGTGCCCGACATCCTAGCCAACGCTCCTCCGCGGCGCATGAGCTGTAAATGGTTGGGCCACTGTGCACCCACACGCCGAAAGCACATACATAGTGCATTCAGCGAAGGGAGGTCCCCCACGCTGGCTGCTTACCCTTTCGCCGGCGGTGTACACTGTTGCACGATGGAGGAGTCTGTAGGCAGCGCTGTGTCCAGTTTGTACACAGTGATGGGCTGTGGAAGACAATATGGTACGGAACATGGGTTGCGGGTTCGGTTTGTTTACCCCAGTGCTGGGTTTCCTTATTTGTTGCTGTTTTCTTTTTTTCTTCTTTCTTTTTATACATGCAACCCCGGGCGCCCCCCGCTGCACGTACATGCACCCGCATAGCCACAGCTTTGCCGCTCCGCGCCTTCAATCAAAAAGCCATTCCGCTCGTGTCGCATCGTGGTCGTGATCGGCGCTCGTTAGGCAACAGTCGTGAGTTCCTCTCCTCCAATATGACAGCCCATTTTGCGTTCAGTACACCGCAGAACTCATCACCATCTTCGCAGCATCTCCGCAACCAGCGCAGGCCCCCCGCCAATTACGAGGATTACCGTGCACCTTACAAAACAAGTCCGAAGCTCCTCGCGCACATTGCCCCACGCAGTCCCTTGTTATACCGTGATAGATATCCATGTCCTGCTCTAACTACTAACGGCGCCTCGCGTAGCATTCGCCACGTGGGAAAGAATGAAAGAGAGGAAAAAACGAAGCGAGTTCCCAACCCCATCCCACCTCCGCCTTTGACCGGGACCCAACCATGCATTTTGTACGATCCGGGAAACTTTTCAAGCGGCCATGACGCTAGGCCCAAAAAAAAAATAAGTATGTGCTTGCGACAAGTAGATAGGTAGGCACGTGTGTACCAACAATTCCTACTACTACCACCACCGCCATATCCAAACCAAAATCTTCCAAAGGATACGAACTATTCGAAGGAGCTGCTTTTTCAGTTGGAAAAACCTGTTGTTTTGTCGGCGGATCAGTTCGACGAAGTTTGGCCATTGTATCGGTGTGCAATATCTACACGTTTCGAAATAAGAATATACAGCAGAACGGAGCTGTACAAGTTGAGCACGGGGAATGTCGTTTGAGAAAAAAAAAGCTGGAGATCTAGTAGTAGCCAACCACGAGTCGATGATAATCCGATCAAACGCAGAGCCCGCAATAAAGATCAGTGTTCGGTTACCGTCATATCGACGCGTCAAATGACCGGACTGCATCCTACCGTTACCATCGAACGTAAGACTGAACATTACCACGGTCACGATTTTGAAACCAGCTGCATGCTGAAAAAGTCAAAGTTTGTACAGGAGCTGATCGCCACGGAAGCCGAGAAGAACTATTCCGCAGCTCAGATTTTCAGTGTTTTGCGCGGTGCTGGTTCGGAGGAAGGATGCCCAAGGCTAGCTAGGAGAGGAAGGTGGTGGTTTATAAAGATGTATGAGCTCATTAATTTGTTTAAATATAAAATAACTGACATTTTAAAATAATTAGTAACGAAGCTCATAATGCATGACGGGGAAAACGACTTGACTCTCGTCTTTTACAACCTGGCACCGGTCTTGGAGAGGATATAACTCAAGCACGGAAGCTACTCGATGACGAAAAGTGGCTATTTGAAGAGTTTCAAGTGGAAGACGAAAAGAAGGGACGCATTGGGGATTAGTCTTCGAAGAACCGACCAGAATACAAATACAACAACGCGGCTATCTTACTCAGTTTGGCTCTACCCATAAAGTCAGCAAATGCAAGCACAATATGTCCCCCCTCCGTTAGAGATAAACACGGAGTTTGGATCCAAGCAGCACATTGCGTCGTTGACCGAGAAGAGAGTGGAGTTATCACCAAAGCTTTGGGTGCACCGAAGAGTTGGTGTTCAGGTAGACGTCTACAATGACACTCCGAGAATTCAAACTAATTAAATAGGCTTGCCCGTCACTGCTATCTTCCATGCCGACACATTTTTCAGTTGGACACCGAGATGAAGGTATTAACACCTGATGTTTGGCCCTGGTATATTCATTTGTACGATGAGCTTGGAACGGCTGCGTGCGAGGCGATTGGATCGGTAGCGGTGGAAGGTGCTGGAGAAGCACCAGTACAGGATAATGGACGGATCGAGGCAATTCTGGATCTTCGTGTCATCGAAGAACAACTACTACATATCACGTACGGCATGCATGAGTTGATAACTGGATGGGGGAAAACCAATGGAAGGGTTATCGGCAACAGGAAGTTACTCGGGCTTGGATGGAGGAGGTTAGGGAAGCTGTAGCACCATTGGTAAATTCACGGGCGAAGGAAATTTTAGAAAGGCATAGACCGTGGGAATTGTAAATACTTTTCTTTTTAAAATAATTGTACAAAGGCAGACCGAGGAGTTGTAAATGTTCTTAAAGAAATAATTGTACTATGGATCGAGTAATCACTGCGAACGAGGGGGTGCTGCGCTGGTTTGTGTTGGAACAGGCGACGAGGATTCGACTATCTACCTAGTCGTGTTGTGCCACACGCTAAATCCTAGCGTCATGGCCGCTTGAAACCTGAAAAGGATCATATGTATGTACGTACTACATAGTTACGCCGAGACCAAGCGTAACATGTATGCAGCCATGTGGGACAGGTACGAGTGGCTGCCACGTGGTAGCATGTGAGCGCGGAGTTGCTGTTCGCAGTTGTGGGACTTATGTAGGGGGAGGGGGGGTTGGAGAGATTAGATATTCCTGGTGGGTGGTCGAGAGCGCGTGGTTTCCACATGGCGCCCACATGGCAGTATCCAGCCACCCGCATCCCTGGCTATGTGTGTACATACATAGATACATATGACATGTACGTATTATGTGTAGCGGAATATGTGAGTCGATTGGCTGTGCTTTTTGTTGGGGAGAAAAGGGGGCCGGGAGTTATCGGTCGCGCGAAACCTGAAAACAAAAGAAAAGAAAAAAGAAAAGAAATAGAATGGGGTCTGGCACGAAGGGGGGGTCTTGTACCAAGAGCTGAAAAGTGGTGCCTCACTGCCGTTGCGGACTGTGGGCACAGATAAGCACTGCAGAAGTCTATATTAGGAGCGCATTAAGCCAGACACAATTAAACGAGTGAGCGGTCATGGCCGGGCCATGTGGGGAGAAAAAGTCGTGCCTCACCCTCCGCCCACCCACTCAATATTCCGTCGCCGCTCCTCCGGCATCGATGACAGCTTGCAACCCCGCAGGTATACTCTCTACCAATGCATCTAACCTTTCCTCTGTGATACCCCGAGCCCAACACACGGCTAATACAATTGCAATACTTCCAACATCCGCTGCTCGTCCCCATATCTCGCCTAACTCCGTCTCCACTCCAGAGCCTCCATCCCGTTCAACTTTCTGCAGGTTTTGGCATACCTTTTACGCCCTGGAGCGCTATCCTCTTGCACAATAGCCCTTCCGTATTCCTCGCAACACTGATGCCAAAACGGCACAAGAGCAGGCTCAGGGACCATTCATACATAGGTTGCGGAGTCGAGTAGTCCATTTCAATGCAGATTGCCTCCCAGATCAGACGTCTAGTACGGGAGTCGCGGGTGATAAAGGCAACGAGACACGCCTTCTCTTCATCTTCGAATATCGGAGGTCTGCCGGATCGTTTCCGGTTCGAAGGAGTGTTTTGCTGGCTATAGCGGTGGTATATTTTTGAGGCCGTTCGAACTTCGATGATCGATCTGGAGCTCTCTTCCTACTTGCCTCCAGCTCCATCTGGCATGTTCACTTATTGAAACAACCCGCTTAAGCTTCTCAGCTTCTGTTCGTCCCGGGTGGTTTCTCGGTGCCTCACTCCACCTACCAGATCACAGACTCCCTTCTACCTCATAGCCGAGTATTTCGTGCAACGATGACTTCGCGTGGGTTTAGCGGTGGCTTTTGACGGCGGACGGGCGGCGAACGGTTGACGATGTCGACGAAGCCCGACGTCCGCCCCCACCCACAGCCCCTCATTACGCCAACCCCCCAGTCCGCCAAGCACCCTCTATTAAGCACCCTCTATTAAGCGCCCATAGTGGTGGTGAGGCAGCACTTACCATTCACCCGTGTACGTAGTGGTGGGAAGGCGAAGTTGTGCATGATACGATCGGAAAAGCGGCCGATTTGCGGACGTTGGTAAACCAACAGGCGTGTGCAGTAACAGGTTGCTTTTATTCTACGAATCAGGCAGATCTGATGTTGGAATCCGGGTTGAGATGCGCAATATCATTACTCAATAACAGAGCTCGACGGTTTGCTCCACGGTTTGCATCTCTCCCCCCAGGCCTGGGTGATGGAGCTGGAGAGACAATTGACGGAAGAAGTGAGCTTGGCAAGCGACTAACGACCCAGCTGGGACCAGATGGCGCTAGTGACCGAGAGCGTACTGTGGTATGTGAGGAGAAGCGTTACAGGTTGAGATTACGGTGGATGAACGGAAGGTGGCGAAGGAAGAGGTAGAGGCAGTCAGAGATGGGTTGACTCTATGGACGGATGGATCACGTACTGAAGGTGATGCGTGTGGCCTTGCTGTCGTGTGGAGAAAGAATGGAGGAGCATGGAAAGGACACCAAGTCCACTTGGGATGCAACCAGGAGGCATACGATGCAGAGTGTGCTGCGATCGCCAGAGACTACGTGATTGTCGCGATCGTCGGAAACAACAACGGGTTTCAAAAATCACGATTTCCACGGACGCACATGCTGCGATCAAACGGATGCAGACCTTGGAGTTTGGCCCTGGACAGATCTTTGCCCTGCAGGAATTCTGGCAGAAATTGACTGTCCGGTGGACATCCAATGGCGTCCTGCCCATGAGGAAATTGAAGGCAATAAGAAAGCGGGTGAATAGGCAAAAGTTGCTGCAGATCAACCACACGAGCATGGTTTTTTTTTGTTTAATCATACTCGCATTCAGCCTATCTAGACTATGGCAGCGTACATTTTATCCGCTTTTCCCGTCCGCTGTCCGCACGGTGGCGGCACGTTGCAAGTTCCCCTTTTTTCCTCCGCCCAGGCCCGTCCCAAGACGATAAGATGCGCACTAAGAAAATCACAAAAGAAAGTAACAAAGGAAACGTGGCCATCCCCTAATCCTCGTCCGCCGATGCTATGAGGGAAGGCGTGGGCAGGAACAGGCTACAGCGGCAGTTCCTCCCCGGCACCCAATTCCCCCGCAGCACCCAGCTCCTCCGCCTCCGCCTCCCGTTCCTCTTCCCACTCCCGGCGCTCCCGGAGCTCCCGCACACGAGCATGGTGTGGAATGGCTCACCATTGACAACCTGCCGAGAGGTATGCCCCCTATCTCCTTGGCACCTCCCCAGACAGGTGGCAGAGAAGAAATTGAAGGAAGCGAAGGGTTGGGTCTGCTCACGGATAACTAACCCGAGCTACAATGTGAAGTACCGCTAGTGGCGGAAGAACTGACCAGATCCAGTACCAGCAAAGGCACAGAAGGGTACGCATCTCGCTATTACCAACTGAAGACTGGACATGCCCTTACAGGTCTGTACTTGAAATCGATCGGAAGCCAAGATGATACGTGCTGGTGGTGCTATGGAAGGAAGCCAGATCACAGACCAAGCGCGGACGGTATCGTTTCCGAATTGTCGATCTGTTCGCAGGCAAACGCTGTACTGAGGCGATACTCACGTTTCTGAAAACTACCGATGTGGGACGGGAGGCCAGAGAAGAGGAATAGGGAAAGAAGTGATAGCTTTGTGGAGGAGGAGGATGAATCGGTGAAGGCGGAAGCAGAATTGGTGGAGGGGAAGGAAGATGATGATTTGTTGTAGGAGTGTCGTTGTTGACTAGGCAAATAGGGCCAAAGGGAGAGCCCCATAGCTAGACCTGCGGACGGATATGGGTTGGTGTTGTTGTTGGCGTTAGCCGTAGTCTTGACAGGCTTTTAGGCGCGAAATAAAATTGATGTCCCCCGTGTACAATGTCTAGGGACGAATCCGCATCGCGTGGTGCGGGCGTCAACGTTTCAGCCCGCACATACGTTCCTGTTGTGTTAGCGCCAGACAAGTCTCGGAATACGACATCGCTGTCCCCGAGCGAGAAAGAACGCGGGAGAAACCGACCGAGATAAATGCAGGGCTACACTTTGACGGACCAGCAGGCGGTGCGGCCGCGGAGACTGGCCGAACGTTCCGGCGTAAATACGGCCCGCACAAGCCTTGATGGTGGGGAGTAGACGGAGGCGGGTATACATAGGCGCTCCGACCCCGACTCCGCACGAAGCACTGGCCATGTACAGACACCACGGCCACAACGAGTCGGCAGATGAGCGGGAATAGAGGGCTGTCTCGAGCTGGGCTTTGTACTCTATGCTACTGCACGCGTCAATGCAGCGATACATATGTCTATCGCCAGGGTTGAGAACGGGCGGGCAGGGCGGGCGTGGAGGATTCATACGGTGTCACTCATCGGCGGCTTCACAAAAAATGATTCGGATACCATCGCGGCGATGCGGACAATAAAAGACAAAGCGAAACAGGAACCCGAAAACCGTGTACACCGTGACCTAGATACATTGCATGCGGCCGATGAATAGAACCAGAGGGGAAAAGTCGCAGTGAGCCCCCAGTCCTACGAACTTTCCGTCACCGATTTGAGACCCTTTCACTCAGGCGAGCGTCGGACCCCA
>Ga0307516_10003056_pt1 | contig 21844 bp, 26 predicted proteins | sample 19_EM_MG_FD_203310 | JGI IMG/M metagenome (GOLD analysis project Ga0307516, IMG submission 203310) | Populus trichocarpa ectomycorrhiza microbial communities from riparian zone in the Pacific Northwest, United States - 19_EM | ecosystem: Host-associated > Plants > Roots > Unclassified | place... | reverse complement strand
TTGCGACGTGGTGGCCGTCTGTTGGCATTGTGACGGGTGCATTTCTGATTTCATCTGGAACCCGGCGGTGGAGCCTGAGTGGAGCACCGTCCCACACTCGTTGCAGAGTGGAGCCATCCATCAGGCTAGGCGCCTGACCACCTTGTCCCAAAGCGGCTGGAGTCATGTCTGTATGCTATTTTTACAATCTCTCCCTGGTGATGACGGCTGATGACGGCCTCAGCATCATGCGAAAGACACTCGAAAGGTATGGCTGAAAAGGCGCAGTCGGCCCGTTTTCCTAGCCTTCGAGCAAGGTGCTGGCATCGGGTATGCGATAACCCCTGTACCGAAACAAACTGCAAAATAGCCGGCCGCCACTCGGTGGGACTTGCGGTCGATCGGAAGGCCCGCTTTTGTCACATCTGAAGATGTTTGGACTTGGTTGCTGGATATCGATTACTCAGGCGATCTCCTCTGGTCATCCGGGCGGGACAAGGATCTTGTATATCTGCTGTCGATTTGTTGTATTCTGGCTGATAGAGAGCGAGTTCCCCTGTGACCTGGTTCCCACAAGGTTACAGTTCATATTTGATGATCTTCGCCTGACTTATCCGTGTTGACCTTCTTTTTCGAATCTAGTTCGCGAGAGCTCGGGGGAGGACTATTCTCCAGTGACATCATCAGGCACTGAGTGCCAAACGATCCCCACATGAACCCACATCGGTCGAGTCGCTCAGCTGATTTTATAGTGGCGTCATGCAACCAGTACTCGATGTCGTGGAGGCCTTTCCTGCCGCGGAAATGCTACTCTAACTCGGTTTCTGAATTGTCAACTCGGTGGCATTGCTGGGCCCAAGGCCTTATTTCTTGTCGGGTCCGATGTGCCTTTCCTGATGACTCCAAGGTCAAGCCTGATCAAGAATATGAACGAGTAGTCGCCAATCCGGCCCATCGATATCATGACAATAATATCCACCGTCCTCAATAAACAGGGTGCGTGAGTCGTGATTCAAGTTTCTGATCAGACCTTTCGCAAGATATATTTGGAGACCCTTCGATGAAAACATTCCCGGCAGTCAAGTACTTATACTTGTATGTGCGTCGGATTCATTTTGCCTTTCTTGTCGCCCAACTTGTCGCTTACTGGGTGCATAGTTTGCATATATGCCGGATCGCGCCGCAGTGGCAGGTCTGTTCCGTTTTCGCCCTCGATTAGGCGTCGGTCGGGATCGGGACCTTTGGCGTCGTTCCTCATGATTTCGAATTTAAAACTACTATGAATAAAGCATTGAGGGTGCTGGACTATGCACGCATGGTCAGTGACCAGTGAGTCAGCTTCTTATCTATTTCCCTGGTAAATAAATGAATTAACCCTTGGGGTCCCCTTCCAGTTCAATTGACTTTTTCCAATAATGATCTGGGTTCGTATGGCATTCTGTTAAACGGAGGTTCCTGTGGTAACATAATGTGACCACAGGAACCTCACTGGATTTCAGTTACCGTAGTTCGGTTGATCTAGATTATTGATCCTTGTTGGCCTGCTCATGTACAATGCTACAAAAACCGGGATCCACTTGATCGACGAGCAGAAAAACGTGTTTAGGTGGTCCAGCGAGCAGGTCTGAGCAATATTCTGCGTGGAGGACGAGGACATCGTCGGGCCGTGGGACCGTCAAATCACGTGCGCCCGAGTTGCTCAATGCTCACCGATCGGCCGTTGATCGGCCGGTGTCTCTTTAAACTTGCCATCGCTCATCCTCTTCCTCTCTAATCCATAACAAACAAAATGGTCAAAGCTGTCGTTCTTGGAGCTGCTGGTGCGATGTTTTGGCCGGATTAAATTGTCTCTTATCATCTGATCATATCTTTCCGATCTAGGCGGTATCGGCCAACCTCTCGCTCTCCTCTTGAAGGCCAACCCCCTCGTCAGTGAGGTATGCATATAATCCCGGATATATGATCAGGATCTGACTCTTGCGGTTTGCATAGCTCGGGTTGTATGATATCGTTAATACACCAGGCGTGGCTGCCGATCTATCTCATATCGCGACCCCTGCCAAAGTCGAAGGCCATCTCCCTCCTAATGACGGTTTGAAGAAGACCTTGATCGGGGCAGATGTTGTTGTGATCCCTGCGGGTGTTCCCAGGAAACCCGGTGTACGCTTACCTTTTTTCCTATTCAAACTTCCGAATGAATTTCATGCGAATATATGCGTAGATGACAAGGTGAGATCGCGTTTACGTGACGTCTGTGATGTTTCGGTGTGGTTGACCGCGTGAATGATTGCGAACAGAGACGACTTGTTCAAGGTTTGTGCCCTCTTTACGTCATAGACGCCTTGGGCGCGACCCTGACGAGGATGTGAACACGTTGTAGATTAATGCTGGGATTGTCAAGGACCTGGCCACAGGAATTGCGACAGTTGCTCCCAAGGCGCTTGTTCTCGTAATTTCCAACCCTGTGAACTCCACAGTCCCCATCGTTGCGGAGGTCTTCAAGAAGCACAACGTCTATGATCCTAAGCGCATCTTTGGTGTGACCACACTGGACGTCGTCCGTGCATCGACTTTTGTGGCGGAGATTTTGGGCGACCTCTCCCTCTCAAAGGAGGTTGTGGTGCCTGTCGTTGGTGGCCACAGCGGGGTCACAGTATGTTGCGGAACTGCTTTATATTGAAAGAGTTGCTGAGTCACTCGACGTTAGATTGTTCCGCTTCTTTCTCAATCATCCCACCCCCTCCCAGCGAACATCTCCACCACGGATTACGAGGCTCTCGTCACGCGCGTCCAGTTTGGTGGAGATGAAGTAGTGAAGGCCAAGGATGGCGCTGGGTCTGCGACATTGTCGATGGCGTATGCTGGCGCTGAATTTGCAGGCAAAGTGATCCGCGCATTGAAGGGTGAGAAAGGCCTGGTTGCACCTAGTTTCGTCAGCCTGTCTGCAGATGCTACTGGAGGCGCTGAGTTGGCGAAGGAGCTTGGAACGGAGATTGAGTTCTTCTCGTCTACCGTCGAGCTCGGTGTAAGTCTTTGTTCCTAGATCTGGCATTGCTTGTTTGCTGAGAATTGTTATGCAGCCTCACGGTGTTGTCTCGATCAAGCCTCTAGGTAAAACCACGGAGGCGGAAAAGCGGCTCGTCTCGGCTGCAATTCCGGAACTGAAGACAAGCATCGACAAGGTATGTGTAGTGCTAAAAACCCTGTAGTGCTGATCCAACGAAATGCACATTCGTTAGGGTGTCACCTATGTTTCTGAATTCTACAAAAAGGAGGAGGAGGCGTCTAGATTGTGAAATGTCGAAAAGTAGATTGTTCTTGTGTTCAACAGAATGTATTACGTAGAAGTAAATGGGGCCGAAATACCAGTGATCACGTAAATGGAACGAACACATGATGGTGGCGTGGGAATGTTGCTTGCTGATTGCCAGGTCACAAGGTTTGTGGTCACGACTGTCGTGACTTTCACGTTGCCCCAACCCCCCCCCCGTGCCCCTGCAGCTCGTACTCTCCGAGCGGGATTAGGACTCTCAGTCTCCCGCTGCAACTGCCTGGGACCATAGCGCAATTCTTGGAGATCATTCCTGTATTTTTGCCCATTGAAGTACGATTTCACTTTTTCACCTCCGGTTTTACCTATCTCGTGCGCCGACTGCTCAGGTAGGCCGGCGCGTCCCGTTGGACGGGAAAGCAATTTACCTACGCAAACCTAAAGGTCTTCTGAATCATCCATCTTCATGGCCCCCGCTGTTCCAGCCAACCACGATCCAGTCTTGTCTCACAATCCCGCCAACCCGTCTTCCCAGCAGACATCACAGCATCAGCCCGGAATTCAGGGCCCCGCATTCTCTCCGGACATGAGCATGCAATTAGCAAACCTCGATTCCGCCCAAATCATCAATCTTCTGCGTAGCTTGCCAGGGTTCAACAAGGTAATTTCTTCTTCTCGGGTTATCTTTCTCCCCTTCCCTTGTCCCGACGATCTATTCTCGCGACCAGTCCCGCTTACGCGCCTCGAAAACTTGTGATCGTTAATTAGTCCACACGTGACTATCGCGACAAGCACGAGTGTTGTCGAGGCAGTCACGAGCAGGACTCCCTCCGATTCCGACACCTAAAGAGTTCTCGAATACTTACTTCTCATCACCCTAGACCAATGAACCAGGAAATCTCAAAGAAGACGCCGCACAAACGCTTCAAGACCTTTCCCGAGCTCCCTACCAAGCTGCTGGCCAACACCCCTATCCAGTTCCAGGTATTAACGACCCTGGCCCATCCTCACATCCCCGAGGCCCGCCAAATCTGGGACAACTATCTGCTTTGGCCATGACTGCAACTCCTGCCACTGCGGCGGCAGCAGCAGCACAGCGCGCTGGTCAAACCCAAGAGATGGAGGAGGCGAGTGAAGACGATCATCGTGGCCAACAGAGTGGAAGCCCACCCTTACAGGAATCCCCCGCGTCTGCTCCGTCCTCTGCCACGACGAGACGGGGAGGCAGAAGTGCAACGATGGGCAGCGACGAATGGAGTCGACAACGCAAAGATAATCATGTCAGCTGATTCTGCACTTGCTTCACCGTTGGACCTTTTTTTGATGTTTCTTTGACATATCTAGAAAGAGGTAGAGCGCCGTCGCCGAGGGAACATCAACGAGGGTATCAACGAGCTTGGACGAATTGTACCGAATGGGAACGGCGAGAAGGCGAAAGGCGCCATCCTGGCCCGCGCCGTCCAGTATATCCATCATTTGAAGGAAAACGAGGCTCGAAATATTGAGAAATGGACCCTAGAAAAGCTGCTCATGGATCAAGCCATGGGTGACCTGCAAACCCAGTTGGAGGAGTTGAAGAAGGCTTGGGAAAACGAGACCATGCAGCGGATGAGACTTGAGCAAGAGTTGGAAGCAATTCGGGGCCAGAATGTTGCTCTCCTCGCGGCCAACAAGGCAGGGGCAGCGAATGGACCAGCGCAAATTCAACATCCACAGGCTCCTGCGAGGCCGGAGGGTGAGACGCTGAAGAGGAATGGAGACGATGCAGAGTCTGGAGAGAAGGATGGAAAGAGGCAACGAACCGGATAAAGTCATGGGTCGGGTTGGTGTGGTCTGCTTTTTTGTTAGCCGTCAGATATTCTCTCTCGTGTTATCTGTGCATATATATCTCATATCGTCTTCGTCACCTTTCTATGTAGATATTTGGGCACTCTTGTGTGCCCCATTTTTTTCGAGTCTTTGCTTCTCTTTCTCGGACGGTTATAATAATGTGTATACAACCTCTATTACTTGATGTACATGTCAGCGCAGGAGTGATGAGTACTGATTCTGGCTCTCTCGTTTGTTTTCAGGCCGCCTCCACCGATCGCGAGACAATTGGCGTTGGTTCCACCACCATGTCCATCGAGACCGCTGCACATTCAAATGCGAGGCCGCCAGTTGATGAGAGAGTTTACTCGTTAACCTCCAAGGAGGCCATGTTTTTCAAATCCCAGACTGGCATCGGTGACGAAGAAACTTTGAAACAATGGCAGATCCTCGCCGTCTAGAAGAAGGCTTATGATATGAACACCAGAACTATAGCTAAATGCAGACATAGACCTTCAATAGGTCCATCGTCATGCCTGTATCTGGTCTTTTAGCTTTGGAACCCACTTCATCATCTTCATCGTGCTCACGGCATTCAGGATGAAGATTGCGCGAATGCCCGTTTATCCTTCGGTCATTGAGCTATCTCGAGTGCCTCCAGATGCCATGCTACTCGACATTGGATGTTGAACTTGCTGTGAGGCATGCCACATTTATCGTATATATGCATAACTCATGCACCTAGTTGGAAACGATGCGAGGAAGGCGGTAGCAGACGGTTGGCCCGTACGGAATGTCATCGCCTCTAACCTCTGCCAAGGTCTGTCGGCGGCTTCCTCTCTTTTCTGGAATTGAACCAGCCTTCTGGGACTTTGGATATGAATTGTTCCCCGAGACTTTCCCCGCTGCCTTCCTGGCCGGCGATGTCTTCGACCCGACTTTCCCAAAGAGCCATTTTCCGAGTTGCCCACTAGTCCACGTCCTGTTAATTCCTTGACATCTCTCACTCTGGGGAGAAACCCATTTTTGTGTGATGTTGTCGTCTCAGGAGGCCGCGCCTATGCAAGACATACTAAGCTATACGATTTTGTCTGATGTGGAGAAACCCATATCACCCTGCTCTTATGGTCGGTTACAAGGCTATAGGGGAAGGGCACATTTAGTGCATGAGTAATTACTATATAACATTGATGCGGTGAATAGGTCATTTGTTCTGCAAAGCTACAATTTCGTGTCGTGCCTTGGACGTCGTCGGAACCGCCGCGGGTTACTTAACCTATCCTAACCTATCCTGTCGTGACGCTAATTATCATTGTGACTCGCAGTCTGAACTAAATCGTTGAACGGTTGTGCAGTGTATCTCACTGTATCGTCTTCACTACATGTAGAGTCTTTTGGGTATCCCATTTTTCTCTCTGATTCATTTCTTTCTCCGACGGTCATAACGTCACTGGATTGATGACCAACTCGGGCTGCGCCTCCACCGATATCATGGACAATCGCCGTTTCCTCTACCCTCATCAGTACCATGTCTATCGATACCGTTGCTTTTCTCAATTCGAGGCCGCCGGTCGACGAGGGAGTCTACTCGTTAACCTCTGAGGAGGCCATGTTTTTCAAGTCCCAGACCGGCATCGATGACGATGAAACCTTGAAACAGCATATCCTCGCCGTCCAGAAGAAGGCCCACGAGGCACGTAAACACCAGAAATATAGCTCAATGCAGACATATACCTTCAATAGCTCTATCGTTATCCCTGTATCTGGGGCTTTGACTTTACCAAGTATGCAATTGCAACCCAATCGGTCGTCTTCGTCATGCTCACGATTCGGCATTCAGGATGCAAATTGCGCGGATGCCCGTTTATCCTTCCCTCCTTGAGCTATGTCGAGTGCGCCAAGATGCCATACTGCTCGACATTGGATGTTGCTGTGAGGCATGCCACATTCCTCATATATATTCATAACTCAACCCTTTTATGATCATGTCTAGTTGGGAACGATGCGAGGAAGGCGGTAGCAGACGGTTGGCCCGTCCAGAATGTCATCGCCTCTGACCTCCGCCAAGGTCTGTCGGCGGCTTCCTCTCTTTGCTGGAATTTATTTAAACATGCAAACTTGACAGCCTTCTGGGACTTTGGACATGAATTATTCAGAACAACACCCGAGACGTTCCCCGCTGCATTCTTGGTCGGCGATGTCTTCGACTCGACTTTCTTATCGTCCAGAGAGCCATTTACCCAATTGCCCACTTCTCCCCGTCCTGCTAACCTCAGTTCCTTGACATCTCTCATTCCTCTTCAGGGTCATGTTTCTGCTATATTCGCGGGCGCGTTCTTCCACCTATTTGGGGAGGACCAACAACTGGAACTCGCGCGACGCCTCGCGGCGTTGTTGTCTCCGCTACCAGGATCTGTTATCTTCGGTTCCCAAGTCGGGAGACGGGAGAAAGGGTTACGACCAGCGTGGGGTTCGGGTTCCAGAGAGGCTCGGATGTATGTTCATTCACCCGAAAGCTGGAAGGATCTCTGGGAGGGTCAGGTCTTCGAGAAATGTTCCGTCAAGGTGGAGGCTAGACTCCACACGGTGGAAAGGTTTGACCCCACAGGAGAAACGCATATCACCCTGCTCAGATGGTCAGTTACAAGGCTGTAGGGAAGGGGACATTTAGTGCGGATCTTGTCGACACGGACGGGAAAGCAGTTTGGGCTGGATCATATATGTATCAAGCGACGTTGCAGACCAATACCCGCCAAACTCCCAAAGATCACAGTTTACAGTCAGCTGTCCCTCGGGACGTTGATCATTTCACAAGTCGTGGCGAAGGGAAGCGCGAATTTTTCGGCGCATATTTACGGCTTAGTACTATCTTCTTTTGCCATTGCCAACCATCATCTCGAGTGAACTCAAGTTGTCTTCCTAGGCGCGTCAGGATTTACCACTGAAGATGAGATATTGGGTACGAAATCGGAAAAAATAGCTCAGTGCTCCGGGTCATTCGCGCCTCAGTCGTTCGGGTTGTACAGAATGTCGGACTCCAAAATCCCCCCATGATCAGCCGAATGTTTCGTGATCAGGGCTCCCGGCCGAGAGTCTGTGCGATCACAAGCCAAACGCGCGCCATGATGATTCTTATGTCGGGGACAGTCTGACAGACGACGTCGACTCTGCCTGGATCTCAGTCTCGCTCACTAGGTAAGACTCGGAGGATCTATCCCTCAGGCTCAAGTTGGCGCTCGTCACCTCACGTAATCCGAATGTATCACATCAGATGCTTTGTAACTTACGTACATTGTTGGGCCGTTCGCGAAGTACGTTGGAATGTCTGTTTCCTCCTGCAGGCCGAAAGTCCGACAGAAGGTACCCCTCAAACTCAACCATCATGCCCAGAGTAATTCGCGCCTCAGTCGTTCAGGCTTGTACAGAAATATACGCTTTGGACCTCACTCTCCTCAAACTCGAGCGCTTGACTCGTCTTGCCCGCGAACGAGATGGATCTCAGCTCTGTGTATTCCCTGAAGCCTTGTATCTTATACTCCTATTCGTGCCTCGTGTCCATTTGACTCTCACATTTACGCAGCATTGGCGGCTATCCCAAATACTCAACGTTCGGTACAGTTGTTGGAGAACGCAGCGATGCAGGACGCGACGAATATGCAAAGTATTTTGCTGCCGCCATCGACATTCCCTCCTCTGCCATCACGCGGATGGAGGAAGTGAGTCGTGAAACTAGCGTGTTCCTTGTTGTCGGCGTCGTTGAACGCGCTGGTGGCACGCTTTACTGCACCATCGTATTCATCGACCCAATTGAGGGGTACATGGGAAAACACCGGAAGCTAATGCCCACTGGAACAGAGAGGCTCATCTGGGGCCAAGGCAACGCCTCCACACTTCCAATTATTGAAGCAGATTTTGGGACTGCTGATCAACCCCTGAGTGCCAAAATATCGGCGTCGATATGTTGGTGAGTGCTTTAAACCCCGTCCTTTTTCACCCTATAAATCACATCGTAAATGTAGGGAAAACTATATGCCTTTGTGTAAGTGTCTTTCGTGCTAGGAGGCATATTCATCCTAATAATAATAGTGCGTACCTTTTACTATAGTCTTGGTACACAGCTTTATTGTGCCCCGACGGTGGACTCGCGTCCAGAATGGCAAAGCACCATGCAGCACATAGCCCTCGAAGGTCGTTGTTTCGTCCTTGCCGCCTGCCAGTTTGCACAGGCCAGTAATATTATCTGAGGTCCCTCAGCCGATATTCTCTTACCTACCTTTATTTTTTGACAGGAAAAGGACTACCCAGATGACCACTCTTTCCCACCTCATGTAGAACGGGATCCCAATAACGTGATGATTGGCGGAGGCAGTGTCATCGTCAGTCCTCTAGGGAAAATCCTGGCTGGCCCCTTGCGTGGTAATGAGGGCATTTTGTCGGCTGAATTGGACCTCGACGACATTGCGAGAGGAAAATTCGATATGGATGTGTGTGGGCATTACTCTAGAGATGACAGTGAGTACTGAAAACTGTCGATTTCTGGAAGTTTGACTCAGTCACTCAACTTTAGTATTCCAACTGAAAGTCAATGCCTAATAATAGTGTTAGGTCGTGCCGTTTTTGTGTGTGTATCCTCGCACTCCCCCACCTAACTAGGCTTTCTCGAGCAATCCCATCCTCGAATAAGATGTTCGTCAATTCCTCGCGAGAGGAATAATCTTTCTACACCACAATTCCATCATTGAGAAACTTTCCCTCAGCCTTCAGCAAGATCCCCATGTCCTTCTAGAGGATATGGTGGAATCTATGAGAGGCTCGGCCTTCAACCGTCAAGTATACCCTCCTAAGTATCATTCTTCCTATTCGCAGAAAAATTATTCTCAAGTGATCCAGATAAGGCAAAGGATTGAATGGCACTTGAGTATACGAACAGCATAAGACCCGTATTGGTATATTTTCCAACTCCTATTTACTTCGATAACAACGTCCGGGGAGACGAGGCATTCCGTGTATAGCGAGAGAATTCATCGTTCAATGAAATTGTCCCCGTCGAGGTTGATATGGAAACTGGTGACCTGTGGAAGATATGCTCCCGCCGCGAGATCTAAAATCCACACCTCGTCATAAGCCATGGCCCCGTCGTAGCCTCCAAACATGAACAGACGACTATCGGCCAGGATCGTCGCATGATATCCACGATTGGAAGGGCGTTTGCCGTATGTTGGTCGTTTTTCATATTGCAGGGATACTGTTCAAACAATGTGAATCACAAATCGTGAATTGTGAACCGGGGAACGAAATGGCGCACTCAGATTGAAGGGTATCAGGTCAGAGCAGTAATTTGATTGATCAAATCCACCTGTGATGAACAAGAACGAGCCGACTTGTGTTGCGCAGTGTGCTATGCGCCGGCGAGCCATTTCGGGATCGACTCTGACTTGTTTCCATTCTCCGGTTTCTAGCAGATGATTGAAGCAACCACCTTAATAGATGGAAGAGAAGAGCATACCGAGATTAAGAAGCCAGACATCATCGAACAGCGTGATCCCATCGCTCCCTCCAATCACAATCATGACATGCCCCACCAGATTTGCCGTATGATATCCCCTACACTTTGGTGCAACCCCTTTCGTCTTCACCTCCTCCCACCTCATACGGTGGGGCTGCGACAAGTCTAGCGCCCACACATCATTCAGCGCCGTGACCCCGGTGCCACCCCCAAATACGACGAGCTTCTGGCCATAAAGGACGGCAGAGTGCGACCGGCGCTGGGCGGGAAGGGTGCCAAAGATGTCTGGGCGCGACCACTGCCGCGTGGCAGTATCCAGGATGGCAACGGCGTTGTAATAAACCTCGTCGACTCCCCCGCCGAAAATGACGATTTTGCGATCGACGAGAGTAGCCGTGTGTGAGCGTGAGGGCGGGGGGATGTCGCCTATTGTATCGCGAGCAGTCCATTGCATGGTTTCTAGGGGTCATCGAGGTAAGATGAGATGAAAGAACGCGATTAGAGCGGAGAGAAAGATGCACACCCGTGTCGAAACAGTAGATCGTCTTGAGCCCCTTGGTATGCTCCCTGTCGTCCCACCCGCCCAGCACCCACGCGATAGAGTCCACGAGCGTCACGGAATGTGCGCGCATGGGCCGAGGGGGGATGTACCCATGGACAGGTGCGCGGCTCCAGTACATCCCTGTGCTGGGCGCGACTTCCGCCTCTTTATCATGGGGAAGGACAGGCGCCGCTTTGTAGCGCTCGCGATGCTGGCCCGACTGTGGGTTCCTCCGCGGGCGGGACAAGGGGTCCCGTTCTTTTCCTGGGTGAGAGGCCTTGCGCTTGACGGGGCCCAACGAGACGGTGTCGAGTTCTGCTGCCGATGGTGCAGGCGATGGTGGAGCAGCCGAGGGCAATGTCGGTGAAGGGTTCGATTGGGAAGGCTGGCCGAGGGTTCGGAGGCTTGGGGTCCTCTTTGAGCTGCCGCTTAGGCGGGATGAGGAGGGCTGGGGGACAACGAGGGTGTTGGTGGAGGACGTTGCTGAATTCATTGGGTTGGAGTATGGAGGGTTGGGACGGAACGATCCCTCTTCCGGTACATCGCTGAGCCTGCGCGAAATGCTCATGGCCGTCACCGTCGTGGAAGGTGACGAACAGCACAGTCACATATTTGGTAACTCGTCGCAATACACATTGTTTTTCTACTCAAGGCAAGCAGCTTATGATCGTTGTGATCTTCTGCAACACTGCAGCTTGTGCACTCGCCGGGACATCCCCCTTGTTCGTCGCGCTAAACACACTGACGGTAGCAAAGCACCCAAGCTTAATTGTCGACGACTCGTCTAGTAACGTCGTCGTACCACAATGATTCACATCCTGCCCGGTCGGACCCTTCAACATCCGTGTGAGGATAAACTTGGTGTTGGCCACAGTGCAGCTGGAAGTAGAGGGATGGTTAATGGTGAGACTAGTTTGAGCGAGTAAGAGGGGTGTAGCGTTATTCAATAGAACTGCAATGAAATCGAGGCTGAGCTGGGTGTAAATGCCGGCGGCGATGCTGGCCGAGCTTGTAGGATTGGTAGTGAGTGCGGTGTATGGCGATGGAGATACCCGAGAAGGCGATGGACGGGAAGCCTTCAAGCACGGCCTCCGTTGCAGCACCCCTGTAAAGAATATTCAGCAGTTTCCTGGAAGCAGGGCCTGTTTTACGACATACACAGTACCAGAGACGTTGATGGTCGTTCCCAAATTGCCTGTTCAAAGAATATATGACATAATGCAGGCGCAGACAGCTGAGCTTTGTTGTCGTGGGACACATGGGTTAAACGTTGCTTACTTCCTACATTGACACCGCAAAAAATCAAGTCAGGCGGTGCTTGAAGAAGTCGAGGTTTGAATTCCGTAGCGAACAGAATCAACACTAATGACCTTGTCAGGAGTCGGTAACAGCGGAAGGATGGTGGCATAATGCACGGAAATGAATTCACGTAGTTGAGGAAAGCTGAATGGCGTCCATTTAAGACAATTGCAATCTAATGAGGGATTCAAAGCCTACTGTCCGACGCATCATGCCCTTCCGGAGGCGAACCAGTGGGACGGGCGTTGAACTCGCAGGGCTGGGTGAGAGTTTTAGGGGGAGCAGACGACGACCTAGTGCCTGATTCGTCTTCTGCTAGAGCGGAGAGAACGACCTGGAGCAAGAACATAAGCAGACGCTTGACCGCCAGACAGAAAGCAGTTTCAACCCACCGCATGCCCCGCATTCTTCAAATCAGTATATTCGGACCTAATTCGAGCGACAGTCCAACCGTCGTTGGTAAGCACATCCTGGTCACAGCATTGGTGCATGTAGGAAAAGCGACGAGCAGGAACGTGCAAAAAGCTTTAACATATCGATGCGGGTCAGAGAGTGGCTCAAAGGATAATCAGCCACGAGAGCCTTCTTAAGACACTCCCCGCACCTTGAACGTGCGTCTATAGAGTTTGCGCAACTTACAAGTCTCCCAGAAACATCGTATGGACCGAGCGTTATTAACAACCTGCTTGGCGCATGCACCATAGTATCGTTTCTTGTAGTAGCCCAGTTGGTTGAAAACATCTGGCTGTCCGTGTCAATCATTGATGTCATTTGAACGTTTCATTCCCTGTTTTCTAAAGGTAAGCAATTGCGTAAATTCAACAGAGGACCATGGTAATACCAAGGTGTTCACCACATGACCTCATCTTCTCCACATGTGCAATGTATAAATTTTAATGACTCCTGCATGTCGGGCAGTGCATGATGAGTGAAAGGCGTGACCTACTTGAATCAATCAGAACAGTTAGGGCAGCGGTTAAGCCCTCTGATGAGCCCCTTCGTAAGGGCGAAACTGCAAAGACCCCTCTCCAGACCCTCACGCGGTCGAGCCACGCAGAGACCCACTCTCAAGTTCCATACCAGCCTTGATGCATCTAGTTCAACCATCGGTCAAAGTTTTATTATTAAAAATAATTTAATTAAAAAAAGTATAAATAATTCTACTTGGGGCTTTTCATACCCAATGTGGCCGGTTAAAACTAATACTACTACTAAATAAAACTTAATTATAACTGTCCTAAGATAAACCATTTGGTTTTGGATGACACCTGGTTGCAAGTAAGCCCCCTGTCTTCCGCAAAATGTATGTCGGGGACAAATCAATCAATCAAATCCACGATGAATTGCGGCCTGACGAGTAGTCCACCACGAGCTGCTGAGCTGATGAGTCCTCAAGGTCGTTTCCATTCTTTCCTCAAACTGGGTGGTGATTGATTATTCCCTTCTAACAAATCACGTGCTTTCGCAGGCTATGCTGATAATATTGCAGACAGTGGAGCACTCAGTTCCGAACGTGTTCGGATTGTTTGAACTCCTAAACCATCAGGAGAAATTTTTCTACCCCTAGGTGAGAGTGGGGTAGCGAGCCACGACAACTGGGCCTCGGGATGTGACGTATGTGAAGAGGGTAGAAAACGTTGCAAGATCACAAGGGACGGCGCAGGTCGAGAACGCTAAAGGCTATTGCCTGACGAATAGTTTTCATGGTGATGGGATAGTGCGGCTTCGAGCGCTCCCGACGCGCCTTGGATCCAGAAGCGCTAAGATATCCTCGTCTTCCTCCAACTATCCAGTTTCCTGATCGCCCTTGTCCATGAGCGGCCTCCACTGTGTGCCATTTATGAAAGAGGTGAGGGGCGCGATGAAAGCCACGCAAATGACGAGATTTCCCGAGCTTGACACTTGTCCCTTGTACTTCAAAAGAGAATCATAACAGTGTATATTCGACGGACCAGTCGTCAGGACTGAGATGGAAGGCAAGACGTGATTGGCATGACGCTAGCCACCGCCGGTGGCGGATGCAAGTGGGAGAAGAGTGGCTCCGTGAACGAGTAAAGAGCCGGCCCCTTGAGAAACGCGACGTTCAGGCTGCTGAGGGGAGAGGAGAGACAACGACGCACGGACGCTGATATTGTGGGGGATCGCGATAGGAAGGAGAGAACACTGAAACGGAATGAGCACAACTTCAAGCTTCAGTAATATACGCCCGACTTTTTATGCCATCATAATTCCACTGCGAATCGGGCTCTCTTCCGAAAGCTGGGCCCTTGAGACGAGCAGGTGAATTCGAATCATGAGCGGCGAGCCTGTGTCCTCAATCGGGCCTGATGCGATCCGCAACCTCAGTACATTCAACCTTGAATCATGCTTTACAAGGCAGATGTTGTAGACTCCCAGTCCCTGCCACCACAGCCACCAAGGCATCTCCCATCCACTCTTCGCCGGGAAGCCACACCCAACCGCGGATGGTCTCCGCCGCACACGCCAACTTGGCGTCTACTTCCTTGTCCTCCCACGCTTCATCGTCATTTGGATCGACAAATCCGCCCTCTAGCCCTAGCAAATCATAGCCAATGAGCTCCGAGAGATCCGACAGGAGTACAGTCCTGGTGGCACAGTATCCAGGATACTGGACCATCAGATGCAGGAGTGAGGCGTAAACCGCCATTCTGGAAGGCACGTCGATGGATCGACAGCGGCTTGAAGATTGAATATGGTATGGTGGCTTCTTTTCTAGTTCCCACCACGACAGTGCAGAGAATGACAGTGGATAGAGGGTGATATGTTGGATAGAAGAGGGTAATGTCGAGCGGGTTATGCGGTAAAAAAGTCCTTTGGCTTGAAAGTCCCCTTCCGTTCTCAGGAGAAGTCTTGAAGGAAGAGAAAGGGTTAGGCCCATCGTCGAGAGACCCTCCGAAGCGTCCTCCAGTTGCTCATCGGGGACGACATACGAATAATCCTGTTCCATGTTTGCGATTCATCCATGGAAGATAAAGCAGAGGAGCAATGAAAAACTCACCTTGACGATGATGGGGACGTTCATCCTGCGGTAAAGCAAAGCCCGCCACTCTATCAACACCACTCCCGCTCTTTGTAACCTCTCCAGCGCCTTGTCAACCACTACTTCAGGTTTGTTGTTGAGAATATCATCTTCCTTGGAGTTTAATGGTGCATTGAGTATAATTCGTGAGCTGTTAAGATTTGGTTTCGTCGAAATTTCAGATAGGGTGCACGTTTCTGACATGGTGGTCTTGACAAAGGTTGTCTAAGTCTCTCGGTACCGTGCACTTATGTAACGAGGAGTACTTCGAATTCAATGTCAATTTCTATCACTGCCTCCAAAACCGACCAGTCCGCCGCGGCTGCAGCGCTATCAGACAGTCTCCGAGAACTGGGATGCCCTCATGCCTACATTGGTGGATTCGCCTGGGCCTTACTTGGCAGTTCTCGTCCTACGCAGATGAGTGACGCATGAACATCCTTTCATGCGGTTGAAAGCCTGACAAAAGGTTGGTGTATTCACGATATTGACGTCCTCATTGAGACCAAAGGCTTGAAAATGATGGATTTACGGCGAGAGCTGTCTGAACTTGACAAGAAATTTGCCACGGCGGGAGTGAAGTTCTACTATGTCAAGGCATGCCGATCCACCACCTTTTCAGGTCAATCTAAGGAGGTGTAATAACTGTAGGAGATCAAAGACGATTTGAGCGGCCATGAACTCGTCCACGCAAGCAAGGACAATGTTTTGATTGAGACGCTGCCAACTGGGTGTCTGGGTCTGCCTGCTGTCGCCGGGCCGACCTACACGATCGAACATGACTCTGGCTTCGGTGAGTCCCCCTTATAATCCTCTACGTTTAACGAATACCTCCTTCAGCTTTCGGTGTCCTGCATCCGGGCGTCCTATTGCTCACCAAAATGAAAAGGTGGTATCACGCATGCGGCTCGACGCGGCCGCAGACCGTCAAGAAAACAGCATCGGACAAACGAGACCTGGACTTCCTCGTCTCTTGGCTCGCTGAGAATAGTATGACCATTGAATTTGATCTGTACGTCGGCAAGACCAAAGATCAATTACTTCCCTATGTTCGCCGTTATCGGGAGGACGTCAGCAGTGATGAAAGCCTAATGGAGGATCTAAAGAACGCGACCAAGCCAGCGGATTGGGACTTGCTGTAACCGTCGGCACGTATGCCGGAATACAAAAACTGTTGATGTTTAGAAACTGTTATAGGGGCGTTTGTCGGTTTTGGAAAAAGAAATGGACTCGTGGATCAGTGCACCAGTTGTTGTTTGTATTTTTTATTTACCCCCTCACAACTGGCCGCCATGAGATACACCACCATGCCGAAAAAGAGGACCATTCAAAATTTTCTATGTTCGAAATTATAAGGACTCGTCATTCCGTACACAAATTTCTGTCGGAAGTCTTGACCCGCATGAGTCAGTTCAACCCTCTGATGAAATGGTTTTATGGCGCATCTTCCCATCCTCAACTCGGCCGAGATTTATATATGATCGACTGGATATTCTGCAACACTGCAGCTGGTGTGCTCGCCGGGACATCAGAGCGCTGACGGTAGCATAGCACTCAAGCTTGATCGTCGACGGCTCGTCTGGTAACGTCGTCGTACCACCTCCTTCCCGGTTGGAGCAGCCGTGTGAGGATAAAATCGGTGTTGGCCACACTGCAGCTGCTAGTAAAAGGGTAGTTAATGTTGAGACTGGTTTTGACAGGTAAGAAGGGCGTAGGGTTATTCAAGAGGACTGCAATGAAATCGAGGCTGAGCTGGGCGTAAATGCTGGCCGAGTTGTTAGGATCGGTAGTGAGTGTGGTGTATGATGCCTTGGCGTTGGAGATACCCGAGAAGGCGATGGACAGAAAGCCTTCAAGCGCTGCCTCCGTTGCAGCGCCCCTGTAAAGAATATTCAGCAACTTCCTGAAAGCAAGGTCTGTCTTACGACATACACAGTACCAGAAACGTTGACGGTCGTTCCCAAATCGCCTGTTCAAAGAATAAATGACATAATGCAGGCGCAGAGGGACGAGTTTAAGTACTTCCTAGGTTGACACCGCTAAAGGTATGCGGTGCTTGAAGAAGTTGAGGTGCGAGAGTTTGAATTCGTAACGAACAGAACCAACACTGATGACCTCATCAGGAGTCGGTAACAGCGGAAGGATGGCAGCATAACGTACGGGTCACGTAGTTGATGAAAGCTGAATGGGGTCCATATGTCAGACTGCAATCTAATGAGGGATTCAAAGCTTACTGTCCGACGCATCACGCCCTTTCGGAGGCGCGAACCAGTGGGACAGGTGTTGAACTCACAGGGCTGGGTGAGAACTATAGGGGGAGCGGGATCCGACCCAGTGCCAGATTTGTCTTCCGCTGGAGCGGAGAGAACGACCTGGGGCCAGCCACATGAGTAGACGCTTAACCCGCCAGAGAGAAAGCAGTCCCAACCCACCGCATACCCCACATCTCTCAAACCAGTGGATTCGAACCTAATTTCAATTTGAGCGACAGCCCAACCGTCGTCGTTGCTAAGCACGATTTTGGTCACAGGATTGGTGTAAGCAGGAAAAGCGACGAGCAGAAACCCGGCAAGAAGGTTCACAGTTGGCGCATGCACATAGTATCGTTTCCCGTAGTAGCCCAGTTGATTGAAAACATGTGGCTGTCCGCGTCAATTGATGACAATTGAACGTTTCATTCCTTGCCTTCTAAAGGTGAGCGGTTGCGTAAATCCATGACTTCTACATGTCGAGCAGCGCGTGATGAGCGAAAGGCGTGACCTGCTGGCGTCTCAAGTTCCGTACCAGCCTTGACGCATCTGGTTCAATCGTCGGTCGAATGACACCTGCAGGTTGCAAGTAAGCCCCTCCCTAAAAGTATATGTCGGGGACAATTCCACCAGTCAAATCCACGATGAATTGCGGCCTGACGAATAGCCCACCACGAGGTGCTGAGCTCATGAGTCCTAGAGGTGCTTCCCATTCTTTCCTCAACTGGATGGTGTTTGATTATTCCCCTCTAACAAATCATCCTTGATCATGGTCGGACCATCTGACGGGGGTGGGTACGCGTTCGGATTGTTTAAACTCCCAAACCATCAGGACCTCGAGGTGAGAGTGAAACAGTGAGCCCGGGCCTCGGTATGTGATGTATGTGAAGCGATGTCCAACTACAGCCATTCGGTCCTCGGGATTTGACAAGATGAGTAGCAGGCGGCGGTCGAAGAGAGGGGATATAGTTGGCACTCAAGGGTAGAAACACATTGTAAGATCGGAAGGGAGGACGCATGTCGAGAAGGCTGACTCGGAAAGCTATTGCCTAACGAATATATTGAGAAACGCCCTGATGGTGGTGGAATAGTGCGGCTTGGAGCGCTCGCGACGCGTCCTGGATCCAGGAGCGCCAAGGTCACGGATTTCATAGTCTTCTTCCAACTAGACCAGTTTCCCGATCGCCTCTTGTACATGAGCGACCTCCATCGTGGTAGAGATGATGTTTATGAAGGAGGTGAGGGGCGCGAAGAAAGCCACGCAAAGGATGATATGACACTTGTCCCTCATTCTTCAAAGGAGATTCATATACACCAAGTGTATATCAGACGTCGGGCCTTCAGGACTGAGATGGAGGGAAAGAGGTGATTGGCATGATGCTAGCCTGCCGGATGCAAGTGGGATGAAGCGTGGCTCCATGAACGAGTCGCCGAGGAATGGACGGGTTCACTTACGATTATCCCCTGCATATGAAGCTTTCCCCTCGCTCTACTTTCAATGCCCGGGGAGACCTTTCCAAGGAGACTGACAACAACAGCGCGGCCTCGTATCACACGAGGTGGAAGAGCAAAAGCGGGAATACGGACAGATCCTGTTCTGTCAAATAACCAAGTCAGTGATATACAAGTTCTTACACAAATTGGCTTACCGCGAGAACGATAGAGCAACATTTCGAGGACTGCCGGTAATGACGAGACCTGGGCGCGTAGTCCTTTTACAATGTAGTGTACTTGGTGTGCTGGGCTTCAGGGTTGTTTGCTTCTGTCCTGAGTGCCAGGGGGGTAAGTACGATGAGCAGGAAGTTGTGGTTCATTGTTGCAGCCAAGTAAATAAATAAAGATGTCGACAACGCGTTGTAGGCGTCAACTTTACACCCTCCCACGAACCACTATCACAATGTGCATTTTGAATTCCATACTATACACTCGCGTGAGTAAGACAATAGTCAGAACAACCCCTCATTTTGATTTAGGCAAACAGCTCAAAATCGGCTTGATGTTCTTCAACACCGCCGCCTGGAGATGCGCAGGAACGTCACCCTTGTTCCTCGCGTCAAACACGCTCACAGTAGCGTAACAACCGAGTGCGATCGTCGACGTCTCGTCGGGCAAGGTCTTTGAGCCGCAGGTGTGCACATCCTTCGCGTTGGGATCGGCGAGAAGGCGCGTAAAGATGAACTTTGTATTCTTGACGGTGCAGTTGCCAGTGGTGGCGGGGTAGTTGATGTTGATGCTGGTGTATTTGGGCATGAGGGGGCAGTCGTTGTCGAGGAGGACTTTGATGAACTTGAGGCTGAGTTGAGTGTAGATGCCGGCGGCGATGGTGGTGGAGTTGGTAGGGTCGGATTCGAGGGTGGTGTAGGATACGTGAGCGTTGGAGACGCCTGAGAAGGCGATGGATGGGATGCCTTCGCGGGCAGCTTCGGTTGCGGCGCCACTGTGGTGGTGATGATGATGAGGTGTGATATTTGTGCAAGGTTAGGTATGATACATACATGGTGCCGGAGATGTTGACGATGGGACCGAGGTTGTCTGTTGGAATGGGGGGTGAGTTGCAGAGAGCAAGGTGCAAAAAGTCGACTTACTTCCAACGTTGACACCGCTAAAGATCAAGTCGGGCGGTGAGTGGAAAAGTTTGGGTGCGAAATTCCGGATCCCGCAGCGGACGGAATCAACACTGGAGTGCGTGTCAGAAGCAAAGAGGGCATAAAAAAAGAAGGATATCGTACGGGAATGCATTCACATAGTTGAGGAAGGCTAGAACATACGCGGATGAGATGATTGTGTTGGGGATATGTAATGAAGCTTACGATCTGATGCATTAAACCCTACCCCAGGCGAGCCAACGGGACACGACTCGTACTCGCAAGGGATGGTGAGAGTAGTGGGGACAGCCACGGCGGTCGACCCCGTACCGGATTTGTCCTGTGCCGGAGCGGAGAGGATGACCTGGAGGACATTGGCACAGGCCAACAAATGGGAGGGTTCGAGACTCACTTCATAGCCGGCTGCTTTGAGGGCGACGTACTCTGACCTAATCTGAGCAACGGCCCAACCGTCGTCATTGGTCAAGACGATTTTTGTGGGTTTGTGGTGCCTTTGGACGTGGAGGGCACTGGTGAAGAGGGGCAGAGCGAGGAGGAAAGTGAGGAACATGGCGTCGCATCATCTCTCCATGACAGAGCGGGCTTAAAGGACATCAAGGGGACCAGCGTGATGTCATCACTATAAAGTCCGCCTACGGGAGACTGCAGCTGTGGGACCGTCGCGGGTTAATCTATCCTATGTGGCAGGCGGGGGTTGAAGAAAGCGGATATAGTTGGCACTCGGGGTGGTTGCGAGATAGAAGGGAGGTCGAGAAGGCTGCAAGCTTTGATGGCGCAATACTCGGTGTCAAAGGAGAGCTCCCTCGCCAGAGTCACCACCTCATTCCCTTTCATCATTTAGGTCCTTAAAGACATAGAGAACCTTATCCTCTCACCAGTGCTCGCAGCACGATCATCTCGTTTCTTTTTCTCCCACTCACCTCCCTATTTCAGACACATAGTACTCTTTCCCTACCGCCTACTAGGAGACTCAAGCTTTGAGTGGGATGTTCGCGTCTTCAATGGTCACTGAGAGACCAATAAGCCACACGAGCCTGCAAGGATAGCACATGCACCCACAGTAACATGTCCAACCCCGATGGACAACCCCCGCCCATTCACTCTGGAGTCTCGACGTATCAGACTGGTAAGCCTGCGCAAGTCGCCTTCGACTGGGATCGGCTGGTGGAAGACGGGAGGTACAGGGATAGCCAACAGCTCCTCGCAGTCATATGGTCTGCCACTGTAGTCCGCGAGGCAGCAGATGTAGTAATCTGATCTATCGTCCTCGTCATGCTCGACACAAGCAAGCGCAAGCGGGAGGCCTATTCTCGATTCGAGGTCCTGGAGGATCGACCGATTGCCGAATTGGGGCAGATCTCGATAATCTTGGATGGATTGGTGGGAGACGCGGTAGCCGACCAAAGCGCAGGCCAGGGGTGCCATGGCGGTTGTGGATAGCAGTGTGGCTCCGGAATTGGGGGTGCGCCAGTTGTACCCCCAAGTAAGACATACCAGACTGGATTCTACCGTTCCTTTCTGTGTTCGAAATTATTGAATGACTC
>Ga0307516_10003055_pt1 | contig 21853 bp, 19 predicted proteins | sample 19_EM_MG_FD_203310 | JGI IMG/M metagenome (GOLD analysis project Ga0307516, IMG submission 203310) | Populus trichocarpa ectomycorrhiza microbial communities from riparian zone in the Pacific Northwest, United States - 19_EM | ecosystem: Host-associated > Plants > Roots > Unclassified | place... | reverse complement strand
TCCGCAGATCATGGCGGACCTCGACGGCAAGAACTGGCGCCTGAAGGACTACGAGGCGCGCGGCGGCTACCAGGCCATCCGCAAGATCCTGGCAGGCGAGGGCGGCATGACGCCCGACCAGGTCGTCGCCGAGGTCAAGGCCTCGGGCCTGCGCGGCCGCGGCGGCGCGGGCTTCCCCACGGGCCTGAAGTGGAGCTTCATGCCCCGCCAGTTCCCGGGCCAGAAGTACCTCGTCTGCAACTCCGACGAAGGCGAACCGGGCACGTGCAAGGATCGTGACATCCTCGCGTTCAATCCGCACATCGTCATCGAGGGCATGATCATCGCGGCCTATGCGATGGGCATCTCCGTCGGCTACAACTACATCCACGGCGAGATCTTCGAGATCTACGACCGCTTCGAGGAAGCCCTCGAAGAAGCGCGGGCCGCCGGCTACCTGGGCGACAACATCCTCGGCTCGAGCTACAGCTTCCAGCTGCACGGCTTCCACGGCTTCGGCGCCTACATCTGCGGCGAGGAAACCGCGCTGCTGGAATCGCTCGAAGGCAAGAAGGGCCAGCCGCGCTTCAAGCCGCCGTTCCCGGCGAGCTTCGGCATCTACGGCAAGCCCACCACGATCAACAACACCGAGACCTTCGCGGCGGTGCCCTGGATCATCCGCAACGGCGGCGATGCCTACCTCGCGTGCGGCAAGCCCAACAACGGCGGCACGAAGATCTACTCGGTGGTCGGCGACGTCAACAAGCCGGGCAACTACGAGATCCCGATGGGCACGCCGTTCTCGACGCTGCTCGAGCTCGCCGGCGGTGTGCGCACCGGACGCAAGCTGAAGGCCGTGATCCCCGGCGGCTCGTCGGCCCCGGTGCTGCCGGCGTCGATCATGATGGAGCTGACGATGGACTACGACTCCATCGCGAAGGCCGGTTCGATGCTCGGCTCGGGCGCCGTCATCGTGATGGACGACTCGCGCTGCATGGTCGAGAGCCTGCTGCGCCTGTCGTACTTCTACCAGCACGAATCCTGTGGCCAGTGCACGCCATGCCGCGAAGGCACCGGCTGGCTGTGGCGCATGGTCGATCGCATCGAGCACGGCCACGGCAAGATGGAAGACATCGACCTGCTGAACTCGGTCGCCGACAACATCCAGGGCCGCACGATCTGCGCGCTGGGCGATGCTGCCGCGATGCCCGTGCGCGCGATGATCAAGCACTTCCGCAGCGAGTTCGTTCACCACGTTGAACACAAGACCTGCCAGGTTCCGGCCGCGGTCTGATCGAGACGAACACACTCATGATTGAAATCGAACTCGACGGCAAGAAGGTCTCGGTGCCCGCCGGCAGCATGGTCATGCATGCGGCCGACGCGGCGGATACCTACATCCCGCACTTCTGCTATCACAAGAAGCTCTCGATCGCCGCCAACTGCCGCATGTGCCTGGTCGACATCGAGAAGGCGCCCAAGCCGATGCCCGCCTGCGCGACTCCGGTCACGCAAGGCATGATCGTGCGCACCAAGAGCGACAAGGCCATCAAGGCTCAGCAGAGCGTGATGGAGTTCCTGCTGATCAACCACCCGCTGGACTGCCCGATCTGCGACCAGGGCGGCGAGTGCCAGCTGCAGGACCTGGCCGTCGGCTACGGCGGCTCGGCTTCGCGCTACACGGAAGAAAAGCGCGTCGTCTTCCACAAGCCGGCCGGCCCGTTGATCTCGATGGAAGAGATGAGCCGCTGCATCCATTGCACCCGCTGCGTGCGCTTCGGCCAGGAAGTGGCCGGCGTGATGGAGCTGGGCATGGCCCATCGCGGCGAGCACGCCGAGATCCAGACCTTCGTCGGCCGCTCGATCGACTCCGAGCTGTCCGGCAACATGATCGACATCTGCCCCGTGGGCGCGATCACGTCCAAGCCGTTCCGCTACCAGGCGCGCACGTGGGAACTCTCGCGTCGCCGCAGCGTCAGCCCGCATGACTCGGTCGGTGCCAACCTGGTCGTCCAGGTCAAGAACAACCAGGTGCTGCGCGTCGTCCCGTACGAGAACGAGGACGTCAACGAGTGCTGGATCGCCGACCGCGACCGCTTCTCGTACGAAGCCCTGAACTCCGACGCCCGCCTCACCGCCCCGATGATCAAGCAGGGCGGCCAATGGCAGACGGTGGACTGGCCCACCGCGCTGAACTACGTGGTCGACGGCGTCAAGCGCGTCAAGGGCGAGTTCGGCGTCGCCGGCATCGGCGCGCTGGGCCACGCCGGCTCGACCGTCGAGGAACTGCACCTGCTGGCCAAGCTCGTTCGCGCGCTGGGCAGCGAAAGCGTCGACCACCGCACGCGCCACGCCGACTTCACGCACACCGGTGGCGTGCGCTGGCTGGGCACGTCGATCGCATCGCTCACCAAGCTCGATCGCGCGCTGGTCGTCGGCTCGTTCCTGCGCAAGGATCACCCGCTGCTCGCGCAGCGCCTGCGCCAGGCCACGCGCCAGGGCGCCGAGATCCACGCCGTCAACGCGCTCGCCGAAGACTGGCTGATGCCCGTCGCCACGCAGCTCACGGCCGCCCCGAGCGCCTGGGTCGGCGCGCTGGCCGACATCGCCCACTGCGTCGCCAAGGCCCAGGGCAGCAGCGCGCCGTTCGCTGGCGAGTGCTCGCCGCAGGCCGAGGCCATCGCCGCGTCGCTGCTCAATGGCACGGCCAAGTCGGTGTTGCTGGGCAACGCCGCCGCGCAGCACCCGCAAGCCTCCACGCTGCTGGCGCTGGCGCAATGGATCGCCAACGCGACCGGCGCCACCTGCGGCTACCTCGGCGAAGCCGGCAACAACGTCGGCGCGCAGCTGGTCAACGCGTTGCCGGGTGCCGGCGGCCTGAACGCCGGCCAGATGCTGTCGCAGCCGATGAAGGCGCTGTTCCTGCTCAACGTCGAGCCCGAGCTCGACGCCGCCAACGCCGCCGCCGCGCGCGCCGCCCTCGGCGGCTCGGGCCTGGTCGTCGCGATGACGCCGTTCCGCAATGCCGCGGCCGACGTCGCCGACGTGCTGCTGCCGATCTCGCCCTTCACCGAGACCGCCGGCACGTTCGTCAACGCCGAAGGCCGCGTGCAGTCGTTCCAGGGCGTGGCCCGTCCGCTCGGCGAGACCCGCCCGGGCTGGAAGGTGCTGCGCGTGCTGGGCGACATGCTGGGCCTGCCGGGCTTCGGCCAGCAGTCGGCCGACGAAGTGCTGGCCGAAGCGCTGGGCGACCAGACGACGCTGGCTTCGCGTCTGGGCAACGATGCGGCATTGCCCACGTCGCTGCCCACCGAGGCCGTCAACGGCTTCGAGCGCATTGCCGATGTGCCGGTGTATTCGACCGACAGCCTCGTGCGTCGCGCACTGTCGCTGCAACTCACTGCCGACGCCCGGGCGCCGCAGGCATCGCTGCCCTCGAAGTTGTGGGCCGACCTCGGCCTCGCGGCCGGCGACAAGGTGCGCGTGAGCCAGGGCGGGGCGGAGGCCGTGCTTGCGGCCCGTCTCGACAAGACGCTCGCACCGACCGTCGTCCGCGTGCCGGCCGGCCATGTGCTGACCGCGGCGCTGGGCGCGTCGTTCGGCGCCATCACGGTGGCCAAGGCCTGACCCGCAGCGGAGCAAAGAAAACCAATGATCGATTCCATCAATCAATGGGGCTTCGCCCACCTGGGCGGCGTCCTGTGGCCCGTGGTCTGGGCGCTGGTCCGCATCGTCGTCACGATCCTGCCGCTGCTGGGCCTCGTCGCCTACCTGACGCTGTGGGAGCGCAAGGCGATCGCCTGGACGCAGATCCGCCCGGGCCCGAACCGCGTCGGTCCGCTGGGCCTGCTCACGCCGATCGCTGACGCCGTCAAGCTGATCTTCAAGGAAATCATCCGTCCGACGGCCGCCAACAAGGGCCTGTTCTTCATCGCTCCGGTGATGACGATCATGCCGGCGCTGGCCGCCTGGGCCGTGGTGCCGTTCGATCCGGGCGTCGTGCTTGCCGACGTCAACGCGGGCCTGCTGTTCGTGATGGCCATCACGTCGCTGGAAGTCTACGGCGTGATCGTCGCCGGCTGGGCGTCGAACTCGAAGTACGCGTTCCTGGGCGCGCTGCGCGCGTCCGCGCAGATGGTCAGCTACGAGATCGCGATGGGCTTCTGCCTGGTCGTCGTGCTGATGGTCTCGGGCACGATGAACCTCGGCGACATCGTCCTGCAGCAGGGCAAGGGCATGATGGCGTCGCACGGCGTCGGCTTCCTGTCGTGGAACTGGCTGCCGCTGCTGCCGATCTTCTTCGTCTACTTCATCTCGGGCCTGGCGGAAACCAACCGCGCCCCGTTCGACGTCGTCGAAGGCGAATCGGAAATCGTGGCCGGCCACATGGTCGAGTACTCGGGCATGGCGTTCGCGATGTTCTTCCTCGCCGAATACGCCAACATGATCCTCGTGTCCACGCTGTGCGTGATCATGTTCCTGGGGGGCTGGCTGAGCCCGTTCGCCTTCCTCGACTTCATCCCGCACTTCTTCTGGCTGTTCGCCAAGGTGTTCGTCGTGGTGACGATGTTCCTGTGGGTGCGTTCGACGTTCCCGCGTTACCGCTACGACCAGATCATGCGCCTGGGCTGGAAGATCTTCATCCCCGTCACGCTCGTCTGGCTGGTCGTCATCGGCCTGTGGATCCAGTCGCCCTGGTCCATCTGGAAATAAGGCGAGGCTGGAAAAATCATGTCTGCTACCACCACTGCCACCCCACGGTTCTCGTTCAAGGACTTCTTCTCGAGCTTCCTGCTCCTGGAGCTGTTCCGCGGAATGCGCCTGACCGGCAAGTACTTCTTCTCGCCGACGATCACCGTCCAGTTCCCGGAAGAGAAGACGCCGATGAGCCCGCGCTTCCGCGGCCTGCATGCGCTGCGTCGCTACGAGAACGGCGAAGAGCGCTGCATCGCCTGCAAGCTGTGCGAGGCCGTGTGCCCCGCGATGGCCATCACGATCGAGTCCGATGTCCGCTCGGACGGCACCCGCCGCACGACGCGCTACGACATCGACCTGACCAAGTGCATCTTCTGCGGCTTCTGCGAAGAGAGCTGCCCGGTCGACTCGATCGTCGAGACGCACATCTTCGAATACCACGGTGAGAAGCGGGGCGACCTGTACTTCACCAAAGACATGCTGCTCGCCGTGGGCGACCGCTACGAACGCGAAATCGCCGCCGCCAAGGAGGCCGACGCCAAGTACCGCTGAGGCGCACCAAGCGCCCGGAGGTCAAACGGCCAAGCATTGCCATGACAACAACATCCGCCCTGTTCTACATATTTTCAGCCGTGCTGCTGGCCGCGTCGTTCGGTGTGATCACCGCGCGTTCGACCGTGCACGCCGCGCTGTTTCTCGTGCTCGCGTTCTTCAACGCGTCCTGCCTGTGGATGATGCTGAAGGCCGAGTTCCTGGCCATCACGCTGGTCCTCGTGTACGTCGGTGCCGTCATGGTGCTGTTCCTGTTCGTGGTGATGATGCTCGACATCAACACCGAGGAACTGCGTGTCGGCTTCTGGAAGGCGTTCCCGCTGGCGGCGATCGTCGGCGTCTTGATCGCCCTCGAGATGGCGCTCGTGCTGATGGGTGGCTTCCGCGTCACCGACGCGCCGGTCGACCTGCAGGCGCTGAAGGTGGGCAACACCCGCCTGCTGGGCATCGAGGTCTACACGAACTACCTGTACCCGCTGCAAGTGGCCGCCGTGCTGCTGCTCGTGGCCATCATCGCGGCGATCGCGCTGACGCTGCGCGAGCGCAAGGACAGCAAGGCGATCGACCCGAACCTGGCGCTGCGTGCGCGCAAGGCCGACCGCCTGCGCATCGTGAAGATGGCTCCGGTGATCGAGGTTGCGTCGGTTCCCGCCGCCGAGACGCCCAAGGACGGAGGCAAGGCATGAACTTCGGTGACATCTCCCTCGCGCACTACCTGACACTCGGCGGCATGCTGTTCGCCCTGTCGGTGGTCGGCATCTTCCTGAACCGCCGCAACCTGATCGTGCTGCTGATGGCCATCGAGCTGATGCTCCTGGCCGTCAACATGAACTTCATCGCCTTCTCGCACTACCTGCCGCTCACGCAGGATCGGATGGCGGGCCAGGTGTTCGTGTTCTTCATCCTGACGGTGGCCGCCGCCGAGTCCGCCATCGGCCTGGCGATCCTGGTGGTGCTGTTCCGCAATCGCGCCACCATCGCCGCCGACGAACTCGACGCGCTGAAGGGCTGAACGAAAAAATGTCTGCCAACATTTCCCTCACGTCCCTGGTCGCCGTGCCGGTGGCGCCGCTGGTCGGCGCGATCGTCGCGGGCCTCTTCGGCAAGCAGATCGGCCGTGCCAACGCGCACCGCATCACCATCCTGGGCGTCCTGATCTCGTTCGTCATCTCCGCGATGACGCTCAACGCCGTCGTCAACGACGGCTTCCATTTCTCCGGCACCGTCTACGAGTGGATGAACGCCGGCGGCCTGAAGATGGAGGTCGGCTTCCTGGTCGACGGCCTCACCGCGATGATGATGTGCGTCGTCACCTTCGTGTCGCTGATGGTGCACGTCTACACCATCGGCTACATGGAAGAGGATCCGGGCTACCAGCGCTTCTTCTCGTACATCTCGCTGTTCACGTTCTCGATGCTGATGCTCGTGATGAGCAACAACTTCCTGCAGCTGTTCTTCGGCTGGGAAGCGGTGGGCCTCGTCTCGTACCTGCTGATCGGCTTCTGGTTCAAGCGGCCCACGGCCATCTTCGCCAACCTCAAGGCCTTCCTGGTCAACCGCGTCGGCGACTTCGGCTTCATCCTGGGCATCGGCCTGATCGCCACCTACGCGCACACGCTGAACTACGCCGAGGCGTTCGACGCCTTCACGAAGCCGGGTGGCCTGGCGTCGACGGCCTTCGGCAACGGCACCGACTGGCTGCTCATCACCGTCACCTGCATCTGCCTGTTCATCGGCGCGATGGGCAAGAGCGCGCAGTTCCCGCTGCACGTGTGGCTGCCCGACTCGATGGAAGGCCCGACCCCGATCTCCGCGCTGATCCACGCCGCCACCATGGTGACGGCCGGCATCTTCATGGTCACGCGCATGTCGCCGCTGTTCGAGCTGTCGGACACCGCGTTGAACTTCGTGCTGGTGATCGGCTCGATCACCGCGCTGTTCATGGGCTTCCTGGGCATCATCCAGAACGACATCAAGCGCGTCGTCGCGTACTCCACGCTGTCGCAGCTGGGCTACATGACCGTCGCTCTCGGCCTGTCGGCCTACCCGGTGGCCGTGTTCCACCTGATGACGCATGCGTTCTTCAAGGCACTGCTGTTCCTCGCAGCCGGCTCCGTGATCATGGGCATGCACCATGACCAGGACATCCGCAACATGGGCGGCCTGCGCAAGTACATGAAGATCACGTACTGGACGTCGCTGATCGGTTCGCTGGCGTTGATCGGCACCCCGTTCTTCTCGGGCTTCTACTCGAAGGATTCGATCATCGAGGCGGCCAGCGTGAGCCACCTGCCGGGTGCCGGCTTCGCGATCTTCGCGGTGACCGCGGGCGTGTTCGTCACGGCGTTCTACTCGTTCCGCATGTTCTTCCTGGTCTTCCACGGCAACGAGCGCTTCCGCAACAAGCCGTTCCCGCCCGAGGTCGACGGCCCGGAACCCGCGCTGGAAGAAGACGATTCGCATGGCGACCACGGTCACGCGCACGGCCACGCGGCCGCGCATGCCGCGCACGCGCACGACGACCACGCACATGACGCGCACGGTCACGACGACCACGGCCATGGGGACCACACGCCGCACGAATCACCGTGGGTGGTCACCGGTCCGCTGATCGCGCTGGCGGTGCCGTCGGCCGTCATCGGCGGCTGGTCGATCAAGTACATGCTCTACGGCGGCTTCTTCAACGGTGCGATCTTCTTCAACAGCGAGAAGCATCCGGAGATGGAAGAACTGGCGCACGACTTCCACAGCGCGACCGAGATGGCCGAACACGCCTTCGTCCAGCTGCCGTTCTGGCTTGCGCTCGCAGGTGTTGCCCTGGCGTACGTCATGTATATCGTCAAGCCGTCGTTGTCGGACACCGCCGCGAAGATCTTCGCGCCGGTCACGAAGATCCTCGAGAACAAGTACTACTTCGACTGGTTCAACGAGAACGTCCTCGCCGCCGGCGCGCGCCTGCTGGGCCGCGGCCTGTGGAAGGGCGGCGACCAGGGCCTGATCGACGGCCTGTTCGTCAACGGCTCGGCGCGTCTCGTCGGCGCCATCGCCGGCGTCGTGCGCCTCGTGCAGACCGGCCACCTCTACTGGTACGCGCTCGTGATGATCCTGGGCGTGTTCGGTCTGCTGACCTGGCAGCTCGGGCCTTATCTTCACAGCGTCATCCTGAGCATCGCTCACTGAACCGAGCCGGCGGAGAACAAGAATGATCTTTCTGAACCTGGCCATCTGGCTGCCGATCCTGGCAGGGGTGGTGTTGCTGGCGCTGGGGCGTGACGACAACGCGCGCGCCGTTCGCTGGCTGGCGCTCGTCTTCGCGCTGGCGTCGTTCCTGGTCACGATCCCGCTGATCACCGGCTTCGACACCGCGCAGGCCGGCATGCAGTTCCAGACCGACCTGACCTGGATCGAGCGCTTCAACGCGCACTACCACCTCGGCGTGGACGGCATCTCGGTGTGGTTCGTGCTGCTGACGGCGCTCATCACCGTGGTGGTGGTGATCTCGGCGTGGGAAGTGATCACCGAGCGCGTCAACCAGTACATGGCGTCGTTCCTGATCCTGTCGGGCCTGATGATCGGCGTGTTCGCGGCCGTGGACGGCCTGCTGTTCTACACGTTCTTCGAGGCGACGCTGATCCCGATGTACATCATCATCGGCGTCTGGGGCGGCCCGAAGCGCATCTACGCGTCGTTCAAGTTCTTCCTGTACACGCTGCTCGGCTCGCTGCTGATGCTCGTCGCGCTCGTCTACCTGTACATCCAGTCCAACGCGAGCTTCGACATCCTGGCCTGGCACAAGCTGCCGCTGTCGATGGAGGCGCAGACCGCGCTGTTCTTCGCGTTCCTCGCCGCCTTCGCGGTGAAGGTGCCGATGTGGCCGGTGCACACGTGGTTGCCGGACGTCCACGTCGAGGCGCCCACGGGCGGCTCGGCGGTGCTGGCCGCGATCATGCTGAAGCTGGGCGCGTACGGCTTCCTGCGTTTCTCGCTGCCGATCGCCCCGGACGCCAGCCACCACTGGGCCTGGCTGATCATCACCCTGTCGCTGATCGCCGTCGTCTACATCGGCCTCGTCGCGATGGTGCAGACCGACATGAAGAAGCTGGTCGCCTACTCGTCGATCGCCCACATGGGCTTCTGCACGCTGGGCTTCTTCATCTTCAACTCCCTGGGCATGCAGGGCGCCATCATCCAGATGATCTCGCACGGCTTCGTCTCCGCCGCGATGTTCCTGGGCATCGGCGTGCTGTACGACCGCGTCCACTCGCGCGACATCGCGGCCTACGGCGGCGTCGCCAACACGATGCCGATGTTCGCCGCCTTCGCCGTGCTGTTCGCGATGGCCAATTGCGGCCTGCCGGGCACCGCCGGCTTCGTCGGCGAGTGGATGGTCATCCTGGCCACCACCGGCTTCAACTTCTGGGTCGCGGCGCTCTCCGCCACCGCGCTCGTGTTCGGCGCCGCCTACACGCTGTGGATGGTCAAGCGCGTCTACTTCGGGCCGGTCACCAAGGGCAGCGTGAGCCGCCTTCAGGACATCAACGCCCGCGAATTCTTCATGCTCGCGGTGCTGGCCGTCGCCGTCCTGGCGATGGGCCTGTACCCGAAGCCCTTCACCGACGTCATGCAGGCCTCGGTGGACGCATTGCTGAAGCACGTCGCCCAGCCCAAGCTGATCTGAGCGTCGCGGAAAGATACCCATGATTCAACTGACCTCGTTGCCGATCGTCTACCCCGAGATCTTCCTGCTGATCATGACCTCGGTCGTGGCGCTCGTCGGCGTCAACGCCACCGAGTCGCGCCTGAAGCTCACGTTCGGCATCGCCCAGGCCTCGCTGGGCGTGCTGGCGCTGCTGCACCTCCACGAACTGCAGCTCGCCAAGACCGTCTACGGCATGTCGCGCATGGTCGTCATCGACCCGCTGGGCCACCTGCTGGCGCTGTCGGCCTCGCTCGCCGTGATGATCACGCTCGGCTTCGCTCGCCCGTACCTGAAGTCGCGCGACCTGCTCAAGGGCGAGTTCCTCTCGCTGGCGATGTTCTCGCTGCTGGGCATCTCGGTGATGGTCTCGGCCAACAACTTCCTGGTCGTCTACGTCGGCCTCGAGCTGATGAGCCTGTCGCTGTACGCGCTGACCGCGCTGCGCCGCGACCACGCCGTGTCGACCGAAGCCGCGATGAAGTACTTCATCCTCGGCGCGCTGGCCAGCGGCTTCCTGCTGTACGGCCTGTCGATGATGTACGGCGCCACCGGCACGCTCGACATCCCGGCCGTGTTCGATGCGATCCACAAGGGCACCGTGAACCCGCAGGTGCTGACCTTCGGCCTCGTGTTCATCGTCGCCGGGCTGGCGTTCAAGCTCGGCCTCGCGCCGTTCCACATGTGGGTGCCCGACGTCTACCAGGGCGCGCCCACGGCAGTCACGCTGCTGATCTCCGGCGCGCCCAAGCTGGCCGCGTTCGGCATGACCTTCCGCATCCTGGTGGAAGGGCTGTCCGGCCTGGCCACCGACTGGCAGGAGATGCTGATCGTGCTGTCGGTGGCGTCGATGACGCTGGGCAACCTCGCCGCGATCGCACAGAGCAACCTGAAGCGCCTGCTGGCCTACTCGGCCATCGCCCAGCTGGGCTTCATGCTGCTGGGCTTCACGCCCACGGTCATCGACATGGGCACCGCGGCCGCCGCCAACGGCTACAGCTCGGCGTTGTTCTACATGGTCACCTACGTGCTCACCACGCTGGGCACCTTCGGCCTGGTGATGGTGCTGTCGCGCGCCGGTTTCGAGAGCGAGGACATTTCCGACCTCGCCGGCCTGGCCAAGCGCTCGCCGTGGATCGCCGGCGTGATGGCGATCTTCATGTTCTCGCTCGCGGGCATTCCCCCGCTGGTCGGTTTCTACGCGAAGTTCGCCGTGCTGCAGGCGCTCGTGAGTACCGGCCATCACGGCTACATCGTGCTAGCGGTGATCGCCGTGCTGCTGTCGCTGGTCGGCGCGTACTACTACCTGCGCATCGTCAAGACGATGTTCTTCGACGAGCCGGTCGATCCGACGCCGATCCCGGGCGATGTCGCCACCACGGTGCTGCTCGCGCTCAATGGCCTCGCGGCCCTCGGATTCGGCCTGTTGCCCGACGGACTGATGAGCGCCTGCCGCGACGCGGTACTGAAGGCGCTCAACAGCTGATGACGGGAGGCCTCGCGTGACTGAAAAGAACGTCGAGGCCATCGTTGCAGGCGGGTCGCCGGTGCGCGTGATGGAGGGCGTCGACGAGCATCTCGTCGAGCGCCGGATCCGCTCGGAAAGCGTCTACGACGGCCACTTCCTGAAGGTGCGCCGCGACGAGGTGCGACTGCCCACCGGCAAGACGGCGTTTCGCGAATACGTCGTCCATCCGGGCGCGGTCATGATCGTGCCGATCGCCGACGACGGTCGGCTGATCGTCGAGCGCCAGCACCGCTATCCGCTCGATCGCGTGCTGGTGGAGTTTCCGGCCGGCAAGCTCGATCCGAACGAGACCACGCAGCATTGCGCCCAGCGCGAGCTGCGCGAGGAGACCGGCTTCCAGGCCCGCGAATGGGCCTATGCCGGCCGGATGCACAACGCCTGCGCCTACTCCACCGAATTCATCGAGATCTGGTTCGCGCGCGGCCTCACCGCCGGCGCCCAGGAGCTCGACGAGGGCGAGTTCGTCGAGTTCTTTCCCCTGGGCGAGGCCGAGCTCTTCGAACTGGCGGCGCGTGGCGAGCTCACCGACGCCAAGACGCTGGTGGGCCTGCTCAAGCTGCAGCAATGGCGCAGCGGCACCTGGGCGCCGGCATGGCAGCCCGCGCAATGACGAGGCCGCGATGAAGGTGCTCGACCTGCGTTGCGGTGCCGGCCATGCGTTCGAGGGCTGGTTCGCCTCCGAGGAGGACTACGGCACGCAGCGCGAGCGCGGACTGCTGGATTGCCCGGTGTGCGGCAACGCCGAAGTCGTGCGCCTGCCCAGCGCGCCGCGCCTGAACCTCTCGGGTGCCCGGGCGCCCGAACCCGCGCCCGCGCGCACGCCGCAACCCGCGGGCGGCACCGCGCCGGCGCCCGCGACCGAACTGGCCGTGCATGGCAACGCCGCGCAGCGCTTCGTCGAGGCCGTGACCGAGCTCCTGAACAATACGCAGGACGTCGGCCCGCGCTTCGCCGAGGAGGCGCGGCGCATCCACTACGGCGAGAGCGAGGCGAAGGCGATTCGCGGCCAGGCCACGCCCCAGGAGCGCGAGGCACTCGCCGACGAGGGCATCGAGGTCTTCACGCTGCCCGTGGTCGTGCCGCCGAAGACGCCGCTTCAGTAGTCCGCCCTCAATCGGGCAGCAGCACGCCCGGATTGAGCAGCCCGTGCGGGTCGAGTGCGGCCTTGATCGCCCGCATCATCGCGAGCGCCGGCGCCGGCTTGCGCGCCGCAAGCTCGGCCCGCTTGAGCCGGCCGATGCCGTGTTCCGCCGAGATGGTGCCGCCGAAGCGCTCGACGATGTTGTAGACGCAGGCATTGGCCGCGTGCTCGTTCTCCGCGAGGAAGTCGACCGCCGCATCGTCTTCGGGCGCCTGCAGGTTGTAGTGCAGGTTGCCGTCGCCCAGGTGGCCGAAGGTGATGTGGCGCGCGCCGGGCACCACGGCCTCGAGCGCGGCGTCGGCGGCGGCGACGAAGTCGGCCAGCGACGACAGCGGCACGCCGATGTCGTGCTTGATGTTGAGGCCCTCGACGCCCTGCGCGAGCGGAATGGCCTCGCGCAACTGCCACAGCGTGCGCGCCTGCAGTTCGTTTTGCGTGACGACGACGTCCACCGTCTCGCCGGCCTGCGTCGCGGCCGCCAGCGCGGCCTCGGCGCCATCGCGCAGCACGTGCTCGTCGTGCGGCGAGGCGAGCGCGATCAGCACCGACCACAGCGGTGCGCCGGACGCGTCCGCGAGCGGCAGCGGCACGCGCAACGCGGAGAAGTGGCGCTCGACGAGTGCCAGCGACAGCGCGTTCATCGCTTCGTAGCCGACGAGCTCCGCGTCGAACGCGGCGCGGAGCCGGCGCATCAACGCCACCGCGTCGGCGAGCGTGCGGCAGGTCGCCCACGCGCAGACGCCGGCGCGCGGCTGCGGAAACAGGCGCAGCGTGGCGGCCGTGACGATGCCCAGCGTGCCTTCGCTGCCCACGAACAGGTCGCGCAGGTCGTAGCCCGTGTTGTCCTTGCGCAGCCCCTGCAGGCTGCTCCACAACTCGCCCTGCGCGGTCACGACCTCGAGCCCGAGGCACAGCTCGCGCGCGTTGCCGAAGCGCAGCACCTGCGTGCCGCCGGCGTTGGTGGCCAGGTTGCCGCCGATCGTGCAGGACCCCTCGGCGGCCAGGCTCAGCGGGAACAGCAGGCCGGCCTCGGCGGCCGCGGCCTGCACCTCCTGCAGCGCGAGTCCGGCCTCGACGGTGATCGTCTGGTTGTCCGCGTCGACGCGGCGCACGGCGCGCAGTCGCTTCGTGCTCAGCACGACCTGGCGCCGCGATTCGTCGGGCACCCCGCCACCGACCAGGCCCGTGTTGCCGCCTTGCGGCACGATGCTGAGGCCGTCTTCCCGCGCACAGCGGCGCACGACGGCGGCGACCTCGTCGGCGGAGCCCGGCAGCACGACGCAGAGGCTGCGGCCCCGATAGCGCTTGCGCCAGTCGCGTTCCCAGGCCACCAGCGCATCGCCGTCGGTCGCGTCGACACGGACGTGGGCCTCGCCCACGATCGCGCGCAGGTCGTCCAGCAACGACGCCATGTCCGTGCCGCTCGTCAATGCGCGGTGCCGGCGTCGGCGTCGGAAACGTCGGCCGGCGGCAAGCGCCTGGCCACCGCGTGGCGCCAGCGTACCTGCGTCGCACAGGCGGTGAACAGCACGATGGACAGCACCAGCTCGATGCCGGCGAACCAGTTCGATGGCGCGCGGTCGGTGATGCGCACGACGCCCTCGGCCACGTAGAGCCAGATCGCCAGGCTCAGCCAGCGATAGGTGTACATCCGGTGCTTGAGCAACCCGGGCAGGGCGAGCACCAGCGGCAACGCTTTCCATACCAGCGTGCCGCGTCCCGTGCGTGCCCAGACGAGCTCCCAGCCGATGCTCAGCGCGATCAACGCGACGACCGCCGCGACCGCGACGATGCGCGTGACCGCGGCGACGCGATCGGGGGTCGCAGGGGGCGTCGTGACGAGAGGGGCTGAGCTGTCGGCCATGTTTGGCATGATAGTCGCCATGACGGCTTCCCCGACCCTGAAAGCACCGCTGAGCCAACTGCTCGCCGGCCCCATGCAGACCCTGCGCAACTGGCCCTGGTTCGAGACGCTGCGCACGCTGCGCGCGCGCTTTCGCGACGATCGGCTGGGCCTGACCGCCAGCAGCCTCACGTTCACGACGCTGATCTCGCTGGTGCCCCTGCTGACGGTGATGCTGGCCATCTTCACGGCGTTCCCGATGTTCGGCACCTTCCAGGCCGGCCTGGAGAAGTACTTCCTGCAGACGCTGGTGCCGCCCAACATTGCCAAGCCGGTGCTGGGCGCGCTGACGATGTTCGCCACCAAGGCCAGCCGCCTGGGCACCGCCGGCCTGATCGCGCTGGGCTTCACCGCGATGGCGCTGATGCTGACCATCGACCGCACGCTCAATGCGATCTGGCGCGTGAAGAAGCCGCGGCCGATCGCGCAGCGCGTGCTGGTCTACTGGGCCGCGGTCACGCTGGGGCCGCTGATCCTGGGCGCCAGCCTCACGCTGATGTCCTACGCCATCTCCGTGTCCAGCGGCATGGCGCCGCAGATGAACGGCGGCGTCAGCTTCTCGCTGTCGGTGGTGGAGTTCGTCGCGCTGGCGGCGGCCATGAGCGGGCTGTACCACTACGTGCCCAACACCGCGGTCGCGTGGCGGCACGCGATCGCGGGCGGCGTGTTCGTGGCCGCGGGCTTCGAGGTGGCGCGCCGGTCGCTGGGCTGGTACCTGACGCACATGACGTCGTATTCCAGCGTGTACGGCGCGTTCGCGACGGTGCCGATCTTCCTGCTGTGGATCTACCTGGGCTGGGTCATCGTGCTGCTGGGCGCCGTGATCGCGGCCTATGCGCCGAGCCTGAAGCTGAACCTCGTGCAGCACGGCCGCCGCCCCGGCCAGGCGTTCGCGCTGGCGCTCGAGATCGTGCGTCGCCTGCTGCGCAGCCGCGAGGCGGGCGAGCACGGCTTGACCGGCGTCGACCTCGCGGTCAGCCTGCGCATCGACCCGCTGCAGATCGAGTCGGCGCTCGCCGCGCTGACCGCGCTCGACTGGGTGGGTCGCCTGGACGAGGAAGGCCACTCGCGCTACGTGCTGCTGTGCGATCCGGTGCACACGCCGCTCACGCCCCTGGTCGACGTGCTGCTGCTCGCGCCGATCGACGCGTTGGCGCCCGCGCGCGGAAAGCTGGGCATCGATGCGATCCTGTTGGTGGACGTGTTGCCGGCATGACACGCGCCGCAGCAGTCGCCGCGTCGCGTTCCCGCGTCTGGCTCTGGCGCGGCGTGGCGCTGCTCCTGCTCGCGCTGCTCGGCGGAGTGGCGACAGCAGTCGCGTGCGCGCACCTGCGTTGGCATGCGAGCCTGCAAGGCGTGCGATTCATCGATCACCCGGAGATGGTGCGCGGGGGCGATGCCGCGCTCACGGTGCGGGGCTACCTCGTCGCCACGGTCGGAAGCGACGTCGACTTCTACCGCATGACGGGCGAGGAGAACGGCTATCCGCAGGTGGAGGCGTCGCTGTGCGATTCCGGCAAGTCGCTTCGGGCGTGGCGCGACCCGGTGCCCCTCGGTACGGGCCCCTCTCGCTTCACCTATGCCGTGCTGGTGCCGATGCGCGCCAGGGAGGTCGACCTGTCACGCACCGTCGAGGACGTGTGCCTGCGTTTCGTCGCCACCGGATCGAACGCCTGGATGTGGATGCCGTCCAAGGCGGTCGTCGTGCCATTGGCGGCCGATCTGCGCGCGCAACTGGACGCCTATGCGCGCCGCGAGGGCCCGGTCGAACTGGTACTCGATCCCGGCTGTGCGCCGCAGTTCTGCCAGCCCGACTTCTCCCCTCGCTCGCTCAAGCGCTGAACGACGCGTTCCCGGCGGCGCGGCGCGGTCACGCCGCGTGCACGACCACCATCAGCGCGCGCACGACCGTCTGGCCCGGGTTCGAGATCGAATGCGGCACGTCGACGACGTAGCGCGCTGTCTCGTTGGCCTGCAGCGTCGAGACGTCCGTCCCCGAACGCACGTCGAGTGCGCCGTCGCCCAGCACGGTGAGATGCTCGCGCGAGCCCGGTTCGTGCGCCTCGGATTCGAGGCGGCCGCCCGGCTGCACCGTCAGCTCGTACCACTCGAACTGGCCTGCCAGCTCGATCGGGCCCAGGATGCGCAGCTCGCATTTGCCGTCGGGGCTGCGCAGCGACGGCGTCGCGTGGCCGGCCACGGTCGTGATCGAAGGCAGGGCGGGGCGCTCGCCGTCCAGCAACTGGCCCAGCGGCACGCCCAGCGCGTTGGCCAGGCGCCAGACGACCGCCACCGTCGGATTGGCCTGGTTGCGTTCTATCTGCGACAGCATCGACTTCGAGACGCCCGCCAGTCGCGACAATTCGTCGAGGGACAGCGCCCGCAATTGACGCAGTTCCGCGAGGGTATTGCCGACGCGGGGTGGCTCGACGGACAGGTTGCGGGTCATGATCGTTTTCTCGGATTCCTGTCAACGGTGGCTTGACGAAACCGTCGTTGTTCTTGATACTGCACACACGTTCGATATATCGAACAACGTAATTCGCATTGAACAAGATTGTGCCTGAAGGACAAGACCCATGACCAGCGTCGCCGCATTCAATCAACACGTCCAGTCCGAACTGGACGGCATCCGCGCCGCGGGCCTGTTCAAGGGCGAGCGCATCATCGCGACGCCGCAGGGGGCCCTCGTGAAGCTGGCCGACGGCCGCGAGCTGATCAACCTGTGCGCCAACAACTACCTGGGCCTGTCGTCGCATCCCAAGGTGATCGAAGCGGCGCACGAGGCATTGCGCACCCACGGCTACGGCCTGAGCTCGGTGCGCTTCATCTGCGGCACGCAGGACATCCACAAGCAGCTGGAACAGCGCCTGGCGGCCTTCCTGGGCACCGAGGACACCATCCTCTACGCCGCCGCCTTCGACGCCAATGGCGGCCTGTTCGAGCCCCTGCTGGGCGAGGAGGACGCGATCATCAGCGACGCGCTGAACCACGCCTCCATCATCGACGGCATCCGCCTGTGCAAGGCCAAGCGATTCCGCTACGCGCACAACGACATGGCCGACCTCGAGGCGCAGCTGAAGGCCGCCGACGCGGCCGGCGCGCGCTTCAAGCTCGTGTTCACCGACGGCGCGTTCTCGATGGACGGCACCATCGCCCAGCTCGACAAGATCCGCGCCCTGTGCGACCAGTACGGCGCGCTGCTGGGCGTCGACGAGTGCCACGCCAGCGGCTTCCTGGGCGCGCGCGGGCGCGGGACGCACGAGCACCGTGGCGTGTTCGGCAAGATCGACATCATCACCGGCACGCTGGGCAAGGCCCTCGGCGGCGCGTCGGGCGGCTTCACCACCGGCAAGAAGGAAGTGATCGAGCTGCTGCGCCAGCGCTCGCGGCCGTACCTGTTCTCCAACACCGTGATGCCGGCCATCGTCGGCGGCTCGCTGGCCGTGCTCGACCTGCTCGAAGCCAGCACCGAGCTGCGTGACAAGCTGGCCGCCAACACGGCCTGGTTCCGCCAGGCCATCACGGCCGCGGGCTTCGAGATCAAGCCGGGCGAGCACCCGATCGTGCCCATCATGATCGGCGACGCGGTCAAGGCGCAGCAACTGAGCCAGCGCATCCTCGAGCTGGGCATCTACGCCGTCGGCTTCTTCTTCCCCGTCGTCCCCAAGGGCCAGGCGCGCATCCGCGTGCAGATGAGCGCGGTGCACGACCGCCATCACCTGGAGAAGGCCGTCGAGGCCTTCACGCAGGCCGGCCGCGAGCTGGGCCTGATCGGAGCGCAACAATGAGCAGCGGCGCCCGCATCCTCATCATCGGCGCCAACGGCCAGATCGGCTCGGAACTCGCCGGAGCGCTGAGCAAGCGTCCCGGTGTGGCGCAGGTCGTCACCAGCGACGTGGCACCGACCGGCCGCAACCCGGGGCTGCCGCACGAACAGCTGGACGTGACCGACGCCTCCGGTCTCACCGCGGTGGTCGAGCGTCACCAGATCACGCAGATCTACCTGCTGGCCGCGGCGCTGTCGGCCAACGGCGAGAAGCATCCGCAGTGGGCCTGGAACCTGAACATGACGGGCCTGCTCAACGTGCTGGAGCTCGCCCGCACGCACAAGCTGGACAAGGTGTTCTGGCCCAGCTCGATCGCGGCCTTCGGCCCGACGACGCCGGCCGACGGCACGCCGCAGGACACGATCATGGATCCCACCACGATCTACGGCATCAGCAAGCTGGCCGGCGAGCGCTGGTGCGCCTGGTACCACAAGAACCATGGCGTGGACGTGCGCAGCCTGCGCTACCCGGGCCTGATCAGCTGGAAGACCCCGCCGGGCGGCGGCACCACCGACTACGCCGTGGAGATCTTCCACTCGGCGCTGCGCGACGGCCGCTACACCTGCTTCCTGAAGGAAGACCAGGCACTGCCGATGATGCTGATGGACGACGCGCTGCGCGCCACCATCGAGCTGATGGAGGCCCCCACCGACGCCATCCGCCAGCGTGGCAGCTACAACCTGTCGGCGATCAGCTTCACGCCGCGCCAGATCGCCGACGCGATCGCGAACCGCATCCCCGGCTTCACGATGGACTGCGTGCCCGACTTCCGCCAGGCGATCGCCGCCAACTGGCCGCGCTCGATCGACGACAGCGAGGCGGCGAGCGACTGGGGCTGGAAGGCCCGCTTCGGGCTCGACGAGATGGTCGACGAGATGCTGACGCAGCTGGCGCCGATCGTGAAGGCGAAGGCAACGGCCTGAGCGTGCAGTCGCAGCCCTTTCGCCACGCGTCGCCCCGACGTCGCGCCGCTCGAGGTGTTCATTCCCGACAAACGGCCGCTGGACCCCGCGTTGCTGAACCGGCTCGACCGCGCGATCGCGACGTACGACCAGGCTCCGACGCGAACCTGATGCGCCGGACGACGACTGCACGCAGCCTCATTTCGACGGCGTCGCCACGTACCCGTCGCTGAGCGTGCCCAGGAACGCGATCACGTCGTCGATCTCGGCGTCGGAAAGCGCCGGCTGGTCGCCCGGTTTGCGGTTGTAGGGCACCTCTTCCTGGTTCACGTTGCCGCGGTACTGCGCCGGCAGGTCGTCGAACTTGTCGTAGGTGCCGTCGGACTTCAGCGGGTAGAACTTCTCGGGGTTGGTGTCGCGCTGCACGTAGAACGTCAGCGCGTCCTTGAGCGTGTGGAAGCGGCCGTTGTGGAAGAAGCTGTGGCGCAGTGCCACGTTGCGCAGCGACGGCACCTTGAAGGCGCCGCAGACCTCGGGGTTGCTGGCCTTGATCGTCGCGTCGTTGCACAGGCCCAGGTCGTAGTAGCTCGCGTCGGCGTTGGCGGGGATCTCGGTGTTGCGCGGCACGCCGAGGTTGTCGTACGTGCGGTCGGTGAAGATCGGCAGCGCGCCGAAGGCGCCCACGTCCGACGGGTGGCACGCCGAGCAGTTGCCCTTGCTGGCGTCGGTGAACAGCGCAAATCCACGCGCCTCGGCGGCCGAGTAGGTCGCCTTGCCGCGTTGCACCTCGTCGAACTTGCTGGTGAACGCCGTGAAGCGCGGGTCCTCGGTCTCGAAGGCCGCGATGGCTTCGGTCATGCGCGTGTAGGCGGTCTCGACGTCGTCGAAGACGTTGGCGCCGTAGACGGCCTGGAAGTCGGCCGCGTAGCTGGCATTGCGCAGCTTGGCGACGACGCTGGCGTGGTCGGCGTTGGCCATCTCGCGCGGGTTGACGAACGGTTGGCCGGCCTGGCCGGCCAGGGTGCTCTCGCGGCCGTCCCAGAAGAAGCCGCCCGACGGCCCGTCGTTGGGGTCGATGTGGAAGGCGAACTCGGAGCGCATGTAGGTGACCGACGGCGAGTTGCGCACGCCGGACAGCTCCAGGTTGACGCCGCCCGGTTGCACCGCCAGCGCGTTGGGCGCCGCCAGGCCGTTGGCGAAGTCGTGGCAGGACTGGCACGACTGCCTGCCCGAGGCCGACAGCGACGTGTCGGCGAAGATCTTGGCGCCGACCAGGGATGCGGTGCTCTGCTGCGGCTGCGTCTGGGGGCTGCCGCCGCCGCCGCAACCCGCGAGCGCCAGGGCGAGCAGGGACGCGGAGACGCTGGCGAGCGGCGTGCGGAAGAGGGCGGCAAGAGTCATCGGACGCGATCGTGCTGGGCGGGAATCGCAATTCTATTTAAAAATAAGAATGGTTCGCATTACCTTTCAGAATTAATTTATCGGCAGCAACCATGCGCATGCCAGGGGTGCGCAGGCGGTGAAGGGGATGCGCACGGTCGTGTTCGCGCGCACCGTGAAGGAGGGCGCCGATCGTGAGCCCAAGGCCGCGACCGAACACCCGTGCGCGCTTCAGGCCCGCGTTCGCAACGCGCTGGCGAGGGATCGTCCGCGCGGCATTGCCAGCAACGCGAGTCCGGACAGCAGCAGCAGCCAGGTCGCCGGCTCCGGAACCATGAGAAGGGTTGCGAAGCCGTCGGTCGGGCCCGTGTGATGGCCGGCCGGATCGTGGAAATAGGCAGACAGTCCGGTGAAGCCGACATTCTGTTCCGGCTGACCTGCACTGAAGTCGTACTCGCTGCCATTGAAGGACGTGACCTTGCCATCCACAATGGTCACCGAACCGAAGAATGGCCATAGGCGATCCGGCTCAGGGGGTGGGTTGGGGCCCGGCACGGCGAAGGCGGCCCAATTCGAGACGAAATCGACGGACAGCAGGTCCGGATCGGCAAAAGTGCCGTCGCCTCCGGACGCGACGATCAGGTCTACGTAGCCCCTCCACGGGAAGATTGCGTCCTTTGCCGGCGGGAAGTCCGGGTTGCAGAAGTTCGGATCCTCCCAGCAACTGAGCTGATGGTCGATCTGGCCCGACAGTTCGAGCCGGTAGGTCGTCGCTGCGAAGGCGCTCGCGCCTGCACAAACAGCCGCGCCGGCCAGCATGACCAGGAGCGCGATCCTGCTCCAGCGGGGGGATGTCAGATGCATGGCAACTCCTGGCGATGTCAGATGAAAAGGACCAACTCGCAGCATGGTGCCGTGACGGCTGGGACGACATTCCCTAACATGCAGGGATGCCCGGGCACGCCAACCCTGACATGTGCGTCGGCCTTGGAGGAAAGGCCACTTCCAAGGTCGGCATGCCCGTGCTGCGCATCCTTCTAGGGGCGCTGGGCGCCCCGACAGACCGCTACATTGGCGTGTTGTCTTGACCCCTCGGGAGAAGCGATGCCTTCGATGTTCGCCAGGTGGTTCGTGGCCGCGCTCGTGTTCGTGCCGGCTGCGCTTTGCATCCCGGCGAGCGCTCGCGCGAATGCGACGTACGAGTTCACGTTGCTGGGACAGGTGGAACAGGCAGGTCACTCCTGGGA
>Ga0307516_10003054_pt1 | contig 21855 bp, 25 predicted proteins | sample 19_EM_MG_FD_203310 | JGI IMG/M metagenome (GOLD analysis project Ga0307516, IMG submission 203310) | Populus trichocarpa ectomycorrhiza microbial communities from riparian zone in the Pacific Northwest, United States - 19_EM | ecosystem: Host-associated > Plants > Roots > Unclassified | place... | reverse complement strand
GTGGTGGTGGGGGGGTGGGCGGCCGTCCCCCCCCCCCCCCCCCCCCCCCCCCCCCCCCCCGCCCCGGGGGGGGGGGGGGGGGCCGGCCCCCCCCCCCGACGAGCAGTGTTTCACGGAGGACGGCCACGTCGGACTCGGGGGGAGCCGAAACCGCACTCGCGGCGCCGGATGCGGAGGCGGAGGCGGCGCTGCGACGCCCATCGGGGCGGCAATGGGCCAGGTGCACGTCATGGACGCGGCGGCGGGGGGCGGCTGACTCCCGCCTTCCGCGCGCGTGCGTATGTGTGTCTCCAGAGGTCCCGCCGCCACCGCCGCCAAAACACGCGGAGGGAAACGAAAGAAGCGGCATGTTATAGATACATGCAGAGCTTCACATTCACATACATAGATATGTAGATAGACTAAATAGATAGATGGATGGATGGATAGATGGAGGGGTGGGATACATATCTAATAGATACATATCTAATATCTACATATCTACGAACACCCCCCGGACGGGAGCGGAAAAGGAAGGGCAGCCGGTTCCCCGTGCGGTCGGCCCGTCTCTGATGTGATGTGATGTGATGTGATGTGGTGCGATGTGACGGGGGGGGGGGCAGGGTGTGGTGCCGCGCTTGTAAGAATGTATTTGCTTTTCTTCTTCTTTCCTTTTTTTCCCCTTCTTTTCTTTTTTCAGTGGAGAAATTGATATATCTATTCTGGAAATGTACATACATGGCGCGCGCGTCTTCCTTCCTTCCTCTGTCCCCCGTTTCGTCTGCAATGTGCCGACGTGTAGATATGTACTCTACGAATGTAGGGGGGGGGCGCCGACCGGCAGCGCTTTCGGCGATGCGAGAAATACATAGCAGGGAAGTGCCCGGACGGATCGAATGCCAATCCTTAGCCGTCGCACGACGTCGCAGCCGGGGCGGCGTGTGGTGTGCCACGGGTGGAGGAAGGCAGGTGGCAGCGTGCCCGTTTTGCTCATTTGTCGCGCGCCGCAGCCGCGGAGGGGCGATATCTACGACCGGGATTTACGCGTCGACGCCGGCAGATCGACGACAGCGCCGAGGACGGAATACCCGGGGGCTGCTGCTGGGGCGCTGGGGATGTTTTCGCTTTCGCCGTCTCGACAAGCCCCGCGGATCGCGCGGCGTCTGTGGCGCTTGCGCGAGGTGGACGGCCATCGCGCCGGCGCGACCGAGAGAGCGAGAGAGAGTGCCAAGCCGCTGGGTTCTACCCGGTCGCTGAGATACGAAACTCCATCCCCCCCCCCCCTGTGTAGATGTAGAGTAGTAGTCTATACCCATGCTCCTGGTTCGCCACTGCCGCCCGGCTCTTGTGGGACCGACGCCTGGGCGAATGGCAGCTGTCGCCCGCCGACGGACTGCTCGCTTGGGTGGCGGCGGCGGGGGGGACTGCAGCAGATATGGCTGGCTGGCTGCACGTTGGTGCAATACGAGCAGGCGCTCACAGCGCATCACTCGCGGCCGCCGGGATGGCTATGTGCTCTCTCTATCCATCCACTCTTCCGCACGCGAAATAAATTGGGCCTCTCTCTATCTACATATACATATATACACATCCACCCACTCTAGATACATACATACATACATACATACATACCTACATACATAGCTTACGTACGTGCTCGACTTGCCGGCGCTAGGTAGTTAGTCCTTGCCACAAACAAGAAAAGAAAGAAAAAAGAAAAGAAAAAAAGGAAAAAAAAAAAGATACGATATCTACGACGACCAATTCTCGCTATCTCGCGAGAGTAGATAGATACGTCCAGAACTGCGTCCCGGACGTGTGCGGTCCTGCCTGCCTGCCTGCCTGCCTGCCCTGCCTCCCTGCCTCCCTGCCTGCCCTGCATCGCACGCGTCCTGCCGGTAGGCTCCTGTATGTACATCTAGTGCGTGCTGGAAGTCGGGGGGGTCGGCGCTTTGACTTCTTCGCTGTTCGGAGCCGAGCTGCGAGGCAAGTCGCTGGCCGTCTCTGCATACCGGTGTCCGCCCTCCTCCGTCCGGGCTTCGCGCTACGGCGCGAGTGAGAACTGGTGGGGAACGTACATATATGTATCTATCTCTCTGGGGGGGAAGTCGGCGGCTATGCACGGCACTTGGTCTCCCAAAACCCGCGGACTGGCAGCCGTAATCTAATTCCCGAGACCCGTGCTATCGATACTTGAATGCGGAAGACATAGGGATGTTCCCACTCCCGAACCGCTCCGACGAGCTCACTCGTCCTCGCCCTCGTCCCCGTCCCCGTCCCCGTCCCCGTCCTCGTCCTCGTCCTCCTCCTGCGTGTCCTCGTCAACGCGGGCCCTCTTGGCGCCCCTGCCAGCCTCCCCCCCCGCCCGCTTCCCGCCGCCGCCCTCCGGTTTCTTCATCTTCCGGATGTTGCCGCACCACAGCTTGACCTCCATCTTGCCCAGGTCCCGGAGTTCGTTGCGGCCCTTGCGCAGCTCGGCGTAGCGGGCGGCGACGCACCACCACTTCTCGCGCGCGCTCTCGACGTCGTCGAGCGCGCGCTTGAGGAGCGCCATCTCCTCGGTGCCCAGCGGCGCCTCGTCGCCGCTGAACTTGAGCGTGCGCTGGAACCGCAGCCGCACCGCGTTCGCCGTCAGCCCGCCACCGAGCTCGCTCGCAATCGTCGCCCAGCTCGCCGCCGGCACTGCGCCGTGCAGCCGGATTATCGTCTCGTCGTCGCTCGCCGTCCACGCGCGGGCTGTGCCGCGGCCACGCTTCGGCATCTGGCCGCGCCGTCAGCGAAGAGAACCCAGTGCCGCCGTCGGTCGGTCGTACTTACCTTGCTGAGTTTTGTCGGGAAAGTGGAGGAGGAGGAGGAGGAGGAGGGGGAGGGGGAGCAGAAAGTGGAGGTGGAGGAAACGTCTGCGCGGCGCCTGTGTCCGAGGGAGCTGGACTGGCAGCTGGATGCGGCGGAGGGGAGCGAGGGACTCTATATACCGCCTTGCCCGCGAGTCCTTATGGCTCTCGCACCCTCCGCGGCACTGGGACGCCGGAGGACCGCCCCCGCCCCCGCCCCCCGTCGCCTGGAAGGATGGCATCCGGCATTCTGCTGGATGTCGCTGGCTTCACCGAGCCGAGCGGAATCCCGGCCCGGCAAACTGCCTGTAGCCAGCGCTCTTCGTCGTGCTTCCCTTCCGGCGAACAAACACGCCGTGGCAACCCGGCCCACGAGCAGATGGCCGGTCGGCCAAACCTGCACTCCTGGTCGGTGGCGCGCGCCCCGCCAGACTCGGGCGCTGGTGAGACGGGGCACTGGAATGCGGGGGGCCCTTGTCGGGGGGGGAGGGTATCTAGAAAGCTGCGGAAAGCAAACTCGGCCCCGAGCACCGCGGTCGCACACACATTCCTGGCAGCGCTCTGGAGACGGCCAGAAGGATGCAGCCGCGCAGGGCAGACCGCCCCTCGGTTTGCTGCGGCGCCGGTGGTTGGCTGTCTCGCCTGCGATGTTCTGTCGGGGGTCTGCGGCATTCGTCGGGAAGGTGCAGTGCGGTCTTCGCATGGCACGTGCTCGGGTCTCCCTTGTTGGGGAATGCGGGTGGCAAGAGGCGGGGGGGGCTTTTTGCACCTCGGCCGCTCGCTGTTTGCTCTGCTGCTGCCGGGATGGATGGGGGCGCGAGGGGCCGCGCCGGAGAGCCGGAAGAAAGAGCGCGCCCGCCCACGTTGGCCGCAGTGTTCCGCGAGGCGAGGACGACGGCGAAGGGACAGCGCCGCTGCTTTGCGGATTGCATTCCGACCGAGGGCGGCCGTCCGTCGAGCAGGGCGGATGGGGTGGAGAGAGACTGCTGCTTCCAGAAGGACGCGGGTCTGCTGGAATGCCCCGGAATCGCCGGACAGTCGGGGCGCCGCTGCCTTTATAAGAGCGTCCGACCTCTTCCCTCCTCTGTGCGCCGCGCATCCTCCGCACACACACCGACAGAGCCGTATACAGCATGCCGCCGGAGATTTCCTCGTCGCCCCGCGGGCCCTCCAGCAGGCCCCCCAGCAGCTCCCCTCCCACCGCCACGCCGAGCAGGAAGCGCGGCGTGGTCGTGGCGCCAGCGTGGACATCCAGCGAAGACGAGGTGATCCTGAGCCTGCGGCGCAGCCAGCAGCCGCCAGCGTGGAGTGCCGTCGCCGCGGCAGTCAACGAGCTCCCGGGAAGCGAGCGCACCACGCTGATGGTGCGCAACCGCTGGCACAACACGCTCAAGCACGTCAAGGTCGTCTCGGGCGACCCGCTGAACGCGCGTGAAAAGGAGTGTCTCCGCCGGGCCGTGGGCGACCTCGACGCCGGCATCGAGCGCTGGTGGTTCGTCGCCGCGCGCTACAACGAGCTCCGCAAGAAGGCCGCCAACAACGGCGACGCCAGAGAGCTCGGCAAGGCCTCTGTGAGGAAGCTCTGGGAGGCCATACAGAAGGACGACGAGGCCGAGGGGCGGGGGGACCGCGACTCCGCGCCCAGGAAGGCGAGGAAGCGCAAAGCGGCACAGACGGCGGGAGAGGAGGAGACGGTGAAGGAGAAGGAGGAGGAGGAGGAGGAGGAGGAGGAGGAGGAGGAGGAGGAGGAGGAGGAGGAGGAGGAGGAGGGGGGGGGGAAGGGGAGAGTTTCAGGCGGCGAGGAGGAGTGAGTATCTAGCGTGCCCCCTAATCCACTGTAACTAGTGCATCGCATCAATCCAAATAGTTGTATTCATCAGGACCAAACCATATAGCTACATGCTCCCACAGCCACAACCATACGGATAGCTAGTGCCAGCCCTGTGCTGAGTCACACGCCCAACCCGGTGCCGACCTCGGCCGACGGCGGCGAGCCGTAGCGCCCGCGCATGGCCCGGTACTTGCGCAGGTAGTAGAGCGCCTCGATCTCGCGCCGGACGAATTCGGCGCGCGCGATGCCGTCGCGGATCTGCGTCTCGTCGCGCAAGCCCGCGCGCGCCATGAATGCGTCGTGCAGGCGCGGCCGGAAGTAGCTGTAGCCCAGCGGATAGTCCCTGCCGAGGTAGAGCTATGTACAAATGGTGCGATTAGCTCTTGGGAGGGAATGAGGGAGGGGACAGAGTGGGGAGGGGATGGGGAAGGAAGGGACACTGACGAGATCTTTGTATATGCGCTTTACTTGGAGGCGGAGGGGCGGTGATGGCATTCCTTTCTTTCTTCTCTTTCGGGTGTGGAGAAGGTGGTTGTGGATGTTTGCGTGAGCTGCTGCTGGTGGTGGTGGTGGTGGTGGTGGTGGTGGTGGTGGTGGTGGTGGTGGTGGTGGTGGTGGTGGTGGTGGCAGTAGGCATGACGTCGCCAGGTTGCTATCCATAGGAGACGCGCGGGAAGCGGGACGATCACCTGGAGGCGGAACTGGGGCCTGTGCAATCCATCCTTTTGGCCAACTACATACACATACATTCTGGATATCCAAACTCTCGTCCAAACTGCAATGCCGAACCAAAACATCACCACGACTACCAGTCTGCCTGCCACCACTTCCACCGCCACCGCCGTGTTCTCCAAGCTCTAACTATGCCGCGCTGGCGCTGGCGCTGGGCGCCACGGGGACCGGGCCTTGAGCGACCAGCGGCTTCTCCTTGGACAGGTGCGCGATGCTCTCGTCCGACAGATGGATGGTGTCCTTCAGCACTTGGGGCGGGGTCAGTCCGAGCCTGTGCACGCTCTATGTTAGTCAGAGTACAAGTGAACGCGGGGGGAGAGGGAGGGGCGCACCATTGTCCAGCCGAGATATCCGTAAACTGCTTCTGCTTGAGCACCTCCAGCAGGATCACATCCTCGGTGCCGATGTTCTGGATGTAGTGACTGCACGCCTGCGGGACGTAGCCAACATCGCCCGGGTTGAAGTCGAAGGTCCTGGCACTGCCCGGTGCAACGTACACCGACATGCGCGCGTGTCCCTGGATGAAGTAGCTCCACTCGTCCGAGCTCGGGTGCCAGTGGACCTCGCGGATAGCGCCGGGCTTGATTGTCACCAGCGCCGTGCTGAAGTCCGCCGCGATGGGGAACGTGTTGGTGTCGAGGATCTTGACGGAGCCGCCGGGAACCTCGAGAGGCTGTTGGAGTGACCAGTGGAAACTGTACGAGTCCTCGTTCGGGAGGATGCCCGCCGCACCGGTGACGTTCTGCGCCTGGATGTCCGCCGGCGCTTCGGTGCCGTTGAAGATGAAGAGGGCACCTTCCGGAAGGTTGGCGAAAGCCGAGGAGGGGAGATCGAGCTGCTTCTCCCAGACATCGATCGGTGTGCGCGCCATCATCTGCGACACAAGGAAGGTCTGGAGTCGTTAGCTGGCTGACAACGGCGTGGAGCGGAGAAAAGCAGCTGACCTCGTCTTCCGAGAAGTTGCCATCGTCGAAGATCAGAAGGAACTCGGTGCCGTTCTCGAGTCCTTGGAGGTAATGCGGGATTCCGGGAGGGAAGAACCAAACGTCTAGTCTACAGTCAGCTTCTGTCCCTGGGAGCAGTGGTTTGGAGGGGGGGGGGCTATGGACGCACCTCCTGCCTTGACATCATCGATGAACGTCTCGCCCTTCTCGTTGATGGCCTGGACTCGGGCACTACCAGCGATGACATACGCCCACTCTCCCGAAGTGTGCCAATGCATCTCACGATACGCACCGGCTTCTAATCTCTGCTCCCGTTAGTCTCCCTACCTCACGGTGGGGGTGCAAACGAACCATATCAACACCGGCAAACTGCTTCGCCGCGGGCAGGACACCGAGGTTCTGCTGCCGACTCCATCCGGCTCTATTGAGGCCCAGTTTGACATGGCTCAGATCCATGGGCCAATTGAACTGCGGGACATCGCCTTTATCGCTCGTCAGCCTCGAGACCCTCACTCATGGTCGCTCCTCACAGCACATGCCAGTATCACTCTGCGGCGGCGCCAGAATATCGGGATGAGTCCTATCGATCTCCGGCTGCTTCGGGCCTGGGTCGGTTCCACCCTTGGTGCCACGGATCGGCTGCGGCGTGGGGACGGTGCTGAAGTCGAACGCCACACCCACAGTGTCGCTCTTCTGCAGCGGGGCGTAGACGATCTGGTTCTCGGGAATGGTCGTGTCCTCCGTGCTCGTGGGGAAAGAAGGATCGTAGCCACGCAGGGTGGTTGGGCCCAGGAGAGCACCAGAGATGGCGAACGTGCGAGTGGGAATAGGCTGCTCGACATCGATGGGAGCGGCGGCAGCGCAGACGGCCAGGACAAGGAGTGCAAAGAACTGCATGTTTGCGGTGATGGTTGATGACCGGCTGATGGGCCAAGAAGCTCCGATTGCGACGATAGCTTGTTGAGGTGAAGAAATTCCGAGGAGGCACAAGAGACTTTATACCGTCCCCCCCCTCTTCACTCTCAGACTTCGGCTATAGTTGTGGTCGTTACGACTGCTACCCTTCACGTAGGTATAGTAACCTTCACGTAGGCGCAGTCCCGTCCGGAGAGCTGTCGGGAACTTTCCGGCTGGAGTATCTTGTGATTAGTCGAGCTATCCCCAAGCTACCCCCAGCAGGCATCCGCATATCCACCTGCACGGTGTTGTTAACACCCACCCTTTCATGTTCCGCTCGTTCGTGGTGTATGACGTCCATCACCGCCAACATCTACATCGGGCAGATCCGGTGTACGTACCCCATGCTGTGATCCAGATTCTCATCCCAGCATTCGCGAGACGGGGAAGGGGGCATTGGCCAGCCGTACTTCCCGTATACGCGAGAGAGCAGAGGGAGAAAGAGGGGGGATATCGCGAAGGAACTCTGACCGTACGAGAGCGCAGCGGAATGCCACCAGAGCAAAGTCCCCGCCCGTGCTCCCTGAACTGCCGAAGGCTGACCAAAGAGGGATAGAGCAGAGCCACAGGCTTGGACGGGGAACCCACCCAAGATCGATCCGCCCGAGCTTTCGAGATTACTATTCGCTCATCACCTACGGCACCACGGGCCAACCACGTGACCACTGCAGGCTCGCATCATCCCGCCGGTGTCCGGGTGGAAGCACTGCAAAATCGAGCAGAGTGAGGCTTTACGCACGATGAGATCTTGGATTCTGCTTCTGGGGGAACAATCCGAAGAACCCTTAACATCCCACGTGGGATAGCTAGAGTAAGCGCCGGGCCATCCGCTGCAGCGAGTACATACATACATAGATTACGGACCCGAAAGGTTCTGTGTCACCCATATGGAAATCTCCGATCGGCCTCGTGTGGCAAGTGTGCTGGAAAGGTATGTGCATAAGCCTCCAATTCGCCTGTACGGCTAACTCGGCTTACGCACGTCCAGGTGCAAAACCCAGCCAAGAGCAAAGCTGCAGGGCCGGAGAGATCCACACGGGGGTAGTAGTGGTGGAATCCGCCACGAAAACGCACACGCTGAGTATGCTACTCCCTCCATATTCTGGCAAAGGACGACACGAGCGGGAAATACTCCCATGGACTGCTTAGACCGCCGACTTCCCGTTTGGGCCGGCAAGTTGGGCTGTGGAGTGTTCACCCGCTTCCTATATATCCCCGGACCAGTCCGAATCCCGGAGTGTGAGGTTTTGTATTAACTACTCTCGTCAGGGCCTCCAGGCTGGGTTCAGTCGAGATGCTCCGACGATAAGAAAGCCGGTAGTTGTAGTCGATACAGTCATTGATGATCACCGGCATGCATGGCGAGCGTTCTGTCTTGTCTCATTTTGCATTGTGTTTCTCAGACGGGACCACATCGCCGACCATCCATTGAAGCCGAACTTAGGGCTCACGAGCTCCAATGGTTTCGAGTCGTAGCCATTTCCCCACCATCTGGCGTCGGTTCTGTCTTCCCAGCGAATGGAACAGTAGGTATATGCATTCGTGGAAGTGCGGCACACGTGTGGGATACCCGCTAACCAAGGGCAGAGTGTCCAGGCTGGGTTGTAGTCTAGTATGATAGGCTAGTAGGCTACGCCGTATCGCGATGTCGGGACCTAACCGAAGGCTGATGCTGTAGGAGTGCGGTACTAGAGGGATCGATGGCAACATCGATGAATAGAAATGCGTGAGCATGAGTCCGCCTGTTGTGTTGTTCCCCATAGTCACTCGACATCAGATTTCGACGAGGTAAATATCCTGACCGTCTCTCCTCTTTAAGCAGGAATTCTTGCGGTCAGAAGGCTTCCTCAAATAGGAGCGACGCTTCTCGCCACCCTCTGGGTGCTCCAGTAAGCTCCCCGACATCCTTCCACAATATCTCGAGTTGCTGGTGATCTATTATGATTGGAGCGTAACCATCTTGTTCTGACGGACTGCTCTCACGTATAGGAGCTTTCCAATAGCTGTTTTTTTGGGTTCAATCACACCCGCATTCAGCCCATATAGACTATGGCGGCATGCATTCCGACCAGTTCCCGTCCGCTGTCCGCGCGATGGCGGCACATTGCAAGCTCCCCTTTGCCCTCCGCCCAGGCCTGCCCCCAAGTAAGTGAAAGCGCACCAAGGAGACTACAAAAAGGAAAGAACAGAAAGAAATCGCCCTCCCCCCACCCTGATCCTCTTCCACGGACGTCATGAAGGAGAGCATGGGGAGAAACAAAGTTCTTGACCCCTGGCATCCAGCTCCTCGGCCTCCTCCCGCCGCTTTCCTTCCACACCTCTGCCCGCAGAATCTCCAGCTGGGCCCTCCACTCGGGGCGCACCTTGAAGAGGTGCTCCCGGGTCTGGGCCTGCACGAGCACCTCCAGCACTGAGCGGTGAGTCGGCTCTTCATCCAGCTCAGGTACTGCCCGGTGAGGCAGTGACCCGTCTTCAGCTAGCAGAACCTCGAGGTGAGCCCCTCAGAACTACCCGCTGTCGTTCCGTCCGGCTTCTGCTTGTCCAGAATCTTGCACTTCTTCGAAGAATCCCCGGAGGCCCGGCCTCCCGTCCACTGCCTCGTCTTGGCCCACTTCTTCTCCGAAATCTCCCGCTTGAGGTGTGCGACGGGCCTGGGGAGCGGCATTGCCCTCGCCTCTGTCCTGTCCGAGCACCCGAGCCATTCCACCCCTCGGGTGCCCGGCCTCTGCTGCGAGCTTGGCCCACTCGTCGGCCTTCTCGTTCCCTGGGATGCCCCTGCGCGCCGGGCACCACCGGATCTCGGCGGTGACGTCCGGCTTGGCCCTCCGTAGCACCGTGATGTGCTCTCTTGCCTGCCGGAGCGCATACATCTGGCCAGGGCCAGGGCCAGGCTCCTCCGATGCCATTTGCTTGATGGATGCTTGCGCATCCGTGAAGTCCGTGACCCTCTCCGGGACGGTTTGTCTTCTCGAGGCTGCTTTCAGCCCTGGCGAGGGCCGCGCACTCCGCGTCGTAGGATTCTTGGTTGTAGCCATATGCGTGGGTTTTGACGCCCACCCAAGCTTGTCCACCTTGCCAAACCACCGAGTACCCGGCGGCTCCGTCGTGCCAGTCGCGACCCATCCGTGAATATGGCCAGTCCGGGCCGGCTCTTCTCCGTCTCTGCCTTGGCTTCCGCCTCCTGTTCCTGCAGCAGTTCCACGTCGAGGGCCTCCGGCTCCTCTAGCAGTACACTGGCAACACTGATTGATGCCGTCCAGAACGAGGTGCTCGAGGTCGTCATCGCCATTGGACGGAAAATCGGTGCCAAGGAGTGCATCGAGCGAGCGACCCACTGTAGCTGAGAGGACAGGTACTGCTATTTGGTGCGCATCCCAGCATCGGAGAGAATGAGGACCAGGGCGATCGCGGAGCTCGCGCGGATGTGGAGCAGATGGAGCGACCGCGATATTGCGGCCGGTTCGGACGGGGCTGCGTCTCGTTGACTGACGCAGAAGCGTTTGTGATATCGTTTATGGTTTATTTATAGTAGTGAGTATGCAGAGCTATTACTGACGCCCTGCTCTCAGCGCTGGCAAGTCGCGATGATGAGATTAGGATGCACCAGGTTGGCATTTCAGTCGGCTCATTGTGATTCGGGCAAACAGTTCTTGGACATGATTGGAGCCTTTCTACACTGTACTTATCGGTGTTGTTGTCTCCGACGTATCCTAGATGAGGGAAACAATGAAATCATTATCCTGCTCCGCAGTAAATCACTCATGATGCACCTGGGCGGTGAAGGTTCTTTGTTTTGATTTTGGACTCGAGCAAAGATTATCATCAGATTAGATACGTTTTGTAGCGCGTTCTCTGGGCAGTTCTAGTCTAGTACATGCAGGCTAAGAAATAAACCGATGCTCCGAGTCAGTTGTCTGCAAGCCATGCGTATTGCGGCTGCATAGCGTCGAGCTGCGACACAGGCCATACAGACGAGGGATAGGGTAGGTATCTAAGTTGAATTTACGATGAAGCAACAAGGACCATCCTCAGACATTCAATTTCATCATGGTACTGTACAGCCATAGCAGCAGCCATATGTTCGGTACCGTGTCCACCATGTTTCTACCATCCACATGCCCAACTCCACTTCTAGTCTTGGTCGCTAGGTGTTTTGTCTATCACCCGTTGTCCTCTCCGGGACATCTATGCCCCACCCCGGCCCCGAACCGGGCCTTGGATGCTGGATGGATTCCATGCGCCTTTCTGTCCCCATGCAAGCCGGCAAATAAGAGTCGCCGCATGTAGCCGTCTTCGCTGCCGTTCTAGCATCATTCATCCCCGATTCTACACATCGACTACAAACTCCTTCTTGAACCCCGTACCACCCTCCCCGGCCGCCTCTCGGCCCTCTCTGGCGTACCCTCCCTGGTTCGCCACGATCCTAACCCCACTCTTCTCCTCGACAAAGTCACACGACCAGTGCGTATGTCCAAATGCCCATATCTTGACCTTCTCGCCGCCCTTCCACTCGCTCCACCCAGCCCCAAGCACATTCGTCGAAAACGCGCTCCGGAAGAGGCTGTCGTCGAACATCGGATCGCTGGTGCCGAGCATCAGCGGCGCATGATGTGTCGCGACGATCACCGTGCGGCCTTCCTCGACCTTCTCCAGCTCCTCCCGCAGCCACGCCAGATCCAACGTGTGCTCGCGCATGTACTCCTTCGGGCCCCACTCCTTGACGACGTGGAAGTCGTTCAGTCCCATAGCGATGCGCCAGGTGGCGGCGGGGTCGAGGGCCGAGTGGAGTGTGCAGCCGAGGATCGTGACGTCGCCGATATCGACGCGGCGCCGGTGCAGGACCGTCAGTTTCCCGTCTAGCGCCTCCTCCAGCTCCGCGGCGGCGGCCAGCCCCTCCGAGCGTGAGGACCGGTAGAACTCGTGGTTCCCAAGAACGAGGAAGACACGCTCGAAGTCCTGCGCGACGCGCCGCAGGAACCCGGCGAAGAGCGGGGCCTGCGCCAATAGTCCGATGTCGCCGGCAAGCAGCAGATACGGTGCGTGCGCAGGGATCTCGTAGCTGTCGTACTGGTGGCTGTGCGGTGGTATGCCGAACTCGAGATGCAGGTCCGACAGGATCTGAAGGCGGAATGGCGGCTGCGAAGTCATCGTGAGACGCTGCGGAGGAGATGGTACGTGGACTGTGATGGCCTTATACTACCCCGCTGAGGGGGGTGGCAAGGGACTGGTCTGCGGAGCTGCTCGGTAGTTGCCGAGACCAGCGCCTATCATACTCTCTATGAGCAAGCGCTGCCTACAGCGAGTGAGATCCAGTGGGTTGGAAGATGGGCACTGCTGCTGCCCTTTCTTGCTGGTAGCTTGGGCCCTGATCTTCCAGTGTACGTGATTGATGCATGGGCTGCAAAAAAGGCATAAAAAGAAGACTCGCAGTCGTACAACATTCTCAATGAAAGATTTAAGCTTCAAAATTGATTATGTACATAGATATCTGTCCCCAACAATCCTCGCTCTTACCACTCATCTGGAAATAGTTCCGAGGCATCCAGCTACATACATACAGCTACTCTACATACCTAGATACGGGATCTCGATTTTATTCGCAAGGTTTCGGGAAAATCTGTACCTCTGTGTTGGGCTGCAGCGGAACGGTTGGACCTGTTACAACTCGGCTGGGGCGCACTCTTAAGGAGCCAATCACGATAATTTACTCAATTTTCTCGACTCTGTCCTTTCATTCGCAAATTCGGAAGCAGCCGCAGAGCCGCATCCCGGGTCTCAATGGCGGGCTGAAGGTGGGCTGTACAATGTATATACGTGGGGCTTAGTAAAGAGCAAAAAATAATTCCTTGGGCTTGGTGCCTCCCTCCAACTCTCCGTCCCTTCCTCATACACTCACAAAACACAGGGTCTCTCCTCCCCCGACCCGAGCGAAGCAAGTCGTTCGTCGCCCGAGTCTTCTCAGACACATCTCCACTCAGTGCTACTATCGGTCTCTTTTTTCTTCATAGATTTCTGGTTTCTCTCTCTCTTTTTGACGACCTATTGCGTTTGCTCCCTAGAATTTTCAGCTCCTTCAAAGTTACTCCTCGTTCAGGCCAGTTAGCCGTTCCAGTTCAGCAGCACATCTTTTCGTTCACGACCGTACCCGAATTCACAACCCCTCCGATCGCAATAATGTCTCCGGGCGTAGTAGAAAATGCCCCTCCGCAGGTCACCCTCACACTCGCAAACGGCGCTCCCGCTTTCGACTTCGAGGCGATATACACCACAATATTTGATGCAAAGACTTCTCATGAATCCCTCGATGCCGCCACAACGCTCTGCGACGGAATCGCCGCCGACCCCGTGACTGCACACCATGCGCTGTCCATCTTACTTCCTCGGGTCGCAAAGGCTGCTGCCGATAAGAAGTCCGGGACGAACAGAGAAAGCGCCATGATCGTCTACGGCGCCATGTACGAATCACTTCCTCACAAGGCTCCTGCAACCGAAGTGCAGCTGGTCGCGACCATCGGGAACGTCTTCGATGGTCTCGCTGATAAGGGCTCCGTTGTGCGCGAGAGCGCACAATATGCTATCGATGCTCTGTTCGCGGGATTGAAACAGCCCGTTCTGGTGTCTGGATTGTTGGTTGCGGTGATGGACTACCTCAGATCGTCCGCTTCCAAGTGGCAAGGGAAGGTCGGTGCTTTGATGCTGATCGGAAAATTGGCGGAGAAGGCGGTGAAGATCGAGCAGAACCAGGGCGAGGTTTTCCTTAAGGATGCTATGGGCAGGGAACTGGAGGCGCTGATCCCTGTTGTTGAGAGCGGCATGCACGATCTTAAGGCTGAGGTTCGTACGGGTTCTTGGTTGCTTATTCCCCGATGCTTGCTCGGGCGCTGATATGTGAGTGACTGTAGGTTTCGAAGACTGCGATCAAGACGACTACGAGCTTGACGAAACTGCTCAGCAATGAGGATGTTGCCAAACACATTCCCACTCTGATTAAGACTATGAACATGCCTAGCAAGGAGACACTGGGGAAGGCGATCCACGCTCTCAGCATGACCACCTTCGTCCAGACAGTCACCTCCCCTGTTCTCTCCCTCCTCACGCCTCTCCTCGAGCGTGCTCTTACTTCCCCGCAAACATCCCAGGAAGTCCTCCGCCAGGTGGTCGTCGTTACCGAGAACTTGACCAAGCTTGTGCATGACCCCGTTGAGGCTCGTGAGTTCCTGCCTCGCCTTCAGCCTGGCGTTAAGCGTGTTCTCGGTTCCGCCTCTATCCCAGCTGTCCGTGAACTGGCCGAGAGCGCCAACGGTGTCATGCTCAAGGCTATGCGCGTCTCCGGCGGCGACGAGGAGAGCACCATCGGCGAGCGTATCTCGGTCGACGAGGTTAGTGGAGAACTCTCCGTCCGAGTCGCGCCTCTGCTGCGCAAGGAGGAATCCGCATTCTTCGAGAACTCGGTGAAACCCTACATCTCTGCCATGGCCAGGGGAGTCATTGTCATCCGTGAATGGTCGCGTCTCTCGGACTGCATCGCTCCTTACCTCAAGGATCTCGTGGACGGTGGCGTGGAGAGCGCTAAGAGGATCGCCGCCGACGTTGAGAAGTGGGCCCGTGAGACGGACCACAAGAGGTTCGGAGGCATCGGCATGGAGGATGACGAATTTGCGAACGAGGTAGAGGTTGTCAACGCCAACTTCTCGTTGGCTTATGGCGGTATGATGTTGCTCAACCACACCAACTTGCGCTTGCATCGTGGACATAGATACGGTCTTTGCGGCCGCAATGGAGCTGGAAAGTCCACTCTCATGCGATCGATCGCCGAGGGCAAACTGGAGGGTTTCCCTTCCAAGGACGAACTCCGCACCTGTTTTGTGGAGCACCGCAGTCAGGGTGACGAGAATGAACTGCCAATCGTCGAATATATTAGACAGTCCCTTATCGCCGATAACCTCCAGGAGGGTTTCATGGGCGCTGATGGTACAGAGAAGATCAAGGAGACTCTGCGCAGTGTCGGCTTCGAGGGAGAGCGTATCGACTTCAAGGTCGGCGAGCTCTCCGGAGGTTGGAAGATGAAGCTGGCTCTTGCTGAGGCCATGTTGAAGAAGGCTGAGGTCTTGCTGTTGGACGAGCCTACCAATCACTTGGATGTTGGAAACGTCAAATGGCTGCAAGACTACCTCAAGGAGCACACTGATATCACCAGTTTGATCGTATCCCACGATTCTGGCTTTCTGGATGAGGTGTGCACGGACATCATCCACTACGAGAATAAAAAGCTCGTTTACTACAAGGGCAATCTCGCTGCCTTCGTCCGGGTCCGCCCGGAAGGCAAGGCATACTACACGCTCTCGTCTTCCAGTGTGCAGTTTAAGTTTCCTCCTCCCGGCCTCTTGACTGGTGTCTCGTCCCGCACCCGCTCCATCTTGAAGATGACAAATGCGACGTACACGTACCCTGGTTCCCTCAAACCATCGCTCAGCAATGTCACTTGCTCTCTTTCGCTGTCCTCGCGTGTTGCTCTCCTCGGTGGTAACGGTGCCGGAAAGTCCACTCTCATCAAAGTCTTGACCGGAGAAGTCATTCCCCAGGAGGGTAAGGTCGAGAAGCACCCCAACTTGCGTGTTGGATACCTCTCGCAGCACTCTCTCGAGCCTCTCCAGTTCCATTTGGACAAGTCTCCCAGCCAGTACCTTCAGTGGCGTTACGCCAACGGTGACGACAGAGAGGTGTTGATGAAGGCTACTCGTAAGCTCAGCCCTGAGGACGAAGCCCAGATGAATACCCCTGTCAACTTGGGCGACGGCTCCGGTCCCCGCAGAATCAACAATATCGTCGGTCGCCAGAAATGGAAGAAGTCCTTCCAGTATGAGATCAACTGGGTCGGTCTCGGCCCCAAGAGCAACACTATGATCTCCCGCGAGACGTTGATGAAACTGGGCTTCTTCAAACTGGTTCAGGAGTTCGACGATCACGAGGCGTCCCGCGAGGGTCTCGGTTTTCGCAAACTTGAAGCCGCCGACATCCGTCAGCACTTCGAGGACGTCGGCCTCGACGCCGATCTCGCTGAACACAACGAAATAGGTGGTATGTCTGGTGGTCAGAAGGTCAAGATCGTCATCGCAGGAGCTATGTGGAACAACCCGCATCTCCTCGTCCTCGATGAACCTACCAACTACCTGGACCGTGAGTCCCTCGGTGGTCTCTCCCACGCCATCCGCGAGTTCAAGGGAGGTGTCATTGTCATCTCCCACAACCAGGAGTTCGTCTCTGCGCTTTGCAATGAGCAGTGGTGGGTCGAGGCGGGCCGTGTTACATCTGCCACTCGCACCGCTGCAGACTACTCGAAGTTCGAAGGCGGTCTCTCGGTTAGCGGTGCCAACACACCGCTCAGCAGTGCTGTCCCAAGTGCTGTCACCAGTGCAGCAGCGAGTGCAGCCAGTAGTGCGGTTAATTCCGACGCCGAGGATGAGAGCATGAAGTTCAAGGGGCGCAAGTTCCCCAAGAAGAAGAAGATGACGAGAGCCCAGCAGAAGGACCGTGAAGTTCGCAGAAGGTTGAGGCACATCGAATGGCTGAACAGTCCCAAGGGGTATGTTTCCCCCCTTTACCCCTTCCATCAACTCGCGGTTACTAACGTACGACATAGAACCCCCAAGCCAGTGGACACGGATGACGAGGCGGAGTAGATTATATTGATCAGGGTAATGGGGGGGAATAGAGAAAAAGTTTAGTTTCCTTTTTTGTTTAGTCTCTTGCGTGTTTTCTTTCCCCTTGGGTCGGGCCTTAGATTTTCTTGGTACGGTGCCGCACGTTTTGTGCAATAGACTTATGTAACGTGCCATGGTGGATTTGCAATGGTTATATGCGGTAGTTTATCACAAATGCCTTTTGTGATGTCTAGCAATTGCGAGCGAGTCGGCACTACATACGAGAATAAAGGTCATGTTGTCTACTGAAGGACGCCGAGTACTAACTATAGCAATATTATGATATATGTATGACATGAACCATCACTCGCGTAGAGAGTGACAAAGCATGTTTGTTAACTGTGCAACAATCACATGCCAATCAACCTCCTACAGCCAGTCTCAACCCAGTTTATTACACACCCGCCTTTACAAACATTCGTACTCGCTCTCTAACCACCTTATCTCTCAGACCCCCGGGAACAGTCTTCCTGGCTCCCTCACGACTGATCCACAGCACTTCATTCCCCCTAATCTCCACCCTGACACCATCGAGGAACTTCATGCTCCACTGTCCCTCACCAATCTCTCTACACCAGCCAACAGCCTTGACGAACCTCGTCTCAGGCGTCAGCTCCCACTCGTCATCGACCATCGGCGGGCCCGGCAGCGGTGGCGGGGAAGGGTGCTTCTTCAGCCAGTGGTACAGTCTCTTCGCGTGGTGCAGCTCTTCTTTCGTGACGCCGGAGGCGACAACCACCGGCTCGCCAGCAGCCGAGAACTCCACCTCCGCCTCCTCGTCCCCCGCGCGCCGCACAGCCACAGCGCCTCGACCGTCGGCCCAGACCCTCCCGTGCAGGCCATCGACGCCCCCGTAGGCGACAACCGTGCGTTTCCTCACCGCGGCAACAAAGCGGCGGACATAACGGAACGCTGTGAGGTGCTTGTACGGTATGTCCTCGATGCAGTAGGTCTGCGTGCCGACGGTGAGGGTGTTCGGCGTGACGGTGTAGACGTTGCCGGTGTCGCGCAGGAGCAGCCGCACGTGCGTCGGCGAGTGCAGCGACGTGATCGCGTGCTCACTGTGGTGAGTGAAACTCGGGAGCGCATCCAGCGAGATCGTCGCAATGTGCTGAGGTGGCGACGGGGCGGCCGATAAGGGCTGCGAGCGCCGCCGCGGAGGGGACGACTCGAGCGTTAGCCGCAGCTGCTGGAGGAGGTGGTTCGATGGCGTGCTGGTGCTCGTGCCAGCAGGAAGGGAGGCAGGATCGGGCGCCGGCACGGATTGGGCCGCCGAGAGAGCTGTGTTGTGAGCTGGCTGTCGAGACCGCGGCGGGGTAGGAAGCGGCGGGAGCGTTGGCGACGTGCACGAGTGCGAGAGGAGGAGGGCGGTCAGTGCTGAAGGCGGTTGCTGCGGTGGTGGTAGTCCCTTTGTCCTGCTCTCCCGCTTGACGCTGTCCTTCTCCTTCTCCCTCCCTGTCTCTTTCTCCTGTTCGCCCCCGTTCTCTTTCCGCTTGGACGCGTTATTCTTGACTTCCACCAGCGGAGGTCGACGCGATAATGGTATTGGCCCCGGACGCGGCTTGTCGAGGATGCTGTTGTCGTCAAGGATCTGACTGATTCTGATGTTTGGACGCTGCGAGAACAAGGTATTGGTATTGGCGGTTGCGGTGGCCATCCTGAACGGCTGTCGTGGGCGGGAAGAGTTCATTTCTGCGTCTGCTTCTGCTGCTGCCTCACATCGCACTATCGAGGCCCGAGGGGTGTGGAAGACGTGTTGTTGTTGTTGTTGTTGTTTCTTTGAGGCACGAACAAGGAGGGTAAAACAGACAAAGGGCAATGCACACACTCGGGTCGCAGTCCCGAAGCTCGAACGGAACGTGACAATATGCGACCTTAACTTGCCATTATAGTTGCTCAGCACGAAACTCACCAACTTCCTCATCAGCCCTGGCAGGGCGATGATTTTCAGTCGGGTAACTCGCGCGCCTTCTAGCTTTCGCCCCTTTCGAACCGAACACGTAGGAGAGCGCGTCCCGAACCCGACCCGCCGTCTCCAACCCCAACTACCTGGCTCTCTCACATCTCTTTCCCACCTCCACTCCCAACATCTATCAACTAGCTACCGGCTACCAATACAGCTTACACCCCAATTGTTGATCCAATCGCCATCCATAACACAATAACAGCAACCACCATGCCCGTCGATTACAACAGAATGAAGGTCAGCGAGTTACGCGACGCCCTCACGGCTCGCGGTCTCCCCACCAACGGACTAAAGGGCGAGCTAATCTCGCGTCTTACCGCGAGCGACGAAACCGCCTCTCCGGCGATCGCGTCCACCGAGAAACGTTCTACTCCCGCGACTACTGCCACCACCGCCATTACCACCATCACCCCCACCACCGCGGCCGCTGCACATCTTCCTAGCGCCGACGAGGACTACGAAGTCGACTGGGAGCACGACGACAAGCCCGCTGAAGTTGCACCTGCCATCGCCACCACCACCGCCAGTGCTCCCGCCGCGACTCCGACTGTCGCGCCTGCCGCCGTGGCGCCAGCCGAGACCTCTGCCGCGGCCTCTCCCACCCGCACGGACGCAAAACCCAAGCGCAAGACGATCGCCTCCCTCTTCGAGAATACTTCCGCCTTGTTGACCAAGTCCGGCAACGAGCCCAGCTCCCCTTCGACGGTGACCGACGAGACGTCTTCGGCTGCACCCGCGCCCACATCCGCTGTTGCTGCCGCCACGCCCGCCTTCAGCGCGAACCTCCCCACCACCTCCCTCGACGAGGAGATCGCGCGCCGCAAGAAGCGTGCTGAGCGCTTCGGCCTCAACGCCGAGGAGAGCGAAACCCTCAAGTCTTTGGAGCGCCAGAAACGCTTCGGAATCGTCCGAGAGAAGAAGCAGATCAAGGGACTCGATGAGGCCCTCCCCATCGAGCGCGAGAGGAAGCGACGAGGCGAACTGCAGCCCCAGCAGCCCCAGGGGCGCGCCGGCAAGAGGGGACGCTTCGAGAACGCGGCGTCGCTACAGCAGCAGCAACAGCAACAGCAGCAGCGAGATGGTACGAGACGCGGCGGTAAGGGCAAGGGAAACGGCGCCGTCGAAAGCGGTCGAGTGCAGAAGCCGGTCCAGACCTCGGGTCTGAGCGCGGAGGACAAGAAGAGGGCCGAGGAACGGAGGAAGAGGTTCGCTGCTTAGTAGGCGCCGCCCTAGTTCATGACCATTTCGAAGTTTGTATTTTTAGATTGCTGTTATGCTGGAGTGTGGGGGGTTCCGTAGGAGTGTGGTCAAATTTTTGTCTTTTTGTGTGCGGGTCTTCATTCTTCGAAATACTTGCTTTACTCGAGTATGTAGCCCCCCCTTTTTTTTTGTCCTTTTCTTTTTGCTGTTAATGCCATGAGCGGTCTCGCGAAATTCGCCCAACGTGATGTGGTGTGATGTGGACATCCGGAGCACGTCCGCAACACCGAAGCAGAACCCTATACCTAGGTAGGTACGTACACGGCCACCCGCCGGTACTGTAGGGTATTCACCATCCAGTTCTCCCAACCCCGAAAGTCGAAACGCATCAACGGCCGAGGAGACGGCCAGCCAACGCAGCCGCCATCCCATCCAGCTACCGGTGGCCGTGGCAGCAGTACCGAGTAGCAGCCCAGCCTCAGCCGGTGTGTAGACGACGCAGCGGTTGGGGCTGGCTGGGTAGAGCAACTCTACGCTTCTCTTGCGTCGAGACGCGTTTTCCGTACAATCGCCAATTGCGTGCGACCCTATCGGATCATGGTGATATTATATACAGTCCTGTCCTGTTCGCCGTCCGCCACAACCCCTCACGGGGGGGGGGAGGGCGTGTATGTGCATCTACTACTCTCCGCGTTCGCAGCCGCCGCCATGATCTATATAGGTCGCATGCAAGTATGAATAAACAAAAAAAAAAAAACCGCGTTCGCAGTCCCTCCGAGTGACGAGCCGTGACACTCCACAACGGCGATAATAAAACCACATCCCTAAGTAGGCTCCGTCAGCGGAAACAAAAACTATGTAGCTCATCAACGGAACCGAGAATAAGTGCAACCGGTACTGTAAGTCGCACCTCTCCACGCGGGAGGGACAAAGCCTACCACCGCCGCGAGTCCGGCAACCGTCTGGCTGCGGTGGAGGACGACCACCACCCGGCGGCGGTTCGCGGACTCTGAACGTCTCGTGAAACCAACTACTACGACTTGCACAACCGCTTGTTCGGAGCGGGCAGTATACGTTCGTTTCCCCCACCGTAGAGTATGCGTAGCCGTCCATGCTATGAGCATTCATCCCGCGCCATATAGACAGTGTATCCCAGAATTCCCAACCCAACCCCCAAACCCCATAGAAAGAGAAAAAAAACCCTTGAAAAAAAAAATGGAAAAAAACACGCCCGTAATTACACACAAAACCAAAAGAAAAAGAACGCACACGCACAGCACACGCACACGCGGTTACCGGAGGAGGGACCGATCAATCCTTCACCGCATCGAAATTGGACATTCGTCTGATCTCGGGGCCCCACCGTTTGAACACCCACGGGATCGGCATCATCGCCACCGCGATGAAGCCTAACAGGCTGGTCGCCCAGGCGATGCCGAGGGTCTCGAACACTGGAGGAGGGAAAAGGGGGGTTAGCTGGTTAGGCGTGGAGGGAGGGCAGAAAGGGGGAGGTCGTACTGTCGACGGTGAACAACGGGAAGGCCATGGCGAGCACGTAGCGCAGCAGTCCTAGCGCGGCGATGGCCGACGCGGCGACGAGCGGAGTGTACACTTCTAGGATGTACATCACGGCCGAGAGCTATCCATCTCATCAGCATTCGATCGTATGTGGCGGTAAGGGGGGGGGGGGGGGGGGGGGGGGGATAAAAAA
>Ga0307516_10003053_pt1 | contig 21860 bp, 30 predicted proteins | sample 19_EM_MG_FD_203310 | JGI IMG/M metagenome (GOLD analysis project Ga0307516, IMG submission 203310) | Populus trichocarpa ectomycorrhiza microbial communities from riparian zone in the Pacific Northwest, United States - 19_EM | ecosystem: Host-associated > Plants > Roots > Unclassified | place... | reverse complement strand
TTCTTTTGCATCCAAAGGGAGGTTTTTGATGGTCAAGCGACAGGATTCGAAGCCGCTGACGACATGTCGGATGTCGAGCCCCGAGCCAACAGTTATGAGGGTGGATCCAAGGACTTGATGTTGCTCAATGAAGGCGGCTTCTCTCTCCACGCGCAGGATTTCCTCTGCTGCCTGACGAGCTTTTCGCTCAGCCTCCTGACGTGCTTTTTCCTCTGCCGCTTGTCTAGCTCTTTCTGCTGCTGCTGCCCGTCGGGCTTCCTCTGCGGCCCGCCGAGCTTTTCGCTCAGCCTCCTGACATGCTTTTTGTTCTGCCGCTTGTCTAGCTCTTTCTGCTGCTGCTGCCCGTCGGGCTTCCTCTGCGGCCTGCTGAGCGAAAAGTTGACGTGCTTGTTCCTCTGCCGCTCGTCGAGCTCTTTCTGCTGCTTGTCGGGCTTCCTCTACGACCTGCTGAACGAAAAGCTGACGTATTTGTTCCTCTGCCGCTCGTCGAGCTCTTTCTGCTGCTGCCGCTCGTCGGGCTCTTTCTGCTGCTGCTGCCCGTCGGGCTTCTTCTGCGGCCTGCCGAGCTTTTCGCTCAGCCTCCTGACATGCTTTGTCCTCTGCCACTTGTCTAGCTCTTTCTGCTGCTGCTGCCCGTCGGGTTTCCTCTGCGGCCTGCTGAGCGAAAAGCTGACGTGCTTGTTCCTCTGCCGCTTGTCGAGCTCTTTCTGCTGCTGCCCGTAGGGCTTCCACTGCGGCCCGCCGGGCCTCTTCTGCTTTTCGCTCGACCTCCTGCTCCTTGATTTGACGATCGCGTTCCGCTTCCTGGGCTTGGCTTTCGGCTTTCGCTAGGACGGACTCCGCGGGGGCACTGTGGCTGTAGCGACAATTATCACCCCGTACACACCTTCCATCCCTCTTCCAGGCCCTGCAGGCAGGTTGATTGTGATGATGCGAGACCTGGATCCCCAAAGGCGTTGGGGACTGCTCTTCGGATCCAGCGAAATGTTCGGGGTTCGGGGACTCAATGCTCGTTGAGCTAGATATAAGTAGAGGTAAACCGATCAGAGCATTGACACTGTTGAATATATGCACCTGGTTGCTTTCTGCTTACGGGTATATTTGCCTTTTGCGATGTTGTCGTTGTCCTGCTTTTGAAGGGATCGTCAACCCAGGATTATCTAGTCAGCGTCGTCGTTGAACGTACATGGACGAATTTGCATCGTTCACCAAATCGGCAAGTGCCTTGTCTGTAAAAGACGCATGGCTTACGCTGCTGGCCCTCCATGCGGTCAAAAGGTGTGGAGTTGGAGAGAGCTGTGCACGCCTACTTATTATGTACACGGCGTCTATTCGAAGCGTGATCAGATGCGAAAGGATCGTAACCGTCCTTCAAACCGGGATCGAACCGGTAGACGCTGGATGCAAAAGGAACGGGCATGTCCTTCAAACCGGGATCGAACCGGTGGCCTCGGGATGGCATCCATTACAGTCCCACGCTCTTCCAACTGAGCTATCGAAGGATGGTGGTTGGGTGAGTGGAAAGGGGAAACAATAGCTGCAAACAGATGGATATATAACACGCGGCTACGTCAGCCGTCGTCATCTTTCGGACCCCCAATGTCGTCAAAGAGCAGATCTGCCTCTCCCCGCCCAGCCCCGCGTCCGATTCGGAAGGACCTTGATCTCGAACCAAATCCGTTCGAACAGTCCTTCTCCGCCAACCCCCGTCCCCCCTCCTCCAACCTCCGCAACGACCTCCCCGATTCCCACGACGACCCGCCCCACTCACGCCCCCCCTCCCGCGCCTCTAAAACACGCAGCTCGTCCCCGCCCCGTCCCGTCCTCCCCCCCCTCGCCTCCATCTCCAGCCCCGCTGACCCGGCCTATGCCTGGAACTATTCCAACACCTCCCTAGCCAGCTCCCTCCGCGCCGGACCCCTCTCCCCAGCCATGCTGGCCGGCCCACAGCCCCCCCAGGACCCTCCACCCTCCCAGTTCGACCCCACCAACTTCCGCACTGGCCTCACCCCCAGAACTGGCCTCACCCCTCGCACCGGCCTCACTCCTGGCACTGGTCTCACCCCCCTCATCGGCGGCCCTGTCGCCTTCCCCGCCTCTCCCAACACCACCGCCCTCATGGCCATGATCAACAACTCTTCCAACCCCCCTTCAAATCCCACCATCACACCCAACACCCTCAACGCCATCACCGGCGTCCTCAACAATCCCCCCCCTTACCAAGATAATTCTACCACTCATCCAAATTCCAGCTCTAGCTATCTCGCTTCCGCTAGCAACGCTGCCACCACCGCCGCAAACGGCCTCTTCCTCCTTTCTCAAGCCCATCAGGAGCTCACCAAGCGCGAGGAAGCCCAGGCCCGTCAGGCAAATCACCTCCGAAACACCTCCAACGACTACCAACCATCATCTCCGCCGTCCACGAAACGCGGCTCAAAGCGCAAACCGTACGATCTCGCCGACAATGTGGTCTCAAACGGTAACTCTAGGTCCCAACCAAAACGCGGTCGTGCAGGCACAACATCCTTCCGTCGCCGCTCTCTATCTGATGAGGGGCTAGACGACATGGATGACGACGACGATGGCTTTGACATGGATGATCAGGCCGTTCCCGATCATGCTATTAATGACTCACGATCACGCCGGGGGACCAAAAAGCCAGAAACAGAGGAAGAGAAGCGCAGGAACTTTTTGGAGCGCAACAGACAGGGTACGCTCTCCACCTATGAATGTTGATCTTTCCAACCCCATTGTCTAATCGCCAGCTGCGCTCAAATGTCGCCAGCGCAAAAAGGCTTGGCTGGCATCGCTGCAGGCCAAGGTCGAACAGTTGACATCCGAGAACGACCGCCTCACAACCGCCCTTGTATCATCACGTGAGGAGATCTCGCGCCTTTCACAACTGGTAGGAGCTGCTTCTGTCGTCGGTGGCCCGGGGGGTGGGGCTGGTGCAGGTGGTGGTGGCGGCGCACCAGTATCGATGAATGTCAGCCTTGTCTCTACAGCCAAGGTGGCTGCCGCGAGCAGCGTTCGACCTGGCGGGTACGGATACTGAGGACCCCACCTGCTGCCTCTCCCTCTGCATCAAAAAAAATCGCGCGTGCCGTTGCAAGGCGGCATGGCATCTGTATGCTAGTCCAAGGATGTGCGAGGGCTTCCTATTCAAACCCTCTTCCAAGACATGCCCCGGGTGAGAAGCTAACCCGTCTTTTGTCTGTGGCTTCTGTTTTTGCTCTTTTTCTACTTCTCCTACCTTAACCCGTAAAGTCTTTTTTTTCTTATGAGGTGTATTTATTTATTAGCCTACCTGGTACGTCTATGTTAGAAGCCAGCATTCGTTAGTGAATTGCTTAAAAGAATAACTTGGACGCCCGACGTCTGGATATGACATGATGCAGGGTTGGCAGGCGCTAAAAACAGCTGGCAAATCTATGACGCACCGCCACGTTTATATTGCTTCTGTGCGAGATATATTTACCCATTGCTCTCCCCGCGATGCTGTGGTCTCTAATTATAATTCCTTGGACGTGAGCCAAAAAAACGCATGCTACTTGTTCTATTGCTCAGCAAGAGGGTAACCCCGCGAACATTACTCAACTAATCCAGCGGCAAAGGTGAAGAAATAGTAGGCTAATATATGCGGAGTCCGGACAGTTTGAAAAATAACTACAGTCGAAAAATGTCCATTCACAATTGTCCCAATAGCTAACTAAAAGGGCTTTTCCCGATCTTCCTAATTCCCGCTGATGAACGAATAGGTCTGCGCTCCCAACCCGCACGGCAGAAGCTGGAGGGTCTGCCCTGGCTGACCCCCAGTAACACAGGTTCCCGTGGAAGGGCTCGAAATCGTGCAGCCCGTGGCTTGAAGACCAACGGTCTTTCCAGACCCCGGAACGGGGCAGGTTGTACAGTCGATGTTCCAGGCTTGATTACTGCGCAATGACAAGGGTGAGCTAAATCTCGCCTACTTCAATTGGAGAAGGGCTTACGGCTGCCCGTCGGTGGCGAATGTGAGTTCGCCAGTCGCGCCCGCGGTCAAAGCAAATTGACGTTGGGTATCAGATACCTGGCTAGTTTTTTAGAAGGTGTTAGTGAAATAAAGCATACCAAGATATCGGAAAGATTCACGTGATTTTATAAGGGTTGGTGGGAGCACCAGTGAACGCGACGAGGAACTCGCCCGTCGCGAACGCTGAAGCCGAAGACCGTTCAACAAGCGTGATGTGACTCCCGGAAGCGACGACGGGAGTCCATTCACTGACGAGACCGAGTCCGGAAATTACATAGATCGACTCGTGGTTCCCTTCAAAATTAGGGTTGCAAGTGGCCCTAGCGGCGAGAGGGGAAGCAAAAGCAGACGTGGAAGTCAAAGGGAGGATGGCGAGAATGAGAGCTGTAGTGAGTTTGGAGAAAGAGAACATCCTGTGGTAAATTGCGGGGGAATTAAAATCGAACTGGTTCTTAGTGTTCCACCAACGCGAGTGCAGACCTTTTATACCTTGACCTCGGTCGGCACATATTTGTAAGTTGGTATGCATCTCTGAAACTGTTTGCATTTGACCGCTGGAATCTCAATACTTCATTAAGCCGTAAGAAGGCCCCGATGGGGGGTTGCTGAAATTTCCCCGTAGAGGGCTGAATCGAGACAGGTACGGAAAAGCACAGGTGTTCATCGTTGTGATGCTCGAGTAACATCGGACAGCCACAACATACTATCCTGAAGCAGCAAGCAACGGAAAGTGACTAATGGTGGCACAAGTCGCCATTCGTTGATTGACAAGAAATCGTCACCAAAGGAAGTCTAACAAAGTGTTCGAGGCAACGTTGAGACAGAGCGTCAGAGTACAGCAGGAGATGCGCAGCGAATTCGAATGTCAAATCATCTTTGCAATGCGGCGAATTAGCACCCTGCTTCAACTTCCACCGCACAGGACGAGACAAGTCCCGATTAAGCAATAAACCTCTAGGGGTAATCACCAGTGGCGCAGGAGGGACAACAGAGAGCACTGCCTATTCACTGCGGAACCGACACTTTAGAGTTAACGACGGGAGGAATCACAAGCTCGGAGAGATTATGTCAGTGCATCGTCCCAGATTGGGGGTGTCTGTTTCCGGGTCATACCCTTTCCGTGGGTGGCGATTCAAGACCGCGTTTCGACCTTCACCGCACTAGACAAGGTGACAGGTGGGCGCACACCTCGATGACTATCAGCATTGAGTTTCAGATGGCCGACGGTACCAGTTCAGACCCGGAGGAAAGGGGTTGACGCCAGGTGGATGAGGTTTCCTGCGGGCACCACATTCTTTTTAGTCAGTGGCAGTGTCCTGCTGACCGTATGTTTTCCAGCTGACGCGCTCTTGACTAACGTCTCTCTATGCGAGTAAATTAGTCGTAGACTCGTATGACTCGGCAACCGTTGCCCAACAAGAGGAAGCGGTTACGTAATCCCCGTTAACCAGGCGGACTCGGAGATCATATGGACTTTGAGATTCTTCCTCCATATAAAGTCCCGATTAACCGAGTAAGTGTGTCGTTCAGTTTACGTATTGCTCGCCTCAGAATTCGATAAGGACGAATGGAGTTGGATCGCACAACTGGTCAATTGGATATTCTGTCGGACGCAGGATGAATATCACACATTGATACAAGAGTGCGTTCCATTTCGAGTCGTACGATGTCTGTCAATTGGTTCATCACAGAGATTCTCTCTCGTCACAGATCTTTGCCGTTCATTCTTGAGCTGCCGACGACCAAGGAAAAGCGGAACGAACTCGCACGTCGTATTCTGCGGATCTTGCAAAACGGTTCACCTCTAGTTCATCCCAAGGAACAAGATGGCGTTTACTGGGTGAACCTCTTGGCAGTTGATCATGTCTCCGGTGTACCCATCTTGAATGAAGAGCAGGAGGTCTTTTTTCATTTTTATCTCGCGGAAACGATCCAACCTGACTCTGATCCAAGACTTGGTCCACAAGTTGGCTTGCCAGCTAGAGAAGGTGGCGATTCATTGAATAAAATCATTCATTTCCTGGTCCATCTTGCATATAAAGGGAACATTGTATTGTTAGGATCATGTTGAACCAAAACGCACATTTTACTCGAGTAACTGCCTCTTCTATCAGATCTCCAATTCTCTTGCCCAGGCCCTTTAAAGGCGAATTGTCACTTTAGGGGGGGTGGGAACCGTTGGCAGCCCGAGTATTATCGCTCGCCCGGCATTTTCTGTCTCCTCCATCGAATCCTTGACCAACCGGCTGAACGCTCTGAACTGTGGGTGCCTGGCGGTACCCAACAACTCAAAGGCCAAGCTCTCAGACGTAGTGATTCTTGCACCCTCCTGTCGCATTCGTTCGATGGCGATGGGGACCTCCCACCGGTTGTGCGAGTCTAGACAGTCTGTGACAACGAAGGGGGTATATCGTCCAGTCATTATGGTTGATGAGAGAAGATGCAGGGCAGTGTGCAGCACACAGATGTGGGACTTCATGGTTGCGTTAGACTCTGTATCGGGTTGGAGAAGATTCTTAACGTTCGTACCTCGATTCCAAAGAGAACGACATTTTTAATGGCTGGGCGTGATTTGAGGATGTTTTCGATGTCGGGGGTGACCATAGAAAACGTGCTTTTATCGAAGGTCCCTAAGTGTAGGGACCCGAGGGACCCGAGATCGAGAGCAGGATCCAAAGGGCCTAAAGCTGTTTGTAGCACGACGTTCTTTGAGCGCCGATTCTCTTGCTCGAGGCTTACTAGCCGCACCTTTAACTACCTGTGTGGAGGATACGACTTCACAGTTGAGAGCCTGTTACCGTTCGTAAGTAGGTGTCCATTCACATAGTTACGGTGGATTGTAGATACTTTGGCGAAGCTAATAAGCTTATTGGCCGAATATATGAGGTGGTCGAAGTCTGAGATCGATTTGCCTAACAACGGATGTCCGATGGGGCGCTTGTCAGTATGTGCCTTGGAATGAGCATGAAATGTTGAACTCCTCACGGAACACTGTTTGTAGATCGCATAGAAAGAATATAGTAGATTGAGGAGTTATAAGTGGCATCGTGTAGGACCCCTGGTGGGCGATCACGGGAAACGTCGAGAGGTGGACGGTGATCATAATCTCACGCTGTACGTGAAACCAAATTATACGGAACCAAGTAACATAGGATAGGATAGATTACCCGCGGCGGTCCGACTAGGAACAGAGCGGGGGCCGCATAATAACACTCTATGTAGTTCAGACAGTGGTCAAGATGGAGAGGTCTTGTCATGTCAAAATCACGTGTTGTTGGGTTTCTTGGTTCCTTACCATCCAGCTGCCCCCCCTCGTCGTCGTCGTTGTCGTCGTTAACGACCACCTCACGCCAACCAATACACTCCACTGCTGCTATTGCTCGTGGTGCACTCGCCAGTCCTTGGCACTTCCTTTCCTTTTATCTCACTCCGACAGGACCAGTCGTTCGTTCTCTACCCCGTTACCAACACAGAAAAAAATACATATCATGCAAGCCGCAAGCGTTGAATCCATCAAGGATGAAGTCGCCGAAAAGACCAGGGTGCGTTTTCCTCCAAAATGAAACCGACACTCAACTCATCAACCTCACTAGTTCGAATCCTTCAAGCTTGGGAAGGGCCTTCCCTCTGGCATGCCCCAGCGGCACAAGCATTCCCGCTCCCATTCTCGTAATGCTTCCATTTCGTCTTCCATGTCTTCTCTTCCTTCTTTCATGTCTACCTCCAAGTCTACGAGTTCTATCGATCCATCTGCTGGCAGTAACCCTCAACCATCTTCCAAGCGCAACTCTCATCATAGGCGCCGCTCTTCTGTCTCGACCCGTATAGAATCTGCAGAGATGATGGGCGTTCCTGTACCAGATCTCCCGCCTTCCACCTCAGATGATAACATCAATCTCGGTGAAAAGGACTCCATTCGTCGCCGCGCACTTTGGGCTCTTGAAGGGAAACCTGATGTTTCGTTTTCCAAAGTCGAGATCCCTGAATTGTCAACGCCTGTCATGGAAAAGATTATGTTTGATCTTGGTAGTTCTGATCTTTCTATTCTCACGGTTATGTCTAATGGTCCTGTGGTAGCAACGAAGCCGTCCCTGACCCAAACCAATGTCCCAAGCTTTGGACCCAGCCTTAACACTCTGATGGCGAACAAGCGAGACTCGTTCAAACTTCTACCAACGTCCTCATCTTCCAAAGACCAACTACACACCCTGGTTGAGGAGGAAGAGGAGGAAGAGGAAGATTCTCATGCGCCCCCGGAAAGTTCGGGCCCAAGGATGTCTGATCTTGCGGTCGCACAGATGGCGTCCCCTCGTCCTCGTCCTGCCAACCTGCATCTCCGTCCCCTCTCCTTGACCCCCGATAACCTCGTGAACACAGTCGCAGCTTTACCTTCTCCATCACCTACTCCAAGCCCGCGATTGGGTCTCAAGTCTCTTGCTCTCGCTCCGTCATCTATTTCGGAGGAGTTTTCAAATGCCCCGATGAAACGTAGCCTCTTGTTTTCTGGATCTCGACGGCGATCTTCAAGTCTCAGAGATAGTCCATCCCCGGGCGCTTCCGACTTTGAGGACGGAAATACCAAACGACGCAGCCGCATCTCCTACAAGTCTTCTCGCACGTCGTCATCTTCCTGCAATGACGCCACCATCAATACCTCGGGTCTTCCAACTCCTGAGATGACCCCCACCACACTTGACCGCCGTTTCTCGTTCTCTGAGTCGCTTCGGCGGACAAGCGGGAGCAGCAGTGGTGACGAGGAGGTTTTTCCCAACCACCCGACACAGCCGAGGCCTCTCAGCGCAAGCGAGCAGCATTTTCTTTTCAAGTCGCATAATGCGCTTTTGGCGCGGATCACAGACTTAGAGCGTGCTTTGTCGGTGAGGAGGATTTCGTCGGGTGGGTATTCAAATAGCGGAAGTTCGAGGCCCTTGTCTTTGGCGTCTGACTTCTCGTCCTCGAATGACTATGCGAATGGGGAGCCGAGTGATGAAATGTTGAACCTCGTCGCGGACCTCAAGGCTGAAAGAGATGAATTGAAGCGGGACGTCGATGGGTGGAGGACCCGCGTTGCCGACATGGAGAAACAGATCGGCATCGTCGCTGGGCGAGTAGAAAGTGAAAGGAGAGATGCTTGGGTTGCGCGGTCTATGGCCGGTCTGTTGGAAGTTGAGAAGAAGGCCCTTGAAAAGAAGCTGGAGCAAACTGACAAAACCGTTGAAGGCTTGGAACAAGAAAAGGCAGCCTTGTTGAAGGAAAATCATGAAGTGCAACAGAAAGTCACGATGCTCGAAGAAGATTTGCAGAGGGTCAAGGAGGAACTGGAACTGGCCTGTGTTGCTGCTGTCCCAGACCCACTGACTACCCCGGTTCCCAAGCCTGGACCGCTGGGTTTTGTGAGTAAGAAGGGCCTAGGCTTCACGTCGATGGACTCTGAGACATCTTTCACTGACGTCGAGGGTGAAGTCGACCACAATGGCTTCAAGCCACGCTTCCCATTGTGTGCCGTTTCAGAACAGGAGGAGGATGAAGTCCACTTTGAACAAGATAATGGCCTGGACGGCTATGAAGATGAGAATGATTCCGACGCGTACTTCCAATCTTCATCTTCTTTTGACTCTTCGGACAACTCGCCGAGATCTACATCCCATCTTGAGCATGTTTCGTCTTCCGTTTCTCCGACTTCCTCTCATCCTCCTCGTTCGACGTCACCTCTGGTTCATGCACCCCACCCCACCCATGTGTCAAGAGCTTCGTTATCTAGGACTTGGACTTTCCCGGTTGGTGTACCGGTGGCCGCGGAAAAGCCATTCGGTGATATTGAAGTGGACCGTTTCTTTGACTGCTTGCGTGAGGAGGATAGTGATGGAGGTAACTCGCCATTGGATTATTCTTATGAGAAGAGCAAAGGGCTATTTGCGTCTGGATTCAAGTACGAATCGGAGATGGATGGACCCTTCTTCTTTGACCACAAGGAGTTGGCTGAAACGGTGAATGTCGCCCTCGAGAAACAGGAAAAGGACTTGATGACACCTGGCGATGGTGACGAAGACATGTTCGGAGAGGTCGGTGGGATCCAGATCACTTTCACGCCGCCTCAAGACGAAGATGATCACGTCTTTGACATGAACGAGCAGACATTCGTCCCTACTATCGGCATTTTTGAACCTGACTTAGAGGAAGAAACTACATCATCTTTCAACTTCGGCAGACCTCTTCCCATTCAGGAGACTATCCAAGAAATTGCTTCTCCTTCAAAAAATCCGGCCACGACGCCACCCACGTCGCATACATCCTCGCCACCTTCACCGTCTTCAATACCCCGTCTCACGTTTACCAAATCTTCGTTCTCTTTCTCTGCTATGTCGATCTCAACACCTCCACGCCCTTCTGCAATCGGCGTTGTATCGGCTCCTATGAATGCATTCGTGACTCCGCCAAACAAACGCGGAGGCGCAATGCCGTCAATGATTCCACAGCCGGTTTCATCCCCCTCACCTATACGAAGCGTTTCCCTGGCTGGAAAGCCAAAAATAGGCTCGACGTTCATTCGACAACCTGAGCGGCAGCCCTTGATTCCTACTACCAACAATCTCAAGGGCCAAAATAAGATTTCGAGCGGTGCACATGGTTCGGCATCCCCCACTCAAATTCCTGCGAGGCGTACGTAATTACTAATCTACTCTCTGTCTAGTGCCCTCCATGATAAATGCTCGTTCTCCTAGATACCCAGAAGCTTTCGACGCGACTTCCATCCGCCCGCCGTACTCGGAAATAGACGATGTCAATTTGGGCGACCACGTCGAAGTACCCCCTACACAAGCATACCCTCATTCTCTAAGTGAACGTGTTTCCGACTTTTCTTGCACACCGCTACTGGCGGTCCCGACCGGATCGACTTCATCTTCCTTCGCTTCGCACGTGTCGGCTCCACTTTCAGGCCGGCTTACTCTACGGACATTCACGAACTTCATGCCTCTATCGTGGACCCAGCGCAATGACACTCTTACTGCCCCACCGCCGGTGGATGATACGCAGAGTGTTACTCCAAAGCAAGCTAATGGAGAACCTGCCAGGAGGGTGTTTGTTTCGAAGGAGAAGCAGTTGGAAAAATTACGCATCCGGCTAGAACGCGAAGGCATGATGAAAATGAAGACTTCTGTTCATGTTCGTTGCAAGCAATGCGAGGATAAAACTGTCATTCTTTGAAGGTTACTTCTTTCTCGGCTGACCTTCCTATCTGGTCGTGCACTCCAACTATCTTTAACCTCTTGTTTGCATTTTCTTGGACTTGTTATTGTATTTAACTCGTTTTGTCGCACTCATGGTCGAGATCTTCAAGCACATCATGCATTACGCCTATGCCTTCTATGCCTTCCCTTTTCCTAGCCCCTACTCTATTGCGCTCCTTCACGACATTTCTTCCCTGTGAATAGTTGACTCGTCTGGCAAGCTCGATGCTTCTCCAGTGTCGAGGAATACCCTTGTATATCTTGTATGCACACCGTCCTCCTCACAATGTATCTGTTGGGAGCCTTGTACATACCAGCTTTCTTGACCCAAGTGAAGATGACTTGCACAGAGTTATAAGATATCGTCCTTCCGGGTTTATCCGTGGGACGTGAGATTTACCACGGCTTACACTAAAACTTGACAACATCCCAGCCTCCAACTACCATGGCAGGCCCCCGCCCTTTGCGTTCGTCGTTTTTCAAACACTGGTACGCCGTCGAGGTACGTACCCCTTTTCAAGTTTACCCATTCGCTGTCTAATCGCGGCTGCGTGACAGGCAATTCCGATGTGAGTGTGGGAGGCGGAAGACCTTGCAAAGGAATATCTAATTCATCGCAGCTATGTGATTATCGGTGGCGTGATCGCCGGAGCATCGTGGTATACCTACCGCCTTGCTACAGGCCCTAGTGGTAAGTGATATATGTATCAGGCAGGTAAACAAGGAGATGACGGGCTTGCTCGCAGTGGTCTGGACGAAGAAGAACCCAACGCCTTGGAACACAATTCAGCCGAATGAGAACACCAAGTTGTTGACTGTCAACCAGAAGTTCGAGAAGGAGTACGTGGTTGTGCGCTCTTATGTCTGAGGTCCCGCTGAAGTTTGCTTTTTTTTGCTAGCTGGGCACGACACAGGCTGTAAGCTCTCGGAGGGATTCTCTGTTTAGAGCCATTATCTACGTTGAGCCTATCGGACCATAATACACTTTTTTGCTGTCCCAATTGAGGTTGTCGAGATGCTCTCATGACCTCTGCGTGACTTGATCTCATCGCTCCACTGATTGTCTTCAGGAATGTTCGAAGAGGCCAGCGACGTCCCGATACCGGGCAGAATTCTCGTTAGTGATTATGCATGCCCCTCATTTGCGAAACTCAGACTGGGGCGACAGACGACTGTGGACGGTCCTTTACAATTACCCGCCATAGTCTTTGGCGCAGGTACATTTTCGAATCAATACAATACCGATGAGCATCTGGCCAGCAGCTTTCCAGTCAGGACTGTCGGGCTCGCCCTGCGGTATGCTAGAAAACTGTCCAAGTCGACCCGTCTCAACCTATCCTCGCTCTAGGTATGGCATACGAGCATTTGACACATCGGTTTATTATGGAGGGTCCGAGCTCGTTCTTGGAAATGCGCTCCAGGCTTTGAAGGGGGAATTTCCTCGCTCATCTTATCAACTCGTGCGTGTATATTATTTCTCTGTCGAATGATAATGTTGACATCCTGTTCCAAGATGACCAAGTGCGGTCGGTACGGTCTGCATGATTTTGACTATTCACCCTCTAGGATTCGGGAAAGCGTCAAGCACAGCCTGGCTCGGCTACAGACTGATTATCTGGATACTGTTTACCTTCATGATGTTGAATTTGTCGCCACCCGTGTTGCACCACGGTCGAGCGGAAATCATCTTGCTGCGATATTTGAGGAGAAGGGTTTATACGGGCTAGGCGAAGGGGATGAGGGGAAAATCACAGGCGCGGGAGACCAGAAAGTTCTTGATGCATTTGCGGAATTGCGAAGACTCCAAGAAGAAGGTCTCGTGAAGAACATTGGCATAACTGGTGCGTCCCACTTCTATATGGAAGAGTCATCATTGATATGTTGAGATAGGATATACCCTGCCTGTGCTCCTTCGTCTGGCACTCTTGATTCTGCATACCCCGACATACAAGCCAGTGGACGTCCTTCTGTCGTATTCGCATCTGACTTTGCAAAATGGAACGTTCACGGAGTACGCAAGAGAGCTGTCGCAGCGTGCTCAAGTCGGTCAACTGCTTGCGGCATCCCCACTCAGCATGGGCCTCCTTACTCCTTCTCCCCCTTCCTGGCACCCGGCCCCTGCAGAGTTGAAAGCAGCAGCGAGGCGGGCAGATGCGATATGGCCTGGTGGCCTGCCTAACCTCGCCCTGGGGTATGCTTTCCGTAACACTAGAGCGAGCCACGGAGACGTCCCATTAGTTGCAGGGTTGAGTAGACCTGAAGAAGTGCATGAGTGCGTCAAAGCATGGAGAGAGCAGCAAGGAGAGGCTGATTCTGAACGGCAAAGAGCTGAGGAATCTGCCCGAGAGGTGTTCAGGGATGCGGGCTATCTAGACTGGTCATGGGCTTCACCGTAGATAGAAATTCAATTTCTTGTCCTGTGCTCTCATGGCCATTGATGGACTGATCATCCTCGACAACACTCGGTTCGTCCCCGCACTCGCTGCGTGGATTTCCTCGTTATTCTGCCTAAAGACAGCCCATAATCCAGTCAGGTTTCCGCTCGTCGTCGCCCTCATACCCCCTCCTCCACATCGACGCCCTTCTCAACACGCTTTCCCAGTCTCCTGAGTCCATCGACCCCGTCATTTACTTGCCTTCCTATAATACTACCGCTCCCGCCGCATGCTGCCATATACAATGCGGTGATATAAGGCTTCTGTGTCCGGTCAGTGGCGACGGTCAGTCTTGTGCAATACTCTTCCGTTCCGCGATCTCAACTTGCCTTCCAAGCCGACCCTCTCGTTGCTTTTGCGTTCTTGCAGACGTTCGTCGACATTTTGACCGAGTATTTCGGTAGTGTCTCCGGTGCAACCTTGAAAGAAAACTTCGACGTCGTTTACCAAGTAATGGTTGTCTCCTTTCTCTTGTTCAAGTCTCTGATCTGCCTCAGCTTCTCGAAGAGACACTAGATTCTGGAGGCCACCCTCTGACCACTTCCCCGAATGCTCTCCGCGACATTGTGCTTCCGCCATCCCTCCTGTCGAAACTTCTCAGCGTCGCGGGTGCGAACATCAACACAACTATCAATTCTGGATCAGGTTTGGGAAGTGGAAGTGGAAGTGGAAGTGGCCCATTTTCGTCACTCATTCCTTGGAGGAAGGCTGGACTTCGTTATGCAAGCAATGAAATCTACTTTGATATCGTCGAGGAGCTCAAGGCTATCGTGAACAAGTAATTCTCCTCCTCTTCATCTTTCGGATGACGTTAAGGGTTCCAATAGACACGGAACGACTCTTGTAAGCAATGTCTGGGGGAAGGTGGAGGCGAATTCGAGATTATCTGGTATGTTGCAACTTTTGCCTTTTTCTCTTTCAATGCCCACTGTTTCTCTACATTAGGTGTACCCGATTTGTCGTTGGTATTTACGAATCCTCAAGTTTTGACTGATTGTGCCTTTCATCCATGTGTGCGGTAGGCCAACCAATCACTTTCCCCGCCTCAGGTTTCTGATTTACTATGTTCCAGCTTGAAACGATGGACGCAAGATAAAACTCTCTCGTTCATTCCTCCGGATGGCCAGTTCGTGCTTGCCGAATACCGTTATGTTACCCCAGCCGTTCGATCGTCAGGACTCACACCAGGCCCAACATCGCCTTCCTTTGTGAAAGATATTGTTGCGATACCCTTTGTACTCAAGACGATGGTTAATCTTGAAGATCACGGAGGTTTGTTCCAAGTTCCATGTTGCACCGTCATAACATCCCTAAATGAGTTCCATTTCTCGGTGCAGCGACTTTTGACATAACGCTAACTTCGCGTCTGACAACGCGAGCTATCCAAAACCTGGTCGCTGAAATTTACCTGGGAGAAGGTTCCGGCGGCATAAAGTGCATGGCCAGGCGCGGAGGTACCGCGGATCGGTATGGAAGGAACGCAGATTCCAATTCGATGGGCGCGACATGGGCTTTTGATCCAAACAAGAAGGCTCGTACCACTCTGTGTAACAATTTCGCTTTCCTGCTGACGCGATCCCCGTTAGACACTACGATGGGAAATCCCAACTGTCCCACCATCAAGTATCTGGCATCTTCGCGGGTCATTCACCACACCCTCGTAAGTGGCCACCCGCAATTTCCAGTTTCTTTTGTCACATTCATTATGTTCACCTTACTGGTATGCAAACAGGACGCACCAGCCTCGCCCGTCTCACGCGTTGCAAATTCATTTCGAGATACAGTCACACACTTTCTCAGCTCTCAAGGTTGAACAGCTGAAGATGACAGGGGAGGCATATAAGCTCTATAAAGGCGTCAGGGGCCGATCTACTGGCAATATCGAGTGGCGGTGGTGAGGATGAAAACTACAATGATGCAGGTCTTCACGATCACGACCAGTCAATATCTAATGCTCTGCGCATTGACACGAAAAAGAAGACATCATTGCATGGTTGGTTAAATAAATCCTCACTTCATTTCTTGTATTATGAACTCCAATACATGATGGTGCAAGTGCCTTGAACAATTCTGTCGTCGTTTGAAAGTATAAAAGTCTTCCAACTCAAAATACTGGTATATCCTACATGCAACCTGAAAAGTCGGAGAAATTGACAACGAACTGCGAATTGCATGACGTTCATCTGGTCCTGATGATGCCAGCGTTGATCAGCTTCTGGATCTTTGACCGGACTACCGGATTCTTCATATGGTCTTGAAGCGCCCCGGGATCCGACTGAGCCTGTTGCAGAATTTGTTGCATGATTGGGTCGTTCATGATTCCCTTAAAGATCGTAAGACACTTTTGCGAGCAAAGAATACATAGAGACATACCGCAACCTCAGGGTCACGCATGGCACGCTCCAATGTCTCCTCTTGCGTTTCTGTACCACGTTGGCTGAACAATGCTTGCTGGGACTTCGTCTCTTGCTGGGTGATCTCAGACGTGTGCTTGTGCTCCACGTCGTGCTCACGCGCTTCTTGGATCGCTTCAATAGCCTTCGTGTGTTCGCGCATGACAGAGAGAATATTCGATTTTCGAATGTACGCCTTGACTGAAATTACCCAGATCAGGTCCATGAAACTTTATAAACGAGATTCCGAGACGCACCGAAATTAGGATCTGTCTTAATCGCCTCATTGACGTCCTTCAGTGCTTCAGGCAGAGCGGCAAGTTTCATGTAGGCAGCTGCCCTGTTGTTGTACCCACGTGCATCGGACGGATCGCGCTTGATGCTCTCACTATACGATTTCACGGCAGCGACAAAATCTCCGGCTTTGAATTGTGTGTTGCCCTCCTCACGCGCCACTGAGCTTTTCTCCGGGTCGAGGTACGCCTTACGTTCCTCCTCTGCTTTGACGCGTTCGGCTTCGCGCAGTTTGTTGAGGATGTCAGGTGTGCGATGTTCGGTGAGAGATTTGTTAAAGGACTTGGTGGCGGAGTCGTAGTCCCCTTTCTTGACGTAGGCAGAACCGATGCGTCCGTAAGCTTTAGCAATGAGCTTGTAGTCCGCCCGAATCTGCAGAGGATGGTTTAAGTCGGTGAAAAATAGGAGGTGAATCTACCTTACCGAACGGCCCTCGTCAACGGCCTTCTCGCATGCCTCGATCGCTTTGTCGTAATCCCCTTGTTCAAAATAGACAGCTTGATCCAAGAACGTTAGTCGGAAAAATGCACCTGATAGAGTCGCGACTTACCCCCAAGATTCGTAAGGTACGTCACATCCTTTGGCCACAAATCCCAAGCTTTTTGGTAGAGAGATGCAGCTTCTGCAAAGTTCTTTTGCTTGTATGCTTCACCTCCAGCCTTCTTTGCCTCTTCAGCTGCCTTCTTGGCTTTGGCTTCTTCGATATCCTCAGCTGCCATTTCTACATCCTCCTCGACAGAGGGTTCTGGAGCCGGTTGGGGCTTCGAAGAGGAAGGGGTCGGAGTGGACTTGGGAGGGGTTGGTCGTGGTAGGGGAGGTGAGGTGGATGTGCTTTGTGGCTGGACGCCTTCTGGGAGCTCGTCGGAGCCTTCTGGACGAGTTCTAGCCTGGATATCGATGCCCAAAGCTACACCGATAACGTCCAACATACGGGGGTCTTCGAAAGCACTATACAGAGGACGTGATGAGGAGGAAAGAGACGTCCAAAGTTGTGACAAACTTTTGGCTAAGCTGCGGGAATTGTTGATATGTTCTAAGCTGAGAGAGATAAAGAGAGTCATCAGGAGGTGTCCATGGGGGGACATGTTCTGTGTACTTGCCTTTTGCATGAATGACGGATCGGCCAAATACGGCTGGGTTCTTGGGTTAGCTGCCAACTTGCCCAGCAGGTTTGGATCAGCGAAGATCCCGCCAAAACCTCCACCGATACTGTCTGCGGCTGGAAAAGAAGGTCAATCTCGATTGGCCAACATCATAAGAGAGTCTTACATTTAGCGTCCTGAACTTCCTGCAATCCCTTCCTGATGGCAGGACTGTCTTCGACGGCGAGACCACTTTGGTATGCAGCAACCGCCTCGTCATATTTCTTCGCGCCGTGTAAAGCAGCACCTTTGCGTGCCCAACCCTTTCCCCACTTTGGGTTCAGCGTCACGCACTAGATGCCTTTGGCTGAATAAATACGTGAAAATGGAGATGGCCGGAGACGAACCTGCTCTGCGTCGGCGAGGGCGCCTGTCCAGTCCTTCTTTCCTGCCTTTGCTGCACTGCGATTGGAAAATAGGACGTGATTTTTGGCATCGACGGCGATGGCTTGGGAGAAGAGATCGATTGCCTTGTCGTAATCTTTTGCGGCAAAGGCTTTGTTTCCGAGATCTTTCAAAGCGTTAGCCTGATACTCCGTCGATGAGGACGTTGTGAGGGGTGAGATGGGGGAATATACGCACGTCAGACATCGTTCAGTTCTGGTTCTAAGCTCTTCTCACTGTTATTTTATTGGAAGCAGATCGTTCTAGAAGATGCCAGGGCAATCACGTTCGTTCAACCCCTAACCCTAAACCCGTCCCCGAACGCTTCAAACGTCTTTCTCCCCAAAATCCCAAAGACGACCTCGTCAAAGCTCGTCTCAAACCGCGAGCCCGGCACCGCCAGCAGCTCTGCCCACAACCGCGCCACGACGTCTACGTTGTTCTGGAACACCCCCGTCCCAAAACTGCCCAAAACTATCCTCTTTGCTCCTTCTCGCTCAAACAAAAACAATATCCTGCCCATCCTCTCTTTCATCGTCTTTACAATCTTTTCCTCCGTCCCTTTTTCATTCGACTTGGCCCATGGTGACTTGCGAATGACACCGGCATTCACCGCCGGACTGGTCAGGACGTCGATAGTAAACGGTTCCTGCCATCCACCACCGTCATCGCGGAAAACAACTACTCCAGGTGAATAGACCATCGCGTGGCTGTAGAAGCCGCCCTTTGCATCCTTGTTATGCAGCGTGTAAAAGTTCCGCGCAGTGCTGGTCATGAGGGTTGGGTATAGCGCCGAGGACCGTGCGATGGACTCTTCCTGAGCCTGCGCCCCGGTGAGGAACCCACCACCGGGTTTCTTCGCTGATGCGAAATTGAGAATGCCGAGCTTTCCTGGGCCCTTGTTCGAGAGATAGCGCGCCGCATCGAGTGTGGAGATTTCTAGAATGGATATTTGTGTCGACGCCGTCTTGTCGGTAGAAGTAGGTGACGATGTGGGTGTCAATGTCCAGGTAGACAAGAACGAATCGGGTGCATAGAACTTTGTCTTGCGTTTCGAATCGCCCACCTTTGCTTCCAGATCGTTATTTACTCCGTTGAGGACATATGAGCCGTGTCCTATCGCCTCCAACGTTGCTTCTGCGATTTGACGAAGGGCCGACCGACGGTCGTTGGTCGGAGATGCAGGCATGGGTCAACCTTGGAGTCATGCTCATCTGCCCTGTCCCAAATTTCTCAGGATATTGTAATCCAACGGTCGCGACCTTCATAATCTTTTCATCCAACGCTTCCTCAGCCATTTTACCGCCGTTGCACTGCGCTGTTCTGGCGTTCACCGCTGAGCCCAGTACCATGTCTACTGTAACTGGCAAGTGCAGAACTGTTCTTCGGGCCGCGATTGTGCAGCATGTGCGGTATTGGTCATGAGGCTAGCGCTGGTACCGTGCCGTAGACTCTTCCTCGAGAAACCTGCAACGTTGTGCGTCAGATGATCCGCCCTATCTAACGTGGATATCTCTAGGAAGCTGATTCCTGTCCGGGCACACTAATGTGGCGTCTGCATCAGGAGATTCGTCGACCACGATAAACAATGCCGAGTCCGCAGCAAAGTATCGAATCCTAGCTTGGAAGCCTCGACTTTTTGCTTGGAGATCATGAGAAAATTTCAAAGGCATATAATCCTCTGTTCCAACGAGTCCCTTCTGCGGATTTGACCGCGATCAGTTTCAAGATGGAGGTTCAAATATGGTTTATGATCGTTTCAGGACTTTTACACCTGCGACACGAAATTGTCAAGTTGTGGATACGAAGGAGAATGATGATCATGGACCAGCGTTGGTCAGTCTGCCAATGTGACTTGATGTCGCTCAGATCCATGACTCGCGCTCATTTCGGAATCCCTATACCATCAACTGAGCTGAATATCCCCACATTCAGGCTGGTTTTATTTCCCTTGCACATCCCGTCTAGGACTTCTTATGTGGACCCTGTTCTGTTATTACCCGGTACGAACGGTGAAGCCGATTCATTTTTGTTTTGTTCTGGAAGTTTTTCCTTGCTCCTCGGGATATCCCACACGATGACAGCCCTGCTCTTGAATCAACCATGTGACAAAACAGCGCTATGCAATCTTTGAGGGTTAACGTCGCTCCAGTGCCTTGGACCGGACATAGCACTACTGTCCCCATCTGCCTCTCGAAGGGAAATACTTACCCTCGCTCTAGATCTGGCGCGTGCAGCAGGGTTTGTTCAATCTTAACCATCTACAAGGGTGACTCTACCGACACGGGGCTACGGGGTCGCAGCCGTAGTTGATTGGACGTTCTGGCTCCATCTACTCATGTCGACATCACGACTTAATCAGGGTGTCCAAGACTTTTAGGTAAGTCCAAGGTCCTTTGTTTTCGGCTGATGCGGAGATGTGTCATTTCATTTCTGGTTATGAAGGCTGTTCTCGCATTCAGGAAATATGACTCTATGTAATCCCCATATGTCAGATACACTCGCAACAGGCGGGGTTTGCAGACTATTGGACTGGCCGTCGGAATGTTTTGCTACCGGTGTGTGCCGTCATGTAGATGCTTCGAGTGGCGGGTTGAACGTATAATCCTTACGGAAGGGTGGTTCGCAGACACGCAAGTCCGTCAAGGTACTATATGAGCATGGTAGTTTTTATTTTCTCTTCGATCCTATGAATGACCTGATCATGTAAATTCGCTTGCCGACAGGAGTCCACACGTCCTCATGGGCAGCGGTACTTTGCCAAGTTCTAGACTGTCAGGAGGTGGTGTGAGTCGGCGAAAAGTTACCACAACCTCAAACTCTCGCATTAAAAGTACGTTGCGGTGCTGTACTTTGAGCATACACTCTGTTCAAATAAACTATCTCGCCTACGGCGATCACCGATGCGGCGACACCAGCACTTCGACCTGGTAGGACTAGGGAGCTCTCAAACCGACCACGAATGTAGGTACGTACAAGGCCACCTTGATACCCAGCACCCCTGAGAAGAACGGTACTAGAGGATTGCCGTCCTGTCTCGTTGCGGTTATTAATTTTTCTGAAGCATAAACCCCATGTGACGAGGTTCGTGATTACTTCGGTCGATCGCGAGCTGCTTTTCCAAACAGACTACGGTTTCTTGTACAATGTGTCCGTAACAGGCACCCTGGAAATTTACTATGGTGCTGAAAGTATGAGCATTGAGTGCAAAATATTGATCGAGAAAATGATTCATCTGATTGTGGGATTGTTCCCTGGACCGAGGTCGATGAGCGGAAGTGCATACGTATGGTGATAGATGTAGCTAGTTGGGGAACGTGGTTGAGGACTGGGGGGTGGATGGGTGTCAAACAGGTTTGGACGGGATTTGCGGGGAAGAGTATTACTTAGAGTGGTGATATCAATTATATGGGACATTTCGATCGGCAGGCAGTTCACACTAATCCTCCCTCCACCACCCTCCTCCCTCTCCTCCTCTCCTCACCCTCCCCCCTCCCCCTCCCTCTCTTGTCGCCGGGAAGGAATCATGGCCGACGACAACAGCAACAACCCTTCTTCTTCCTCGTCGGCCCCTCCACGACCCAAACCTCCTCGCTCGGCCACAGTCGTCGGAACTGTCCGTCCAAGAAACTCATCACCCAGCGACCAGAATGGTGACGGCCGGCCACCGACAAAAAGGGCGCGCAAACCCATCAATTGCGAGCCATGTAGGAATAGCAAACTGAAATGTGACAGGTTCGTTTGCCGAACTCTCTGTTACAAACTACTTTCTAACCGGGTTTTTCTCTCAAGAAACCGCCCGTGTTCATCTTGTGTCCTCCGTGGTCCGTTTCTTCCCTAACGCTGCATTTCCGATTACAATGATCATGATCTTTTTCAGGTACCTCCGCACTCTGCTATCAGGATGGGCGAGGCCATGAAGGCGAGAGTCATACCCGCGGAGATGATCACTCGTTAGTACGACCACCCTTTGA
>Ga0307516_10003052_pt1 | contig 21865 bp, 23 predicted proteins | sample 19_EM_MG_FD_203310 | JGI IMG/M metagenome (GOLD analysis project Ga0307516, IMG submission 203310) | Populus trichocarpa ectomycorrhiza microbial communities from riparian zone in the Pacific Northwest, United States - 19_EM | ecosystem: Host-associated > Plants > Roots > Unclassified | place... | reverse complement strand
AAATGCCCTGACACTCCTCGTCCGGAAGGCAGATGCCGTGGCATGCGTCGTCCGGACGACATTTGCCTTGACACTCTGCATCCAGAAGCGAAATGCCCTGACACTCCTCGTCCGGAAGGCAGATGCCATGGCAAGCGCCGTCCGGACGACAATTGCCTTGACACTCTGCGTCCAGAAGAAATTTGCCTTGACAGTCTCGGTCTGTAGGAAACGCGCTGTATCCGGATGGCAAATGCCCTGACACTCCTCATCCAGAAGCTAGATGCCGTGGCACGCATCGTCCGGACTACATTTGCCTTGACACTCTCCGTCTGTATGGAACATGCTACGTCCGGATGGCAAATGCCCTGACACTTCGCGTCCAGAAGGCAGATGCCGTGGCACGCATCGTCCGGACGACATTTGCCTTGACCCTCTGCGTCCGGAAGAAATTTGCCTTGACAATCTCCGTCTGTAAGTAACGCGCTGCGTCCGGATGGCAAATGCGCTGACACTTCGCGTCCAGAAGGCAGATGCCGTGGCACGCATCGTCCGGATGACATTTACCTTGACCCTCTGTGTCCGGAAGAAATTTGCCTTGACAATCTCCATCTGTAAGGAACGCGCTGCGTCCGGATGGCAAATGCCCTGACACTCCGCGTCCAGAAGGCAGATGCCGTGGCACGCATCGTCCTGACGACATTTGCCTTGACACTCTGCGTCCGGATGAAATTTGCCTTGACAGTCTCCGTCTGTAAGAAACGCGCTGCGTCTGGATGGCAGATGCCCTGACACTTCGCGTCCGGATGTCAGATGCCCTGACACTTCGCGTCCGGAAGGCAGATGGCGTGGTGTGTGTCGTTCGGAGCGACCTGTGCGCTGACATGCGTCGTCCAGGTGCAGTATACCTTGCCAGTTTGCGTCCTGAGCGTCCTAAGCATCTGCTGCGCCCGGACGCTGCCCCTGCGTCCGGATGCAGAATTTTTTTCCTGATGTTGACGTTACCCTTGATCTCCATGGGGAATCCTCCTTTGACCATGTACTCTGCAAGTCGGGCAGACTGGGACCGAAGGGAGTAGATCTTGGTCCACAGGTTGTAGTGTTCAACGAGGATAGGCTTGAAATGTGCGCAGATAAAGCCGGATACGAGGTCGATGAGTTCTTGGAGGGTCGAGGTGGAGGGAGGGAAAAGTTGAGAAGGTAAGATGTGTGAGGATTTTGGTGAAGAGCGGTGTAACTGCAGTATAAACGATTGAAGGTGTGGGTTCACATCGTTTTTCACCGGTGTGTGGCTCTTCAGTACTTGGTGCAGACAGGAGCTTTTTTTATATTATTTTCAAATAGCATACCCTAGGGCTGACTTTGCTAGTCTTGTGAGTAGCAATGTGAGTTCGTTTACTGAGAAGCCCTACACACCTGTTCGTGAGGATGTGTAGGTCTCAAGGAGTAAATGCTTCACCCAGGGCATGCTAATTGAAAATTCTATAATTGCATGTATATGGCGCGTGTATAGATGCTGCGCGCCTTATTCTGACTCATGTATACATTTGCATACACAATGACTTCAGTGTTTCCAAAGTCAGAAGTCATGAGACTGAGCTCCTACAACCAGCAAGGAGCCATCACTGATAAGGCAATCCATTTTCTGAAGAATCAGAGCTCAGTCTTGTGACTTCCGACTTCGGAAACACTGCAGTCGTTGTGTATGCAAATGTATACACAAGTCAGAATTAGGCGCGCAGCATCTATACACGCGCTGTATACATGCAATTATAGAATTTTCAATTAGCACGCCCTGGGTGAAGCATTTACTCCTTGAGACCTACACATCCTCACGAACAGGTGTGTAGGGCTTCTCAGTAAACGAACTCACATTGCTACTCACAAGACTAGCAAAGTCAGCCCTAGGGTATGCTATTTGGAAATAATATAAAAAAAGCTGCTGTCTGCACCAAGTACTGAAGAGCCACACAACGGCGAAAAATGATCTGAACACACACCTTCAATCGTTTATCCTGCAGTTACAGTGCTCTTCACCAAAATCCTCACACATCTTACCTTCTCAACTTTTCCCTCAATCCAGCCAGCACGGTTTATGCACACTGGATGCACGTGATACATAAGGAATCCCAGAAAGGCCAAGAAGAAGCCCAGGAAACCGTGCGCCGTTACACCGACCCAGACCAGAAAAATCCTCCGGCATACCAGGTAGGAGGCCTAGTGATGATCAGCAGACGCAATATTAAAACGCGCCGTCCGACGAAGAAGATGGACCACAAGAATCATGGTCCCTTCCAAGTCGAAAAAATTGTCTCCCCTCTTGCCATCTGTCTCACCCTACCCCGGAAATGGAAGATCCACAACGTTTTCGATGTCTGGCTGCTCGAACCCTACTGTACCAGCAAACACCGGGCCCTGCCGGACCCATCAAAAATCCTGCGGGAGGCAGATGACATCGAACAAAGCAAGGAGTACAACGTCGAAGAATTTATGTCCTCGGTCAAATGCAGCCAGGGAAATAACAAGCAAATTCTATATCTTGTCAAGTGGCTTGACTATCCAGAACGCAATGACTGGACGGAAGAGCCATTCGACAGCTTTTCGATAGGCTGTCTGGAGAAACTCCGTGAGTTTCACCGATGAAACCCAGATGCGCCAAGCGACTACTGGCTTGCCGAGGGTTGAAGGATCCAGTTTCTATGAGAATCTGGCAGTAGTAGGCTGAAGGGGTGGAGGACTTCAGTCATTTGGAATAAATCGATAAAAAGACCCGCTTCTCAAGCAACCACGAAAACACCGGTGTATGGGACATCACTGTTTCAAAGTCCAAGGCCAACAAGCTGGAGCAGTGGAGCTGGGGAAGACAGTTCCCAAAGGTGCGGCCACTTCTTGACACACATTGCGGCCTATAGGGCTTAATCAGGTGGGTCCCGTTCTGAAACATCAGCAAAAATTTGAGAATTCCTAGGGAGCTCCCGTAGCTCCTGTAGCTACCGTAAGCATCGCTAACTCCTGTAAGAGGAGAAGTTATATTTTGCTCCCATAAGGATTTAAAAAAAAAAGTGCTTTATTTTTAGCTGAAACCTCGAGAAATATTAGTTCAAATTTATGTCTCACCTGTAAAAAAAAGCAATATACTTCAACTTTTCATTTTTTTGCTGAAGCCAGTACAGTTCCGGGCCTACCAGCTCGCTGTGTCTGGTTCTGAGGCCACGGGATTTGAAACAGGGCACTTGCGCACAGTGGCAATCACGAAAACGGCATGATGAACTTGACACGCCTATACGGTCATATTCTTCTTACTCTGAAAAAGAACTGATGGCAGGGCAAGCACGACCGTCACGCTATCCCTGAACAGCGTGGTCACTCCTACCTACACTGTAGAGCTCTCGATCAGGCCTAGTCACTTTCAGGATACCGGACAAGCCCCGAAGGATACCATGCCTCTGCCAATCCTCTATTTGTCCTGACGACCCCGGAAATGTCAAGTAAGGGAAGAAGTCATAGCGAATGCAAGATGCGGTCGAAGTTCATCGAGATAGTACCAGTAAGCACTGGCTTACTCTGAGGGCCCAGCCATACCGATGGATTAAAAGCTGTTCTGAGGGAAGAACATCTTGTCTGGTGACAGGGAGGGCTGCAGGGAAGGAGGACTGCAGTCACGGCATCGATGCCATCACTTTGTGGCGAAGACACCACTATAGAAAGAGAAGGGCTACTTAGAAAAGGAAGATAAGCTTCGGGACGAAGCTAAGAGGGGGAGGAGGTAGTGTTACACTTGAGGAAATCTCAGGCATAGGGTATGTACTCAGGTACGTACCAAGGGCGAAGATACGTACCAGTAGTTAGCTATTCTTAGACGACAGGTCTTAGAGAGTCTAGGGGGGGAGAAAAGAGATGGGGTTAAAGGTTACAGCTGTGAGACAGACATAGGGATTAACTCCAGGGGTGGGGGACGTGGTAAACCAGTAGCATATGAGGAAGGAGATAGAGGACAAAGACTCTCCAGAAAGCGCATGGTCTGAACTCCCAACTCTAGACACTACCGGGCTGCAGGATAAAACCCAGTCCAGAGCTGAGGGGAAAACTGGCAGTGCCAATAGAATCCCCGCCTCCCTTATCATCAACCCGGCCAGGACCAATAAGAACCCAAGACGAGCCCATGCCCCGGTAGGGGTTTTGCCATCCTCGGAGGAATAGTTAGCCTGAGTCACCAGGTCTCACCCTGCCCTGGCGTCTATATATATATGTAGTCTCTTCTCGCCTTGAGAAAAGAGACTTCAGCACGAACACCTTCACGAACACTACCAACGAAACCCACACACAAGATCTAAGATTATTCTGTTGCGAATTATTGAAAGAAGCCTAGTTACCTTTGATTCTCTCTACACTCCAGTTACGAGACGACCCCAGTATTATAGTTGGGGCTGCTGAAACAGAGTTTCTCTGAATCCCATACGCCCTGGGGAGGGTGCTTGGCAATCCACCAAAAGGGAAGGAAGATATCAACTTCTGGCTCCAGGGGGGTGACTTCAAACACCTCCTTTGAGAAGTGCTTTCAGTGTTGTAACAAGAGGGGCTCAGTGTACTCCATTCCTGCCCCCTTAACTTCTTCTCCTGAGCAGTTTGGGAGTGGGGCAGCTCTTTGTGTGCGGATCCGGGGTATGTTGAATTTTTTGGTGATCCTCGAGCTAATGAGGGGTACCGAACACCCGGTGTCGAGTACGACCCATCCTGTATACGCGGTCAGGCCCCATGAAGCGATCACGTTGGTGATTGGTCTTTTGCCGCAATGTGGTTTGGTTGTAGACTTTTCGGGCGAGGCTTTATTAGGGTTTAGCCTTCTTCATTGTCTATCCTGCGAGGTTCCAGCACTTGGTTCCTTCGGACCCGTTCGTTTTTGATTTATTCCTCAAATTATCGGGAAGAACTCAGGGTGCGGCGGGTCCCCTCCTCCTAAAAATCCGAGTCCTCCGGCCAGACTTGCTGTAGCATGACTCTGGCAGCTTCTCGCATGTCTTTATCCTCAGTTTTTACGTGGACCGCCTTGGTGCGTTGGGCAGCTGGTGCCTCCTGGGCTCCTTCCTCCCTTTTTCTTTTCCCCTGAACCAAGCTGGCCTGCTTTGGAGCCTCCGGTAGCTCCGTTCCCTTGATCGTCAAGTGGGTGTAGTAGTCCTGGGTGGTGTGCCTGTCCCAGCCACACCGCCAGCCGGTGGCTTTGCTGCTTCGGTAGGAGTCGCTTGCTCTGTGGAACTCCTTTGAAGGCATTGGCGCCAGTTCCCCAATAGCTCTCTGCCCATGTCTTCCTTGGCTTTTCAGCCCTGCCCCCTGAGTCAGACTTCCCAGCCTGCTTAAGGCCACCACTCTCCTTTCCCTTCCGGGTGTTGCCAGAGGTTTTCCCACTCTGGCCTTCCTTTGCTTCCTTCCCTCCAGTCACTGATACCTGCCCACTCATTGCCTCTTTGGCCACCTTCAGAGCTTCTTTCTTTTCCACCTGGAGGGCTGCCCGCTACGTGGCCTGCAGGAAGTGCTCATCGTCAGCAATATCCTCTGGGTTCTGGTTGAACTTGATGTCAAGGATACTATCAGGCATCACAAGGTCAATTTTTTCCTGGAGGCCCTCTCCCATAGCCCTTGCTTAATTGTTGAGGGCCCGGAATGCCATGAGGTAAGTTCGGATGGAGCCCTGGTATCTGAGCTGTCTGAGCTTGAGCTGGGCATCGGCGGCTTCCCTATCATTGTGGTACATGGCCTGTACTAGGGCGGCCGAATAGTTGACCCATGTGTCAGCATCATTCATTTTTCGGTACCTTTGGAGGTGCCATGACAGGGCCGTGTCAGTGAGGAGGATTCCTACACAGGCAATCTTTTGTTGGTCTACAGTTTCTGGGTAGAACCCAAGGTACCTGACTACCGACTCCCACTATTGGTTGAAGTTGGCGGTGGTTTTCCCGTCGAAGTTGTTGGGGCTATTCATCTTCAGTTGGGAGGTGGTTACCCGCACCTCCTGGTTTCGGTTGACTTGAGCCGCTGCCATTCCTTCTCCCACCAGCCGGGTTATTTCCTCCAGCTGGAGCATCATGGTCACCATTTCCACACCAGTGGGCTCTCATGTGCCTGGGGGTGGCTGTTCTGCAGCGAGGTTACGTTCATAGAGGTCATTGTCATCATCGCTGTTCACCGATAGCAGGCGTGATGGTGATGGTGGGACAGCCAGCCTGCACGGCGCTCTGCGGGGTTGTCCTCCCCCATTTCCTCCGGTGGCTCCCTGGGGGACGTATGGTGCAGATGTATGGGGTTCCAGGGTTCCGAGCCACAGCTCGGGGATGGAGCATGTCTGGGTCGGCGTTGGGACTGCCAGAGGCAGCGAAGTTGGAAGCGCCACCTGCATCAGCAAAAAAATGAAACGTTGAAGTATATTGCTTTTTTTTACAGGTGAGACATAAATTTGAACTAATATTTTTCGAGGTTTCAGCTAAAAATAAAGCACTTTTTTTTTTTAAATCCTTACAGGAGCAAAATATAACTTCTCCTCTTACAGGAGTTAGCAATGCTTACGGGAGCTATGGGAGCTACAGGAGGTCCCTAGAAATTCTCAAATGTTTTGCTGATGTGGACCGCTACCTTCCATATCTCTTCCTGGGCCCACGCTAGCCATTGCTCCAGGGCCGCGACCCGGATCTGGTGGTCTTGGGCCCATTCTTCCACGTTTTTCTGGAATATTGTGAGCCTGGGGTGTAGGACTACACGGCAGGGGAGGTAAATCGAGAAGAAGTAGAGGTAGGTAGAAGAGTCAGGTTTCTTTTCGATATTCACTGTGGAATAATCTAAGGTTTGTTGTTCGGGGTGGTTGGTGTTCATGTGGGTCTGATGTTGAGCTTTTCTTGCTGCGCTGGGAGCTCGGATATATATGGCGTGGAAGATAGTCAGGTGATCACTCTTCGGGCGCTGCTGGGGGGCAGGCATCCAGGTGTGAGTTCGTGCGAGGGGCGAGAGGCCCGTTTGCACAGATCCCTTCTGTGCGAGTCATATCCGTTGCCAAGCGGAGGGGGACGCGTACACTCACCACCATAAGAGGGGGCATGGGTAGTTTCCTGGAGCTGATTGGCGCTGGTCGGTGATAGCGACAAAGGTACATAGGTAGTCAGCTGTTTTCATGCAGAGGGATGTGGGGACCGCGTATTGGTGCACAGGGGAAGACCTGTGGGATAATACCTCAGTGCACATGTGTTCTGGAATCTTGCCCTCCTTGCAACTCCAGAGTTAAGATAGCGTACGTCCGTTACGGCCGTAGTCCTTAACCCCGTACCTTTATCTCCCGCCTAGACTCTCTTGGCCCTGCACATACGTCATACCCACGTAGGGCGTACTATGACTCGCGAGGGTGTGGGTTTGTCAGAGATCGCGCTCGTGGCTGTTTTGTCCGTTGCAACTGTGTACGGTGCCCTGCCCGCACCAGCCCCTCACCGGAGTACACTGCAGACCCCCTTGCGGCTATCCAACGCACCCGTGCTGTGCGCTCGACTATGTAGTCGTTGCTCTCGGCCCGAGTGTTACGCTGACTTCCCAACACGTGACTTATGTACCATATACTCCTATTGTCATCCCCGATCTACCAGGGTGTGACAAATATGGCCAGGTACTGGTTTTGGGCAGTGTTGGCTTCGGAGAGGAAGGCAAGGGCATTGTTCAAGTGGGCCAGCTGAGTGCCCTGGTGTGTCTGGCGGAGATACATATCGTTCATTCGTTCGATGATTTCCTGCGAGATATGTCGAGCAAAGTTCTGGTACGTGTTGGCAGCAGCTACCAACCCGTTCCACACTCAGCTTTCCACGATGTTTTCCTACTTTCGGATTCGATCGTAGGTGTACTCGGTTCCTTGGGGTAGGTTCATATAGGTCCTCTCGATATTCCAGATCCACCAGTTCGTTCGGTCCAAAGTGGATCAGCTTAATTCCCACAACTGCTGGAGATCCGCTTCGGTGTGTTCTTGTTGGTGGACCAGAGACCTGGGTTTTTAATCTCCACTACTTCGTCCATAGATTCTGTGCCATTCGTGATTTGTCGGATGTTTCGGGGTGCCTCGAGGCGCAGCAGGTTGAAATTGGAGGAGGTTGAAATTTTTAATATTCGTCTAGGTGGTCAAAGCTATGGATTGAATAGTCGTAGTCACTGAATTTATAGTCGAAGAGGTCTCAGAAGGTGTATCTGTCCCAGTCCACTGTTTGATGTAGGAGTGCATTTTCCCACCACTCGATTATCGGGAAAAAAAATATTTGTGTTGGGTGCATTGGCACGCACCCAACGCACCCAACGCACTCAATGCACTCAACGAGAACATTTCACTATGCATGACAATTTTTCGTGATTTTACCTATTAACGAAAAATGAACGCTGTTTTCCGTATCGACAGATGCCATACGACGTGGCTTGTACTGTTGACATGCTATTCCGTTGGCAATGAGAAGTCCTTCCTATGCAAATTCCGGTCACCTATCGACACAGCCTACCATATTGAGGCACTTTTTCCTTGCAACGATTGCGACTCCTATAGACGTCACTAAACCTATCCAATTGGCTCTCCATTGCCAACGAGAAGTCCTCCTTATCCAATTTCTCATCACCTATTAATTGAGTCATCCATGCCCAGGTAGCCTTTGCTAGCAACGAATCCTTCTACTATAGTCGTACGCGATTCCTCTCGATGGGCTTTTCCTTTGCCAACGAAGATTCGATAAAGAAATTCCAATGGTTTACACAGTCCTTCGTACCTAATTTCCCGTCGCCTACCAACGCAGGCCTTCCTACCAATGTAGCTTTCCTTTGAAAGCGTAAACGGTACTCGTAGTGTAGCATCATCGATATCACTTGTACCAATAGATACTTCTGTTCAATTAAGTATTTCCAACCCTGGTCTGTTCTATTCAAAAGAATTCTATAGCATGCATTTGACCATCCCCATCAGAAACATCCACCTCAGAAAGCATATTGTTCATATCTAACTCGTCCCCACCATCGTCCGCACCATCGTCCCCACCTGTTACACCTGAGGAAATCACGGGTCGGTACGTATCCTTAGAGAAGTACGTACCAGAGAAAGATAGGCAGCGGTAGTTAGCTATTTCTGGAAAGATCGGCTCAGAGAGTCTAGGCGGGAGATAAGGGAACGGAGTTTAGGCTTACGGCCAAGACCGGTCGTAAGAGTGTTAAACTGTGGGATGAGGGATTTGATTGCACACGAAACGGAGACTGACTAGACTTGCGCAGGCTCCCGAAAGGAGCTGCCATGTCAGCCGAAAGGTGTACGTGAAAAAGAGTCTAGGCGCAGCGACTCCACCTCGGTGCATAAAGAACTCATCTCTCTTATCTAGACCCCGGCCAGGACCAATGAGTTGCCCACGGGGCCGAAAACCTCGGAGGAATAGTTAGCCCGAGTCATCAGATCTCACGACGCCGCAAAAAGATATATAACCTGGCTCTTCTCTCCCGAAAGAAAGAGGAGACAGACCGAACACTACCACCGAAACCCACACACAAGATCTAAGATTATTCCATTGTGAATTATCGAAAGTAGCCTGATTACCTTTGATTCTACCCACACTCCGGTTACAAGACAAACCCAGTGTCACACTATAATCTTGATCTCAAATCACCTTACTTTCATGACGAACTTTGACGACACCTACTTTGAAGACCATCTCTACCTCCTCGAGCTATCCACCTTCTTGGAACCTAAGTCTCAGTACTCCTTCGAATATAGGTTCCAATCAATCGATAGCGAATTAGCCGGCTACGAACAGTGGGATACATTCAGCGACGGACCTATCCCTACGCCCTACCTCGAAGGCGACCACGACCCCTGGAACTGGTATACGCAATACTGGTTCAACTGCGTGCACAACCATACGAACGCTGAATTCACAGAGAATGAGCTCCGAGATCTCTGTGACTACTACTTCACCGACGACGAAACCATTCACACCGGAGATTTCCTTGACGACTATTAAGCCATGACGACCTCCTCGGACTTCAATATGCTCAGGCTTGAGGCCCGACGGGACCTGCTCCAAATCACCGACGGAGCCGCGGGACCGGAACCAGCGGTAGAAATAGCCAATCCGGCAGTCTGGGTTAGAACCCTGGTACGCCAGCAACGGCAGGCCGAACGCGACTTACAACGGCTTACGGAACTGTGCGGGGACGCCTACGATAAGACGGAATGGCGAACAAGGGAGATCGAGGAGGCCTACCAGACCCTAGAAGAAGGAACTAGGTACGTATATGACCGAACCACTGCTAACGAGAAAATAGCGGAAGAATGGATACGCAGCGAGCTGGCAAGGGCAGCAAATGCGTACTAATCCCTGGCCACGAACGTTTGGCAAGCCATCCTCGAGCGCACCAACAAAGCCAACGATCGGCAAATATGTCAAGCCACTCAGCTGGCTCGAGTAAATGACGCCCTGTCCTTACTGGCAGAGGCCAACACAGCCCGGAACCAGCATCTGGCCAACTTCCAGGGCAACGTAGAATTATGGGTGGCAGAACACCAGAATCGGGTAGCCACCCTGGAAAACCAACTCCAGGAAGCAAGAGCCGAAATCCAACGCATTGCGACCCGAATCCCGTTACCCACAACACCACCAGTGCCAACAGCACCTCCGGCATGGAGAAGCCCGGTAAGGCAGATCAGCACCAGCGCCCCATCAGCCCACTCGGAACCAGCGCTAGGGAGCCCACTACGCCTAAACCCGGGACCAACGCTCCGACGACAGAGACCCCGAGCGGTACCCACGACGCCCGAGATGAGGCAGCGGCTGGAACAGCTCAGGCACCACATATCCCCAAGGCCACCAACCTTTGGGCCGGTGACGGGACAAGGAGGGAGCCCCCCCTCTACACCACCTGGATCCGCAGCCGGACCTCCGTCGGGCCCCCCCTCGGAACCACCCCGACCGCCTTTCCGGCAGCCCCGCTCGCCGTCGCCACCTAGGAACCCCGCGCCCACGATTACCACGCGCGACCTAGTACAACTGGTGGCGGAAGGAGTAACAAGGGCCACCCAGGTTGCTACGGCCGAGCCAAATCGAATCCGAACCTCCCGCCTGAAAATGGAAAACCCCGAGACGTTCGATGGCAAACCAACGACCCCCTTAACAACTGGTGGAAAACGGTAACAAAATACCTGAGTTTCTATCCTGAAACCTCCGACCGACAAAAAATCGTCTGGGTAGGAACGCTCCTCACCAGTACTGCCAAGGCATGGGACCTGCAGCGATACGATATGATGGGTGAGAGCGATACCTGGGCAAATTACTCCGCAGCCATCCGAACCGAATACTTTGACTCCCGCGAGGCAGCTGGCGCCCAACTCAAGTTGAGCCAGCTTAGGTATAGCGGAGACATTCGGGCCCATATGACCGAGTTCCGAGCGCTCAACAACCTCACTCGAGCCACGGGGGAAAGTCTACAAGAGAAAATTGACCTGGCAATGCCCGAGGCAGTGATCGACATGCGGTTCGCTCACTACCTGAGGGAGTTCGCGGACGATGAGGGGTTCCTACACGCCACCTACCAGGCGGCACTCCAAGTCGAAAGAAAGAAGGCCCTGAAACAGGCAAAGGAACAGATGAAGGGACACACGGCCGCCACCGTTACCGGCAGAACGGACAAAAGGGAGGATAGGAAAAGCGACACCAAAACGAACCCCAGGCCAAAGGAAACCGACCAACGGGGGAACCTCTCCAACACAAAAACCCCCTGGTTCGGGAGAAAAGACACGTGGAGCACGCAGGATGAAGCCATGAAAGGCATGCCCAACGCAGAAAAAGAGGAATACCATCAGGACTGGGACAACTGCTGGCGCTGCGGAAGAGGAGGCCACAAAACCTTCGAGTGCCTGTCCTTCCAGACTCGCAGAGGAACAAAGTTACCACCTGCGCCCTGGAAAACAGTGGTGGTATCCGCCCCGGCCGGAAAACGGGGAAGGGAGGAGGATAAGGAGGAACCCACAGCCAAACAACAAAAAATAGCGGCTGTGGAAACAATGGAGGTCGACACGATGCCCATGTGGGAAAGTGACGACTCGGATTTTTGACAGGCCCAGCGACGCCGCAACTGAAGGCCTTCCCAATCACATGTGGTGTATCCCGGAAAAGACCAAGTGGAGAATCAAGCACTGAGATCCCACCCAAGAAACCTAGGATCACCCGCGGCACCCGACCAATAATACAGATGGTCATACACGAAGGAGGAAGACAACACCCCGTCAAGGTGCTCCTGGATACCGGCTGCTCCATAGCCCTAATCAACCAGGACACAGCAAAAAGACTCCAAATTCCTCTTCAAAAACATTGAAGGGAAAAAATCATAGAGAACTTCGTCGGGCAAAAAGTACAGGGAGGCGGAACTCACCGTACGAATCCGATGCTGTTGCAACACCGCCGCCACTTCTCATCGGAAGTTTTTGAAGTCTCTCCGATGGACAACGAGGTCGACATATTCCTCCCCTACGACTGGATCGTCTGACACCCCCCTCAAGGGCAATGGGACTCCGCGGCAGTGCAATTTGCCAGCCCAAACTGCTGAGCAGAATGCACAAAACACGAGACGGCGGAGTTTTCCTTGACATGGGATGAGGACGTATGCCTTGACACAACCGCTTGCGTCATTGGCTACGTCTCCGGGGTGAGCTCCGAGGACCCGCAGGAACAGGTGCCGATGGAATTTCGCCAATACCTAGGCGTAATGGGTAAAGAGTTAGCAGATGCACTGCCCGAACATCGCTCCTACGACTGCAAGATCCACCTCAAGGAAGGAAGCACGGCACCCTGGGGACCCATTTACCCCCTCTCCGAAATAGAACTACAAACTCTCAGAGAATGGCTGAAAGAAATGGAGAAGACAGGGAAAATCCGGAGGTTGACGTCGCAAGCAGGGGCTCCAATCCTGTTCGTTCCAAAGCCAAACGGTCGGGGGCTTCGACTATGTGTGGACTACCGAGGCCTGAACAGCATCACAATCCCCAACCAATACCCGCTTCTGCTCATGCAGGAGCTCCAAGATCGAGTTCAAGGAGCACAGTGGTTCACCAAGATGGATCTTAAAAACGGGTTCAACCTCATCCGAATAAGGGAGGGAGATGAATGGAAAACCACGTTTCGAACCCACTACGACCTGTACGAATTCCAGGTAATGCCGTTCGGCCTCACCAACGCACCATCGACCTTCCAGGATATGATGAATCATGTGCTCTCCGACCTATTGGATGTGGGAGTATTGGCTTACATGGACGATATTCTGGTATACGCCGTCACCAAATCCGAACACGACCATCTTGTGAAGGAAGTGCTACGGCGGCTACAGGACAAGGAACTAGCAGTGTCCCCTGAGAAATGCATCTGGAGAGCTCAGGAGGTGGAATTTCTGGGCTATGTCATTGGGAAAGAAGGAATCAAGATGTCAAACGACAAAGTTCAGGCAGTCCTAAGCTGGAAAATTCCGAAATCCTTAACGGAAGTACAATCATTCCTGGGATTTGCTAACTTCTATCGACACTTCATCCAAGATTACTCCAAGGTCGCCCGACCGCTCACGGAATTGACCAAAAAAACCGAGAAATGGGAATGGAACGACGAAGCGGGACGTGCATTCGAGGAACTAAAGCAGAGATTCACGTCAGCCCCGATATTAGCCCACTTCGACGCCCAGAAACCAGTAATAATCGAAACCGACGCCTCCGACTTTGCCATTGGAGCAGTACTCTCGCAACGAGACGACGAAGGAAGGCTGCACCCGGTGGCCTTCCATTCCAGAAAGTTCCAGCCAGCGGAAATAAATTACGAAGTCCACGACAAGGAACTCCTGGCAGTCGTCGACGCCTTTAAACACTGGAGACGCTATTGCGAAGGGGCCGCCCACCAAGTGCAAGTACTCTCCGATCACCAGAACCTGGAATACTTCACGACGACCAAGGTACTTAACCGACGACAAGCCCGGTGGGCCCAGGAGTTAGCGGGAATCGATTTCAGAATCTACTACCGACCAGGCACGCAAAATGGCAAACCCGATGCGCTATCCAGGCGTTCAGAGTACCGCCCCGAAAAGGGGGGATAGAAAACCAGCCAATTACGGCGGTTTTGCAAGAAAAACACCTAGCGAACAGAAAAAACCAGTCGTTCATCTGCTCCTCAGCAAGACTTGCATCACTCCCGAGGAAGAAATGGAAGTAGGAATTCCTGGCAAAGGTAAAAAAGGAAGGAAAAAAGGATGAGGAGTACAAGCGAACGATGGAACAGGAAGCGGCGTCAGAAAGACTGGTGCCGGAGGACCAAAAGGCCAAGGATATAAAAAAGGAAAATGGGGTGCTATACAAAAGGGGCTTGCTCTGGGTACCCCAGGGGCTAATACAGCGGATACTGGAATCCGAACACGACACCAAGGTAGCGGGGCACATGGGTCAAGACAAGACCATCGAACTTATACAACGGAACTTCTGGTGGCCCAAAATGAACGAGCGGATAATCGACTTTGTCCGAAGTTGCCCGGAGTGCCAGTGGAATAAGGCATCCCGGCACCAACCTTACGGACTGTCCGCACCACTAGAACTCTCGTACGCTCCGTGGCAGTCGATCACGATGGATTTCATCACGGAGCTACCCTGCTCGGAAGGCTGCGACCAGCTATGGGTGGTCATAGACAGGTTCACCAAAATGGCGCATTTCATCCCATTGAAAGGAAAAACGGTGGCAGATCTAACTAAGATATTCGCCCGGGAAATCTGGAGGTTCCATGGACTCCCCACGGACATAGTATCGGACCGAGACTCACGCTTCACATCAGAAACATGGAAGGGATTCCTGGAACTTCTTGGGATACGACCACGTATGTCCACTGCATTCCACCCCCAGACTGATGGACAAACGGAGCGGCTCAATCAAACAATCGAGGCGTACCTCCGGGCCTTTGTCGCAAAAGAACAGGATGACTGGGTCTCCGTATTACCAATGGCCGAATTCACCTACAACAATTCGGTCACGATAGGAAACGGGATGACACCGTTCTTTGTGAATTACGGTTTCCACCCAGCAACCATCAACCCCCCTATCGAAGAACCCTTGAACCCAGCAAGCACAGTCTACGCTCACTGGATGCAAATGGTACATGAGGACTCACGACAAGGATTGGAGGATGCGCAGGAACGAATGCGCCGATACTCTGACCCGGTCCGAAAGGAACCTCCGGCATACCAAGTAGGAGACTTGGTAATGCTCAACGGATGGAATATCAAAACCCGTCGACCAACAAAGAAACTGGACCACAAAAACCATGGCCCTTTTCAAATCGAGAAAATCGTCTCCCCGCTCGCCGCCTGTCTCACGCTGCCCCGAAAGTGGAAAATCCATAATGTCTTCCACGTGTCGCTGCTCGAGCCATATCAGACCAGCGAACATCGGGCACCCCCGGATCCTTCCAAGGTATTAAGGGAAGCGGACGACATCGAACAAAGCGAAGAATACGATGTGGAGGAGGTCATGTCGTCAGTAGCGCGCGGCCGAGGGAATAACAAACGGATTCTCTACCTGGTCCGATGGCTCGACTATCCGGAGCGCAAGGACTGGACGGAGGAGCCCTTCGACAACTTTTCAGTAGGCGGTCTGGAGAAACTCCGGAAGTTTCACCAACGGAACCCAGACACGCCGAGGGACTACCGGCTCACAGACGCCTAGGCGGGATATCCATAAAAGGGCCCGGCGAAGCACGCGCAATGGTAGGATGAAGGGGCTGGAGGACTTCACTCCCACTTGACTCACACTCGACTCACGCTCGACTCACTCTCGACTCACACTCGACTCACACTCGACACACACAGTGTCGCGATCCAACGAAAAGACCCGCTTCACGGGCAACCACGAAGAAGCCGCCGACTGGGCGCCCGACGAGGAGTGCACGCGACCGAAACTGTTGAGAATCAGGAAAACCGTTCAGAACAGACATATCGACCTCACGGCGAACACTCAGACCGGCGGAACCGACGCAGAAGGCCCATAATCGGTGAAGTGAGTCCCCGACAGTGCTGTCACTACTCCAGCATACTAGTCTCCCCCCGGAAGGACGTGGGAGCGGTCACTGCTGAGCATACGGGTCACTAGCACGAAGGACACCATACCTCTCCTGATTCCCTGGTCCCGCTATGACCCCGGAACCTCACCAAGCCGGCCAAAGCCTTGACGCAGCGCGGCGGCGAGTACGATTCAACATGACACGACCGTATGAGTACGCACCGGCTTACTCAGAGGGCCCAGTTGTTTTCGCAGGTCCCCGGCGCTCGAGGGAGAGCGGCCGCGGGCCGGATGACTGGGAGGGATGCAGGGGAGGAGGACTGCATTCAGTGATACGGCCAGATTGGCCACGTCGCACATTCAGCGGACAAGCATTATGTCCGGCAATACAACGAACCAACGAAAGAGATGGGCTACTTAGGAAAAACGATTGTTACGCTTCGGGACGAAGCTAAGGGGAGGGGGAGGTAGTGTTACTCCTGAGGAAATCACGGGTCGGTACGTATCCTTAGAGAAGTACGTACCAGAGAAAGATAGGCACCGGTAGTTAGCTATTTCTGGAAAGATCGGCTCAGAGAGTCTAGGCGGGAGATAAGGGAACGGAGTTTAGGCTTATGGCTGAGACCGGTCATAAGAGTGTTAAACTCCGGGATGAGGGATTTGATTGCACACGAAACGGAGACTGACTAGACTTGCGCAGGCTCCCGAAAGGAGCTGCCATGTCAGCCGAAAGGTGTACGTGAAAAAGAGTCTAGGCGCAGCGACTCCACCTCGGTGTATAAAGAACTCATCTCTCTTATCTAGACCCCGGCCAGGACCAATCAGTTGCCCACGGGGTCGAAAACCTCGGAGGAATAGTTAGCCCGAGTCATCAGATCTCACGACGCTGCAAAAAGATATATAACCTGGCTCTTCTCTCCTGAAAGAAAGAGGAGACAGACTGAACACTACCACCGAAACCCAGACACAAGATCTAAGATTATTCCGTTGTGAATTATCGAAAGTAGCCTGATTACCGTTGATTCTACCCACACTCCGGTTACAAGACAACCCCAGTGTCACACCACCGTCGTCCCCATCCTTGGGTGTATCCTGAGCGGCACCATCCTCATCCGCATCCGAATTTTCCCAACCGGCATCCTCTTTGTTCACATCATTGCCCCACTTTGAGGCTCGGCCACCAGCACTAACATCGTTAGTACTGTCCGATACACCTCCAACAATCATTCTTTAGGGTATCGCCGATGGTCCCAAATCGACCCGAGGAGGTATGGGCTGAGCAAGGAATTCTGCTAACAGATCGGGGTCCAGTAGCCAGGAAGGAGCGGGATCCATCAGCGGTATCGATTCGTCAGCTGCTGTTTGGGACTAGATTTCAGCCGTGAGTTTTTGCTCTATCGTACTCCCAGCCTTTTGCTGTAATCCAGGAGGAAGGTTCTCCCAGAGAGATGTAAACATGGTATATGGCGCTGTAGAAATAATTAACACTGCTCCTGGAGGGAAAACCTAGTACTCACTGCCACCAATTTTTAAATTGAAAAAAAAGCTCCAACCAGCTGACTTGCGTTTGGCTTGCTGCAACGATGATCCCGAAGGTGGCTCACCCCCACTCTTTCCCCACTCCTGGAGTGCATGATGGAGCGCCATCACCACGCAAACAATCAAGGTAGGGGACAGTTGCTCTTCGAGTACCCAGTTGTACAGTCCTGGGCTTCGAATGCGACTTTTCTTGAAAAAGTGGCGGTTGCGGAATCGCGGGATTTGACTCCCGAAAAACAGTGTAACACACTGCTAGGAAAAGTGTTAGACAATTTGAGTGCGAAGAGGCCGGAACGGATTCTCTATCTACCTCAGGGGGCAATTGCCAAGTGCTATCCCTGTAGATAAACGTGTAGCCGCGTAGCAATTCATTGACTGCGCCCAAACGATCGGGATTGTTCGAATGTGCGTTTTAGCTGTACAGGTCAGCAATATGGTACGCGCCGTGGAAATCCAACTCGATTGCATAGTATGATATGCATTCTTGATCTATACCAACCACGCCCAACACATACTGTTAGCAGCTTATCCAATGCCTGTGACCAGCCGAGGGAGAGTGTTAGGGGGTATACGTATTTCATATTGTGAGCCTCTGACATGTTGAAATAGACATTGAGTCCCTTCTGTTTGTTGGCCTCCGGCCACAGGTTGGAAACAGTCTAAAAGGCGCAGATGTCAGTGCGTAAAGTGAACACAACGTATGAAGTCCCATTCAATACTGACATCCAACATCTCACTGGGAGCAATAAAAGGTGACACTCGATAGTAATGCCGCTCGAGTAGTCGCTTCACCGCTTCCAGTACAGTTTCCAATTCAAAATTTCCGGAATGTAGCACACTCCACGGACCAGTGCGACCAGTGAATGCTGCCACCGAACCTACTTCTGATGGTTGCAAAGGTGAGGCAAGAGATGTACCGGAAGATGTGGTGGACGCTGGGGAAGGGTGGCATTCAACACGCCCTTCTCTCATTGAAGAGGATCTTACTGCGACTGGATTAGGCTGATTCCCAGTTCCAGTAGTAGCGTCCAGTGCTTTCCAACTCTTTTTGCATAGCTGCTTGCGGTTCCTTTGTTGTGCTCGGCCTCTTGCCTGCTGCGACGGTCGACAGAGTGGGGAGTTCGGGTTCAGAGCGAGGTGAAGGTCTTATTCGTCGTGGTAGTGAGCCCTCCCCCTGACTCTGCTGGGGAACCTGCGATCTTGTAGCCCTGTGGGAAGTCGGCATGATGGATGTGCAAAAAGTGGCAAGAAGGAAATGTGAGAGGTACAGAAGAAAGAACAAACGCCATGCACGGAGAGCAATTTTATTTTCCGAGCCCAAAAATGATGACACTGTAGTGATGACGTAATGAATGACAACACCATAGTGACGACATAGTAAATGACAACACCGTAGTAACGATGTAGTAAATGACAACACCGTAGTGACGATGTAGTAAATGACGACACTGTAGTGACGATGTACTAAATGATGACACCGTAGTAATAATGTAGTAAATGACGACACCGTAGTGATGACGTAGTAAATGACGACACCGTTGTGATGACGTAGTAAATGATGACACCGTAATGACGATATTGTAAATGACGACACTGTAGTGATGACATAGTAAATGATGACACCGTAGAGACGACATAGTAAATGACGACACCGTAGTGACGACATAGTAAATGACGACACCTTAGTATGAGTCAAATGCTTTGGCAGGAGGCTAGTTGTTGGTGCAAAGAACAGAAAGGAGGTGGGAGACGAGTACATAGAAGAACAGAGTCGTATCCGAAATACGAAGGAAGCACTTGCACCAAACAAAAGAAGTACTTGCGCCCAACGAAGGAAGCACTTGCGCCGAACAAAGAAATCTCATGTGCCGGATAGCAGAGGAAGTACTTGCGCCGAACAAAGGAAGCTGTCAAGATCCTGCCCTGACTACTCCGTGCTGCTCGACAGGTAACGTAGACTTGATTCTTCAGGGCGTCGCTAGTCCTCACACTCCCAGCACAGTCACACTTCCAGCGTACTCACACACCGCTCGTTGTTCCTGCAGTATCCGTCACACCTGGCGTGGTCTTGTTGTGGTCTTCTTACATGCCTTTGCGTGAGCTTGTTGTTCTCGCAGTATCCGTTACGCCCGGCTTGGTTTCGTCGCAGTCTTCTCACATGCCTTTGTATGGGCTCGTTGTTCTCGCAGTATCTGTCACGCCTGGTATAGTCTCGTCGCGGTTTTCTCACATGCCTTTGCGTGGTCTTGCTGTTCTTGCGGTATCCGTCACGCCCGGTGTGGTCTCGTCGTGGTCTTTTCACAGACCTTTGCGTGGGCTCGTATCCGTCACGTCTGGTGTGGTCTCGTCGTGGTCTCGTCACATGCCTTTACATGGGCTCATTGTTCTTACGGTATCCATCACGCCTGGCGTGGTCTTGTCATGGTCTTCTCACACGCCTTTGCATGGGCTTGTTGTTCTCGTGGGTTTTGGTGGTCGCAGTGCCGGTCACGGGTAGAGAGGTAGGTCCTTGGAGAGAGATAATAGATTGTGTGGAGAAGAATCTACAGACTAGCTACCACGCCCTTCCTTTATACATTTCCTTCCCTCTGTGGAATCACAGCTTGCCCACAAGACTGACACAGTTCCTCCTCATCATGACTCCATCACTGCACCCAAGGGAAACACATGATCGCACTCGGCCGCCACGCGGCCAACACTCTATCTGCAGCAACAGGAGACTTTTAAAGATACGCAAGCAGTAAGGAACAGAGAAAGGACGCGCAAGCATAACCAAAGGGAAACAACATACATAATGATGACAGGAGAAAGGACGTGCAAGCAACATAACGGCGACAACAGGAGAAAGGATGCGTAAGCAGTAAGGACTCTTCCTCCTGCCTATGCAGTCACGATCGAGATCCTTCAATCTCGCTCAAGAGTTACGGTTCAAGAGGTGATGGATACACTCAACGAATGCGGGACGAATCGATCGATGACAACCAAACCTGATGGGGTCTCCGAGGCACTCTACACCCAACAAGGAGGAAGAGGTGGACGAGGTGGCTACCAGGGACGATACCAGGGGAATGAGCGCTCTCCAAGGGGGTGGTGTGATTGGTGTAAAACCGGCACCCACACTACCGCCAACTGCTAGAGCAAGAAGAACAAACGGACTCGAGACCAGAATGACTGCTACTATTGCAGAGAAGAAGGACATATGAAGAATGACTGCCCTGCTAGAAGAAAGGGACAGGCCGTACGAAACAGCAAAGGAAACAAACGCGACGGAAATGGACGCGATAGACGCGAAGGAAATGGACGTGACGGACGCGAAGGAAATGGACGTGACGGATGCAAAGGAAACGGACGTGACGGACGTGAAGGAAACAGACACGATGGACGCGAAGGAAACGGACACAACGGACGTGAAGGAAACGGACGTGACGGACGCGAAGGAAACGGATGCTCTCACAATAGCTCTGGTAACCAGCAATGACTTGCGGGGTCTACCTCCCTCAGCTCGGAGGTAATGGTGGCGTCATATCAATTGGCAATAACAACAAGGACCTGGGTAATTGATTCCGGAGCATCTCACAATTACGGCAACAATCTTCGAGATTTCCGGAAGAACTCAGTTAAGGAAACAAATATGATCATCAAGTTGGGAGATGATCATCAAGTACAAGCAAAGAAGAAAGGAACTGTATGTCTGGGAGGAGTAGATATTGAGGCGTTCTTCGTTCCTGAATTCCGAATATCTCTCCTGTCAGTAGGACAACTCGACTTACATGGATATACAACAACATTCCGATCAGGGATATGCTCGATTGCTGATGCAAAAGGACAAAAAGTTCTCGGCGCCAACCTAGAAGATGGCCTGTAAATACTATCAACGGATGGATCAGCACACATCTCCGAAATAAAGATGCTGCGAACAACTTCACATTCCCACTCAATAAACATGTGGCATCGACGGCTCGCGCACCTTAACCATCAGGACTTGAGAAGACTACTGGAATCCTCAGGCAAGCACTTTATGGACACGGACGTCAAGCCGGTGATGGATCGTATAGAGACGAGTCCTTGCTGGGAAACACCTGGATTGTATCGAACATGTGTTCATGCGAAGCAACAACAACATATTGTACACACTAACGCACCCCAGTCCTCAACGCCATTTGCACTTGTGCACTCAGATCTCTGCGGGCCTATGAAGCACAGTATCGGAGGCGCCCAATATTACATCATCTATATTGATGACTGTACAAGATACACTGAGGTGTACTTTCTGATCACAAAAACCG
>Ga0307516_10003051_pt1 | contig 21867 bp, 11 predicted proteins | sample 19_EM_MG_FD_203310 | JGI IMG/M metagenome (GOLD analysis project Ga0307516, IMG submission 203310) | Populus trichocarpa ectomycorrhiza microbial communities from riparian zone in the Pacific Northwest, United States - 19_EM | ecosystem: Host-associated > Plants > Roots > Unclassified | place... | reverse complement strand
CATGATGTATGCCAACTACTGAGACTTTCTAAATTGTGGTTGTGGGGATCGAGAAGGTTGAGTGAGGGCATCATGGGCAGTTGTACCTGGGTGTACGGAAACTTTTGGCCTAGTACTTTACATACGCCGACGCCCATGGCCCAGTATCCGTATCCGTCGAGACGGCTCTATTGGGCTGACTACCCGTCGCAATCGGTGAAGTAAAACCTGCACGAGTTAATTTCACCCTCCCGGATGGGCTCGTCCTTTCGTACACGAGCTTCCCATACATATGTATGTACATAGTTACACAGCGCCTATGCGTGTCACCGAGAGGGGACCAGAAAAGATGGGTCTAACTAGGCTTTTTGAACAATATCCAGGATGTGATTTGGGGTAATTAATGTGCGGTGGAACTTTTCAGGTGGTCGCCTAGGATAGAGATGATTGGCTGTTGTCCACCACTGGAAAACTCGCGGTGGAACTTTTCCACCGCGCTAAAAACCACGTAGAAGCGAGTTATCAGGTAGAAGCGAGACGGCCGGGTAACTTTACCTTATTTTTGCCCCACCACAGCTGATGATGTAAAGTATCACCCAAACAACTAAAGAAGAGGTGTAATCACTAAGGGGGGGTTGTTAGGTGATGTGTGGATTTCGTCTGCGGCTCGGATTGCCTGTGCAGGTGCACTCGGGTTCGTGGATGGTGGGGGCGGGGGTGCGGTTTGGGTACGGTACAGAATCCGTTCAAGGAAGAGTAGAAACCACAAATCTGCTTCTACTTATATAAAACTGCGTCCAAAGGTCGATTAGGGGCTGTATATGAGTTCGGAGTTGGCTGAAGTTAAACTGTGCAGACGATCGTTACGTGGTTCGCAGGCTAGTGCTGTCGGTATTTGTTGCCCCCTGCAGTGGAATGCCAGTCTGTTCAAAACTTCGTGTTAGAGAAGATACACAAGTATAGGATCGAAGCCACATTAGATCCATTAGTACGTAGACATTTTTGATAATTCGCGAAGAATAAGTGAGTGAATAGGTAACCAGCTCTGCTGTTACTGTCTCGTCGCCCCGCTTCGACCGGCCCCCGCCCCCCCCCCTTGAATAGGTAGCCTCAAGATGTTGGGCAAAGACAACCCCTCGATTACCTGGAAGCCGACTGGCGGTAGGGCAGGCACGACAAAAGAAACGACAGCTATACACCAGGCTGGCAGAAGCAGCGGTGAGTCGAGTATTGTCCGGAGCAGCCAGCTGGAATAAACATAAGCTCACAAGTGAAAAGGAAGAGACATATTGAGGTTGTGAAGTCATCCAAGCCATGAAAACAGCTGTAGTAGTACTTCATACAGCCAATATTTAGTCCTCTTCTACACCAATAACGTACGTGATTCTACATACTGACGAGCAAGCTTGTTGAAGGGAAGGTTTGAAGTTTTCCGATTGTTGCTTTCAATTATTTTGAGTTCTTGTCATTGCCTACCAATGAAAGCATGACGATGGTGAGCGCACTTCCAGCTTCATTAATAGCCGCTTTTTATGTCAATCGAATAGAAATTGATGGAGTTGTGTGTGGTTGAAACTACGGTTTGGGTTGTAGTGCCAGCGTCCATGGGATACGTATGGGGATGGCGACCACGTCGTAGCTACATACATATGTAATACCAAAAGCTGGTCTATGATGGCGTTAGGGACTTCTTTGACCTATCTTCTAACAATGTAGACTTTTTTTCAATAGAAACCACTGGGTAGGCCTACCAGTAGGTAGAAAAGGGACGCCGTCGTTTTGCTTTATTACATGCATCTCAGTCATCAATACAAGCTTGCAGCGGTACAACAGTATCTGTGATTCAGCTACTCCAGTCCAGACTTGAACTTATAAGATCCTAGAGGCGTCAGGACGTCGACGATGTCCGACTTCTTGACCTCAGGGCATGGCCAAATGTAGGTAAGTTGAATGGCCAACCATAAGCGTTCAACTTCAATGCAGAGTTAGTAGTACCTTCTATGATAAATACCACTGCGCTCTATTGTCTACATCAGCCTTCTGGAGGTTTTTCGCTACTCCTGATGACTCTGAGTGTTGTATTCCCGTGCCGCACTCACAGTCCGAGGGTGCTGATCGGTGGTTCTTCCCAGCCCTTTCTGAGCCCTCTGTGCGGTCCACAATAGCTCTACGGTAAGGGGGCGATACCTTGTGAGCTCTACCATGGCTGTAATGGGGTGGTAAGCCGTTGTGGATGCCGTGAAAAAAAATAATGCTTCACGTGGTGGGGTTAGCGGTGTGTTACCCGGCCGTCTCGCTTCTACCTGATATCTCGCTAACGTTATCCGAGAAACTCGAATCTACGCTAATCCCTCCGAGTCACTTAACTCGGCGAATTATGCCGCATATCTACAACGAATTAAGCACATATTGCTCCCTCGCTACATACCTATAGTACAGGCAAGATATATAGAATTACAGCCAGCGATGCAAAACGAATTAAGGTTCTAATGCCACTCATAGATGATAGATAACACCTTAGAGAATCACCTCTTTTGTCTGATTCTCGATTGGAGTGGTGGTTGTTGAAGTATTTCCAGATCTGTGGTGGCAATGGCTGTGATGGGCGGTTTTATCAGTTCCCCCCAGCGACGCCTCACCAAGCCTCAAGCTCTGGCTGCCCAACCTAGCACTACGAGGGAAGCTTGCAGCGTGCCGTCATGCGCGGACTGCGGACGGACAAAATGTACGTCGCCATAGTCTAACTTGGCTAAATGCGAGTATGATTAAACAAACAAAAACCTAGCATACGCAGGCCTGCGCGTAGGCGGTGATGATGACGATAGCCACCAGAATCTCCAGCGGAACTTTTGTGTCGCGCGATGTCGGCTCGAGACCTCAACATGGACCTCCGTTACTGCCACAACCTGTTCTTTCTGGAGGAGCAGAAGTTGGAAGACTTGGAGAAACGATTGGCATAGTTTGTAGCCGGGCGCCAACTCGCCGAAGTACTCGACTCCGACAGATACTTACTTATCGTGCGGACAACGGCCGAAATCACACCAATATTGTTAGTGTGGAGTGCGCATACGGCTTGCGGATCGAATCCGAGCCACCGTCCGTGACGAGGAGGAGTGGGGACGGGTGCGCCTTATTTTTGCTCTCTCCTTTCGGTCACGATTTCAATTGTCTTTTCACGTACTCCCTCGGTGCACATTCTAATTATTGGGACAGGCCTGGGCGAGGGCAAAGGGGAGCCTGCAACGTGCCGCCATCGCGCGGACAGCAGACTGGAACCAGACGAAATGTACGCCGCCACGGTCTAGATAGGTTGAATGCGAGTATGATTAAACAAAAAAGAAATCCTGCTCCCGCACTCCCGGAGCTCCCATTCTGATGCCTCACTCTCTCCGTCTTCCTGAGCCGGCACCGGCCTTCCGACATCCGTGATGGAGAGGAAGTCCAGTACCGTCTGGCCACACCTCCCATCGAGAAAGAGGTCCCGGATCTTGAACCGGCTCTTCCCCCTCTCGCTTTCCTCCCACACCTCTGCCCGCAGGGATCTTCCGCCGGGCCTTCCACGCAGGGCACACCTTGAAGAGGTGATCCCACGTGTGTGTCCGGCATGAGCACCACCAGCATTGAGCGGTGGGTCGGCTCTTCGTCCAGTTCAGGTGCTGCCCGGTGAGGCAGTGACCTGTCTTCAATTGGTAGAACCTCGAGGCGAGGCTCTTAAAATTACCCGGAACCGTTCTGTCCGGAGTCTGCCTGCTCGGCATCTTGTACTTCTTTCTGTAGGCCCGGCCTCCAGCCCATAGCCGGACTTCCGCCCACTCTTTCTCGGAGATCTCTCGCTTGAGGTGCGCCAGGGTGGTGGCCTGACGGTAGGACGTATGTCACAACAAACGGAGGTAGATCTATTGTGAGCTCACTCTGATGGACCCGAACAATCCTACGCCTGCCCAGTTTTGCCGGCCACCAGAGACCTCCGCGTGGAACGGGCTTCCATTCGGAGGCACTTCATCCAAGATGGGTGGTTGCTCTCCGAGTGTCGCTCTTGGGGATTCGACGGTATGACCCAATGGATCTCCGAATCTCCCGATATTTCAATAACTACAGCCCATAAAGGTGATTTTACGAGGGGGGAAAGAGGGTCCTTCGCTAGTTGCTCCCAGGCCAAGAAGACCGGAAGAAAGAAGAAGAGGAACGATAAAAAAGGAAGAAAGGTGAAGGCTGCCCTCCTCTCCGGCACGCAATGGAGCAGGACGAGATGTAGCACTCACCGAAGAAAACCGGGGTAAAAGAGAAAGAGAACTAGAGGGAAGTGGTAGGAAAGAGTTCTTGTATTCTCTACCCAACTGTCGGCGATCATTCAAAAGAAAGAAAAGGAACTAAACGACAGAAAAAAGGGAACGCAAGTGGAGGACGAACGCTAGCCGGCACCAGAGTCCACCTTTCCCCACGAAAAACGAGCGCCCGTGAGTGCCCCGCAACAACGGCTCCGCCCTGGTGCAAAAAACCGCCAACCTAAGCAGGTCGCGGTTGATGGTGAGAGATTACCAGATCAGCACCGAATGGACCGTTCCTCCATACCACCACATATCCGGCAGCGCCGTCGTCCAGCAGTGCTGTGCGCTCCGTCCTGCCTGCGTATGCGAGGGCATTCGTGAGCCTCCGCCCGATCGCTGTCGAGGCGCCGACAATCTCCCTAGCCTGGTCGCCCTACGGTAGGCTGAGCAGCCGCAGCCCGAATCTTCGCTGCCTGTTCACCAGCTGGGCCGCCGCTGGTCTGAGACCTGCCTCCATCGACAAAGCTCCTAGACTGGTTGTCCGGAAGCGGCCCGTGGTCGCGCGCACCTCTTGGCTTGAAGCTGTAGCTCATTTTCCTGGCCTATGGTGCCTTGGGTCTGGTTGCCCTTCCACCACAGCTCCGATCCGAACATGGCGACCGACTGAATGCAGGCCGTCATGAATTTCCTACAGTTGGCCGGCGAAGGCGTGCCATCGCGTTCTTCCAGTTCTTTCCGCCGAATGGCATGGTGGTCCTTGAGCGTGAGCTGTGAGTCTAGCCAGACCCCAAACCACCCCGCCGCCTCCTTGTTGAATGGGACGGTGTTGGCGCCAACCTTGGTCCTTGACCGCCGCTGTGTGGGGGGGGGGGTCTTCTTTCTGCGAAAGATTGCCGCTTTCGTTTTCCCATGGCCAAAGGCCACTCCGTTGTTTGCTGCCCGTTCAATGATGCCGCTGCCGCCTCCGAGAGTTTGGCCGCCACCGCATCCTCATCCTTTCCGTGACGCGTCCGCCCACCATCTAGTGTCGTCTACAAAAAGGATAACTCTCTGATACCTGGAATTGCCCTTTCCACCTCCTCAAAGATGCGTGACAGGTACGTGGTGAAGAGGACTGGTGCCACCAGGGATCCTTGGGGAATGCCGGTGTCTACCGGCGGATCCGGATCCCCCACCTCTCCGCCGAGAACCAGCTTCACCTGGCGGCCCGACATGAAGCTGCCAGTCCACCTGATGAGATCCGTCTAGGTCTCAAGCGCCTCCATGCCATAATACGCCTTCCCGAGTGCGCCCTGCTCACATTGTTGAACGCTGACTTGACATCCATAAACAGGGCCCCAGCCACCTTCTTTCCCCCTCACGCCTGCTGGGTGCGGTTCATAAGGACTGCGGAAAAGTAGTCCGTCCAGTCCATGGATTTCGTGGACTGGGTGCGGACTGCAGTCGACTGCAGTCCGTGATGTGCACTTCCTTACACTTTTGCCAGTTGAAACCTTCGGGTCACATAGCCTTCCCGTAGGTGACACATATTTGTTTGTCATCGCAACTTGTTATGGCCTGATTAGCTACATTGTCAGTGCTGTAAGAGTATGCTTCTTGTTGGCTGCTGTTCCTACTTAGACAACGCTGCGGCGCAAACCCGAAAACCCACTCGCAGTACAACTAGTGCCAACAAGATTTCTTACAGCTCCTCCATCACTTCTCCGATCAACGGGATTCTAAGATAATCTTGTTCCTGTTCTCTTACCGGAGCTCTAATGGATGTGCACGGTATTCTATCACTTTTTGTGATGGTGGCAGATCGTTCCCAGCACAAGCCAACAAGCTGCTACAGCGTCATGAGTTCTCACCCGTTTGCTGGCACCCGGCCAGACCGGTGCGATCCCTGAACTGAGAGACGACGGCGGTTTCTCAGAGGTTGCACCAGTGTGTACGAGTCAAAAAGGGAGATTTTTTAGATTTCTTGGCATCGGACTGCAGTCGACTGCAGTCGACCGCAGTCCGTCCGGCTTACGATTTTTTTAACCAGTTCGTCCACACACCGCCCGCGGACGGACTGCCAAGATTCAGTCCAGTCCAGTCCGAGGCTCAGGACGGACGGACGGACTGGACTATGGGGAACACTGCCGCATCGATGCATGTCCGCCTCTTCCAGCACCCAAACTATCCACCGTGGAAGCCCCTTTCCTTCTCCGCTCCACATGGTCCGCAATCAAGTGGGCGGCCGTGCGCTCGACTAGCTTGCTGCTGACGTCTAGGAGGGAGATTACGCGGTAGGTTCGGGCCTTGGAGTTGTCTGGCTTCCCCTGCTTGGGAATGACCACCCCTTCCGTTGGCTTCCATAGTCCCGGGTGGTGGCCAAGCCGAATGCACGCCCTCACGAGTTGCGCAATTCACTGTTTGTCCCACTGCCAGAAGACCTTGACTGTGCCCGCCAAGGTCCTATCGTCTCCTGGTGCCGAGGTATTAGGTATTTTTTTTCGTTTAACCATTACTCGCATGCGATCTATCTAGATCATGGCGCGATTATGAACAGTCCGTTTCCTGTCTGCTGTCCGCGCGGTGGCGGCACGTTGCAAGCTCCCCTTTGCCCTCCGGGCGTGTCCCAAGGAGATGTGATACGCACCAAGGAAGTTAGAAAGGAAAGGGGGCCGAGCGAGCGAGAGACAAAAGATAGAGACATATGAAGCGCAGCCCGCCCCCTAGTCCTCGTCCATAGAAAGCATTCATTATCACTCACTCGTTTCACTGCATCTGGCTTAGTGCATCTCCAATGAGACTTGGTGCTTACTCGCGCTTATACGCTGTAATGGAGGTGGACATGATTTTATGCTCTGTCCTACACTACATGGATACCATACCTGATACATATCTCGCTAAGTCAGTTATGTCACTTAGGGCCTGTTCTTTTCAGCGTTGTGGAGCTTAGTTGCGTTGATTGGTCATCAACACGTGAGGAGACAGGGGAAGGGGCTCGGCGAGCAGGGGTGGGGGGGGGGGAGCGGGACTGTTTTTGTTGTTTTGCTTCCTTTCTGTCAGAGACCTTCTCTCTCTTCTAGAGGATCATCGATACCACCTCACTGCCGCTGGTTCATCAGTGGGCCCGCGAGCACGTTGGCGTGGCAAAGGCGAATATCGAACCATATTGACCATGCTCTCAACTTATCGCTAAAAACTATCCCAACGATGGCACCCCATGCCCGGAGAGTATCTAACTAGTACTTCACACGCTGGGGCGGATCGAATTACAGTGAGGCTATTATCAGAAATCGGTAGAGATCATTCGCCAATGGGCGTCATTGTCCATCACTTGCAGTGGGGTGCCAAGTCGCTGGTGGTTCCAGCGCGCACTTCAGGGCCTAGAGAAGGCCCTAGGCAACGACCACCCAGACACTCTCAACGCCGCTCACAATGTACTGTCGCTCGAGAGTATGGGGGCGGATGATAAGGCGCTCGAGTGGCATCGACGAGTTCTGGACGGCTAGGACAAGACGCACGGGAATGTCCACCCCTCCTATCTCAAAACCATCAACTGTATTGGCAGCGCATTTGTCAGGAGGGATCACCAGAAGGCATTCCAGTCATACGAGCGGGCTCTCGCGGGTAAACTGGGGACTCTCGGCGGGGGCCACCGTAGCGCGGTGGAGGCCATCTTTGGAATGGGCACCGCGTCCGGGGAACGAGGCGAGTGCGATAAGGTGTTCGAGTGGTATCAGCAAGCTCTCGGTGGGTGCGAGAAAGTCCTCGCAAAGACCACACCGACACCCACCTCACCCGTTATTGTATGGCTCGCCTTCTCAAACCCCGAGGGGAGCACGAAAAGGCGCTCGAATGGTATCAACACGTTCTTGACAGCGAAGAGAAAGGCATCGGCAAAGACCACGTCAACACTGTCCAGGCGATGGCAGAGGTGTTTGAGATGCAAGAGGTACGAGAAGGCGCTCCAGTGGCACCAGCGAGCTCTGGGTAGTCGCTAGAAATTCCTCAACGTGGACGACAGTCTGAGTTGAGAGTGCGGAGGGAGTGGCGCGTGTTGAGGCCGTTCTTGCGACGTCGCGATCACCAGTACTCATCCCCCTCCACCCGCCCTTCTCGACCCGATGATCTAATGCAACGCTACCTTCAATACAGGCCGAACCTTCCAACCCCGAAAGTTAGCGCGGTGTTGTGGACGGGTTGGAAGTGCTTATGAGCGTCTCGAGGTTTCCGGAATGGTTGCGTTTTTCACTTCACCTGTCCGTGAGATTCGGCCGTCTTGCCGCAGACGGGGAGGGGTAGCCAGCAGATATCTAGTCAGTAAGCTAGTACTTAGTTACAAGGTTGCAAACGTAATGAATCGGTATATAGATGTGCACATGGCACCGTTCCGCACGCGCCAAGGTTAAAAATGAACGCCGCCATGATCTATACAGGTCGCATGCGAGTATGAATAAACAAAAAAAAAGCACGCGCCAGCAATGATTCGAGCGTTGCTTCAGGAGGCGTCGCCAGCAGTAGTCGTGGGCACATCTCGTGGTGATCCATTCCGGTCCTCCGACTCAATGGGGGTCGCAAATCTCCAGGACGCGTTAGGTGGCAACTACACGACCCCACACGACCGCCGCAGTCAACGTGCGTTGCCGTGAACGCGTGGTCACGTCTCCAAGCAGTGAACCACGCCGTGCCACGCGTGGCGAGTTAGTATGCAACTAGTTCCTCGCCACCGCACCACACTCGCCGCAACCTCCGGCCAGGTGCATGCGATTGAGGCGAGGAGGTGGATCGCGGCGATCTGGAGAGCTAACCCGGCGGTCGCCATTGAGATCCAGTGGTGCCCAGCCCACAAGGGCGTCACGGGCGATGAGAAGGCTGATGAATGGGCAAAGGTGGCGGCGGAGGAGCCAGACATCAGGGGGGTGGAATGGCTCCGGACAGCAGACGGAGCGGCGCGCGACAGATGCCGCTACCGAGGTCGCACGCGAATCTCAAGCGGGGGGTCTCCGGGGAGGAGTGGGCGGAGGCAAGGAAATAGGCGGGAGGCAGGAGTCGGGACTTCCTGGAAGAAGTATAAGATGCCAGTCACCCAGAAGCCGGACGGGGTGGTGGCAGGTAGCACCAAGAGGCTCGCCTCGCGGTTCTACCAGCTGAAGACGGGGCACTGCCTGACCGGGCAGTGGGGGTGGAGGACGAGGGGGAGGGCAAAGGGCAGCCATCCACGAGCCGACTTGTGCGGTCGACGGCGGGCGGGGAAATGGACTGTACAGTACATACAACCCTCGCCATGATCTATAGAGGTCGCATGCGAGTAATGAATAAACAAAAAAACCCACACTCGCCGCTTCACGCCGCTATGCTTCCCTACCGGACTCCGAAACGCATCCTGACGGACTCACGTGACATCCGAGGTAAGATTGATCGCCCGCAATGAGTGAGGTAAGAATTGCCAAAAGCCGCAACCAACCAGCCCGAGGTTCACGAAGTCCCACCTCGAACGACCTTGCAGCCTTTTCGGGCAACATTCAGTCTCCCCATCGGGGGAACGGTTGGCGAAGCGAAGTGGCAAAAGCAGGAGCGTTGGTACTTCCTGGTGTCTGGATGAGAGGGTGGTACACTCGAGTCGGGGCTGACGGATTGCCCGAGGGCCATGGACGGGACCGTCTCTATTTCTCCGGTCATTCATTCCACGCATGTGGCCTAGCTAGATCATGTCGAGATAGAGACTGTCCGGGTTTCCCGTCCGCAGTCCGCGCGAAGGCGGCACGTTGCAAGCTCCCCTTTGCCCTCCGCCCGGGCCTGTCGAAAGAAGATGTGATGCGCACCAAAGAAATCACAAAAGAAAGGCAAAGACAGAGCAAAGGAAGCCGTGACCCCTCTTCCACAGACGCCATGAACGAGAGCGTGGAGGAAACATGGGTTGCTCCTCTCCCTCGGCACCCAGCTCCTCGGCCTCCACCCGTCTCTCCTCAGCTCCTTTTTCCTCCGCTCCCGGAGTTGGACGAGATAGATGAGTATACATGTGGCTCGCGGCTCGGGGCTTCCGGAAGAACACGCAATCCATTGTTGTTTCTACCTCTCCATCAAGTTCGCCATCGGCGACATTGGGTGGGCGGGGGTGGTGTATGTGCAGTTTGGTGGCGGCAACGTAGCTCCCAGAAAGCGGCGGCTGTAAAAATAGAACACATATGTATCTTTTCCCCTTGACACCCCGTGATAGTTTCGCATCCGACGTTCAGCCAGCCGGAGACTCCACTCCCGCGAGTAAAACCTCCCCACGGTCTCCCAACCCAATAGCAGCGAGCCCGCCAAGCGGGGGCAACGGAGTCGTCAACGTGCTTGGAGAGTGCTGTCTGCACGAGGGCCATGGGAACCAGCTCACCTAGCTGATGAGTCGTACTTGGTCCGCATCGTCAGCTGCCATCAGTCTTCCCGCCCTGAGGGGAGTATGGACGGGGGCACTGGCCGGCAGTATTTCCCCGCGGCCTCTAGAGGGTGCTTAGGAATGTATGAACTTACCTACCCGCAGGAAATGTCGCTCGGCAGTCACGCTCATCAACGAATAGGTACCACCCACAGTGAATCACCCGTGGCCCACTCAGTCACCCACCGACGAGCGGGGACGGGGTACTTGCTGGAGACTGTGGATGTGGATGGGCTGACACCAGCAGCCGGGAGATAGGGTGGGAATGGCCCGCTGTGTTTTTTTTTTGTGTATGTTCCTTGCCTGCCTCGAGCCCAAAGTTGAGAACTCGAGCGGACCGGGTCACGTGCCAAATGACCTTCTCTCTGGTTACGGGTATGTAGCACATGATCCGCAGCTTCACTAGTCGCTTATCTCATCCACCAGGCGATCAGACGCCGACCTGTCAGAGAAGTAGGAGACAGCCCCGGATCACACCAGGTTCCCTCCACCAGGCATTCGCGCTTGCGATAATAGGATCCACCGAGATTCATTGTGAAAATGCACGAACCTTACAAACAGCCGCCGATCCACTCATCCCCTTCATCCACCATCCTCCATCTCCCAGAACCAGAATTTCCCCCAGCATCACCCAAAAAAACAGCGAGAAAACAAAGGCATGCAAGCATAAACAGCAATCCGTACAAAGCATGGCATGTGTGTGTGTGGAATAGAAAACAAGAGCGTAGCATGTACAAGCGAAAAAAGGACAAAAAAAAAACAAAACAAAGCTAGTGAAAAACATGAATTTCGCCTCACACGCCCCTCTGCCCTGCCCAGCAAAAAGTAGTTGGTTTCGTTCACTCTTCTTCCATCATCATCCACCGTCCATCAGCCATCAGCCATCAGCCATCAGCCGTCACACAAACAGGGAAAGAAAAAACAAGATACACCTCCACCCAAACCTCCCAAACCCGCTCAAATGAAACGAAACAAAACGGGAAAAGAGGAGACAGAAAGAAAAAAAAACGAAACTCCCATAAGAGATGCGTGGATGGCAACGCTACTCGTCTCGGTAGAACTTCCGGAACAACAAATGCAGGAACAAGTTGACATTTAACTTAATCATGCCTTCGCACAGCATCATGAACTGGTTATTATGGAATTGTCTCTGCAGCAGATCGTCTAGCAGCACCGCGGCCGAGGCTCCAGGAATCATCATGCTGCCGTTACTAGCCTCGATGAAGAAGCAGCCAATCTCGTCGCTCGAGATGGTGAAGTTGATCTTGTCCCATCGCTTCTCGGGGTAGCCTTCGAGTTTGACGAGCACCCCCTTGTCGGCGAGGGCGCGCGCGGAATACACGTAGCTGCCGAACCTGGGAACCCTGCCGGAGCGCTCGAGCTCGCGCATGTGGAAGTACTGTCGCGTGAACGGCAGGATCGTCCTCTTCTTGCCCTTCTTCGTCTGAAGTGTGACCATGGCTTGCTCGATGTAGTCGTTGTAGCTCTTGAGTTGCTGGTCAAGATAGACAGCCTTTTCTTGCAGGTGGGAGAGCGTCTGGTTGACCCCCTCCATCTCGCGGGACCGCTGGACACGACGTCGGTGTTTCGTCCGGATATCAATCGCGATCTGGTTGAGGATGTCTTGGTACTGGTTCTTGCGGGTGATCCTGTTGAAGCGTTCGAGGCGGACAATATTTTCCAACGCGGTGCTCTTCAGTTCCGCATATGACATCCTACAAACAAATACGTCAGTAAACCGTTGGGCTCAGGATGGGCAGAGATAACCCACGAGTTGATATCGGTCAGTATAGTATGATCCGCATAAGCACCCCTCTTCTTTCCGCCAGAATTCGCCAGTTCCTCCGCGATCAGATTGTCCCATCTCCCCTCGTCCTCGGCGGTAATCGGCTTGATCAAGATCTCCATCAGGTTCGTACCGGTCTGAACGCGGATGATGTAGAGAATGCACCGCTTAGTCTCGACGAACAGCGCCTTGATCTCCGACTCGGGATCGTCGACAACGTGGAAGCTAGGATCCAATTGCAGGCTGATCTCGGTGTTGCCGACCGTCTTCAACTCGCTCTCTGACGTCTGCACACTACCGAGTTCATTGATGATCTCGCGCAACGGGTCCTCCCGTGCCTCGGCGATGGCATCGATCTCCTGCGCGACCAAGCGGTGGATGGCGAATATGTCCGACATCTTCATGTACAACGTCGGCTTCTGCTTGCTGGTCAAGTCCTCGAACTCGTCCATCTCGAACCTGGTCTCGACTGCGGGGACATCGATGATTGCTTTGAAGACTTCTTTGAACTGGCCGATCGCGATCGAGACGTACTCGTTGAGCGGCTGCAAGAACATGTTCTCGTTGGCGAACAGGCGGCCCGAAGTAACTTGATTCAGCAGCTTGGAAAGCGCTCCGAGATTCTTCTTTTGAATGGGCGTCAGCGTCTTGTTGACGATGCCGAAGGCGTCAGGTCCGATGATGGCGGGGTTGAAGTACTTCTGGAAGACGAAGTGCTCGACGACCTGAACGATCACTTCCTCGTTCTCCTCCGGGAAGCGCTCCAGCAGTGCCTCGATAGCCTTGCGCGCGATGTACCGGATACCGTACGGCATGCGTTCGACATTGTTGTCAAGGACGTTCATGAAATCCTCCGACAAAGTCCGAAGAGCTTCGAGATGTGCAATAAACGTCTCCCTGGTCTCGGGGTCTTTGATCGCCTGGGCACGTCCGACGTCCGGATTGCGTTGGCTCCTCATTCCCGTCCGCAGCTCCTCATTGTTGATCGAGGCCCGGTAGATCTGCAGTGGGTCGCTCTCGAGATCGAGTTCATCGTTTTCAATGAATTCCTCCCGGACGAGCGGCCCCAGAAGCTCGTGCAGGAACTTGCGATCTCTCGGCGAGCGGATGTAACTTCCCACCAGCTTGATCCAGAAGAAGTTGGCTCGCAAAAAGTCCTCAGGTCGCTCGCACTTGTCGATCTCGTCCTTGACGCTGCGTGCGATGAGCTTGAGTAGGTAAAACTCCTCTCGCCGCTTCTGCGAGTATCCAAAGATACCCATGACCAGAGTCTCGATCTTCTTGAGTTCCTTGTCTGCGGTGTTCTGCTCCCTTATCCGCCTGAACAACCTCGACAGGTACTGCGGCTGAGTCTGCAGCGCGTAGAACATTTGTTGATACTTCTCCAGCCGCTTCCTCGAATTGTTGTTGAGCGCTTTGAGGTCGAACGGATCAGAGCTCGCGATATCCGTGTTACTGAGAAGGTTGCCAACATGTCCGGTGAAGCGTTTCTGGTGCTTGATGACCTCATCCAGAGTGATCTTGTTCTTTACCAGCAACGCGATCTTGACGTCGAGCTGGTCGACGTACGCCTCCGCCAACTCGTTCGCTCGGACATGCTGCACCACCTTCTTGCGCAGACTTTCGAACTCAATCTCCTCGTCGAAATCAAAGTCACTGTCATTCAGAAGGTGAACAAAGTTCTTGACGGTTCCGACCGGAGGATTCTTCCCGCCCATCAGTGATTTATAGGCTTCGCCTTGCTGCTTCGCCCGAACGAAGCTCTGCAACTTGATAACCTTGTCCATGTTGTCGCGGTAGTGCTTGAGCCTCGCCTGGTACCTGATCCGCTCTATGGTCCCACGTGCCGCGCATTGCAGTTCGAGGATGGCTGCTTCCTGGTCCTGGACAGCCATCACGATATCGTCGAGTCTCCACCGAGCAAGGACACCGCGAGCTGCAGCCTGCATGTCGACGATGTCCGCGACGTGGCTGTCCAACTCCGCCAAGAAGTCTTCCCGCCGGAGCCTGTGCAAGAAACCACGAGCACGTGCTTGGAGATCGATGATGCTTTCCTCTTCGTCTTCGAGGGCGGTGTTGACGTCTAGGACCTCCCATCGCACCAGCGCCCCCCGACAGCGAGCCTGGAGCGCAGTAACACCGCCGACGGTAGCCTCAAGTTGCCGCAGCGTTCGCTGATAGGCCGCCCGGATGAGAAAGCCTTGGGCACACGCTTGGATATCAACGATGTCGTCCTCGACCTCGGCCAGACAGAGCAGTTTCCACCTGTAATCCCATCGGACGATCGTACCGCGCGACGCAGCCTGCAGCTGAATCCACAGTGGGGTGTCCGCTTCCAAAGCCCGCATCAGCGCGTTGAATGTCTGCCGAAGGAGATATCCTCGGACCATCGCCTGGAGGAGCGGGAGCGTGTTATTCTCGTCCTCCGCGGCCGTCTGCAACTCCTGTTGGTCTCTATACATACTGCCTCTGACCAGCATACCCCGGGCTGCAGCCTGAAGGGACGTGATCGCTCCCTCCTGTTGCGCGAGTGCATCCTTCGTCCGTGCCATCTCCCGGCGCAGCAGTACCCCACGGGCGGCAGCCTGTTGCGACGTAATTGCCTCCGTCTCGCTCGTTAGGGCCTCCTTCGTCCGTTCCACCTGTCGCCGCACCAGCATTCCCCTCGCAGCGGCCGACAGATCCGCAAACTCCTCCTGTGCTTCTTCCAATGCCGTCGAATCCTGATAGATCCGACTGCGAACCAACATTCCGCGGACGGCACCTTGGAATCGAGTCATGACTTCCTCCTGACCCCGTATTTCCCGCATGAGCTCCGCGAGCCTCCGTCTCGCAAGAGCGCCTTGGGCACGAGCTTGGAGCCCGACCACGTGATCCTCATTTTCGAGAGCATCCGCCATCTGATCGCCAAGCCGCTGCCTGACAAGGAAACCACGAATTGCCGACTGCACCACAGCAACATTCTTGCGCTGTTTCCCTAGCTGCTTCCTCTGCTCCTGCACCTGGTCGCGAACCTTGTTAGCCCTGATCCTGGCCTGCAACCGGGCAAAGATCTTCTGATTCTTGTCGCAATATCGGAGTCGCTGAACATGACGCCGACGCGCCAGGTACCCTCGCGACATGGCCTGAACATTCGTCGCCCATCTCGCCATATCCGCTCGGTACTGAAAGGATAGCCGACAAAACATGCCCCTAATTCTCGCCTGTAGATCCAAAATCTCTTCTTCGGCATCCCACAGCCGATCCATCATATCGCCCAACCGCAACCGAACCACCGCGCCCCGGCACATGCATTGCAGCTCGAAGATGTCGTGCCGTGCTTCGCGGAGCTCCCTGACTATCCGCTCCTCTTCGGTCTCCTCCGGTTCGGGCTCGGGTTCGACCTCGAAATGTTTGTTGACACCACGGAAGGCCGGTAAGCTTACGCCGGCCGTGTCGAGGCCTTTTTGTGTGTTCTGGATTTCCGTCTCGGTAAATTCGAGTTTGCCGACCAGGTTACCGACCGCGTGGCTCGCGAGACCGAGCCGGAAGAGGAGGAACGAGAGGGCGTGAATGCAGTAGATTACTTTGGGGATGTTCTTCTTGTTGTAGAGGTCGGTAGTCTCAAAAAAGAAGATCTAGCATCGAAATCAGCACAGCTCATCTCGACAGAGTATGATCTACCGGGGGGGGGATTGCATGTACATCTGGCAGCTCAACTTTCCGCAAGAACCGGAAAAACCGATCGATGTTGTCCGAATGCCTGAATTGCAATTTCGGATGCTCGAATATTCGTGGTACAAGTTCCGGCGCGAACATTCGCGTCAATTTTGCGAGCGCAACGCCATTCCGTAATGCCTCCTCCAGTTCCACGATGGGCGGAATGGGCTCACCGATGCAATCTTCCATCCATCTGCACGAAATCGGGAAGTCAGCACCACCCTAAACCAAGTTTCTCCAGCCTTTCCTTTTCCGGGGGTCCTGCTACTCTTTTGCTTCTCCGATATGACAAAGGTATTCGTATGCCTGGATGTACTGTCTCCGTTTATCCATCCACGTCATCCTCTCCCAGCTCGTCATGTTATCCGTCTGTGCGCGCTGCAGCCGCTTCCGGCCATGCATACCGGCGACATCCTCGCTGGCACCAGCCACAATGCCGAACTCCTCGGCGTTCCCTTCGTTCGTCAATCGCGACAACGTTCGGAAATGGGACACACTGCTGTTCCGCAGATGCGTGAGTTCATCCTTCTTCAGCGACGAAGTCCCGGCGATCACCGAGTTGCGATGGGCGGAATTGTACGGCGAAGGGGTCGGACGCGGGGCAGCGGACGGCGACACGTTCGGATTGGCGGGGAAGTTCGGGGCGCTGGCGCCGCGGTTGTGGCTCGGCAGACGCGCGAGGGGGGAGGAATTCCGCGGGGGAGTGAGCGGAGTTGGCTGGCGCGAGGGCTTGTCGTTGACATTGGTTGTGCTACCACCGCCGCTGCTGCTTTTGGGTAGGTTCGTCGTGTAGGTGGAAAGCATCGGCGTCGGGCCCCCGAGCGATGCTGCGTGCGGAAGGCCTGCAGTCAGGTTGCCCGAGCGACTCTCCAACTTTCCGAAGCGCGAAGACAGGGACGAGGCGGACGAGGGGGTGGCCGAGCGCGTGGACGGGAACGAGTACGTCGACAGACCACCGAGCGAGGAAGTCGAAGTGGTCGAAGCTTGACGAGTGTGAGGCGAGGATGGCGGGTAGATGGACATGGCATCGACCGGGTGGGATCAGGACGATACTGGAAGCGGCGGGATCGGAGGCAGGTTCGGAATGGGTTGAGTAGCTGCCTACCGTCACACTCCCAGACGACAATGTAGAGTGAACGCTCGGTGCGGGGGTGGCAGAGGAAGAACTTGGCAGATTCTGCAGCAGAACGAGATGATGAGCGCGACCGCACGCAAGGAATGACGACGGAGAGGGCTGTGTTTGATGGTTCCGACGATATTCCGATGAGGATGCGATCGATATGAGGGGTCTGAGGGGTCATAAACAGTGAATAGGCTCTTTTCTCGGTTCTCTCTCGTTCTTTCTCTCTGTGCTGTATCTCCGGTGTGCTATCTCGGTATGGCGATAGTTTCGTGCGGGATCTATCGTGTGGGCGGCAATAAGCGAGTGGCGGCGGGACGAACGCGAAAAGCGACCGACGGCCCCGATTGATCTGATGTGGGATTCTGCTCCGAAGGTAGGCGCGATGATGGGGAAATCCAAAGAGGCGACGAAGAAGGAAGACCGTTGTGTCGAGGGAAAGGAAGAGAGAGCAGCCCAAGGGTGCGTAGATAGGGCAGAGGAGAGCGGAGATGCGTGGTGACGAAATGGATCGTTGGTGGTTGCGGCAGCCCCGTTGCTAGAGCGGGGCAGAGAAGAAGGGGAAGGTGAGGATGGGCGAGAAGGAGAAGGTCGGGCGGTCTTCTTTCGTCGCGGTTCTTTCCCACATCAAAACAACAACAAACCCTCACGAGGACTCATATGTATCATACATATGAATGCAGAGCCGTAGTCTACTATCTATCGTAGGTACGTGCAAGCTTCATGCGCTATGGTTGGTCGAAGCGTGGAAGTCTGCAGGGCTACGAATCAAGGAATCAACGAATAAACTAAAAAAAATAAACTAAAAAAATAAACTAAAAAACAGAATCAAGGAATCGCTGTTTGTTGTGGTCCCGTCGTCGCTGTGGCACCGAGATGTGGCGCTGTGGCTGGTGAGCGGCAGGTAACTACCGCGGTGTAGCTGAGCGTGGGAGCAGACGAGAACCACGACAGCCTCGAAACAACCGTGTGGCTTGGCTATTGGTGTGGCCCGTCCCACCGCGTTGGCACGGCGTCCCTGATCGTGAAAGCGAAGACACAAACGAAAAAGTATTGAGCTCATCTCAAAGATGGATGCGATCTATGATAATTTAAGATGCTGAGATAAGAGCATCGGCCCACGCCAGTCCTGTTCGGTCGCAAAATGACGATGCCTCTTTCGCACTAGCTCGAGAGCAACTACCCCACCGCCAAGCCCCCCACTAACCAGCCGTTTGAAATTTTCGTGTAGGTAACACCCTGAGTATCAGAATATAGCGCGATATTTTTGCCTCCTTCCCCCCTCCGCTACATAAAATGCCATCGCACGCTCCCTCCTTCTTCTCCCCTTTACTTGGACCGGTCAATACCCGTTTCCCTTGTCTCTGGAAAACAACCCATTCCCACAAAACGAAGACAGCAGGAAGCAGGACACACTTTTCCGAGTCGAGCAGAAAGAACCACGCTTTCGTTTTCGTTCCACACTCGCTCTCTCCAATTCCGCGACAACTACGGCTGCTACCACCATGTCCTCCGCTCCCACTGTCTTCGACTTCGAGTTGGCCGTCGGGTACCTGAAGAGCGAATACAAGAGGGACGGCTTGGATGCCAAGTCTCTCCTGGACAACGACAAGCGGGGCGGCTTGACGTTGGTCCTCCGATCCTGTGCGTTTCCGTCTCCCGCTGACTCACTCTGGTTGCAGCTACAACGACTTTCTGATCCTGCCGGGCTACATCGGATTCGGTTCGCACGAGGTGACGCTCGACTCCAAGATCACCAAGCGCATCTCGCTCAAGTTGCCGCTGGTGTCGTCGCCCATGGACACCGTCACCGAGACCGACATGGCCATCTTCATGGCGCTGCTCGGGGGCGTCGGCGTCATCCACCACAACTGCTCCGCCGACGAGCAGGCCGAAATGGTGCGCAAGGTCAAGCGCTACGAGAACGGCTTCATCCTCGACCCCGTCGTCATGAGTCCCACCAACACCGTCGGCGACGTTCGCAAGGTCAAGCAGGAGCATGGGTTCGCTGGCATCCCCGTGACGGGTAAGTCGACGCTTCCTGCTGTGATTTTGCGCCTCCTGGAGCGATGATTATACCAGTTTTTTCCAATCTCAATTACCAATGTGGATCAATTTTCTATGTTTCAAGACGGAACTGAGCTCGCTTTCCTTCCTCGCTCCCCCCTGCACTGCCCCGCTGGTGTTGGCGACGGTCCGCTGACGCGAGCGCCGCCCAGAGGATGGCAACCTGAAGTCCAAGTTGGTCGGAATCGTCACGATGCGCGATATTCAGTTCCACCGTGACGACACCACGCCCTTGGCCGAGGTCATGACTACGGATCTGATCACGGCACCGGAGGGCATCACCCTGGCTGAGGCGAACCAGATCCTCCGTTCGTCCAAGAAAGGCAAGCTCCCGATCGTCGACAGAAATAACAACCTGACCGCCCTGCTCTCGCGCTCGGACCTGATGAAGAACCTGCACTTCCCGCTCGCCTCCAAGGTTTCCGACAGCAAGCAACTTCTCTGCGCGGCAGCCATCGGCACCCGCGAGGACGACAAGGAGCGCCTCCGCAAGCTGGTGGACGCCGGCCTCGATATTGTCATCATGGACTCGTCGCAGGGCAATTCGGTCTACCAGCTCGCCATGCTCAAGTGGGTCAAGGCGAGCTTCCCGGACATCGACGTGATCGCCGGAAACGTCGTCACGCGCGAGCAAGCCGCCAACCTGATCGCCGCCGGCGCCGACGGTCTGCGCATCGGAATGGGCTCGGGCTCGGCCTGCATCACCCAGGAAGTCATGGCCGTCGGCCGTCCGCAGGCCACCGCCGTGTACTCGATCTGCGAGTTTGCCAACCGCTTCGGCGTGCCCTGCATGGCCGATGGCGGCGTCCAGAACGTGGGCCACATCGTCAAGGCGATCGCGCTCGGCGCCTCGACGGTGATGATGGGCGGTCTGCTGGCCGGCACCACCGAGTCCCCCGGAAAGTACTTCCTCTCCGCCGAGGGCAAGATGGTCAAGGCATACCGCGGGATGGGCTCGATCGACGCCATGGACAGCCAGAAGATTGCAGACAACGCCGCCACCGGCCGCTACTTCTCGGAGGGCGACAAGGTCCGAGTCGCCCAGGGCGTGTCCGGCTCCGTTCTCGACCGCGGCTCCGTCACGAAGTTCGTCCCGTACCTCCAGGCGGGCCTTCAGCACTCACTCCAGGACATCGGCGTCACCAGCATTGCCGCGCTCCAGAAGGGCGTCCGCGACGGCGACGTCCGCTTCGAGATGCGCACCGTCTCCGCACAGGCCGAGGGTAATGTCCATGGTCTACACGAGTTCAGCAAGAAGCTGTATGCTTAGATGCGTTTCCCCCCTGTTCGTTCCGGAGTGCGGGTTGTGCTGGGCTGGGTTAGGGTCTACTAAAGGAGACGGCGGGGGGCAGGGCTCTCACTCGTTGGCTTTCTGCGTATAGTGCTTGGGCATCATCGAGCGGGATGAGATGAGTTTTTGTACATGATAGTGCGCGAAAATAAGTGTAGCTTTCCCGCCCGACTCCACCGTGACCCTGCACAGCCGCCTACAATTTCTCCAGCCTCTGCTCCTCCTCCAGCTTCTCCCTCGCCAGTAACTCCTCCATCTCCTTCCGCGCGACGACGCCGACGGCCCTCGGCTCCGTCCCCTTCTTCCCGGGCTCGAGCATGACGACGACGTCGCGGTCCCCACGTGGCCCGAGTCCTATGGCGTGGTTGCCGTTCCGCAGCACGGCCTCGGCGACCGGCTCGCAGTAGTAGGCGCCCTTCCACTCGGCCCACTCCCGCAGGCCCTCCCAGCCACGGCCGCGCGCGAGCACGCGCGCGATCTCGCTGAGCAGATACAGCTGCGGGGGGAAGAAGGCGAGATCGCCGGCGCGGGCGGCGGCGAGGGCGTCGCGGGGGGCGATCCAGCGGGGGGCGCCGACGGCCTCGACGCCGCCGTCGCCGGCAACGGCGGCGCACTCGTCGATCCACGCGGGCAGACGGGCGAGGAACATGCGGCTCTCGTAGCGCTTCGCCATGGCCGGCGGCGTGATCCACGTGGTGGCGTCGAGCATCTCCGCCGGGAACTCGCCGCCCCAGGCCGCCACCCAGCCGGCGAAGTCGAGGCTGCCGGCATGCACAGCGCGCTGCGCGCTTGCCGGACACGCCCGCGGCGGTGGCGCGCGCGTCGTCAGCAGCACGCCCGTCTCCTCGAACGTCTCGCGTATCGCGCACAGACGCGCGCTCCGGCCGTCGGCCGCCGCCATCACGCCGCCCGGAAACACGTAGGCCGAGCCGAACGCGTGGTGCGCCGGCCGCTGCAGGATGAGCAGGCGCTGCGAGGGCGAGAGCAGCAGCAGCGAGGCTGACGGCCGCGGGGCACTGGGCGCGAGAACGGTCGTCGACATGGCGCGGTGTCGTGCTGATGGACGGCGGGCTACCGCGCGAGGGAGGATCATGGCTGCGGCTGTACGCGGCTGAGGTAGCCGAGGTTTGACCTTAGGGCCTGTTCTTCTCAGCGTATATTTTTTTTATACCACACAAAATCTGACATACGGTATATCAGACATACGGTGACTCGGTAAGCGTTCGGCTCAACGCGTATTTCAAAAATACGCAAAACTAG
>Ga0307516_10003049_pt1 | contig 21871 bp, 20 predicted proteins | sample 19_EM_MG_FD_203310 | JGI IMG/M metagenome (GOLD analysis project Ga0307516, IMG submission 203310) | Populus trichocarpa ectomycorrhiza microbial communities from riparian zone in the Pacific Northwest, United States - 19_EM | ecosystem: Host-associated > Plants > Roots > Unclassified | place... | reverse complement strand
CGACCGGGTCGGAATAGGAACGACGAAGACACCGAGGACGGGTTCCGCCGGGTGGTCGGTCCGGCGGAACCCGTCCGGGACCCTCACCGAGGAGCGGGGTCTACGACCAGGGTGGTGCCGGATTCCTGAAGAGCGATGTCCAATGGTTGGAAGAGCATGTCGTCCGTCGCCGGATCAGTGCCGGCCGCGCTGGCGCTGACGACGCCGAGAGCAATCACCGCGCCCGGGTCTGAGGGATCTTCCGCGAAAACCGGCCCGCCGCTGTCTCCGCTGTCCACCACCATCTGCACCTTGGTGAACGACGTCACATTCTTGCCGCCCACGTTCGCGGCGACGTCGTGCGCGACGATCCGCCCGGCGGTGAGGTCGGTTGTCGACCCACGCTTGAACACGGTCGCGCCGATGGGCAACAGTTGCGGCGGCAGCACCCGGGAGATCGTGTGGCGACTCCCCTGACGTTCCGAGGTGAACACCTCGTTGCGGTACTCGGCGGCCACCCCCGGGTTCAACCGGATCAGCCCCCAGTCCGAGCCGGGCTCGCCGGCTCCGCGACCGAAGACGAAGGCGTCCGTGCCGCCGATCGCGCCGGTGGCGTGCCGCCACCTGGACGCGGTCGGTAGATTGTCCATGCAGTGCCCTGCGATCATCATGTACTCGCCGCTGCGGGCATCGGCGCCGTCGACACGCCAGCCCAGAGAGCAGCGGCCGAGGTTGTCGTTGATGACCGCGTCCCCGCTCCGGATCGCGGTGAATTCGACGCGGGCCTCCTTGTAGCGGATGTCGATCGCGTCGCCGAACGTCCGTTGCAGAGCCGCGGCCGTATCAGTGGGGATCGCCGATTGTGGCCCTTCGATCACCACGACGTTCTTGGTGACATCCACCCAGGTTCCGACTGATTTCAAGGAATCACGCCGCAGATCGATCAACGCCGGCCCTGACCTCGCCGAGGTTCTGACCGGAACGTTTCACCAGGCGAGGTTCGGCGTTGCGTTGCCGAACCTCGGCGGCACGCTTCTCATTGGTGACCGCCACGACCAGCTTGCCACTGTTCTTGTCCAGCCAGGTTCCGGCGCTCCAGGAGTCGTCGAGCCACTTGCTGAGGGTGACGTTGAGCTTGGTCATCTCGTCCTGCTGGTTCAGCCGGTCGCGGGCTTGAGTCTTGTCGACGCCCAGCGCCTTGGACATCGCGGTGACCATCTCGTCGCTCTGAGCGGCCGACGGCGCGGCGGCGCGTGGTTCAGCCGGCTCGGCACCGCAGGCCGTGGTGGCACCGTGATCCGCCAGGCCGTGTCGGTGCCGGCCGACGACCCCGGCGCCGCTCGCGATTGCCGTCGAGTTGGAGCGCGCATCCGGCGCCCCGACAAAGTTGTGTGACCTCTGGCCCGGCCGCGGTCACCGTCCTCGTCTACGAGCGAGCTTCTTCGGCGCGGTCGGTGGCTCTATGCGGATGGCACGTTGACCGCGATCAGCGAGCAGCGCCGCCGCCCTGAGCCACCTGCCAAGTGGTTTGCACGACAGCATGGCTCACGCTGCTACAGGGGTGTCTCGGAGCTGTCGTAATGTCCGCCGCTTGCCGCTGACCGGATCGTGCGGTGCCCGTCAGACCTGGGAGGCCGGGATGCGGGCGGAGCGGACCGGCTCCTGAAGCGGGCGGCCGGTACGGAACACCGCGAGCGGCGCCTCGTCCGGGGCCAGGTCGAGCCTCGCCGTGAGCCGGGCGGCCGTGGCCGCGCAGTCCAGAAGCTGGCTCAGCGGGTGGACGTGCAGGCCGCGTTCCGACAGCGCCAGCCAGACCCGGACGAGGGCGCGGCCGCTGTCGATCACCGTCTCCGGGGTGACGGGGCTGCCGACGACGATCAGGACGCTGCCGTCGTACCGCAGCAGCCCCTTCGACGCGGCGGCCAGCAGTGCCGGGGCGCCGAGCCGGCGGGTAAGCGGGTAGGTGCGCGGCGAGATCATCGCGGCCAGGCCGGCCGCCTCGACCCGGGACAAGGCCATGGCCCGGCCGGTGAGGCCGTCGAGGTGGTACCGCGGATGTTTCGGCGACAGTCGCATCCACGCGCGCAGCTCGCTGACGACCGCCGGCGTGCCGAACATCCAGCGGTCCGCCTCCGCGAGCGGCCCGACGAGATCCCGGGCCGGCACCTGCCGCAGGTCGGCGCCGAGCCCGGTCAGCGCGGCCAGAGTCGCCGGGTCGAGCATGCCGGGGGCGTAGCCGCCGCGGGCGCAGCGCCGCTGCCGCACGGCCTCGATGCTGAACGGGGTGTCGTACACCGCGGCGTCGGGCATGAGGCGGGCGGCCCGCAGCGCGGCGTGGTCGACGGCGATGGACGCGCGCACCCGCAGGCCGGCGGAGGCGGCGACGACGAGGCACGTCTCGATGAACGCGCCCAGCGACAGGAACAGGTCCCGGCGCGTCGGGTCCGAGTCCGGTAGCGCGCGCCGCGGGTCCCAGTGCACGTCGACGGCGTCGTCGGTGTACCGCAGCACCCACGGCTGCGTGTTGTGGGCGCTCGGGGCGCGGCGGCAGTCGTCCTCGCGCGCCCGGAGCTCGGAGACCCAGCTCACGCCGCCACCTCCGCTGCGCGCTCCGGGCCGCTGATGTGACGCTCGTAGAAGGTGTAGCCGTGCAGCGGGCGGCCGCCCATCCGCAGGTACTGCGACGCCGAGCCCGGGTTGTCGCGCTCCACGAACGTGCTGCGCAGGGTCCGGTACCCGCCGGCCCGCAGGTTGCGGTACAGCTCCCGGGACAGCAGCGTCAAGTAGCCACGGCCCTGCTCACCGGGGACGGTGCCCTTGATGATGAGCACGGCGTCGCGGCGGTAGCGGCGGCGGGTGAGCAGCAGCCGGAGCTGGTTGAGCACGCCGAGGTGGCCGCGGACGCGCATGAAGAACTCCGACACGTCGGGCACGGTGACGACGAACGCGACCGGCCGGCCGTCCTTCTCCAGCCACAGCAGCAGCGCCTCGTCGAGCAGGTACGCCAGGCCGTCGGTCTGCGCGGCGAGCTCGTCGGCGTCGATCTCGGTGTAGTAACCCAGCTGCGCGAAGGAGGCGTTGAGCATCTCCCGCAGGATCGGCAACTGCGCCGTGAACCGGCGGCGGGACCCGTGGCGCAGCACCAGACCTTCGGCGGCCAGGCGGGTGTCGTCGAACGGGAACAGCGCCTCGGGATCACCGGCAAGGTCGTCGCAGCGCCACGTGTCGGCCTCGAAACGGCGGGTGAAGCCGTGCCGCTCGTACGAGCCGGGGTAGTGGGCCGGGTTCCAGGCCGAGTCGATGAAGCCGCGCTCGTCGAAGCCGGACGTGATGACGCCGCCGGTCTGGTTGGGCAGCAGGCCGACCGGGCCGAACAGCGCCTCGGTGTCGCGGCCGTGCTCCTCGGCGAGGGCGAACAGCGCCGCGGCGGTCTCATCGTCGGCGAACTCGGTGAGGCCGAACAGCTGGTGGCGGCGGCCGAGCTTCGCGTCGAACTTCGCGTTGCGGTGCAGGCAGGTGCGGCCGACGACGGTCCCCGCCGCGTCGCGGGCGAGGAACAGCCGCACCGGTTTCAGCCCGGCGATCACCTGGTCGGCGAGGGGCACGTACCGGTCCGCGGGGTGCAGCCGCAGCGGCAGGTCGCAGAAGGCGCGAAGCCCGGCCCGGTCGGTCACGAGGGAGACGTGGATGCTCAAGCGGGCCGCCGGTGCACGCTTGGGCCGTCGGTCTCCCGCGACAGCGGCGTGTAGGTCTCGATGTGGGCCATCGTGTTGCCCTCGGCCCGCCAGACGCCGTTGGTGTAGCCGCTCTCCTCGGCGTTGTACAGCCGGATGTAGCCGCCGGTGGCGTTGCGGGTGCCGTGGTCGGTGATCCAGCACATGAGGTCGCGGTGGTGTTTGGTGCGGGCGAACTGCAGCAGCGCGTCCCGGTCCCGGAAGAACGCGATCGTGCCAAGCGTGAACGGCCACTGCCAGTAGAGGGTGTGCCAGCAGTACCCGGGCAGCCGCCGCATCTGGCGCACCATGCGGAACCACGTGAAGGTGAGGATGAAGATGGAGTGGGGTCCCCGGTACCGGGTGGCGCCGACGAACATCGCGGTCGCCTGGCCCACCGGCGGCACCTTCGAGAAGTCGGTCGTCCTCATGCCGCGGCGCTCCTTGCCAGGTAGACGTTCTTGATTTTGCCGCTCGTGGTCGCGAACGGGCCCGCCGCGTGCGCGTGGACCCGGATGCGCACGTCCGCGGCGGTCGGGTCCTCCGCGAGGGACTCGGCGAAGTCGCGGCTCACCTCGGCGAGGTACCGCACTAGGCCGCGCCGGCACACCTCGGCCAGCTGCTGCAGCGAGTCCTCGCCCAGCTCGACCCCGGCGCGCAACTGGATGTGCACGACCGGGCGGCTCTCCAGGTCGGTGTGCTCCTCCAGGGTCAGGCAGAAGCTCTCGATCTGGTGCGCCAGCGGGTTGTCCTGGTACAGGCCGTTCTCGACGTCCTGCGGGTAGATGTTGGCGCCCATGTACGAGATCGTGCTGTCTTTGCGCCCGTACAGGAACAGCAGCGGCAGCCGCATCCGGTCCACGGCGAACGCCCGCTGCGCCTGCGCCCACGCGTCGGGGTCGGCGGAGAGGATCGCGGCCAGCTCGATGTAGGACATCAGTTTGCCCTCGTCGCCGATGTTGTAGCGCACCTTGGGATTGAGCACCGCGGTGGTGTTGATGGTGCACAGGATCTCGTGGTCGGCGGTGGTCTCCAGGTACGTTTCGAGCGGGTTGTACTGGAAGACCATCGGCAGCCGATCCTCGTCCGGCCCGAGCAGCGCGGCCCGCAGCCGCTGATCGGTGCGCATGCGGCGGCGCAGCCACACGGTGAGGTCGGTCTCGCCGCCCATGCCGATGGTCAGGTCGCTGGCGCCGTAGCCCGAGCGGACCTTCGTGAACCGCTGCTCCAGGTAGTCCCGCAGCGCCTCGGTCATCCCCTCGCCGCCGACCAGCGCCGACAGCTGGTACGGCGCCCAGTCGAAGCCGATGACGTCCATCTTGTCCTGCAGGTGCTTCAGGAACGGCGGGTACGCGGTGATGACGTAGTCGAAACCGGGCCCGAAGTGGTGCAGCGTGTCGATGATCTTGTCGAGGTCGGGGCCGGTGTTCTTCACCATCGCGACGCGGGCCATGGCGATGCCGGTGTTGGTGCCGGTCGCCCACGCGCCCATCGAGTAGGCGTTGATGACGAACCGCCGCTTCGACGGGAACACGAGCGTCGTGTACCCGGCGAGGTTCTTGTGCACCGTCCGCAGCTCCCGGCGGCTGCGGACCCAGTTGTACGGCTGGCCCGACGAACCCGACGACTCGTCCACGACGCTGCCGGCGATCTCGAACCGGCCGTGCCAGCAGCGCTGTTCCTGCGAGTACGCCTTGACGTACGACTGCTTGTCGGTCGGCGGGTACGAGGTCAGGTCGAACCAGCGGAACTGCCACCCGTTGCGGCGCAGGAAGTCACCGTAGGCGGGGACATCGATCGCGGCGAACTGGCACGTCATCCACGCGTGCAGGCGGGCGAACCGGGCCATCCACGGCCGGTAGTTGCGGGCCATCAGCCGCCACACCGCCGGATGGACCCGGTAGATCGCGTACAACCAGGTCAGCCCGAAGCTGCTGACCCGAAGCACCCATTGCCGCACGAACGTCACGACAGGTTTCCCTCCTCCTCGACCGGTACCATCCTCGTTCGCAGGCGGTCCGGGCGCCTGAGCCTTCCTACTCGCATCGGCGTGAGTACGGCGACGCGTGATCTACAGTCTTGGGCATGGCCGGGACCCTCATGACCGGAGCGACGATCTGGGCCGGCCCGACCTGCACCCCGCAGCCTGGCTGGCTGCTGGTCACCGGCGACAGCGTCACCGCCACCGGTACGCAGGACACGCCGGCACCGCCGGCGGCCACCATGATCGACCTCGCAGGTTGCCACATCCTGCCAGGGTTCGTCGACACGCACCTGCACACCACCGTTGTCGGGTGGCAGACGCTCGGCGTCGACGGTTCGGCGTGGACCGATCTCGGTGCGGCCCTCGCCGCGATCGGCGCCGCGGCCGCAGCCGACCCGCACGCGCCCTGGCTGCTGTGCTGGAACGCCCGGCCGTTCCGCTGGCCGCAGCGCCGCCTGCCGACGGCCGCCGAACTCGATGCCGTCGCCCCCGGCCGTCAGATACTGGTCAGCGGCGTCGACGTGCACCGCGGCGCCGTCTCCACCCAGGCGATGCGCACCCTGGGCCTGACCACCCTGCGCGCCCAGGCCGGCGACGTCACCCGCGACCGGCGCGGCCGCCCCACCGGCGAGATCTGGGAACAGGCGTACGGTGAGGCGCTCGCCCGCGCCCTCGCCGACGCGCCGGGCGATCCGGCCCAGCTGACCCGGCGTGCCCTGGATCGGTGCCTGTCGCTGGGCATCACCCACGCCCACGAGGCGTACGTCGCCCCGCAGCACCACGAGCGGATGCTGCGGCTCGCCGCAGCCCCGGCGCCCCGGCTGTCCTGGGCCGTCGGCTCCGGGGCAGGGTTGCTCAGCCCCGCACCCGGACCGGCCGGCGCACCCGACGGCGCGTACGGGGCCAGCGGCCGCGAGGCGAAGCTGTTCCTCGACGGCGGCGACCGGTGCGCCGTGTGCCTACCGACCCGCGCGCTCGGCCGCCTCACCTACGAGGCGGTCCGCGAGACCGTTGCCGCCCGTCACCCCGGCCCGCTGCGGGACGCGTTGCGCCGGCGCAGCACGGTGCACGGGCGGCAACTGCACCTGGAGTACCTGCGCTACTCCGACGCCGAGCTCACCGGCCTGCTCGCCGGCTACCTCGAGGCCGGCATCCGGCCCCGGCTGCACGCCCTGGGCAACCTCGCGGTCCGGCAGGCGGCCACCGCCCTGCGCTCCGCCGGTGCCCCCGCTGGCGCCGCCGTCATCGACCACCTCGTGCTGCTCGACGCGGCCACCGTCGACCTCGTTGCCGGCAGCGGCGCGTGGGCGACGTTCCAGCCGGGGTTCCTCAGCACGTTCGGCCCGCAGATCGTCGGCGGTGGCACCGACCGGTACCTGACCGTGCTCGGCGGCCGGCAGTTGCTCGACGCGGGCGTGCCGCTGACGCTGGCGTCCGACCACCCGGCCGGTCCCCTCGACCCGCTGGGCAACCTCCGCCTCGCCGTGCACCGCACCCTCCCCGACGGCCGTACCATCCAGCCCGCCCAGGCGATCACCCCGGCGGAGGCGGTCCGCGCGCTCACCACGACGGCGGCCGCCTCCCTCGGCGCCCCGGGCGCCGGCGGCCTCACCGCCGGCGAGCCCGCCGACCTGGCGATCTGCGACGGCGACCCGTTCACGCCGGGGACCCGCGTCACGCAGACCTGGGTCGCCGGCCGCCGCGTCTGGCCCGCCTGAACCCTCACGACGGGCTGTGATCGTTCTTCGGCGAGGTGCGGCCCGCCCGGCCACGGCCGGGCGGCGCTCGGAAGGGTCGTCGTCATGAGCCGAAGAGGCCGCCGTCCGGGTGCCGGCACGCCGGTGGTGTTCAGTCGACCGAGGTCGTCTGTGAGGTCAACGGCGGAGGGCTGAAATGATCACGGGCCACGAGGACCTCGGCGATGTGCTCCTCGGCCCAGTGGGCCAGCGCCTGCAGGGGCCCGTGCAGGGTTTGCCCCAGGGCGGTCAGCTCGTACTCGACGCGGGGCGGCATCTCCGCGTACACGTGCCGCTCGACCAGACCGTCGCGTTCCAGGACCCGCAACGTCTCGGTGAGGACTTTGCCGCTGATCCCGTCAACCGCCGCACGCAGGTCACCGAAGCGGCGCCTGCCGTCGCCGAGCACGATCACTATCATCGCGGTCCACTTGTTGGCGATGTGAGTAAGCGACAGCCGCGACGGACAGGTCCTCATCAGGACGTTCCAGTCCGGCTGCTGCGACATGAGAAACACTCCTGGTAAAACGCCGAGACCTGCGGTCCGATCGTGACTATAGGCGCCGAGCGGCCTACTTGGGCACCGGGCACAGGATCGCCGGCTACGCCCCCTGACCCACGACTCCGCATGCTCCCCGCTGTCCCCAACCCACCCGATACGCGCCCCGCGTACGGAAGAAGTTGCATGCCCTTGCCGACCTCGGGCTGGGGTATCTCACGCTGCCCGCGATGGCCGCGGCGATGCTGCTATGCCCACACGAGTAGGCCCACTGCTGAGGCTGACTTGTGGCAGGTCGATCCTCGGCCGCCGCGCCCGATGCTCGGCGGCGGCTGGTGGCGACGATGCAGTTGGGGATTCGCGCTCAGCTGACGCCCCAGAAGGTGTCCTCATCCGCCTGCGCGGAGGAGAACAGCCACACCTCCGCGATCTTCTCGCCCTCGACCCTGAGCACGTCGACACCGTCCATCGACATCTCGGCACCGCTGCGCTTGCCACTGAAATGGATCGGGAACGCGCACACGTCACCGTTGACCATGGGAGCGCCAGTCGCCAGAAGCTTCAGGGTGCCCTCACTGAGCGTCATGGTGTTACCCAGCAGCCCGCCCACCGCGGGAGCGCCGCGGTAGGTGCCGGAAATCTGGCTACTGCCCGGCTGGTGCCAGACAATGTCGTCGGCGAACATGCTGGCCACCGTGGCGAAATCGCCAGCGTTCAACGCATCGACATAACGGGTGGCGACAGCGAGAGTGTCGGTCATCGAGGTTTCTCCTTCATTCACGGCTAACTCCTGGCGACGACCAATGGTCACCTGAGGTGACCAGTTACCTCAACGTAACCAAAAGAGCGAGTAATGCAGGTCACAGAGGAAGCGCAGACATCCAATGAATCTGGCCGAACGTCGTCGCCGCGCGGCAGCCTGCATGGTGGTTCGCTCAAGCGCGGCACTGGTCGTCGAGCACGGCGTTCGCGCTGGGAGCCCGCGGCGGCGTCCGCACGATCTCGATGCCCTCAGCAGTGAACACCTCGTTGAACACGTCGGCGTATTTGGTGTCGTGCACTCCGCAGGTGACGAGACAGCCGGTTTCCGGTGTAATCACGGCGTGACACAAGCATCGTCATTGACTGAGCTGATCTGCCGGTACCTGCCGCCGGCTACCGAGGCGTGCCCGACCTTCATCGAGAACTCCCACTTCGAGCCGATCATCGACGGCGTCAGCTACTTCACCGAGCTGGCCGAGCACATGGAAGCCCTCGGGCCCGGCGACGCTGTCTACATCGCCAGCTATCAGGCCGACCCGCAGCTCGACCTCACCGGGCGCACCGCCGGCGAGGTCGGCTATCGGCCTTTCACCGACGTGCTCGCGGAGAAAGCCGCGGGCGGCACCGATGTGCGGATCGTGCTCAGCGCGGCCGAGTTCTCCGGCGGCGTGCCGTGGCTGCCGATCGGGCCGTTCCGGGCGAACACCCTTGCCGCGCGGGTGATCCGGGCATGGAAGCCGTCGACCCGCGACGCCACGACACCGCCGCTGGCGGACCGGGTGCTGCTCGATTGGTCCGGCCCGGCGCTGGGCTCCAACCACCAGAAACTCGTGGTGTTCTGCCACGGCGGCGTGCTCACCGCGTACGTCGGCGGTCTTGATCTCTCCCCCAGCCGGTTCGACCACTCGCCGCACCATCGCCTGAAGCTCGGCGCCCACCGGTGGGGCTGGCACGACGCGGCCGCGCGCCTGCACGGCCCGGCGGCCGTCCGGGTCCGGGAGACGTTCCAGTTCCGCTGGCAGAATACCGCCGCCCTGCCGCCGCGATACATCGCGAAGAACCTGCCGCCGGAGTACTTCCACCTGCCCAGCGGCGAGCTGACAGTGATCAACCCGATGGATCCGCCGCGCGACCTGCCGCCGGTGCCGGAGCAGCCGGAGCATCCGGCGGACGGGACCGCGGTGCAAGTTGTGCGCTCCTACCGGCCGTGGCGTCTCTACCACCACCGCGGTCTGCGCCGGATCCGCCGGGCGAACGTCGTCCGGGCCGGCATCCAGGAGATCTACCACTCGATGACCACCGCGATCGGCGCGGCCGAACGCTATATCTACCTCGAGGACCAGTACTTCCACGAAGCCCCCGGCGGCGATCCCCGCTTCCAGCTCTACGGCCGGCTGCGCTCCGCCGCCCGCCGCGGCGTCAAGATCATCCTGGTCGGTTCCGGCCGACGGGATCCGGCCGACGGCGGCGACAGCACCGTCCACCCCACGGTCCCCCACGACATGCGGTGGCGGGTGCTGGCCCGGCTGCCGGTCGCCGCTCGCCGCAACGTGGTCATGTACCGCGTCGACAACCTGACCGTGCACACCAAGCTGATGCTCATCGACGACGTGTTCGCCAGCATCGGCTCGGCGAACTTCTTCAGCCGCTCGATGGTCGGCACCGACAGCGAGCTCACGTCCACCTTCGTCACGACCGGCCCGCTGGTCCGCGACCTGCGCGTCAAGCTGTGGGCCGAGCACCTGCGCACGCCCTTGGACGACCAGCTCACCCCGGCCATGGCCGACCTGGACACCGCCCTGGGCATCTGGCGCCGGGAGTGGCTGCCGGACGGCCACCCACCGGACACTTGGCGCCGGGCGGGCATGCCGACCGGGTTCGCCCCGGCGGAGTGGGCCCTGACTCCGGCCCGCTACTCCCCCGCGGTGTGGCGCCGGGAAACGAAAGGGCGCTAGGTGACTGGCTGTCCAACACATGACCGCAATCAGAGGGCATCGCCGACACCTCCGCTGCACCCCCGAACTCATCGCAGCGCCGCTGCGAGGTCGGCAGCGATCTCGAAGGTCGGTGCCGCCCTTCCGGTCTCGTCCGCGTTCAGCGCGATGTGCTCGACGCGGGCCAGCATTTCCGTTGCGGTTTCCCGGTCATGGAGCGCCATCGCCAGTTCTGCGCGATACACCAGAACCTCTACATGCGTGACGGGGTCATCGTCGGTCTGTGTGCGAGCCAACGCGCTGTCGAGGATGCGGACTGCCTGGCCGACGTCACCCTTGGAATCGGCTAGCACGATGGCGTTCGCCAGCGCTTTGGCGAGTCGTCCGGCGGGCGCTAGTACTGGCGTGGGCATCGTGGCTGGCTTCTGGAAAACGCGGATCCAGTTGCCGCCCGGGTCGATGACGCTGAATCCGCCCAGCCCGTCGGCGTTCCTTCGAGCCCTGGGCCGGGTCATTCGCGGCATCCCGGAAACCAGGACTTTGCCGTATGCGGCCCGCATGCCGGCAGCGAAAGCCCGGTGCAGTTCCGCGATGTCCGAGGTGAGTACGAGACAGGAGCCGTAGGACTGCTCTGGGTCGAACCCGGCAATCTCGAAGAATTGCAGATGCAGGTCTTCACGTTGCAGTCCCACGCAGGCGTTGGGCTTGCGCTGCTTATACGTGGTGCTGAAGCCGAGAACCCCGTAGAAGGTGACGATGTCGTCAATCGACGCGCAGGGCAGCAGGGGAACGGTTACCTCGTTGGTCATGGCTCTTTCCTAGGCGTGGCGGACGGTCCGTCGCACATGGAAATAGCCGATCATCGCTTGATCCCATCTGATCGGCCGATGCAACCGCGTTCGGCTATTGGCGCTGAGCAGGCACGGGTGTGGAGAGGGCATCGCGGAGGCCGGCCCGGGTGGTGACGTTGAGCTTGGGGAAGATCTGGTACAGGTGGGTGGACACGGTCCGAGGCGAGAGGCGGAGTTCCCGGGCGATCTCTTTGTTGGTGAGTCCACGTGCCGCGAGGCTCGCGATCTTGGCTTGTTGCGGGGTGAGGAGATCGGCGACGGTGCCGGACGGGTGACCGAGTTCGCTCAGGCCGGTGGAGCGCAGTTCATCGCTGGTGCGTGCGAACCATGGTGCGGCGTCGAGGTCGGAGAAGGTCTGCCGTGCGGCGAACAGTTCGGCTCGCGCTTCGGCGATTCTGCCTAGTTTGTGCAGCTCCTGGCCGTGGAGCAGTCTGACGCGGGCGGTGTCGAAGGGCCAGGTGTCGACGCCGTCCACGGTCAGCGCCGTACGGAAGGCGGCGAGCGGCTCGCCCACGCCCGCGACGGCTGCTGCCGCTGTCACCAGGAGGTTCATCCGGGACGAGATCCTGGCGATGCCTGCCTTCTGTGCCGCTCGTACGTGTGCTCGGGCGTCCGCGTGCCGGCCAGTGCGGACGGCGGCATCGACCAGGTCAAGGACGACCCAGAGCGCGTGCGGTACGTTCGGTTGCAGCTCGCCCGCGCGGCTGATCGACGAGGCGTGCGCGTAGGCCGTCTCGAAGTCACCGCGTCCAGCCGCCGCAAGGGCATCGGCCTGGGCGGCGTATCGGGCGAACGCCAACGCACCGCGCGGTGCCGCCCACCGTCGCAAGCTGGTGGTCAGTTCTTCCACCCGATCGTACCGGCCCCTCCCTGCGGCGATCAGGGCACGCAGCCAGTATCCGGGGCACTGAAGAAGCGCGATGCCAGTTTTCTCCACCCAGACGAGGCCCTCGTCGACCAGCCGTTCGGTATCGTCCCAACGTCCCGTGAGAAAGCCGTCGATGCCGAGTTGCAGGACGGCGTCGATGCCTGGTGGCAACGCTCCGCCGTCTCGGGCAGCCGCCGCGACGAGACCGAGCGCGGGCCGGCAGGCCGGCAGCCGCTCCGCGTAGCAGGCCGACACGGTGACGCGGATGATGTGCCGAAGGTCGGAGACGGAGGCGAGTCCGGCGACCGCCTCGTCCAGGTCGCCGGCAGCGGCCGCGCCGGTGCGGGCCGGGTCGCGCAGCAGCATCACCTGCAGGCGCAGTGGGGCTGGTGGGTTCGGCATCCGGGCGAACTGGCGGTCGAAGTCGTGCCACAGGCTGGCACGGTTTCCGAAATAGCAGACACGCACCCAGGTGTAGAACGCTTCGAGCAGCGTCTCGTCCGCCGGGGAGAACTCGCCCGGCGTCATCTCCAGTGCGGTGCGGAGGAACTTGTGCGCCGTGTCGATGCTGCCCGTCGCCGACAGCAGGTGATACGAGGCTGCGACCGCCGCGACCAGCGGAGCGCCGGTCGCCGGCGTGGGGGCGTGCAGCACGTCCGGCACGTCACTGAGATCACCCAGCAGGCTCGCGCTGAGATACGCCGCGGACGCCATCCGGCGCAGCCGCTCGTCAGGCTGGGCGCTGAGATCGGCCGCGCGGATCATCGCGGCGATGGCGCCGTGCACGTCGCCCCGGCTGGAGCTCGTGCGTGAGGCTCGCTCCAGTAGAGCAGCGACGGCCTCGTCGGTGCCTATCGCGGCGTGAGCGAGATGCCATGCCCGGCCTGAGGACCCGGCGGTTGCGATCTCGGCGAGCTTGAGATGCGCCAGCCGCCGGTCGCTCGCCGTTGAGGCCCCGACGACCGCTGCCCGGTTCAGCGGATGCTGGAACCGCACCCCGGTCGCCCCGGGGGCAAAACTGACGATGCGCAGAACCTCTGCGGGTGCGAGCGCGAGGAGTACGTCGTCGACGTGCCCTATCTGCTGCAGCTCCCGCAACGAGATCGACGGCTCCAGAGCGCTGAACAGCAGCAAGGCCCGGGCGGCTGGCGACAAGCCGTCCAGCCGTCGCGCGAACACTGCCTGCAGTCGGCGGGTGAGCGGCAGCGCTTCGCTGGACAGGCCACGGGTGACCTCGGCGCCGGCGGCAGGCAACTCGATGAGAGCGAGCGGGTTCCCGGCGGCCTGGTCGAGGATCCGCCCCCGGGCACGCCTGGACAGCCGGGGAAACCGGTGCGACAACAGCGCCTCAGCCGACGCCGCCGGAAGCGGCTGCACGCGAAGCGCACCGATCCCGGCACCCTCGAACAGCGGCGCGTCGTCACTGCGCGCAGCCCCGAGCAACCTCACCTTCGAGCGGGCCAGCCGCCGGGCGACGTAACTCAACACGACGGCGCTGGAGGCGTCCAGCGCCTGCAGATCGTCGATGATCACAAGCAGGTTCGCGTCGCCCGCGGCGGCGCCCAACGCCGCGAGGACGGCCTCACCGAGAAGACGCGCATCGGGCGTGCGCGCCTCCCGCACGCCGAGAGCAACTTCGAGCGCCTGCCCGAACCGCGACTCGACCGCCGCGATCGTCTCTGTTCCGACCTGATGGACCACGGCCGTCAGAGCGGCGAAGCCCATCCGTGATTCGGCCTCGACGCCCACGGTGCGGACGACCGAGTAGCCGCCGGCCGTCGCCAAAGCAGCCGCCGCGTCGAGCAGAGCGGACTTGCCGACCCCGGCGTCGCCGCTCAGGACGAGCGCGCCGACATCGGACGGAGACTCGCGGCCCAGGAACGCGGCGATTGTCGCGATCTCCGCGTCCCGCCCGAACAGGGCCGGCGACGCGGCGGCGGCAGCCATTGACATGGTGTCCATACTTCACTGCGAGAGGAAGTCAGTCACGACGCGGCTGAAGGCGGCCGGCTCCTCGATGTGCGGCATGTGCGCGCTGTCGCGGAACTGCACAAGGCGGGACTCTGGCAGGCTGACCTCCAGTGCGCGTGACCAGCGCGGGCCGATGATCGGATCCCATGCGCCGCAGATGACCAGTGCAGGTGCGCGGACCCGGGCCAGCCGGTCGCGGAAGTCCGTGCGCTCGAAGCCCTCACGGTTCGACGGCGCCGCCCAGGCGGTGATGTCGGATCGCAGTTTGAAGTAGCGCCCGTGTGCGCGGCTGTCCCAGTAGTCGCGGAAGTAGGCGGGAAACAAGCGCCTGAGGGCATGCGTCAACGTGTAGTCGCTGGTGGCGGTGAGCACATCCAGGTACGCGGTCGCGACGTCAGCGGCCTCACCGTGGCGGGCCTGCTGCTCGGCGAACCGGGACAGGTTTTCCTCCGTCTCGCGGACCAGCTCCTCGTTTCCCACGGGGGTCGAGCACACCAGCACGACGGCGCGAACGCTGTCCAGGTAGGTGGTGAGGTACTGCTGTACCACCGACCCGCCATGCGCGTGCCCGAGCAGAGCCGTGCCTCCACCGACCGCTTCCACGATCGCTCGCAGGTGGGTGGCGTAGCGGGCCAGCGTGTACCGGTCCGTCTCCGGCAACCGCCCGGATTCGCCGGTACCGATCGGCTCGACGTACACCATGGTGTTCGAAGGCTCGAGGTGCGGTAGCCGCAGGTAGCCCCAGCTCAAGCCAGGACCGCCAGGATGCACGACGCAGACGGGGCCGGCGCCGTGCACGTGGTAGCGCTGCACGACACCGTTCACGGTGAGGCGATGAGTGCCCGGTGTCAACTCCGGACGCATCGACACGCTCCTGTACCGAAGCCCCCGCTGCTCAGAGGGTCGCGGCGGCGTCCTTGATGATCGCGGCGACGGCCTCGGGCCGGGATACGTAGATCGCGTGGCTGCCGGGAACCTCGGTGACCTTCGCGCCGCTGCGCTCGGCCATCGTCTTCTGCGCGACTGGGGGGATCATCCGGTCGTCCGTCGCGACGAGGTACCAGCTGGGCTTGGACCGCCACGCCGGTTCCGTCACGGGTCCGCCCAGCGCGTCCAGGCCCCACGGCACCTGCGAGTCCGCCATGAACGCCGCCTCGTCAGCCGGAACATCCCCGGCGAACGACGCGTGGAACCGCTCCTTGTCCAGGAACAGGAAGCCGTCCCGCGGCGGCAGGATCGGCGGCTGAGGGCCGTCGCCCGGGAAACCGCTGATCAGCGTGTTCACCGACTCGCCCGCGTCGGGCACGAACGCCGCGATGTACACCAGCGCAGCGACCTTCTCGTGCGTGCCCGCCTCGCTGATGACCGCGCCGCCGTAGGAATGCCCGACGAGGATCACCGGTTCGGCCCGCTCGTCGAGAATCTGCCGGGTGGCCGCGTTGTCGCCGACCAGCGACAGCGTCGGGTTCTGCACGATGGCGACGTCGAAGCCGTCTCTCTTGAGGATGTCGTAGACGCCCTTCCAGCCGGCGCCGTCGACGAATCCGCCGTGGACCAGGACCACGGACTTGCCTGCTGAACCCATGATGGTGGTTTCCTTTCCGCCCCACTCGGCTGACGTCCACCACGCTAGGGACATCGACCCCCCACCGATTCCGTCATCTGACGTAGTTCGGTCCCAGGCCCTGCCTACGTCAATCGTGCCCTTGGCTGTCGGTGACGTGCTCACCGACCCGCAGCAGGCCGCCTTCGAGACGTACATCCGCTCCGGCGGTGGGTACGCCGGCGTGCACGCGGCGGCCGACACCGAGTACGGCTGGCCGCTCTACGGCAACCTCGTCGGCGCGTACTTCGCCTCGCACCCGGCCAACCAGCAGGGCCAACGTCAAGGTGGAGGCCGGCCCGGGCTCGTTCACGAACACCGACGCGACGCTCACCTCGGTGGGTGGCATGGGCCTGCTCTGGCTGAAGCTCGACTGGCGGATGGCCGGCGACGACAACTCCGGCGTCTTCGTCGGCTTCCCGGCGTCCGGCGACCCCAACTCGGCGGTCGGCAACGGCTACGAGATCCAGATCGACGCCACCGACACGGCGACGAGTTGATCACCGGATGGCAGGCCGCGGACGGCCACGTGGCGAGGTTCAGCCGGGCGGCGGGAGCCTGGAGTGCCCGGTCCGGGCCGGCCGGTCCTGGTCGCCGGACGGGGCAATTCCGGTCGCGCATCGTCGATGCAGTCAGTCGTCTTTGCGGGGGCACACGGTGGCCCAGACCACCTTGCCGCCGCGAACAGGCATGGCGCCCCACGCAGCGGCGCCGAAATGTACGAGCCGTAGCCCACGTCCGCGCTCCGACAACCGCTCCTTCTGCATCGCGGCGGCGACCGGGTCCTGCATTTCCGGAAGCCGGGTGACGCCGTCACTCACGGCGAGATGCAGCCCAGTCCCGCGCCGCGACACGCTCGCCCAGATGTCGGTGCCGGCGTGTTCGACCGCGTTGGCGACCAGCTCGGACATGACCAGCCGGGCCCGCTCCCGCAACCCCGGCAGCTCCCATCGGTGGCAGGCCTGAACGACGAGGTCGCGGGCGGCGCCGGCGGACGCCGGCTGCGGCGGCAGCCGCACCTCCACCTGCTCGGCCAACGGCAAATGCGCGGCGACCGCGACGCGGGCCTCGGACATGGTCGCGAACATGAACAGATGCCACTCTGCGCCGCTACGCCGCAACCGGCGGTCCAGGCCCGCCGTGGCAGGTAGGCACAACGCAAGCTGCACCGGCGGTTGCAGCACGATCGCCGCCCGGCGGGCGGCCAGCCACAACGGCATGCTCGCTCCGTCCTGATCGGCGAGGTGGTGCAGGTTCACGATCATCGCCGACGGGGGCTGGGCGAGACATTTACGAATCGCTGCGGAGACGTCCATACCGAGCCGTTGGGACCAATGGCCGCGCACGGTCAGTTCGACCACGGCGGTGGCGAAGTCCGCGGTGGCCTCCACCGACCCGTCCGAGTCGTCGCTGGCGAAGAAGTACGGCGGGTGCATCTGCCCTGGAACCACAGGTCCGTCGGTCATCAGGCACCAACCGTGCGTCCAGCGGCGGCGCGGACGACATCAGCGGAGGTTTTCTCGTATTCGCCAGGCCGGTTGCGAGCGCGCCTGGCGATGATGGACGGACGGGTGTTGACGGGCACGGCAGCTCCAAACGCACCTGGTGAGATGGTGGGCTACCGGGGTCTGGGGTAGCGAGCGGCGACGGGGCGAAAGCGTCACCACAGACATGCATAGTAAACGCGACAATCCCGTCATGGAGTGCCACATTCCGCGTCATCCTTACGGGCCGCACCCCGCGCAGATCAAGCTGTTCCGGTACAGCGATACGCCTTCCACGGCGACCAGACAGTCAACCTCGAATGCTGGTGGTCAGAATCCGATGGCTTCGCGGAGCAGGAGGACGGTGCCGCGCCCGGGGTGGGGTTCTGCGTTGAGGATGAGCAGACGGTTGAGGGCGCTGGGCTGCCCGTAGGCCTTCGTGGCGCGTTCGTGTTCCAGCGCAAGGCAGTGGTCTTCGACGCGCCGCAGGGCGGTGTCCAGGTCGGGTACGACCTTCTGCGCCCCGACGATCCAGATCGCGCGGGCCGCGGCGCCCGAGTAGCCGGCCAGTTGGCTTCCGCTGGCCGAGGCGGCCACGAGGGATCCGGTCTCGGTGACCGCGGCGACGCTGCCGACGATGACGTCGGGGCAGGCGAGCATCCGCCAGATCTCGGCCAGTTGGGTGGCGCGGTCCATGGTCCTGGTGCGTGCCTTGACGGACTCGTAGCGCCCGCTGCTGTTGATGTCCTCATCGATGCCGGACAGGCGGAGGGTCTCGCTGGCCCCGGTGAATACCGTGGCACCCTCGGGGATCAGCTCCCTGACCCGGGCGCGCGCGGCGGCGGCGTCATCGAGGATCTCGACGGTGAAACCGTGTGCGGTCAGCGCGGCGGCCGCCCGCTCCAGGCGCTGCACGGGAGCCGCTTCGGCGAACGGTGTCTGCGGAGTTGCGGTGGTCATGATGGCGGTGAGCCTTCCTGGTGGCTGGACGATGGGGTTGGTTCGGCTTCGGAGGATGCCGGTGTGCGGGTCGGGCGCTCGTCAGACGATCTCGAGGTTGGCCATCATGCCCATGTCCTCGTGTTCGGCGTTGTGGCAGTGGAACAGATAGCGGCCTCGATATCCGTCGAAACGGGTGATGATTTCCGCGGACTCACCCGGGCGCAGGGAGACGGTGTCTTTCAGGCCCGTGTCGTGTCGGAGAGGTTCGGCGCCGCCGCGGGAGAGGATCCGGAATCCGACGAGGTGCAGGTGGATCGGGTGGTGGACGTCGGCGATGAGCCGCCAGATTTCGATGTCGCCGAGGCGCGTGGTGATGTCGGTGCGGCCCGGGTCGAACGGTTGGCCGTCGATGAGCCAGCCGTGGTGCCCGTTCATCCGGCCGGTCCGAAACGCGAGGTCCCGGGTCACGGTTGCCTGAGATCTGTGCCATTCGGGCAGGTCATCGGCGAGCCTGTCGGGGATCCGGGCGCTCGCGCCGTGGCGCACGATGTGGAACTGCATGACGTCGGCGGTGCGGCCGGTGCCGAGGCGGTTGGCCAGCCGAACCCGCGAACCGATCGGCACGCCGCCGAAGTCGATCAGCAGGTCGTATCGTTCGGCGGGGGCGATCGGGAGACGCTCGTGCCGCACCGGGGCCGCGAGCAGACCCTGGTCGGCGCCGATCTGGATCAGCGGAAGCGGGCGGCCGTCCCCGGCAACGGCCTCGAGCTCGTAATGCCTGGCGTTGGAGCCGTTGAGGATGCGCAGCCGGTAGACACCGGTGTCGACCTCGTGGACCGGCCATGGCGCGCCGTTGACGAGGATCACGTCACCGAGGACGCCGGCCAGGTACGCCTCGGCGACGCCGGGCTCGCCGGTCAGGGTCGGATCAAGCGCCGGGTACGCCAGTCGCCCGTCGGCGTCGAAGGCGCGGTCAGCGATCATCATCGGCACCTCGTGGTCGCCTCGGGGCAGGTCCAGGGCATCCTCTACGTCGTCGCGTACGAAGTGCAGCCCGGCCAGGCCTCGCCAGATCGCCGGAGCGGTGAAGTCCATCCGGTGGTCGTGATACCACAGCATCGTCGCGCGCTGGTCGAGCGGGAACTCGTACGCGCGCTGCTTGTTGGTCACGACCGCCCGGGCGTCCGCCATGCTGTGCCCGCCGGCAGTGCCATGGCTTGCGTGGCCGCCGTGCTGTCCGAGGTCAGACCAGGCGGCGGGGAGCACGAGATCGGTCGGGTACCCGTCGTGCGTGGCGGGAGTGCGCCCGCCGTGGAGGTGCACCACGGTCGGCACCGGCAGTTCGTTGTGGTGGGTCACGATCACCGGTCGGCCGCGGCGCGACTCGATCGTGGGACCCGGGAACGTGCCACCGTACGTCCACATCGGCGTGCCGATCCCGGGCAGGACCTCCACGGTTGCCTCGCGCTGGGTGATCTCGTACCGGTCGGCATCTCCCGAGGTGCTGACCGGTCTCAGCACGGACGGAATCGGCAACGGTGCCTTGAACGCCGGTGGCAACGCGAATGTGCTGCGCAGCTGGGCGCCGGTGACTGACGGGCGCCGGGAGAGCGCGGCCGCTGCCGACAGCCCGGTGGTGGCGATCAGTCCGAGCGCCCCACCGATGCCCAGCACCCGGCGCCGGGTCATGCCACGGTGCTCACGCATTGCCGCCCTCCGTCCGCGGGACCGGCCGTAGCGGCCGACGCCACACGACGATGAACTGCACGACGAGCCCGACGATCGTCAGCACGCCCAACGGAAGGTGCAGCCACAGAGCGCCGTCCATGCCCGCGAGGTACTGCACCGTCTCCGCCGCCACCACGGCGAGCGAGGCGAGGAACAGCCCGCTGTGCCGCACTCGGATCCAGACCACTGCCGCCGCGATCATCTGCAGGTAGCCGAGGGAGGTGACGACGTCGGCGCCGAGCGCATGCCAGCGCAGGCCGTCGAAGTTCCCGCTCAGATACACACCGGCGAACACGGGCTGACCGACGATCGCGATCATGTGTGCGCTGATGATGGCCCGCACGGCCCACCCGGCGAGACTCGTCCGGTGCGCGGCTTCGGCTCGGGCCGGGCGGACTCTCGTGGTCGCGGTAACCATCAGGGCGTCCTCCTCTTCGTTTCGCTCCCTGCGACGGTCAGGGCTCGAGGTCTACGACACCGCTGCCGCTGCGGACGTCGAGCGGCACGGAGACCTGGTCGTGCGTGATCAGCCAGGTGCCGTCGATCTTCCGGAGGCAGTACGTGACCCGGACCCACATGCCGGGGATCGCCGTGCCGTCCTTCGACGTGCCGCTGAGCCGACCGAAGGCATGCCCGAACGCCACCGCGTCGCCGACCGTGATGGTCAGATCGCGAACCTCGTAGCTCGCGTCCGCGAAGAAGGCGAACACGTTCGCCCAGTTCCTGAGCTTCGCGTCGATGCCCACGTGCTGCAGCGGAGGATCGATGTCGAACGACACGATGTCCGTGGAGTAGGGCCGCTTCAAGGCGTCGAGGTCCTTGGTCCGAATCCCCTCGACGATCGCCTCGATCTGGTGGCGGATCTGGGCTTCGTCTGCGTCATGCTGCTGCGTCCGCATTGCTGTGGTCATCCCTTCGCGATGGCTCTTCCCTGCATCGAAGTTATGACAGCGGGGCTATCTTGTCTAAGATCAGTATTGCTATGCCGTTATGCACTGGGGGGCATGATGGATCTGAACTCGCTCAAGCAGTTCCTGGCGGTGGCGCGCCTGGAGCACCTCAGCCGGGCAGCCGAGGAGCTCCGCATCGCCCAGCCGTCGCTGAGCCGAACCATCGCCCGGCTGGAGAGCGAGCTGGGCGTACCACTGTTTGATCGCAGTGGCCGCCTGCGGCTCAACGACATGGGCAAGGTCTTCCGGCAGCACGTCGAACGGGCTCTCGGCGAGCTGGATGCGGGACGACGCGCCGTCACCGACGCCGCCGGCCACGGGTTGGGCACCGTCCGACTGGCTTCGGAAACCTTCCTCACCCTCACGGGCCCGCTGGCCGTCTACAAACGAGCCCACCCCGCCGCCGAGGTCGAGCTGCACTGGTCACCCGCCGATGACATGGCCCGCCGCCTCCGCGCCCAAGAGGTCGACCTGTGCCTCGCCTCGCAGCCGGTCCACGCCGAGGGTCTGGAAGCCGCGCAGCTGTTCCGCGAGGCGGTGGGCGTCGGTGCGCCACTCGACCATCCGCTGGCCGGCCGGACGTCCGTGAACATCCATGAGCTCGCCGACCAACCGTTCGTCACCGCCCGCAAGGGGCACTGGCTCCGCAGGCTGCTCGATCGGCTGTTCGCCGCACGAGACCTCACCCCGAAGATCGTCTGCGAAAGCGACGAACACAGCGCCATCGCCGACCTGATCAGCGCGGGGCTCGGCATCGGCCTCGTGCCCGCCCTCGCCCGCCACAGCACCACCCGCGCGCCCATCGCCTGGATCGACGTCGACGATCCCGACTGTTCCCGCGCCGTCACCCTCTACTGGGGCGCCTAC